>Ga0207671_10000479_pt1 | contig 54184 bp, 47 predicted proteins | sample KBSC24metaG_FD_184352 | JGI IMG/M metagenome (GOLD analysis project Ga0207671, IMG submission 184352) | Corn rhizosphere microbial communities from Kellogg Biological Station, Michigan, USA - KBS C2-4 metaG (SPAdes) (version 2) | ecosystem: Host-associated > Plants > Roots > Rhizosphere > Soil... | reverse complement strand
ACGCTAAAATATTTCTTCAAGCCGAAGGCGACGATCAACTATCCGTTCGAGAAGAACCCGCTCAGCCCGCGCTTCCGTGGCGAGCATGCGCTGCGCCGCTATCCCAATGGCGAGGAACGCTGCATCGCATGCAAGCTGTGCGAGGCCGTCTGCCCCGCGCAGGCGATCACGATCGAGGCGCAGCCGCGCGACGACGGCAGCCGTCGCACCACGCGCTACGACATCGACATGACGAAGTGCATCTATTGCGGCTTCTGCCAGGAAGCCTGCCCGGTCGATGCCATCGTCGAAGGCCCGAATTTCGAATTCTCGACCGAAACGCGCGAGGAGCTGATCTACGACAAGGCCAAGCTTCTCGAAAATGGCGACCGCTGGGAGCGCGCGATAGCAGCGAACCTTGCCGCCGATGCGCCCTATCGGTAGGGGGCGGGCATGAGCGCAACCGGGGCTAAAATCCTCTCCTGCAAGGGGAGGTGGATCGCGAAGCGAGACGGAGGGGTATCGCCCTTCGTAACGGGCGTGATCGGCAGTTACTGGGAATACCCCTCCACCGCCGTTCCGGCGGTCCCCCTCCCCTTGCAGGGGAGGATCGGGTGATCCAGCTTCTCGCCTTTTACCTATTCGCGACCGTGCTGATTGCCAGCGCCGGGCTGACGATCTTTGCGCGCAACCCGGTGCACAGCGTGCTGTGGCTGATCCTCGCCTTCTTCAACGGCGCCGGGCTGATGCTGATCGCGGGCGCCGAGTTCATCGCGATGTTGCTGGTGATCGTCTATGTCGGCGCGGTCGCGGTGCTCTTCCTGTTCGTGGTGATGATGCTGGACATCGATTTTGCTGAGCTCAGAAGCGGCTTTGCCAAATATGCGCCGTTCGGGATCCTGCTGATCGCGATCCTGGCCGCCGAGATGATCTTCGCCGTGGGCGCATGGAGTGCAGGCGGCGTCGCGGCCACCCAGCGCATCGCGCCGACGCCCGACGAGGTGCCGAATATCGAGGCGATCGGCATGCTGATCTACACGCGCTACCTTTATATCTTCGAAGGCGCCGGCCTTGTGCTGCTCGTCGCGATGATCGGTGCGATCGTGCTCACCCATCGCCCGCCGCGTGGTGTCCGCAGCCAGAATGTCACGCGCCAGATCATGCGCCGGCCTCAGGATGCGGTACGCAACGTCAACCAGCCGGTCGGGCAGGGGGTGGAGCTGTGATGACATTCCCACGCCGTCACTCTGAACTTGTTTCAGGGCCCGCCACATCGCGGGCGTTGGTGCTTGTGGGGCAGTGGATGCTGAAACACGTTCAGCATGACGTGCAAGGGGGCCGCGTCGCATGATCGGTATCCAGCATTATCTGGTCGTCTCCGCGATCCTGTTCGTGATCGGGGTGTTCGGCATCTTCCTCAACCGCAAGAACGTCATCATCATCCTGATGGCGATCGAGCTGATCCTGCTCAGCGTGAACCTGAACTTCGTCGCCTTCTCGGCCTTCCTGCACGATCTGTTCGGACAGGTGTTCGCAATGTTCGTGCTGACGGTCGCGGCGGGCGAAGCGGCGATCGGGCTGGCGATCCTCGTCATCTATTTCCGCAGCCGCGGATCGATCGCGGTCGACGACATCAACCGGATGAAGGGGTAACAATCCGGTGGCGATAAAATTCATCGTTTTCCTGCCGCTGCTGGCTGCGATCATTGCCGGGTTCGGCAACCGCATGATCGGGAATTTCGCGGCGAAGCTCGTGACGACCGGCGCGCTGTTCATCTCCTGCGCGCTGAGTTGGCCAATCTTCGCGATGTTTCTGAGTGGCGCGCTGGAGCCGGGCGTGGTGCCGGTGCTCAGTTTCATCCATTCGGGCGACCTTCATGTCGATTGGGCGCTCCGCGTCGATACGCTGACTGCGGTGATGCTGGTGGTCGTGACGAGCGTGTCGTCTCTCGTCCATCTTTATAGCTGGGGCTATATGGCTGAGGACGACAGCCAGCCGCGCTTCTTCGCCTATCTCTCGCTCTTCACCTTCGCGATGCTGATGCTGGTGACGGCCGACAGCCTTGTGCAGATGTTCTTCGGCTGGGAGGGTGTCGGCCTTGCCTCCTATCTGCTGATCGGCTTCTGGTACCAGAAGCCGAGCGCCAACGCCGCCGCGATCAAGGCATTCGTCGTCAATCGCGTCGGCGATTTCGGTTTCTCGCTTGGGATTTTCGGCACCTTCCTGGTGTTCGGCACGGTTTCGATCCCGGCGATCCTGGCAGCGGCGCCCGGCATGGCGGGATCGACGATTGGTTTCCTCGGCATGCGGGTCGATACGATGACGCTGCTTTGCCTGCTGCTGTTCGTGGGTGCCTGCGGCAAATCGGCGCAGCTCGGGCTGCACACCTGGTTGCCCGACGCGATGGAAGGCCCGACCCCAGTCTCGGCTTTGATCCACGCTGCGACGATGGTCACCGCCGGCGTGTTCATGGTGTGCCGTCTCTCGCCGATGTTCGAGACGAGCGCGACGGCGATGCATGTCGTCACCTATGTCGGCGCGGCGACCGCCTTCTTCGCCGCGACGGTGGGCACGACCCAGACCGATATCAAACGCGTCATCGCCTATTCGACCTGCTCACAGCTCGGCTATATGTTCTTCGCGGCCGGCGTCGGCGCCTATGGCGCGGCGATGTTCCACCTGTTCACGCACGCTTTCTTCAAGGCGCTGCTGTTCCTTGGCGCGGGCTCGGTGATCCACGCGATGCACCATGAGCAAGACATGCGCTATTATGGGGGCCTTTGGCGAAAGATTCCTTGGACCTTCGGGGTAATGACCGCAGGCACGCTGGCGATCACGGGCGTCGGCATCGCGGGCGTGTTCGGGTTCGCGGGCTTCTATTCCAAGGATGCGATCATCGAGGCGGCGTTCGCCAACGGCGGCGATGCTGGCCAGATCGCCTTCGCGGTCGGCGTGTTTGCGGCGCTGCTGACGAGCTTCTACAGCTGGCGGCTGGTGTTCCTCACCTTTTTCGGGACGCCGCGCTGGGCCGGCAGCGAACATATCCAGCATGCCGTCCATGATCAGCATGGCGATCCGGATCATGCGGAAGTCTCGGAAGAGGGCGCGGGATCCGATCCGCACGATGCGCATGCGCACGGCCACGCGCATCATGGTCCGGTCACGGGCACGGCGGGATATCATCCGCACGAAAGCCCGCTCGTGATGCTCATCCCGCTACTTGCGCTGAGCATCGGCGCCATTTTCGCAGGCTACTTCTTCCATGACTATTTCATCGGCGCCGAAACCGGCGGTGAATTCTGGAAGGGCAGCATCGCGTTCAACGAGCATCTGATGCACGCGATGCACGGCGTGCCGCTGTGGGTCCGCTATTCAGCGACGGTGGCGATGTTGACGGGACTGCTGATCGCTTGGTGGGCCTATATCAAGGACACCACCGTCCCCGCGCGTTTCGCCGCGCAGTTCAGCCATCTCTATGACTTCCTGCTCCACAAATGGTATTTCGATGAACTCTATGACCTGATCTTCGTGAAGCCGGCATTTGCCATCGGCCGTTTTCTCTGGAAGCGGGGTGACGAGGGCACGATCGATCGCTTTGGCCCGGACGGCGTGGCTGTAGTGGTGGCCGGTACCGGCGTGGCGGCGCGCAAGCTTCAGTCAGGCTATCTCTATACCTATGCGCTGGTGATGCTGCTCGGCCTCGCGGCGGCGGCAAGCTGGGTGATGGTGCGATAAGAACATGAACCAGCTCGGCTTTCCCATTCTCACCCTTCTGATTGCGCTGCCGCTGCTGACCGGCGTGCTTTGCCTGTTCACCAGCGCATCGACCGCACGCTGGCTCGCGCTCGGCGCGACCGTGGCCGATTTCCTGCTCGGGATCCTGCTCTGGACCAGCTACGACGTTGGCGGCGCGCAATGGCAGTTCGTTGAAAGCGTCCCGCTGTTCGGCCGCTTCGCATGGGCGCTCGGTATCGACGGCATCGCGCTGATGCTGATCGAGCTTTCGGTTTTCCTGATGCCGATCTGCATCCTGGCAAGCTGGGATTCGATCGAGAAGCGCGTGCCCGAATATATGGCCGCGTTCCTGCTGATGGAATCGCTGATGATCGGCGTGTTCGCGGCGCAGGACCTGTTTCTCTTCTACCTTTTCTTCGAGGCTGGACTGATCCCGATGTACCTGATCATCGGCATCTGGGGCGGCGCGAACCGGATTTACGCGAGCTACAAATTCTTCCTCTACACCCTGCTCGGATCGGTGCTGATGCTGATCGCGATGCTGTGGATGGCGCGCCAGGCGGGGACGACCGATATCCCGACGCTGATGGCCTATGATTTCCCGGTTCAGGCGCAGACCTGGCTGTTCCTTGCCTTCTTCGCGAGCTTCGCGGTCAAGATGCCGATGTGGCCGGTGCATACCTGGCTGCCGGACGCGCATGTGCAGGCGCCGACCGCCGGCTCCGTGATCCTCGCAGGCGTGCTGCTCAAAATGGGCGGCTATGGTTTCATCCGCTTCTCGCTGCCGATGTTCCCGGAGGCGTCGTCGACGCTCGTCTGGCTCGTCTTCGGCCTGTCGATGGTGGCGGTGGTCTACACCTCGCTGGTCGCGCTGGTGCAGAACGATATGAAGAAGCTGATCGCCTACAGCTCGGTGGCGCACATGGCGTTCGTGACAATCGGTCTGTTCGCCTTCAACCGTCAGGGGATCGAAGGTGGGTTGATGGTGATGCTGGCGCATGGTCTGGTCTCCGGCGCGCTCTTCCTCTGCGTGGGCGTGGTCTATGATCGCATGCATACGCGCGAGATCGATCGCTATGGCGGGCTTTCGAACAACATGCCCAAATATGCGCTCCTCTTCATGTTCTTCACCATGGCGTCGGTCGGGCTTCCCGGCACGGCCAATTTCGTGGGAGAATTCCTGTCGTTGGTCGGTGCCTATGGCGCGAACAGTTGGGTCGCCGCGGTTGCCACCACGGGCATCATATTGGGCGCTGCGTACATGCTCTATCTTTATCGCCGCATTGCGTTTGGCGAGGCGCGCACCACCGAAGCCGCGAAGATGCTCGATCTCCGCCCACGCGAGATCCTATGCCTTGTGCCGATCGCGCTGGCGACCTTGTGGATGGGCGTCTATCCCGAGAGCTTCCTCGCTCCGATGCGTGCGGATGTCGGCACGCTGCTGGCTCGCGTCGAACGCGCCCGGCCTCAAAGCGACGCGCAACTCGCAATGGGCAAGGCGCCCGCGTTGCCGGCAGCTGCGGCGCATGGGGAGGCGCATTGATGATGAGCGGCTCACTTCTGCTGACGCTTCCCGAGGTCATCCTTTCCGTCGGCGCGCTCCTGCTGCTGATGATCGCAGCCTTCGCCGGCGATCGGGCTACCCAGCTGATCAGCGCGCTGGCAGTATTGCTGCTCGCAGCTGCCGGTGTTTCGTTGTTTGGCCCGGCGGGCAGCGGCGGATCGGCATTTGGCGGCCTCTATGTCGCGGACAGTTTCGCTGCGTTCGCCAAATTGCTGATCTATGGCGCGGCGATCGTTTCAATCATTCTGGCGCACGGCTATTTCGAACGAGCCGGGGCCCTCAGGGCGGAATATCCGATCCTGCTCCTGCTCTCCTCGGTCGGCATGGGCATGATGGTCTCGGCCACTGATCTACTGACGCTGTATGTCGGCCTCGAGCTGCAGAGCCTTTCGGCCTATGTGCTGGCCAGCTTCATGCGCCGCGATCTGCGCTCCGCCGAGGCAGGGCTTAAATATTTCGTGCTGGGCGCACTGGCGAGCGGCATTCTGCTCTACGGCATTTCGCTGCTTTACGGCTTCACCGGCACCACGCTGTTTTCGGGCGTTGCGAGCGCGGCCAGCGACGGGCTCTCCACTGGTGAGCTGTTCGGCGTGGTTTTCGTCCTGGCGGGCCTCGCCTTCAAGATTTCGGCGGTGCCGTTTCACATGTGGACGCCCGATGTCTACGAGGGCGCACCGACGCCGGTCACGGCGTTCTTCGCCTCGGCGCCGAAGGTCGCGGCGATGGGTTTGCTGGTGCGCGTCGCCATTGATGCGATGGGGCCAGCGGGAACCAGCTGGCAACAGATTGTGATCTTCTCCGCGCTTGCTTCCACGATCCTGGGGGGCGTCGCGGCGATCGGACAAAGCAACATGAAGCGGCTGCTTGCCTATAGCTCGATCAACAATGTCGGCTTCGCGCTCTTCGGTCTCGCGGCGGGGAGCGCCGATGGCGTGGCCGCGACGATGACCTATATGGCGGTTTATATCGTGATGACGCTCGGCAGCTTCCTCTGCGTGCTCCAGATGCGCGATGCTGCGGGCAATCAGGTGGAGACGATTGCGAGTCTTTCGGGCCTTTCCCGCACGCGCCCCGGATTGGCGGCTGCCTTCGCCATCTTCATGTTCAGCCTCGCGGGTATTCCGCCGCTCTTCGGTTTCTGGCCGAAATTTTTGGTGTTCGACGCGCTCGTTGCCGTGGGCTTGTGGCCGCTCGCGATGATCGGCATCGCGACCTCGGTGATTGGAGCCTATTATTATCTCAAGATCGTCAAGACGATGTATTTCGACGAGCCAGAAGCCGCTTACGCGCCGATGGAGAGCAAGGTCGAAGGTGGCCTAATCGCGCTGTCGGCCCTTGCGGTTTCGCCTCTGGGCTATCTCGCCATTCCGTTTCTCGCGGCGACCAGCATGGCTGCGGCGAAGGCGCTGTTCTGATCGATTATATCATGCTGAAACAGGTTCAGCATGCTGCGAGGTTGCACAATTCCGCCTGAGTTCATCACTGTCGCGCAGACCGGCTCCACCAATGACGACGTACTGGGGCTGGCACGCGCCGGAACGCCCGAGGGCGTTTGGCTGCGGGCGGAAAGCCAGAGCGGCGGCAAGGGCCGCAGCGGACGCACGTGGATATCTCCGCCGGGCAATCTCTACGCCAGCACTCTGGTCCGCCTCCAATCCGCTGACCCGCCCGCGCCCAGCCTCGCGCTCGTTGCGGCGGTTGCGCTGCACGAAACGGTTTCGGCCTATGCGCCTTCGGTAGAGCTGATGTTGAAATGGCCCAACGACCTGCTGAGCAACGGCGCCAAGCTTGCCGGCATTTTATTGGAACGCGAACAGCAAGTAGTGGTGGTCGGTATCGGCCTCAACCTTGCACATTACCCCGAGGCGGTGGACAGGCCAGCGACCAGCCTGGCCGCGCGCGGCGCCGGGAGTCTCGCCCCGCAAGCGGTGCTGGTGGATCTCGCGGATTGCTTCAAGCGCTGGCTGCAGCGTTGGCGCGGCGAAGGATTGGGTCCGGTGCGGGCCCGCTGGCTTGAAAAGGCTCACCCGATCGGGACCGCGCTTTCGGTCAGGTCCGGAGAGAGGGTCGCCGAGGGCCTGTTCGATGGCCTCGATTCTATGGGTGCGCTTCGCCTTCGTCATCCCGACGGCGCCATCGAGGTGATTCCGGCCGGCGACGTTTTCCTGCTATAGAGGCTGCCATGTTGCTCGCGATCGATGCCGGAAATACGAATATCGTCTTCGCTCTCGTCAAGGACGGCGAGATCAGGGCGCGCTGGCGAATCGCGACGGACCCCAGGCGGACGGCCGATGAATATGCCGTCTGGTTGCGCCAACTGCTCGAACTTGAAAGTTTTGGCATGAATGATGTCAGCGACGTCATCATCTCTACGGTCGTGCCGCGCGCGCTCCATAATCTCGAGGTGCTCGCCAGTAAATATTTTGGGTCGGAGGCGATCGTCGCCGGGCGCGGAGCGGCAAGCTGGGGAATTACGCTCGACGTCGAAGAGCCGGGATCGGTCGGCTCGGATCGCGTGCTTAATGCGATTGCGGCGCATTCGCTGCACGAAGGCGACTTGATCGTGATCGACTTCGGCACGGCCACGACCTTCGACGTGGTCGATTATACCGGCGCCTATAAGGGCGGCATCATCACCCCCGGGATCAATCTTTCGCTCGACGCATTGGTCAGCGCCGCAGCAATGCTGCCGAGGATCGCGATCGATGCGCCGGAAAGCCGCCGCGTCATCGGGCGCACCACCGAGGATCAGATGCTGATCGGCGTCTTCTGGGGCTATGTCGCCATGATCGAGGGGTTGGTCCAGCGGATCAAGGCCGAGGTGGGAAGGCCCGTCAAGGTTGTCGCGACTGGCGGACTGGCTGTCCTCTTCGACGATCATACCGATTTGTTCGACGCGATCGACGGCGATTTGACCATAAGCGGGCTATGGCTGCTCTACACGCGGACCAAGGCATGAATGTAACCGAGCTTTTGTCAGCTTCGGCAAACGGCGGGGATGCCGAAGCAGGATCGGAGCACATGGCGTTGTACGGTGTCAGGTCTCGATCTCTTTCGGGCCTAGCGGAGTTTAGAGAAGTCAGATGACGCCGGGTAACGAATTGATCTTCCTGGCCCTTGGCGGGTCGGGCGAGATTGGCATGAACGTCAATCTTTACGGCACCCAGGGAAAATGGGTGATGGTCGATCTCGGCCTCACCTTCGGCGGTACCGATTATCCCGGGATTGATCTGGTGCTCCCCGACCTCTCCTTCATAGAGGAACGCCGTGACGATCTTCTCGGAATCGTGCTGACCCACGGCCATGAGGATCATATCGGCGCGATCCCCTATCTTGCCGCCGATCTCGGGGTTCCACTTTACGCAACGCCGTTCACCGCCGCGCTGATCCGCGGCAAACTCGAGGACGAAGGCATCGCCAAAACCGTCAAGCTCAACGTGGTGGATAATGAGGGCCGGTTCGGGCTCGGCCCCTTCACCTTCCAATATGTGCCGCTGGCGCACTCGATTCCCGAAGGCAATGCGCTGCTGATCGAAACGCCTTATGGCCGCATATTCCACACCGGCGATTGGAAGCTGGACGAGGAGCCTCTGCTCGGCGTCCCAAGCACGCCTGAGGAGCTGACCGCGATCGGCGACGCCGGCGTGCTGGCGCTGGTGTGCGATTCGACCAATGTGTTCAACAATGAATATTCGGGGTCGGAAGCTGGGGTTCGTGATGGACTTGATCAGGTCATCAAGGACGCTGAGGGGAGGGTGGTCGTCACCACCTTCGCGTCGAACGCGGCGCGGCTGCAGACCTTGGGCCGCGTGGCGCAGGATTGCGGGCGGAAGCTGTGCGTCGCGGGGCGTTCGATCGAGCGAATCGTTAAGGCAGCGAAAAGCGTTGGCTACCTCACCGATTTCCCGGAAACGATCGATTTCGAAACTGCGATGCGGATGCCGCGCAGGCAGGTGATGATCCTCGCCACCGGCGGACAGGGCGAAAATCGCGCGGCGCTCTCGCGCATTGCTTTCGATACGCACCCGATCAAGCTGGTCGAGGGCGACATGGTGCTATTCTCGTCGCGCCAGATTCCGGGCAACGAAGTGGCGATCGGGCGGATCCAGAATGCGCTGGCGAGCAAAGGCGTGTTGATGGTGACCGATCGGCAGGCCGATATCCATGTTTCTGGCCATCCCGGACGGCCCGAGCTAGCCGAAATGTACCGGTGGATCAGGCCGCAGATTCTCCTGCCCGTGCATGGCGAAATGCGGCACATGGCGGAACAGGCGCGATTTGGCCTGAGCCACCAGATCCCGCGTGCGATCGTTCAGGGCAATGGCACCGCGGTCAGGCTCGCGCCCGACGGCCCGCGAATGATGGGTCATGAGGCGACGGGGCGGCTCGTGCTTGACGGCGACGTCATTCTTCCTGCCGACGGGGCGACGATGAACGAACGGCGGCGGATCGCGCATAATGGCTTCATCGCGGTCACGGTTGCCGTCGATAGTCGGGGCCTATTGCAAGGCGCGCCTGCAATCCAGATCCAGGGTGTGCCGGTCGAGGAGGACCGCGAGGATTTCCTCGCCGAGGCGCGTGACGTGGCCGTTGAAGCTGCAACGTCTCAGCGGGATCCGGCTCACAGGAATGAAGCGATACGCTTGGCGGTAAGACGGGCTGCGATGAAGTGGACGGGGAAAAAGCCCATCGTCAACGTCGCCATCATGGGAGTTTAGGTCATGCGCTGGACGTCGATGTCCGCCATCTATTTTCTCTTCTGGGCGTTCAGCTTCTTTCTGGTGCTGCCATTCAGATTACGTTCGAGCAACGCGGAAGACCTTTACGTGGCCGGCCAGGCAGAAAGCGCGCCCCCGCATTTCAGCTTCGGCCGCACCATTCGCTGGGCGGCCTTGGTGGCGGCCGTGCTGTTCGGTCTGTTCTACGCCAATTATGTGAACAGGTGGATCCTGCCGGACATGATTGACCTGTTCACCCTATCGGCCGCGAAAAGTTCAAGCTAGCTTGAACCCTTCTTTGTTCATCGCGAAGGTGAGCTGGCTATTTTCTTCGTCGCTCAGGCTTGCCTGCAGCGCGGGGAAGATCGTGTCCTCTTCCTCGCGAATGTGCTTTTCGAGCGCCGAACGAAATTCGCGCAGCTTGGGCAGCCAAGCTGGGCTGTTCTTCGGCAATATTGTCAGCTCGTAGAGGAACTGCTTCACATAGCCGTGGTCATGGTTGAGGTGATCGGCTTCCTCGCGCTCATCATGATCGCGCAGCGCGGGGTAGATCGCATTTTCTTCCTCAAAGGCGTGCTTCGAAAGCGCGTGCTTGAGCTGCATCAGCAGCATCGCCCGCTTGGTGGTTTGCGAATCCTTGGTGGCTTCGAGCTTGTCGAAGATGCCGAACGCCATCTTATGTTCGGTCTTGAGCACTTCGAACCAGTCGCCGGAAAGAGCGGAAACGCCCTGAACCACGGCTTTCCTGCCGACGCTTGCGACAAGACCGGCCAACACTCCAGCGGCTGCGATGCCAAGCATCGCACCCTGGCTCAAACCCCCCGAGCGGTTTCCATTGTTGCTGCTGCTCTTGTTGTCGTTGCCGTTGGAGCGCGCGCGCGTGGCTCTGCTGCCGCTGCTGCGCTTGCCTGAGGTTTCGGATGCGGTGGTCGTGGCCATGGTGAAGACTCCTCGTCTCTTGCTTGGCCATCAAACCCCTGGTGAATGGGGGAGTTCCGCCGATTGCGATAAAGCTTCGCGCAGCTCGGCAAGCCATGCGTCGGGTACCGCGTCCGAAGGCATGCGCCAGTCGCCGCGCGGCGAGAGGCTGCCGCCAGGCGACACTTTGGGGCCATTGGGAATGGCGGAACGTTTATATTGGCTGGCGAAGAACCGGCCTAGGAAGGCCTCCAGCCATTTGACGATCGTCGCCATGTCGTAAGCGGTTTTGCGGGCTTCTGGGAAGCGGGCGGGCCATTCCCCCTTTGTGGCGTCGTGCCAGGCGTGCCAGGCCAGCCACGCGATCTTCGATGGCGGCAGCCCTCGCCGGAGCATGTGGAACAGAAAAAAGTCATGCAGCGCATAGGGGCCGATATGTCCCTCCGTGCTCTGCACAGCTCCGGCCGCGTCGGCGGGAATAAGCTCGGGAGAAATTTCGCGCTCGACAATCTCGGCGAGGATTGCACTCGTCTTCTTATCGAACTGACCGCTGTCGATGGTCCAGCGGATCAGATATTGGATCAGCGTTTTCGGGACGCCGCTGTTGACCGCATAATGGCTCATCTGGTCGCCGACGCCATAAGTGCACCAGCCCAGCGCCAGCTCGGATAAATCACCCGTGCCGATGACGAAGCCGCCATGCTGGTTGGCGAGGCGGAAGAGATAATCGGTGCGCAGGCCCGCCTGCACATTCTCGAACGTGATGTCGTAGACCGCCTCGCCCTTCGCAAACGGGTGGCCCATGTCGCCAAGCATCTGTTGTGCGGCTGGCCGGATATCGATCTCCGCCGCTTGAATTCCCATCGCTTGCATCAGGGCCCAGGCATCGGATTTGGTCGCGTCGCTCGTGGCGAAGCCCGGCATGGTATAGCCCAGGATGGTCGAGCGCGGCAGGCCGAGCAGGTCGCACGTCTTGGCGGCGACGATGAGCGCATGGGTCGAATCGAGGCCACCGGAAATGCCGATGATGAGATGCTTGCCCCTGGTCGCCTGAAAGCGGCGGGCAAGACCATCGACCTGGATGTTAAACGCCTCGTAGCAATCCTGCGCCAGCCGCTCGGGGCGGTTGGGCACATAAGGAAAGCGGCGCTGGCGACGCTTGAGCCCGACATCGCCCGTCTGAAGCGGGTGATCGAAGATGATGCGGCGAAACCGGCTTTCGGGATGGCCGGCGGCGGCGGCTGCGTCGTTGAAGGTCCCCACCCGCATGCGCTCGAGCCGCAGTCGCTGAACGTCAACGTCGGCGACCACCTGCTGGGGCTCGCGGCAAAATCGGGTGGAGGCGGCAAGTTCTTCGCCCATCTCGTTGATGACGCTCTGACCGTCCCATGCCATGTCGGTCGTGCTTTCGCCGGCGCCTGCGGCCGAATAAATGTAGGCGGCGGCGCATCGCATCGCCTGGGATGCGCATAGCGTCGCCCGGTCGTCAGCCTTCGCGATGATGATGTTGGAAGCCGAGAGGTTGCAAAGAATCAGCGCGCCCGCCAGGGCGCCGGTGCTTGAAGGTGGTGTCGGCGCCCAGAAATCTTCGCAGATTTCGACATGGAAGATGAAATCCGGCAGCGTTTCAGCGGCAAAGATGAGGTCTGGTCCGAAGGGGACGGTCTGCCCGGCAAGCGCAATGTCGAGGCCGTAAAGCCCGGCCCCCGAAGTAAACCAGCGCTTCTCATAATATTCGCGATAGTTGGGCAGGAAGCTCTTCGGCACCACGCCCAAAATTTTGCCGCGCGCGATCGCCACGGCGCAGTTGTAGAGCCTGCCATTGCGGCAGATCGGCGCGCCAACGAGCAACACCGGATGAAGGCTTTCGCTTGCTTCCAAAATCCGGAGCAAGCCCGTTTCCACCGCGCCCAACAAGGCGTCCTGAGCAAGGAGATCGTCGATTGCATAGGCGGAGAGGCAGAGCTCGGGAAGCACGAGCAGATCCGCCTGCTCCGCATCGGCTGCGCGCGCGCGTTCGATGATCGCCTCGGCATTGGCCGCTGGATCAGCGATTGTTACCTGCGGCGTCGCGGCTGCGACGCGAACCAAACCGTGCCGATGGATCGAGGAAAAGGGCAGACCGCCAGTCAATCATTCGCTCCTGATCGTTCAGCGGTCTTGTCCATCATTCAGGCGCATTTGTCACCTTTCAACCCACTGGGAGTAACGATGCACCTGTCTGCACTCGATTTTCAGCGAGGCTGAAAACTGGCGGGGAAATACTGAGCGAATGAGGGCCTATCTTAGGGGATAGGCCGTGAAGATATAATCCTTGGCTTGAACGGCAATGTGGCAAGCATGGCATTCGGATTTGCCGAACGACTTGCCGCTTCCCACCGGCGTGAAAGCCTTGGCCGCGGGGTTGTAAGTGAATTGCGCATAGCCCCAGCCATTCGTGTCCGGAAAGCGTTTGGAAGACTTTTCGATGAAGGAGACCGACTTGAGCCTATCCGGCACCATGACGAAATAAGGCGACGCAGCATTTTTTGTCTGGGACCATTCAATCTTCACGATCTTGGATCCTTCAGGGAAAGGCTTGCCGTTGCCGGGAACGCCAGCCTTATAGGCATTGATCATGGTTGGGTTCGCCACGATGACCTTCAATCCATCCTCAACCTGGCTGACGGCGACGTCTTGCCAGTCTTCGTACCCGCGGATTTCCGCAAACCCAAGGCCGTTCGGCGCTTCGAGAGCGTATTTGTCCTGCGTTGCGAATGCCATGCTGGCGAACGCGGCGGGCAAGGCGATGAACGTTGAAATGCGCGACATGATAAGCCTCCATGAATGAGGCCGAGGGTGGTCTCGGCAGCAGCCAAGCAACACGCGCCACAAAACAAACATTCGCTGGAAAAATCAGAAGGGAACGAGCCTGTTCTCAACCACGCGCAACGCCTTTCGGTGTGCAAAGTTCCTGGAGCGAATGCAGGCCTCAGGGTGAGTAAGCGGGGCGGATCACGCCGTCTTCGTGCGGCCCGTTTGCACTCTCGCTGTCGTCCAAGACGACGACCTCGTCCGCCAGCCGTGCGATCTCGTTCTTCTCGTGACTGACATAGAGAATCGGTATGCGCAGCTCGTCGCGAATGCGCGCGATCACGGTCATGATCTCGCCGCGGCGAGGAGCATCGAGCGAGGACAGCGGCTCGTCCATCAGGAGGAGCCGGGGCCCGGCGAGCAAGGCGCGGCCAATTGCGACGCGCTGGGCTTCCCCCCCTGAAAGGGTCTGCGGCCAGCGATCAAGCAGATGACCGATACCAAGAAAACGCGTGACGTCGTCGAGATCGATCCAACGGTTGGCGGTCTCTGCAAGCCGATGACCATAAAGCAGGTTCGCGCGGACCCGCTTATGAGGAAACAAGCGGTTGTCCTGAAAGATATAGCCGACACGGCGGCGCTCGGGCGGCACATCGATCCTGCGAACGTCGTCGAACAAGGTTTCGCCGGCGATCGCGATATGGCCGCGCTCCGGACGGAGCAGGCCGGCCACCATGTTAAGAATACTGGTCTTGCCAACGCCGGAGGCGCCGAACAGCGCCAGCAGGCGGGCGTCCGAGACATGGTCGATCGCGACAACGCGGTCGCCGAGGCGCTTTTCCGCGCGGAGCTCAAAGGACATGAAAACTTCCGGCAGCGCGGCGTCGGCGGACGATCAGCTCCGACACGATCAAGGCGATAAAGGACAACAGGATCGAAACGAGTGCAAGTCGGGCGACGACGGTTTCCTGCCCCGGCACCTGCAAGGCCGCATAGATCGCGAGCGGAATGGTGCGGGTTTCCCCAGGGATGTTGGAAACGAAGCTGATGGTGGCGCCGAATTCCCCGAGCGAGCGAGCGAAGCCAAGCACTGCACCCGCGACCACGCCGGGCAACGACAGCGGCAGCGCGATCGTCAGGAAAGCATGCCAGCGGCTTGCCCCAAGAGTGCGGGCGGCCTGCTCGAGCCGGATGTCCACGGCCTCTATAGAGAGACGCATCGCCCGCACCATCAAGGGAAGCGCCATCACGGCAGCCGCGAGCGCGGCGCCGGTCCAACGAAACATCAGGGTCAGCCCGAAGCTTTCTTCCAGGAAGCGCCCGGCTGGGCCGGTCCGGCCAAAGGCTATCAGCAGCAGCCAGCCGGTAACGACCGGCGGGATCACCAACGGTAGATGCACCAGCGCGTCGAGCAACAGCTTGCCGGGAAAACGGACGCGGGCGAGCAGCCAAGCAATGGCAAAGGCGAAGGGCAGGGTGCCGCCAACCGCGATCAGGCTGACCTTGAGCGACAGGAGGATGACCTGCCATTCGTCCGGGCTGAGGCTGATCATGCGGGGCGGGCCATGACGGTGCGTGCGACAGCGTCCTCCCAGCCAGCACGCAGCCGATCGCGCGCCTTGGCAGGCATGGTAGGGTGAAAGTGATCACTTTCAGCCTGCTGGCTTGCGAGCACATCCTTGTTCCATAGGCCAACCGCCATGCCGGCGAGCACCGCTGCCCCGCGCGCCGTAACCTCCAGCGTTGCGGGACGAACGATCTCCATGCCAAGCATGTCGGCCAGGAACTGGCAGAGCCAATTGTTTGCCGCCATCCCCCCGTCGACGCACAGGATCTTCGGGCGCGCGCCGCTGGCCGCCATGGCGTCAATGAGGTCCGCCGTTTGATAGGCGACGGCTTCGAGCGCGGCACGGGCAAGATGCGCGCGGCCGCTGTCCAATGTTAGGCCGGTGATGAGCGCCCGCGCGTCAGGCATCCAATGCGGCGCACCCAAACCTACGAAGGCGGGCACGAAATAGACGCCGCCATTATCGGGTAGGCTTGCAGCGAGCGCCTCTGTATCCGCCGCCGCAGCGACAATCCCGAGCTTATCGCGAAGCCATTTCACCGCCGCGCCGGCTATGAAGATCGCGCCCTCGACGGCATAGCTTGGCTCCTCATCAAGCCGGTAGGCCGTGGTAGCTAATAGTCCTTGTGCCGGATCGGTCGCTCGGTCGTCGGTGTTGAGCAGGATGAAGCAGCCGGTGCCGTAGGTCGCCTTCGCGGACTCTCTGGCGAAGCAGCCATGGCCCACCAGCGCCGCCTGCTGATCGCCCGCGATGCCAGCGATGGGGATTGCGGCGCCGAACAATTCGGGAGACGTCTCTCCGAAGATTTTGCTGCTGTCACCCACGCTGGGGAGCAGGCGGGCAGGTATGTCAAACAGCTTCAACAGGTCCGGGCACCACGCCTGCTGGTGGATGTCGAACAGCAGCGTGCGGCTGGCATTGGTGGCGTCGGTCGCGTGAACCGCGCCGCCAGTGAGACGCCAGAGCAGGAATGTGTCGACGGTGCCGAACGCAAGCTCGCCCGCTTCAGCCCGGCGCCGCGCGTCCGGCACATGATCGAGCAGCCACGCCAGCTTGGTCGCCGAGAAATAAGGATCGAGGAGAAGCCCGGTGCGGGCGCGCACGAGCATTTCGTGTCCCGCGGCCTTGAGCGCAGCGCACATGTCCGCAGTGCGCCGGTCCTGCCAGACAATTGCGCGGTGGATCGGTTGGCCCGTGGCCCGATCCCACAGGATCGTGGTCTCGCGCTGGTTGGTTATGCCGATCGCGGCGATATCCGCTGCAGCCAACCCCGCCTTGGCGATGACCTCGCGGACCACGGTCAGCGTGTCGCGCCAGATATCCTCGGGATCCTGCTCGACCCAGCCAGGATACGGATAATATTGCTGATACTCGGTTTGAGCGGTGCCAATCGCGCGCGCCTTATCGTCGAACAATAGAGCGCGCGTCGAGGTCGTGCCCTGGTCGATCGCGACGATGTGGCGCGGCTTAGTCATTGATGTGTTGGAGCACGCGCCGCTCGATCGCGCCAGCGGCTTCGGGCGGAAGATGGAGGCCGAGCTTCGTACGCCGCCACAATATGTCCTCTGACGTTACCGCCCATTCCTCGCGCCTGAGATAATCCAGCTCGGCGTCGGTGAGGCCGTAGCCGTAGTTCATGCCAAGCTGATCGATATTGGTCGCGTCGCCGAGGATCATCGTCATCCGTCGGCCATAGGCATGGCCGAGCCGCTCGATCACATCCGGCGCCAGAAAGGGCCAGCGGGCGCGCGCATCGTCCATCAACAGCTCGAAGTCCTTGAAATCGCCGCCCGGAAGAGGCGCTTTGTCAGTCCATTCGGGTCCAAACGAAGGAAGATATGGCTTGAGTTTGGCGAGGGCGTGTTCGGCCAGCCGTCGATAGGTGGTGATTTTGCCGCCGAAGATGGAAAGGCTGGCAAGTCCCTCCTTTTCATCCAGTGCAAGCACATAATCGCGCGTAACTTTGGACGCGCTTTTTGCGCCATCGTCATAGAGCGCGCGAATGCCGGAATAGCTGTGCAGGACATCGGCAGGCGTGATCGGTTTAGCCAACCAGTGGCTGACTGCCCGGCAGAGATAGTCGATTTCCGCCGAATCGATCCTTGGCGCTGCGGGATCGCCTTTCCACTCGACATCCGTGGTGCCGATCAGGCTGAAATCGCGCTCATAAGGGATCACGAACAGGACGCGGCCGTCGGGATTTTGCAGGATATAGGCGTGCTCGCGATTGTGAATGCGGGGCACGATGATGTGGCTGCCCTTGACCAAGCGAGGCGGACGTCGTCGCAATGCGCCGCCGAGGTTGCGCAGAACCTGATCGACCCAGGGGCCGGCGGCATTCACGATAACCCGCGCGAGAACCTCGCGAATCGCTCCGCGCTCGGCAATCTGCGCTACCCAGGCAGAGCCGGCCCGATCCGCACCCACAAAGCGCGTGCGCGTGCGGATATCAGCCTCGTGCATTCGTGCATCGATCGCATTGAGAACAACCAGGCGGGCGTCATCGACCCAGCCATCGGCATAGCTGAAACCATGCATAAGGGTGGGATTGAGGCCGAAACCATAGGCTGCTGGATCGAGCCGGACGGTATGCGACTTCGGCAGGCGACCTCTGCCGCCGAGCGCATCGTAAAGCAGAAGGCCGAGCGAGATCATCCAGAAGGGCCGGCTATGTGGCGCGATCGGCAGGATGAAGGTCATAGCCTTGGAGATGTGCGGGGCGATCCGGAGGATCTTTTCCCGCTCCTTCAAGGCCTCTCGCACCAGGCGAAAGTTATAGGTCTCCAGGTAGCGCAGCCCGCCGTGAATCAGCTTGGTGCTCGCCGAGGACGTGTGCGCGGCAAGATCGTCCTGCTCGACCAGCAGCACCTTGAGCCCGCGCCCCGCCGCGTCGCGCGCGATGCCCGCACCGTTGATCCCGCCCCCAATGATCAACAGGTCATAGCTTGGACGCGGCGCCATGGGAGGCGTTATATGAGACAATTGGACGAAGGCGATAGTGCATCGCCTCGCGACGGTCGGCGTTCTTGTAACGAATGGGAATGTAGGCCTTGAAATAGGTCAGTATTGCTGCCATTATAATTTTATTGCGCGACCGCAACGCGCTGAAAGTGGGTGGGATGATGGAAGACATTGGCGTGCGCGGGCGCAATCTACCGCGGCTTTCCCTGCACGTGCCCGAACCGCGTTTCCGGCCGGGCGATGCAGTGGATTTCACGGACTTCGCCGTGCCGGTAGCAGGCGCGCAAGCGCGTCCTGATATCAGCGCCGGCGCGCGGGAAATTTCCGGCTTCGCATATGAAATGATCCGCGTGCTCGACGATGCGGGCAGGGCCATCGGCCCCTGGGCACCAAGTCTTTCGTCGGATCGGCTGCGGAACATGCTGCGGCAAATGGTGCTGCTCCGCATTTTCGATGACCGTTTCTTCCGCGCCCAGCGGCAAGGCAAGACCAGCTTTTACATGAAGAGTACCGGCGAGGAAGCGACCTCGATCGGCGCTGCCCATGCACTTCATGACGACGATATGTGTTTCCCAAGCTACCGGCAGCAGGGCCTGCTGATTGCGCGCGGTTATCCGCTGATCGAGATGATGTGCCAGATCTACAGCAACAGCGGCGATCATCTGAAGGGCCGACAGCTTCCGGTGATGTATTCCGCAGCCGAGAAGAGCTTCTTTTCGATTTCCGGCAATCTCACGACCCAATATCCGCAGGCGGTTGGCTGGGCGATGGGGAGCGCGATCAAGGGCGACACGCGGATCGCCGCGGCCTGGTGTGGCGAGGGGTCGACGGCCGAGGGCGACTTCCACTCGGCGCTGACCTTCGCCGCCGTTTATCGCGCACCGGTCGTGCTCAACATCATCAACAACCAATGGGCCATTTCATCCTTTTCCGGCTTTGCGGGCGCGGAATCGACGACCTTCGCGGCGCGTGCGATCGGCTATGGGATTGCCGGTTTGCGCGTCGACGGGAACGACATTCTCGCAGTCTATGCGGCAACCGAATGGGCGGCAGAGCGTGCCCGCGCCGGCCACGGCCCGACCCTGATCGAGCATTTCACCTATCGGGCCGAGGGGCATTCCACCTCCGACGATCCGTCGCGGTACCGCGCTGCGGAGGAACGCACGCTCTGGCCGCTCGGCGATCCGATCGTTCGGCTCAAGCAACATCTGATCATGATGGGCGAATGGGATGATGAACGTCACGAGGCGCTGGAAAAGGAATGCGTCGCAACCGTGCGTGAGATCGCCCGCGAGGCGGAAGCCAAGGGCGTGCTGGGGGATGGGCTGCGGCATCACAGCTTCGAGACCATGTTCGAGGATGTTTTCGAAGAGTTGCCCGCGCATCTGAGGGAACAGCGCGACCAGATGATCGCCGAGCGCGAAGCAGCGGGGCTCAAGCTATGACCAGCATGACCATGCTGCAGGCCATTAACAGCGCGCTCGATGTGATGATGAGCCGCGACCCCGATGTCGTCGTATTGGGCGAGGATGTGGGCTATTTTGGTGGCGTCTTCAAAGCGACGCAGGGGTTGCAGGCCAAATATGGCAAGACCCGGGTGTTCGATACGCCGATCAACGAGGGCGGCATTATCGGCGTAGCCGTCGGCATGGCGGCTTACGGCTTGAGGCCGGTGCCGGAGATCCAGTTCGCTGACTATATCTACCCGGCCTTCGACCAGCTCGTGTCCGAAGCGGCGCGGCTGCGCTATCGCAGTGCGGGCGACTTCACCGCGCCTTTGACCGTGCGATCTCCCATGGGCGGGGGCATTTTCGGGGGGCAGACGCACAGCCAGTCGCCGGAAGGCATCTTCACGCATGTGGCAGGCCTGAAAACGGTCATTCCCTCGACGCCCTATGACGCCAAGGGCCTGCTGATCGCTTCGATCGAGGACAATGATCCGGTGATCTTCCTGGAACCCAAGCGAATCTACAATGGCCCGTTCGACGGCCACTATGACCGGCCCGTGAAGAGCTGGGCGCAGCATCCGGCAAGCGACGTACCGGACGACCATTATGTGGTGCCGCTGGGCAAGGCAGCGATTGTCCGTGAAGGCGAAGACCTCACCATCATCGCTTACGGCACGATGGTGCATGTCGTGGCCGCCTTCGCCGAGGAGAATGGCATCGATGCCGAGATCATCGACCTTCGCACTCTCGTGCCGCTCGATATCGATACAATCACTGCGTCAGTCGAAAAGACCGGCCGATGCATGGTCGTGCACGAGGCCACTCGAACCGGCGGGTTCGGCGCTGAAATTGCAGCCGAGATTCAAGAGCGCTGTTTTTATGCGCTGGAGGCGCCGGTGCAGCGCGTCACCGGATGGGACACGCCGTATCCGCATGCGCTTGAGTGGGCCTATTTCCCCGGGCCGGTGCGGCTGACGCAGGCATATAAGAAGTTGATGGAGGCTTGAGCGTGGCGACCTATCCCTTCCGGCTGCCCGATATCGGCGAAGGCGTCGCCGAGGCAGAGATCGTGGCCTGGCACATCAAGGTCGGCGACGTTGTCGATGAAGACCAGCCGATTGCGGACATGATGACCGACAAGGCGACCATCGAGATGACCTCGCCGGTGGCCGGCACGGTGATCGCGCTGGCCGGCGATGTGGGCGATGTCATCCCGATCGGATCGACGCTGGTGACATTCGAAACCAGTGCAGAGGGCATTGCGGAAGCAGCTGAGCCTGAACCACGACCGAAATCCGCCGCCGTTCAGAAGCAGGCGGAGCCGGCCGCGAGCGCGCCCCACGCCAAGGGAGCGTTGGCGCAGGAGGAGGCCGCTTCCGCTGGTCCAAGCGATTCGCCGCGCCCTCCCGATCTCCCGCGCCAGGAGGGGCAGGCAGCTTCCCGCAAAGTCCAGGCTTCGCCGGCGGTTCGGAGCCGGGCGCGCGATCTCGGCATCGATCTGGCGCAGGTCAAGCCCGGCGCCGAAGGGCGGATTCGGCACGCCGATCTCGATGCGTATATCAGCTATAATTCGGGTCAGGGCTACGGCGCGCCGGCCAAAACGCCGCCTGACGAAACGATCAAGGTCGCCGGATTGCGCAGGCGCATCGCGGAGAACATGGCCGCATCGAAGCGGCATATTCCTCACTTCACCTATGTGGAGGAGATCGATGTCACCGAGCTGGAGGCGATGCGCACGGCGCTCAACGCCAATCGCGGGCAGAGGCCAAAGCTGACCCTGCTGCCGTTCCTGATCGTCGCGATCGCGAAGATTCTTCCGGATTTTCCGATGATCAACGCGCGCTATGATGACGAAGCAGGGATCGTCACGCGCTATGGCGCATTTCATCTCGGCATGGCTGCGCAAACCGATGCCGGGCTGATGGTGCCCGTCATTCGCGACGCGCAGGATAAGAATATCTGGCAGCTTGCGGGCGAAATCTCCCGGTTGACCGAGGCGGCGCGGACCGGAAAAGCCAAGAGCGAGGAGCTGTCGGGATCGACGCTCACATTGTCCTCGCTTGGGCCGTTGGGCGGGATTGCGGCCACGCCAGTGATCAATCGCCCCGAGGTTGCGATCTTGTGTCCGAATCGGATCGTCGAGCGCCCGGTGTTCCGTGGCAAGGAAGTCGTCGCGGCCAAGCTGATGAACGTGTCGATCAGTTGCGATCATCGCGTCGTCGATGGATGGGACGCCGCAAGCTTCGTGCAAGCCCTCAAACGGCTACTGGAAACCCCCGCGTTGCTGTTCGTCTAGCCACGACGCAATGACGAGGAGTCAATCGTCGAGCGCGACTTGCCAATCCCAGCGCAGCGGATCTCCGTCCATTACCTCGACCCCACGCGCAGCTAGAGCGTCGCGGATCTGGTCCGATAAGGCGAAATCCTTCGCCGCGCGGGCTTGCTGGCGGCGGTCCAGCTCAGCCTCGATCTCTGCTTCCGTGAGCTCCGCTGTTTCGGGACGGACACGAAGATTGGATCGGCAAAGGTTGATCAGATCAAGCCCCAGCGCCTGATCCATCGTCGCGACAAGCCGCAGCTTTTGATCCGGCGCGCGCTTTCGATCGCTCAACACGTCCTCCATTAACGGCAAAGCCGCCGGTGTGTTGAGATCGGCGCTGAGCTTCTCATCGAACTCGGCCAGTATCTTATCGCTGCAACCGGTCCATGGAGCATAAGGCAGCCACTCGGTTTCAGCTGCGGCTGCCTTGGCTCGTTCCACGGAGAGCACCAGCCGCTTGAGCCGGGTCAGTGCCGAGGCAACGCTTTCGCCGCTGAACTCGAGTTCGCTGCGATAATGGGCTGAAAGGCACATGAGCCGGTACGCCAACGGGTGTACGCCGCGCGCGATGAGGGCGTTGAGCGTCGTGATCCCGCCTTTTGACTTCGACATCTTGCCGGAGCGATCAACCAGGAAATTATTGTGGAGCCAGAAATTGGCGCCCGTGCATGCCGTGTCGGTGAAGGCCTGGTTCTGGGCAATTTCGTTGCAATGATGGATCTCGCGATGATCGATGCCGCCGGTATGGATATCGAACTGTTCGCCCAGATATTTCATGCTCATCACCGAGCATTCGAGATGCCATCCGGGTGCGCCCTTGCCCCAGGGTGACTCCCACTCCATCTGGCGATGCTCGCCCGGAGCGGAGCTGCGCCACAATGCGAAATCGGCGGCATGGCGCTTGCCTTCGACCTCGGCGATACGGCCATGGCCGGCTTCCTCGGGCGGGGCGCCGGCAAGGCGGCCATAAGCCGGTACTTTGGTGACGTCGAAATAGAGGCCGGTGTCCAGCCGATAGGCTGCGCCATGCGCTTCGATCACTTTGGCGAAGTCGATCATTTCGGCGATGTGATCGGTCGCCACGCTCCAGCGCGATGGATCGATGATGTTGAGCCGAGCGATGTCATGCTTGAAGGCGGCAGTGTAGAAGGCGGCGATATCCCAGATGGTCTTGCCGGTTTTTTTCGCGGCCGCCTCCATCTTGTCGTCGCCTTCGTCGGCGTCCGAGGTCAGATGACCGACATCGGTGATATTGATCACATGGGTGACGGGCCAACCCTTCCAGCCAAGCACGCGCCGTAGGGTGTCCGTGAACACATAGGCGCGCAGATTGCCGAGATGGGCGTAATTATAGACTGTCGGCCCGCAGCTATAGACCCGCACCATCGTCCGATCGATCGGCGTGAACGTCTCGATCGACCGGCTCAAGCTGTTGAACAGGGTGAGCGGTCGCCCGGCCGGGATTGTTATCTCGTGATCGCCTTCCATATTGGCTGGCGGGTATCAGCCATGCCGGTTCGGCACAACCATCCCCTCGCGGGCACCTCGGCCGCTGTTGCAGCGCGATATGGCTCATGCTAGGGCGCGGCGCGTTTTCGCCCGCGTCACTTCAGGAATTGTTCATATGCAAGGATCGGGGTTGATCGCGGGATGACCACCAGTGTGGGGAATGGCGCTTCGAACGGCGCGGTTCCGGCAACAACCGATCATGGCAGCGATAGCACGCTGAAGCTCGCGCTCGGCGCGATCGGCGTCGTGTTCGGCGACATCGGCACCAGCCCGCTCTACGCCTTTCGCGAAACCTTCGCCGGGCATCATCCGCTGACGCCGGATCAAATGCATATCTATGGCGTGCTGAGCCTGATCTTCTGGTCGATGATGCTTGTCGTCACGATCAAATATGTGATGATCATCATGCGTGCCGACAACAAGGGGGAGGGCGGCAGCCTCGCGCTGCTCGCGCTCATCAGCCACAAGACCGCGGGCGCGCGCTGGACGAGAGGAATCGTGCTGCTCGGCGTGTTCGCCACCGCGCTATTTTATGGCGACAGCATGATCACTCCGGCCATCTCGGTGCTTTCGGCGGTGGAAGGTCTAACCGTGGTCGAAGCGGGAATGACGCCGCTGGTCCTGCCCATTGCGATTGCGATCCTGATCGGGCTGTTCGTCATTCAAGCGCGGGGAACGGCCAAGGTCGGCTTGCTGTTCGGGCCGATCATGGTGGTCTACTTTATCGTGCTGGCGGCGCTGGGGCTGATCCATATCGTTCAGAACCCGACGATCATCGCAGCGCTCAACCCCTATTATGCGATCCAGTTCTTCGTTTCGGAGGGCAAGCTCGCTTTTCTGGCGCTCGGATCGGTCGTGCTCGCGGTTACGGGCGCGGAAGCGCTCTACGCGGATATGGGACATTTCGGCCGTGGCCCGATCAGGATTTCGTGGCTTGCTTTCGTTCTCCCTGCGCTGATGCTGAACTATCTCGGCCAGGGAGCTATGATTCTCGGCCTTTCGCCTGCGGCTGCGGATGAAGCGATCCTGAGCCCGTTCTTCCTGCTGGCGCCCGATATGTTCCGGCTGCCGCTCGTGATTCTCGCGACCATGGCAACGGTGATCGCAAGCCAGGCTGTGATCTCCGGCGCCTTTTCGGTGACGCAGCAGGCAATCCAACTCGGCTTCATGCCGCGCTTGCGAATCGCGCATACGAGCGCGCGCGCGGCAGGCCAGATCTATATTCCGGCCATCAATTGGGCGTTGATGGTGATGGTGATCCTGCTGGTGCTCAACTTCCAGACGTCTTCGAATCTCGCTGCCGCTTATGGGATTGCCGTCACTGGCGCGATGCTGATCGACACCGCCCTGCTTGCCGTGGTGCTGTTCCAGCTGTGGAAATGGAATGTCTTCGTGGCGAGCTTGATGATTGCGGTCATGGCCATCGTCGATCTCGGCTATTTCAGCGCCAATCTCACCAAGGTTCCCGATGGCGGCTGGTTCCCGCTGCTCGTTGGCCTGATTGCGTTTACCCTGCTCACGACCTGGGCGCGGGGTCGTGCGCTCATGATGGCGCGTTTGCGCGAAGCTGCCATGCCGATTTCGGTATTCGTCAAATCCGCCGCCAGTTCGGCAACGCGCGTGCCCGGCACTGCCGTCTTCATGACGTCGACATCGGATGGCGTGCCGCATGCGCTGCTTCATAACCTCAAGCACAACAAGGTGCTTCACGAGCGCGTCGTGCTGTTGACGGTTGCGATTGCCGACTTCCCCTATGTCGATCGCGGTCATCGCATCGAAATGTCCGATCTCGGCCAGGGCTTTTTCCGGCTGGTGCTCCATTATGGCTTCATGGAGGATCCGGACGTTCCGGCGGCACTTCGCGAGGTCGAGAATTGCGGAGCGCAGTTCAAGATGATGGACACCAGCTTTTTCCTCGCGCGCCAGACCCTGCTGCCTTCGGAGCGGCCTGGCATGGCGATCTGGCGCGAGAAGCTGTTTGCCTGGATGCTTCGCAACGCTGAAAGCGCGATGGAATTTTTCAAGCTTCCTACCAACCGCGTGGTCGAGCTCGGAAGCCAGGTCGAAATCTGATTTCCCCGCCGGGGATCGCCTGCCGCGCTCGTCCGTTACGCTGGCGGGAGGATTTTCGGAATGAGCGAGATCGCCGGATGGGTCGCGCCGGCGGCTACCATGATCGCAGCCATGATGACTGCGGCCAATTTGGGCGCACGCATCACTGGCTGGGGCTTCGTGGTGTTCGCAGTCGGATCCGTGGCATGGATCATCGTCGCCGTCACCAGCCACCAGAGCAATCTGCTGCTTACCAATGGTTTCCTGACACTGGTCAACATCGTCGGCATCTGGCGTTGGCTTGGCCGTCGGGCAAAATATGACGAGGGCGCACACGTGGCCGAGGAGGCAAGCGCTGATGCCCCCTCATCGACGCTGTTTCAACTGGGCGGCATGGAAGGCAAGCCGGTCATCGATGAGCGCGGCGAGACCGCGGGTCACGTCGTTGACGTCATGGCGGAATGCCAAACTGGGCGAATTTCCTATTTCGTCGTGCGCGAAGGATCCGAGCTGTCGCTTGGCGAGAAGCTGCGGGTGCTCAACTGGCACGATGTCCGTGTGACTGAGAACGAGCTTCGCCTAAATTTGAGCGACCTGAGAGACGCGACCGAGATCAAACCAGATGCGTGGCCGGTGAAAGTGCCGGCCATGTCCCCTCCCGCCGCCTGAGCGCGGAGCCTCGCCTCGACAATCTATAAGCCGCTCGTTCAGTCCTGGCCCAATTCCCCGCAGCTCAAGTCGAAGGCGGAAAGGCCGGCATCCAGATAGGCCGCCAGCATCGGCATATCGAGCAACTGTTCGATCGCATCGTCGGTATCGTCGGCAGCCTCCTCCAGCGCGTCGTCCCATTCGGTGGGATCATAAGTTCCCCGACCCACCAGCGCGAGCGCCAGCACCTCTACCACTTCCTCGTCGACAAGGTCCTCGAGCAATCCGCGAACCTCGTCCTCAATGTCGCTGTCGGCATCATCGTCTACGGCAAATCCGTCATCGGACTCCGCAAGATCATCTTCGTCGTCATCCGCATCCGCTGGCGCTTCAAACTCACGCGCCTTGGCGATCACCCTGCAAACGGTCTCGAGCGGTACGGTCAGCTCCATCGCGGTCCCTCATTCGGTTCTTTTCAGCGCCGAACGTGATATCTCCTACTCTGTTCCCGCGGCCGCGGGAACGAGCGATTTGAGCGGCACCTCCGGGTTTCCAAGCTGTTCGCGCGCTGGTGCCACGCCGCCCGTTACGAGCGCACGGCCCTGGACATAGTCCTTGGTGGCATTGACGCAGTCGAGCGCGATGACCTTCCCGTCGCGGAGATAGATGATCGAGAAGCTGCGCGTTGACGGATCGCCACGTTGCACGATCGAATCGAAGCCGATCGAGAGGCCGACGGTCTGCAGCCTGAGGTCATATTGGTTGGACCAGAACCACGGTACCGCATGATAGGGCTGCGGATGGCCGACGATCGAGCGTACTGCCGTCGTCGCCTGATCGTTGGCGTTCTGTACCGATTCAACACGGATGCGTTTGCGCTCGGCAAAGCTGTTCACATGTGCCGCGCAGTCGCCGATGGCATAGATGTCAGGCAGGCTGGTCCGGCAGAATTCGTCGACATCAACGCCGTTGGTTCCCGCAGCACCTGCGGCAATCAAGGGTTCAACCGCCGGAATGATGCCGATGCCGACGATCACCATCTGCGCGGGCAGCACGGTTCCGTCGGCCAATCTTACGCCGCTCACCCGGCCGTTGCTGCCTTCGATGCACGTAACCGAACAATTGAGCTGGACATCGACCCCGTGCGCCCGGTGCTCGGCCTCGTAGAAGCGCGAAAGCGGCTCGCCGGCTACCCGCGCGAGGACACGATCGAGCGCCTCGAGGACGGTAACATGTTTGCCGAACTTCGACAGCACTGCTGCCGCTTCCAGCCCGATATAGCCGCCGCCGATGACGACGACGTTCCGTACGTCGCCGATCTCGGCCAGCATGGCGTCGGCATCAGCACGGGTACGAACGGCATGCATGCCGGCCAGATCGTTTCCCTCACAGGAGAGCTGACGCGGGCTGCCGCCCGTAGCCCAGATCATGCTACCGTAGGCAATCTTGTTGCCATCCGCCAGGGTCGCCTCGTGCGCGGCGGCGTCGATCGAGACCACCCGACGCTTGAGCAGCAGATCGACCTGGCGCTCGGCCCAGAAGGAGGCGGGGCGGATCAGGATCCGCTCGAAGCTCTTTTCACCGGAGAAATATTCCTTTGAGAGTGGAGGCCGTTCATAGGGCGGCTCCGGCTCGTCGCCGAGCAACGCGATCGAACCCTCGAATTTGAGTTGACGCAGCGCGATCGCGGCTTGGGCTCCGCCATGCCCCGCACCTACGATCAAGACATCATATCGATCCAACACTCTCTCCCTGTACAAAGCATCTTGCGCAGGCTCCTTAGCGTCGAGAAAGCATCTGCGCCAGTTGACCGATACGCGCTGCCTGCTATAGCGCCGCCTCGCTCGCGGATGGTGTGCAACCATGTCGATGCAGGGGCGGAGTAGCTCAGCTGGTTAGAGCAGCGGAATCATAATCCGCGTGTCGGGGGTTCAAGTCCCTCCTCCGCTACCACATCGAAAATCCCCGCACCGCAATCGCAAATCCGCTCGGTCGCGGAATGATACCGGCCCCGGGACTTTACGCTGCAAGCGATCGCGCAGATCTTCAGGCATGATTGATTTGCAATGCAATCCGCCGCGGATTTGAATATCGCCGGATACACCGTTGTAACAGATGTTTGGTCCGTGGTGCGCCTCGCGAGAGAGCGGTAGCACTGCATCGAACAGCAGACTGCAGCAGCAGCCAGCAAACCGTCCCATGGGGAAGCCGAGGCAGCGCTCGCGCAATGGTGACCCCAACGGGACTCGAACCCGTGTTTTCGCCGTGAAAGGGCGACGTCCTAGACCGCTAGACGATGGGGCCGCCGCGACCGTGCGGGCGGGGCTTAGGCGAGGCGGGAGCGAGGGTCAATGCTCTAACGCTGCTGGAATGAGAAGTGCATCCGGTCAACTGCGCGACGAGTTGTTGGAGTATATCGAGGGCAGCCCGATACCGAGTGGCGCTGGCTTATTCCCACTCGATCGTACCGGGTGGCTTGGACGTGTAGTCGTAAGTGACTCGGTTGATGCCCTGCACCTCATTGACGATTCGGGTCGCAACGCGGCTTAGAAAATGCGGGTCGAACGGGAAGATATCGGCCGTCATGCCATCGGTGGAGGTGACGGCGCGCAACGCGCAGACATTGTCATAGGTGCGGCCGTCGCCCATCACGCCGACAGAGCGGACCGGCAGTAGCACGGCGAACGCTTGCCAGATGGCGTCATAAAGCCCCGCATTCCTGATTTCTTCGAGATAGATAGCATCTGCTTTGCGCAGTATGTCGCAGCGCTCCTTGGTCACTTCGCCCGGGATACGAATTGCCAGACCCGGGCCGGGGAAGGGGTGGCGTCCGACAAAAACCGCTGGAAGTCCAAGCTCACGGCCGAGGGCGCGAACCTCGTCTTTGAACAATTCGCGCAGCGGCTCGACGAGCTTCATGTTCATCCGCTCGGGGAGGCCGCCGACATTGTGATGGCTCTTGATCGTGACTGAGGGGCCGCCTGTAAAGCTTACGCTCTCAATGACGTCGGGATAGAGCGTCCCCTGCGCGAGGAATTCGGCACCGCCAACCTTTTTTGCTTCATTTTCAAACACATCTATGAAGGTCTTGCCAATGAACTTTCGCTTGGCCTCGGGATCCGTGATGCCTTTGAGGCCGTTCATGAAAAGTGTTTCGCAATTCGCATGGACGAGCGGGATGCCATAATGTTCGCGGAACAGACTGACCACCTGATCGGCCTCGCCTTGCCGCATCAGCCCATGGTCGACAAAAACGCAGGTGAGCTGTTCACCGATGGCTTCGTAGATCAGCACCGCAGCCACGGCGGAATCGACACCGCCGGAGAGTCCGCAGATGACCTTGCCGGAGCCGACCTGCTGGCGAATCTCCCGGATCTTGGTTTCGCGAAACTCGGCCATCGTCCAATCGCCTGCGAGGCCGCAGACATGGCGGGCGAAATTTGCGATCAGCTTGGCGCCGTCGGGCGTATGGACCACTTCGGGATGGAACTGCACGCCGTAAAAGCGCCGCGCCTCGTCCGACGTAACGGCATAAGGCGCGCCTTCCGACCAGGCGATAGGATGAAAGCCCGACGGCAGCGCATCCACCTTGTCGCCGTGGCTCATCCAGACTTGATGGCGTTCCCCTTCTCTCCAAAGTCCGTCGAACAATGCGGAGCGGCCGCCGATCTCGATGAAGGCGCGGCCGAACTCGCGTGCATCAGAAGACGGCACGACCGAACCACCCAGCTGCTGACACATGGTCTGCTGGCCGTAGCAAATGCCGAGGATCGGCACGCCTGCCTCGAAGAATTGATCGGGGGCGCGGGGGCTTCCAACGTCGGCGACCGAGGCCGGGCCGCCAGAAAGGATTATGCCCTTGGGCTTGAGGCGGTCGAACGTGTCGGCAGCGGCGGAAAAGGGCGCGATTTCGCTATACACGCCTGCTTCGCGTACCCGTCGGGCGATGAGTTGCGTTACCTGACTGCCGAAATCGACGATCAGGATGGAATCGTGGTGCTGAGCCGTCATGGCCAGCCGATAGGACGCAGAATCTGGCCTGTCCAGCAGCTCATAACGCCGTACCTTGCTCTCCACCAACGCGGCAGACCGTCCCGAAAAGTTAATGCAGACGAGGGGAACGATTAAATTTACGCGTATGCGCAATAATCTTCTGTTTCACCTTGAAACTAATTGGACACCGGCTTATCTTTTGCTTGGTGCTGCGATCGCGTCCCCCTTTCGTGATCGCGCATTAGCGCGCTTCGGCGCGCTCCTCCCTGAACCTTGGCCACCTCGTGCCATAAGCACGAGGTGGTTTTTTATTCGGCTGCTGCCGCTTGGTCGAAGCCGCCAAATTCCGAGCATAGCATCGCGAAAATCTTGGCGAACAGCAGCTGTGCCGCCGGAAGCCCGGCACCTGGCTGGTGAAGGGCGGGGTCGAGGTATAGGCTTCGATCGATCTCGATCTGAATCGCGTGAATGCCTCGTTGGGGGCAGCCATGACGATCAAGGCTGTAGCCGCCGGCATAAGGAGCGTTGCGAGCGGCGGGAAACCCTTCCTGGGCTGCCACCAGTTCGATCATGTCACCGAGAATCGCGCTGGCGCTACTGCCAAAGCGATCGCCCACCACGATCGCCGGAGGATGCCCGCGCGATACGTGCCTAACCGGAGGCATCGAATGGCAATCAAGCAAGATCGCAATGCCGAAACGCGCGTGCGCAGCCTGGAGCGAGTCGGCGATCGCGCGGTGATAAGGTCGGTGGCATTCTTCCAGCCTAGTCTCCACCTCGGCGGCGCTGAATTTGCGTTTCCACAGGTTGAGATGATGTCCGACATGGCGGGGAATCAGGCCCAGCCCGTTACGCGTTCGTGCCGAAAAGATCAGACCGGGTGGCGGTGACCCTGCGATCATCGCGGCGTCCAGCTCGCGCGGGTCTCGGTTCAGGTCGATCCAGGCTCGCGCATGCCCCGCAACGAAAACCGTTGCCCCGCGTTCGACGGTCCGGCTGATCAGGCGGTCGGCGAAGCGGTCTTCAAGCAGCCACAGCTTGTCCGGCTGTTCGGCATCGGCAAGCAGGGCCGGCGCATAATAGCGTGCGCCGTGAGGCACTGAGAGGATGACCGGAAACTCCGGAAGGGAGGGGCCATGACGGATAAACGCAGCAGGCGCAGCAGAGGAGTTCACCTGAGCAATGTGAAGGCCCGCCCTATCATTTGCAACGAGGCGCCTTCAGGCCGCTGGAAAAAATTAAGCCATTGCAGCATAAGGGGGCTGCCACGGCTTTGAGGACTCTTGGGAAAAGCAGTCAATGATTCGGATTTTGCTGGCTGAAGATGATAACTCGATGCGGGAATATCTCAGCCGCGCGCTTGAACGGGTGGGCTATTCGGTAACGAGCGTGGATCGCGGAACGCACGCGCTGCCGTTGATCGAGAGCAAAAGCTTCGACCTGCTTCTGACGGACATCGTGATGCCGGAAATGGATGGCATCGAGCTGGCTCAGCGTGCTGCCGTGATTGCGCCCGACATGCGCGTCATGTTCATCACGGGATTCGCGGCGGTTGCGCTCAAAACGGGAGCCGCACAACCGCAGGCAAAGGTTCTCTCCAAGCCGTTTCACCTGAGAGATCTTGTTGCCGAGGTCGATCGCCTGTTTCAGGTTGGCGACGCTTCCGGTCTCTGAGGCGGCTTGCGCCGGTCGACCGGCTCGACTATCAGCCGTCGCCGTGGGCGCGTAGCTCAGTGGTAGAGCACTGTGTTGACATCGCAGGGGTCGCAAGTTCAATCCTTGCCGCGCCCACCATTTCCTAGCCGTTTCACCACTCGGTGATGATCTGTCGGGGCATATTCCCTACAGGGTGTCGTACGAGCATCGACAACCTTGAGCGCAATAAGAGGTGGCGACACCTTCGATGCCGCCACCTCCGCTGATCGTAAAAATCGAACCTGCTTATTTTGCTTTCTGGACGTCCACGGTCGGTACTTTCACGCCGACTTCCTTGGTCGACACATCGACATCAGGGACAGCTACGTCGGTCGTCTTCGTACCGACATCGACCTTCGCGGTATCAACATCGAACGCTGGCGCTTGACCGCCTTTCACCGAAACCTCCGGAAGCTTCGTTTCCTTCGTCTGGTTGATATCGATCAGGCCGAACGCGAAGGCAGCGATAACGAGGACGACCGCAATGATCGCCAAAATCGCACCTGTGCCGATGCCGCGACGTCTGTCTATATCTTGCATCGCAATCTCTCCTCAGATTACCGTAGCGAGCCGCGACGGAACAAATTCACGATCGCCAGCAGGATCACCGCTCCGAGGAACGAAACCAGTAGCGAACGTGCATCGAATGCGCCCGATGTAATCGGCGCGCCACCGATGAGCGAACTCAACAAGAAGCCGCCGAGCAGTGCGCCGACAATTCCGACCACGACATTGAGAATAATGCCCTGCTGCGCGTCAGTGCGCATGACAATGCTGGCGAGCCAACCAATGATGCCACCTACGATCAGTACGAGTAAAAGACCCATTATACCCTCCGATATACTTTATGGGGGCGGGTTGCGCCGCCAATCGTTAAGACGCGTGGTGCAATGATTAGGTTCCGTAGATTATGACGGGGTCGTTTCGTCGAACCGACGGCACGATCCGCCCGCGCATGCGAGATTTTTGCATGCATGGCCGGAACGAATTCGCCGCTGGAGTGGTTCTGAATCCGCAAAGTAACTGAAATCAGGAGGTTAGGATGGCACAGAGAGAACGCCGCCGCGATCGTATCAGCAATCGGCTGAGCGAAATGAGCCGATCGGTTTCCCAACAGGCGACTACGCCGCGGCTTGCAGCGCTCGGTGCAGTGGCAGCCGGCGCGGCGACATACGCCTATTTGCGGGACGGAGATCGGCGCACACGCCTCACCGGGATGGCGCGCGATTATGCCGGCCGGCTTTCATCATGGTGGTCGGGTGGCTCGCAATCAGCGCAAACACAATCAGCGCAAACCATGCCCACGGCATCGACGCTCGCAGTCAACTGATCCAGAGATGATCATGAAGCGGCCGGGCATTTTGCCCGGCCCTTTTTGTTGATGCGATTGTGGTTTCTCGCCGTGCGAGGCAAGGGGCGCTATGCCAATCGATCCTGCTCTTGCATCACTTTCCTCACCACCGATCAACTTGCTCGACGGGGCCAGCCTCTTCATCGATTTCGATGGCACGCTCGTTGATTTGGTAGACCGACCGGAACTTGTGGTTGTGGATCGGGTACTTCAGGATCTTCTCGGCACGCTTGGCAAGCTTTTGCACGGACGGCTCGCGATCGTCACCGGCCGGACGATCGAACAAATGGATGAATTTCTTGGGAGCCTCGCGCAAACCATCGCAGTTGCCGGCAGCCATGGTGTAGAATGGCGCATTCCTGATGGAAAACTTCACGCGCCCATTGAGCTGCCCGATGTCGCGCCAGCCCTCGAAGCTCTGAGCGAATTTGCCGCGTTGCATCCCGGAACGATCGTTGAGCGAAAGCGCTATGGTGTTGCGTTGCACTATCGGCTGGCGCCCCATGTCGAGGAAGAGGCACGGGCGACGGTGCGGTGTTTGGCGCGAGAATTCGGATTTGAAACGCAGATGGGCAAGATGATGGCTGAGATGAAAATCGTGGACGGCGACAAGGGGCAAGCGGTCGCGGCGCTGCTTGCCGAACCTTCGATGGCGGGAAGTCGACCTTGGTTCATCGGCGACGACATCACTGACGAGGCCGGCTTTGCTATGGCAAGAAACCGGGGGGGAGGCGGCATTTTGGTGGGCGCTCCGCGTGGAACCGCCGCCACCTATAGGCTTGCTGACGTCGCGTCGGTGCGCGCCTGGCTGATGGAAGCAACGACCCAACTCGCGTGACGGCGACACTTGATCTCTGGCCGATCGGCAACTGCCAGGCCTCAGCGCTTGTGGACCGCCGAGGGCGCTTCGTGTGGGCCTGCGTGCCGCGCATCGACGGCGAGCCCGCCTTTTCCTCCCTGCTGGACGATAATCCTCCCGCTGGTGAAGGCGCTTTCGGTTTCTGGGAAATCGATCTTGTTGGCTGCGTGTCCACGACGCAGGCATATCTGCGTAACACGCCGGTCCTGACGACCCGCCACGAGGATGGCGAGGGCAATGCGATCGAGGTCACTGATTTCTGTCCGCGTTTTCAACGCGCGGGCCGTACCTATCGCCCGGTCGCGTTCGTTCGCATCATCCGTCCTATCGCCGGCAGTCCCCGCATCCGCGTCCGGCTTCGCCCGGCCCGCAACTGGGGTGCCGAGCAGGCCGGGCATACCCGCGGATCCAATCACATCCGTTATATATTTGCCGAAATGACGCTACGCCTCACGACCAGCGCGCCGGTCGGTTGGATCGAGGATGAGCGGCTGTTTCGGGTCGAGCGTCCGCTGCACTTCTTCCTCGGTCCCGACGAAAGCTTTTCCGAAGACGTCAGATCCGCCACCGAGTCGATGCTCGATCTCACCGTGCATGAGTGGCGGCATTGGGCGAGGGGGCTTGCCACTCCGCTTGAGTGGCAGGAGGCTGTCATCCGAGCGGCGATCACGCTCAAGCTCTGTCAGCATGAGGAAACGGGCGCGATCGTCGCGGCGATGACGACGTCTATCCCCGAGCATGCCGATAGCGGTCGTAACTGGGATTATCGTTACTGCTGGATTCGCGATGCTTATTACACCGTGCAGGCGCTCAATCGGCTCGGAGCGCTCGACGTGCTCGAAGCCTATCTCGCTTACCTTCGCAATATTGTCGACAATGCGGCTGGCGGCCACGTACAGCCGCTCTACGGCGTCGGCGGCGAAGCGCGGATCGAAGAATATCAAGCATCGGGATTGAACGGCTATCGGGGAATGGGGCCTGTTCGCATCGGCAATCAGGCCTATGAACAGGTCCAGCACGATGCCTATGGCCAGATCATTCTCTCCAACGCGCAGGCCTTTTTCGATCAGCGCCTCTATCGCATGGCCGGCATCGAGGATTTTCGCGCGCTGGAGAAAGTGGGGGAACGCGCCTGGCAGGTACATGACACGGCGGACGCCGGGCTTTGGGAACTCCGTACCAAAAGCCATGTGCACACCTATTCGGTGGCGATGTGCTGGGCCGCCTGCGATCGCCTCGCCAATGCTGCGCAGGCGCTCGGGCTCGCAGAGCGCCACATCTTCTGGCAGGCGCGCGCAGATCATATTCATAAGGCTGTCATCGAGCAGGCGTGGCGCGAAGAAACCAAGCGGCTTTCCGCTACGTTCGGCGGCGATGATCTCGACGCCAGCCTGATCCAGCTGCTCGACCTGCGCTTCCTTGCGCCGGACGATCCACGCTTCCGTTCGACGCTGCGCGCAGTGGAGGAGGGATTGCGACGCGGCTCCCACATGCTCCGCTATGCGACCGAAGATGATTTCGGCCTGCCGAAAACCGCTTTCAATGTGTGCACCTTTTGGCTGATCGAGGCGTTGCACTTTACGGGAAGGGATGCCGACGCCCGCGCCTTGTTCGAGGAGATGCTCTCCCGCCGGACTGCGGCCGGGTTGTTGTCGGAGGACATTGATCCAGTGACCGGAGAACTTTGGGGCAATTATCCGCAGACCTACTCGCTCGTCGGGCTGATCAATTGCGCGGTCCTGCTCAGCAAGCCCTGGAGCAGCGTTCGGTGAGCCTGTTGTCCATCCTTGTCGTGCTCGCGGCGCCGTGGAATGTTTCGTGACGCGGCTGATCCTTGTTTCAAACCGTGTTCAGCCTCCCGCCAAGGATAGCAGCGGGGCGCAGGGAGGGCTCGCGGTCGCACTTCAGGCGGCGCTGCGGGAATATAGCGGGTTCTGGTTCGGCTGGTCGGGCGGGGTGACCGATCGGTACTCCGGCGAGATCGATTGGCAGACCAATGACGGCGTCACTACCGCTACCGTTGATCTGGAAGAGCAGGATGTCGATGAATATTATAACGGCTACGCCAATCGCACGCTGTGGCCGCTGTTTCACTATCGGATCGACCTGGCGGAGTTCGAGCGTGATTTTGCGGGAGGCTATGCCCGAGTAAACGCGCGCTTCGCCGACACGCTATCGCCACTGATCGAGCCCGACGATCTGGTCTGGGTGCACGATTATCACATGTTCCCGTTGGCCCGGGAATTGAGAATGCGCGGCGCGGTCAACCGGATCGGCTTTTTCCTGCACATCCCCTGGCCGCCGACAAATCTCCTGTTGTCGCTGCCCAATCACCGTGAACTGGTAGCGTCGTTGTTCGATTATGACGTGGTCGGCTTCCAATCGGAGGGCTGGCTCGACAGCTTCCTTCACTATGCTACCGAGCAAATGGGCGCGCAGGTCGATGATCACCGTCGGGTGACGGCGAACGGACGCACCATTCAGGTTATCAGTTGTCCGGTCGGGATCGACTTCGATGCCTTCACCGACGCTGCCAATTCGCCGGCCGCTCGTTATGCGCGCTATCGGGTGAGGCAAAGCGCGGCTGGGCGGGACATGATTATCGGTGTCGACCGGCTCGACTATTCGAAAGGGCTCGAAGAGCGTTTTCTCGGATATGAGCGCTTTCTGCGCCACCACACGCATCAGCATGGCGAAATCTTCCTGCTTCAGATCGCGCCGCCCTCGCGAGAAGATGTGCGGAGCTATCAGGAGATCCGCGCCAGCCTCGATGCCCTTTCGGGGCGGATCAATGGCGAGTTCGCCGATTTTGATTGGGTGCCCATCCGCTATGTCAATCATGGCTACCCGCGTGATCAGCTTGCCGGGATCTATCGTGCCGCACGCATCGGTCTTGTCACGCCTTTGCACGACGGCATGAACCTGGTCGCCAAGGAATATGTCGCCGCGCAGGATCCCGACGATCCCGGCGTATTAATCCTGTCGGAATTCGCGGGAGCGGCTGCCCAGCTTAGCGAGGCGATGCTGGTCAATCCCTACAGCGCCGAGGAAATCGCCGACGCCATCCAGACTGCGCTCACCATGCCGCGCGGCGAGCGCATTCGGCGCTGGCAGGCGCTGCTCGATGTCGTGCGCGAGCAGGACGTGATGTGGTGGCGCCGTCGTTTCACTGACGCGCTCGCTCAGGCGCCCGTTTCCTCGATCGCGCGCGATTTTTCGGAGTCCAACTGCAGCTGACGCCGCCGGGGCAGCGCCTGCGGCATCTCGGCGCGGATGAATGCGAGCAACGCTTCGCGCACATCGCACCGCAGATCGAACGCTTTGTCGGCGTTGGCGGCAGTCATCAGCGCCCGCACTTCGATCGTCCAGCTATCCATGCTGGTCACCTGCATGTTGAAGAAGCGCCCATCCCATTTCGGATTGTTCTTCACCAGTTCCGCGAGCTTGATCCGCAGCCGGTCAATGTCGCTCGCGGGGTCAAGATACCACAGCACCGTTCCGAGCAGCGCGCTGGTGCTGCGGGTCCAGTTCTGGAAGGGTTCTTCGAGGAATTTGGTGATCGGGACCACCAGCCGCCGTTCGTCCCACAGCTTCAGGACCACGTAAGTCAGGCGAATCTCTTCGACGCGGCCCCATTCGCCGGACATGATCACCACGTCATCGATCCGGATCGGCTCGGTAAAGGCGAGCTGGATGCCGGCAATCAGATTTTTGAGCGCCGGCTGCGCGGCCGCCCCGACCGCTATACCCACCACCCCAGCAGAAGCGATCAGCGTCACGCCTACGGTGCGCACGCCGGGGATGGTCATCAGCATCATGCAGATGCTGAGGAACAGGATCAGCAGCGAGCCTATCCGCGAGAGAATGCTGATCCGCGTGTGCCTCCGCCGTGCCGCGAGATTGTCCGGGGCTGTGATATCGGCCTTGTAGACGAGGATTTCGGAAGCCGCCTGAAGGACGGCGATGGCAAACCAGCCGACAAGTGCGGGAACAAGAAAAATGGCGGTTTGACGCCATATCTCGCCGGGCGCGCCTTCGAGCGGCACTGCGCGCTCGGCAAAATTGAGACCCAGAGCAATGTAGATCCATCTGAGAGGGCCGGTTACCTGCCTGAGCAGAATGTCATCGGTCTGTGTGCGGCTGCGCGCAACGATTCTGCCGAGCAACCTAACAGTGAGACGCGCCGCCGCCAGTGCTATTAGCGTGGCGATGGCAACGACGCCCGCGAACGAGAGCACCGTGCGTAATGGTTCGGGCATTTCGGAGAACCAATGGAGCAGATCCGGCATCGCGTCCTATCGGTTCAGCCCCGTTCTATGTTCCCCTTGTTTTCGATGAAGCGGTCGATCGCTTCGATGACGCCCGAATAAACCCGATCGAGATCAGGCTCGTCAATGCAATAGGGCGGCATGGTATAGATGGTGTTGCCGAGCGGCCGGACCAGCAGATCATGCTCTCGGAAATGCTGCATCAGCCATGGGGCGAGATCGGAGAGATAATCGCCGTCGGGGCTTTCGAGTTCAAACGCGGTGATCGTCCCGATCTGTCGCGGATTGCGGATTGCCGGCAGTTTGCAGAGCTGCGCGAGATGTGCGGCCTGGCGTTCGCTCAAGATGCGAATGCGCTCCTGCACAGGTTCTTCACGCCAGATGGCAAGATTGGCGTTTGCGGCCGCGCAGGCGATCGGGTTAGCGGTGTAGCTCGAAGAGTGGAAGAACATATCGGCGCGGTTGGCGCTCCGGTGTGCATCGAAAATCGGGCCGGTCGCGATCGTCACCGCCAATGGCACCGCGCCTCCGGTGATTCCTTTCGAGAGGCAGAGGATATCGGGAACGATGTCGGCCTGTTCGCAGGCAAGCAACGTGCCGGTCCGGCCCCAGCCGGTCATCACTTCGTCTGCGATGAACAGCACGTCATGCTTCGCGCACATCGCTCGCATCTCGCGCAAGGTGGTGGCGGAATAAATGCGCATCCCGCCCGCGCCAAGAATGAGGGGTTCGACGATGAAGGCCGCCGGACGCTCCTGCGCACAAAGATGCGCGAGCGCATTGAGCGTCGCCTGCTCCGCCCCTTCAGCGGGGAAAGGAAGACGGGCAACATCGAACAGCAGTGGTTGATAAGGCTGATTGAACACGCCGCGTTCGCCGACCGACATGCCGCCGATCGTGTCACCATGATAGCTTGATTCCATCACGATGATGCGATGCCGCGGCTCGCCCCGGTTTCGCCAATAGCCGAGTGCCATCTTGAGCGCGACTTCGACGCTGGTCGATCCGCTGTCCGAGAAGAATATATATTTGAGCGGCGCAGGCAGCAGTTCGAGCAGCCCTGCGGCCAGTGCCTCGGCCTGCTCATGCGTGTAGCCGGCAAAGATGATCTGATCGAGCTTAGCCGCTTGTTCGGCGATCGCCGCCATGATGCGCGGATGGCAATGGCCATGGGTCGTCACCCACCAGGACGAGATGGCGTCGATGATACGCCTCCCGTCCGTCGTGTAGAGCGCTGCCCCCTCTGCGCGCGCAATCTGCGGAATCGGTTCATTCAACCCATGCTGAGTGAAAGGATGCCAGATGGGCGACGTCATGGCAGGAAATCCACTATATCGAAGCCCGATGCGAAAGCGCGTGCCAGCGATGCACCGTCGAGCGCGGGCAGGGGCGCCAATCGGCCGAGCCGTTTCACTTTGCCGAGCTCAGATATAATGCCCTCGCTGTCGGCATTTTCTTCCCCGACAAAAGCGACGCCATGAACCATGATCTGGCGCAACCGAAGCGCCTCGATGGTCAGCAGGCTGTGATTGATCGTGCCTAGCGTGGTGCGGGCAACGATGATCACCGGCAGACCCCATCGGCTGAACATGTCGGCATAGACCAGCGACCGCGTAAGCGGCACAAGCGCTCCGCCGGCCCCTTCCACGATGAGCGGCCTCTCGCTTTCGGGCAAGCCGAGCAGGTTGGGGTCGATTTCCACGCCGTCGATTGCGGCGGCAAGGTGCGGTGAGCAGGGCGTTTTGAGGCAGTAGGCTTCCGGCAATATGCGATCGGCGTTCAGCGCCGCGAGGCAAGCGACGGCTTGCGCGTCAGTGCCGTCCTCGAAACCGGCCTGAACCGGCTTCCAATAGCAACCGTCGAGCGCTGCTGTCAGGGCAGCGGAAAACACGGTTTTGCCGATGCCGGTGTCGGTGCCCGTCACAATGAAGCCCTGGGTCATAATCCCAATCCTTCCAGTGCATTCGCGAGCGCGGCAATGTCATTTTCATCCGCATTGAGCGTGATCGAAATGCGCAGCCGCGCGCTGCCTCTCGGCACGGTCGGCGGCCTGATCCCGCGCACATCGAAGCCCGATTTCTGCAACGCCGCAGCTATATGCATGGCCTTGCCATCGTCGCCGACAATGATGGGCAGGATCTGTGAGCCAGTGTGGACATGCAGCCTTTCACCCGCGAAACTGACGAGTTTCTGAAGTCTGTCTCGCCTCTCCGGCTGCTTCAGAAGGTCAAGCGCACCGCGCACCGCCGCCGCCATGAGCGGAGAAGGGGCGGTCGAAAAGATGAAGCCGCGGCCATAATTGACGAGCGTTTCCGCGATCACGCGCGGTCCAAGCACCAAGGCGCCCTCGCAACCCAGCGCCTTGCCGCATGTGGCAAGCCTTATGATATTTTCAGCAGTACCGGCGGCAGCCGCGCAACCGCGTCCTTCGGGGCCGAACACCCCCACCGCATGCGCTTCGTCGATAACCAGAAATGCTTCGTGGCGGTCGGCGACGGTGATAAGGTCCTCGAGCGGGGCAAAGTCCCCGTCCATGCTGTAGAGGCTTTCGACAGCGATCCACGGCCTGCCTTTTCCGCCACGCACGCGCCAACTTGAAATCGCGTCCTCAAAAGCCTCGGCATCATTATGCTTTGCGGCGACTTTTCCTGCGAAGCTGAGTCGCATGCCATCATGCACGCTTGCGTGGATCAGTGAGTCATGAACGATGAGATCGTGGCGATCGGGCAAGGCTGCGAAGATCGTGCTATTGGCTGCGAAGCCATTGGCGAAATAAAGCGCTGCCCCGCAGTCGAAGAAGTCCGCAGCTTCCGCCTCGAGCATCTCATGTTCCGGATCGTTACCGCGCAGCAGCCTTGATCCGCCCGCGCCAATGGCGACTCCTCGCTCAAGCGCTGCGCTGACGATGTTCCGCATTTCCTGCGCGCGCGCGAGCCCGAGATAATCATTGGAGGAAAAATCCCGTCCCGCGCGCGGGATCAACATGCGCAGCCTGTCATGCGCAGCAAGCCCATTGAGCCGCGTGCGATGCTGATCGAGAATGGACACGATCGCGTGACTATTCGCTTTCGAGAGCAGTGCAAGTCTATTGCCATTTCCCGCGACAAGCGGCTTTCGATTTCAGTTGGCTAACAAGGCATGATCCGGCTAGAGCCTCCACCGCTCTCCCCAGGCTTGCCACAGGCAACGAGCAGCGTTCGCTCGTGCTCGTGCGCCCAACTGTGAACCGAGGAAGGGATTGATGACAGCTTATATCGATCGTGCGGGGCTTCAGGTGGCGGCTCCGCTGGCCGAATTCATCGAGCAGAAAGCGCTGCCCGGCACCGGCTTGAACAGCGAGGCTTTCTGGCGGGGCGCGGCGCAGGTCTTTGCGACTTTCACACCGGAGAACAGGGCGCTGCTCGCGACGCGCGACGAGATCCAGGCCAAGCTCGATGGCTGGCATAAGGAGCGGCGCGGTAAGCCGATCGATCAGCGGGAATATCAGGCGTTTCTGCGTGAAATCGGATATCTGGTGCCGGAGCCGGCGCCCTTCGCGATCACGACGGAAAATGTCGACGACGAGGTCGCGACGATGGCCGGCCCGCAGCTGGTCGTGCCCGTTCTGAACGATCGCTTCGCGCTCAATGCCGCCAACGCACGCTGGGGCAGCCTGTACGACGCATTTTACGGAACAGATGCGCTGCCCGGCAAAGCGAAGCCGGGCGGCTATGATGCCGAGCGGGGCGCCCAAGTGGTTGCCCGGGTTCGCGAATTTCTCGATTCAACCATTCACGGCTGGGCGGCTGCACTGAAGGGCACGAGCCATCCCGCGTTGGTGGGGCGCAAGACCAATGGCCTCCTATTCCGCCATAATGGCCTTCACATCCAAATCGTCATTGACCCCAATGATCCGATCGGCCGCGAAGATCCGCTCGGGATCGCTGACGTGATCCTTGAATCCGCCCTCACCACCATCTGCGATCTGGAGGATTCGATCGCGGCGGTGGACGCCGACGATAAGGTCGCCGCCTATTCCAATTGGCTTGGCCTCATGAAGGGCGATCTCGAAGCGCGCTTCGAAAAAGGCGGCAAGACTATGACGCGCGCTCTGGAGAGCGATCGCGAGTGGACTGGTCTCGACGGCTCCCGCTTTGTGCTGCCGGGCCGTAGCCTGCTGTTCGTTCGTAACGTCGGTCATCTGATGACCACGCCGGCCATCAAGCTGCCTGATGGATCGGAAGCGCCGGAGGGCGTACTCGACGGCATCGTCACCAGCCTCATCGCGATGCACGACCTGCGCGGGCTTGGTCGGTTGCGCAACAGCCGCAAGGGCTCGGTCTACATCGTCAAGCCGAAGATGCATGGGCCGGAGGAAGCCGCCTTCACCAACCGCCTGTTCGGTGCGATCGAGGATTTGCTTGGCCTCAAGCGCAACACGCTCAAGGTGGGTGTGATGGATGAGGAGCGGCGCACTTCGGTCAATCTCGCGGCCTGCATCGAAGCCGTTAAAACCCGAATCGTGTTCATCAATACGGGGTTCCTGGATCGAACCGGGGACGAGATGCACACCTCGATGCAGGCCGGCCCGATGATCCGCAAGGGCGCGATGAAGGAAAGCGCCTGGATCAAGGCCTATGAAAGCCGCAACGTGCAGATCGGGCTGGCCTGCGGGCTTTCCGGCAAGGCACAGATCGGCAAGGGCATGTGGGCAGCGCCTGATCGCATGGCCGACATGATCGAGCAGAAGATCGGCCATCCCAAATCCGGCGCCAACACCGCTTGGGTCCCGTCTCCCACCGCCGCAACCCTTCACGCGCTGCACTATCACCAGGTCGACGTCTTCTCGCGTCAGCGCGAGCTTAGATCGGAGCCGACGCCGGGATTGGATGCGCTGCTGACCATTCCGGTCTCGCCGGGCACCAACTGGTCCGACCAGGAAGTGTCCGACGAGCTCGACAACAACGCCCAGGGGATTCTTGGCTATGTCGTGCGCTGGATCGATCAGGGCGTGGGCTGCTCCAAGGTGCCCGACATCAACGATGTTGGTCTGATGGAAGACCGGGCGACCTTGCGCATCTCCTCGCAGCACATGGCCAATTGGCTGCTCCACGGCGTCTGCACGCCCGATCAGGCCGATGCCGCGCTGAAGAAGATGGCGGCCAAGGTCGACGCGCAAAATGCCGGCGATCCGCTCTATAAGCCGATGTCAGGGCATGAGGATATGAGCTACGCCTATCGCGCGGCCCGTGCGCTGGTGTTCGAAGGGATCGAGCAGCCCAATGGCTATACCGAGCCGCTGCTCCATGCCTGGCGTCAGAAGGCGAAAGCGGCGAGTTAAGTTCAGAGCGGTCATTCAGCGGAACAGCTAATGCGTCTTGCTTTCATGGGTACTCCGGATTTCGCCGTGCCCGCGCTGCAAGCGCTGGCTGCCGCAGGTCATGAAATCGCCGCCGTTTACTGTCAGCCTCCACGTCCAGCGGGGAGGGGCAAGGCCCCGCGTCCCTCGCCCGTGCAGATGGAGGCGGAAGTACTTGGGCTGGAGGTTCGCACACCGTTCAGCCTGCGCGATCCGGCTGAGCAGGCGGCCTTTGCCGCGCTGAAGCTCGACGCTGCCGTGGTCGCCGCTTACGGCCTGATCTTGCCCGTCGCGATTCTGGACGCTGCACGGCTTGGCTGCTTCAACATCCATGCGTCGCTGCTCCCGCGCTGGCGTGGCGCCGCGCCGGTCGTGCGGGCGATCCTCGCCGGAGACGAAGAAACCGGCGTCACCATCATGAAGATGGACAAGGGCCTCGATACCGGCCCGATGCTTGCGACGGTACGGATACCGATCGATCGCAAGACCGGTGGCGAACTCACTGAAGAACTGTCGGAAAAAGGCGCCCGCTTGATGGTGGAGGTGCTGGCGGACCTTAGTGCATACCCCGCGACCCTTCAGCCCGATGCCGGTGTCACCTATGCGGCCAAGATCGAAAAGGCCGAGGCTCACCTCGATTTCAGTCAATCGGCCGAACAGGTTGAACGGCAGGTCCGTGCCTTCAACCCTGCGCCCGGCGCCTTCTTCGAGATAGAGGGCGAACGGGTACGCGTGCTGCGTGCTGATATTGTTGCTGCTCGTCCTCGCCTGGACGGCGTTGAAGAGGCAGGAGTGGTATTGGACTCCCAGCTCACAATTGCGTGCGGCGAAGGGGCGATCCGCCCGACCTTGGTTCAGCGCGCGGGACGCGCCGCGATGAGCGCCGCCGAGCTGCTGCGCGGATTTGCGATCCCGCCGGGTACCCGCCTCGCATGACCCGTTTCCGGCTGACGGTGGAATATGACGGCCGTCCGTTCATGGGCTGGCAACGTCAGGCGCATGGCCCCAGCGTTCAGCAAGCGATCGAAGAGGCGATCGCGTCCGTGACCGGCGAGGATGTCACGCTTCACGCGGCCGGTCGAACGGATGCCGGGGTGCACGGGCTGGCGATGACCGCGCATGCCGACATCGCACGCGCCATGACGCCGTTTCGTCTGAGTGAGGCGATCAACGCCCGCCTGCGTCCGCAGCCGGTGGCGATTATTGGCTGCGATACCGTGTCCGAAGATTGGCATGCCCGTTTCTCCTGCATCGGCCGGCATTACCGCTATCGCATCGTCAACCGCCGCGCGCCGCTGACGCTCGACCAAGGGCTTGCCTGGCGCGTTACCCCGCGGCTGGATGCGGACGCCATGCACGCTGCCGCGCAATGCCTGGTCGGGCTGCATGATTTCACGACCTTCCGTTCGGTGCAGTGCCAAGCGAAAAGCCCGGTGAAGACGCTCGATCGCTTGTCGGTGCGCCGCCAAGCCCAAGAGGTGATCATAGAAGCGAGCGCTCGCAGCTTCCTCCACCATCAGGTCCGCTCGATGGTTGGCTGCCTGGCGCTTGTTGGTCAGGGCAAATGGGATGCCGATGATCTGGCGGCGGCGCTGGCGGCGCGGGACCGCGCCGCACTGGGGTTGAATGCGCCGCCGGATGGGCTCTATTTCGTCGCGGCGGACTATTGAAGATGGCAATATCGGCGTCGGTGGTGCGCCAATCTGCCTGTTTCTAGAAGTCGTCGGCAACATCCATCAGCTTGGTCAAGCGTTTCGGAGCGGCACGCCGCCAGCTTTTGGCCAGCCATTGCTCGATATGCGCCCAATCCACCGGCGGGCGGTCCAGGCGAATGCCGATCCAGCCGGCAGGCCCGAGATAGGCAGGACGATAATAGAGATCGGGATCGCTCTCGATTAGCATCGCCTGTTCCTCCTCCCCGCTGGTCCGGACGAGCGCGGCGGTAATGCCGTCGCCATGATGGTTGTGCTGGAAATAGGCGAACATTTTCCCCGCCTCGACGCCGAACGCCTGCGCGCCGTGCGATGCTTTCTCATAGCTTTCAGGGAGTTGCAGCGCGAGGCTGCGAATCCGCTCGAGCAGCGCGGCCGGCCGCGTTTCTGCGGTCACGAACTCGGCCAGCACGCGCGGGTAAAGCTGGTGCTCGGCGATCAGGATACGCGCGGCGAGCGTGTCTGCGGTGTCGTCGGACAGAACCGCGACTTCGGTCTGGCCAAGGACGGGGCCATCGTCGAGCTCGGCCGTCACGATATGAACCGAGCAGCCAGCGATCCGGTCGCCCGCATCGATTGCGCGCTGATGCGTATCCAGGCCCTTATATTTGGGCAGGAGCGAGGGGTGGATGTTGAGCATTCGCCCGTCCCATCGTTCGACGAATTGCGGCGAGAGCAAGCGCATATAACCGGCCAGCGCGACATAGTCCGCACCGGACCGGCGCAGCTCGGCATCGATGATCGTGTCGAACTCAGCGCGCTTCATTCCCTTGTGGGACAGGCCGAAGGTCGCCACGCCCTCCGATTCGGCAAGCTTCAATCCGGGCGCTTGTGGATCGTTGGCAGCGACCAGCACAATCTCATAAGGGCAGTCGGCGCGCTTCGCCGCATAGAGGAGCGCGGCCATGTTCGACCCGCGCCCGGAAATCAGGACCCCGACCTTGGCTCGGGAAGTAGCGTTCATCTTTCTCTCCCGAAGGAGAGGCTTTTCGGGCAACCGTTATCCATGGTGGGTTGCGGACCATGCCGTTCGCGCGCTCCACGTCTCTGGACCTCCAGCAACAGTGCAGCCCCTTGGGCCTGACCGAATGCCGCCGATCTGAAAGACTCGTTCCCCGGCGGCCTCAAGCCCTGCCGTTATATGAGCCACTTCGGCGGGTGCCACCACAACTGCCATCCCGATCCCGCAGTTGAACGTCCTAGCCATCTCTCCAGGCTCGATATGTCCCTGCGCCTGCAGGAAAGCCATCAGCCGCGGCTGCTCCCAGGCTCCCGCATCGACCCAGGCATGCAGTCCCTCGGGAAGCACGCGCGGGATATTTTCGAGCAGGCCGCCGCCGGTGATATGCGCCAGCGCATGAACATGGCCTTGGCGGATCAGCGGCAGCAGCGACTTCACGTAGATCCGCGTCGGCGCCATCAACGCCTCGATCAGGAGAATGTCCTGATCGAATAGGGCGGGACGGTCGAGCTTCCAGCCTTTGTCGCTGGCGAGCTTGCGAACCAGCGAATAACCGTTGGAATGAACGCCGGACGAGGCGAGGCCGAGGATGATGTCGCCTTCCTGCACGCGATTGCCGACCAGCGCCTGATCGCGCTCGACCGCGCCGACACAAAAGCCGGCCAGGTCATAATCGCCCTCGGCATACATGCCCGGCATCTCGGCGGTCTCGCCGCCGATCAGCGCGCAGCCGGCGATGCAGCAGCCTTCGGCGATGCCCGCGATCACGCGCTCGGCGACGGCGTTATCGAGCTTGCCGGTTGCAAAATAGTCAAGGAAAAACAATGGTTCGGCGCCTTGAACGATCAGATCGTTCGCACACATCGCAACCAAATCGATGCCGACGCCATCATGTCGCCCGCTCTCGATCGCCAGCTTGAGCTTCGTGCCTACGCCGTCATTGGCGGCCACCAGTAGCGGGTCCTCATAGCCTGCAGCCCTCAGGTCGAAGAAGCCACCGAAGCCGCCCAATTCCGCATCGGCGCCGGCGCGGCGGGTGCTTTTCGCCAGCGGCCCGATCGCCTTTACCAGCGCGTTGCCCGCCGCGATCGACACGCCGGCTTGCGCATAGCTGTAGGAGGTTTGTTCGCCCTGTTTTTCGCTCATGCCCAGCGCCTAGCCATATCGGGCTTGGATTTCCACGCCCAACTCGCCAAAAGGCGCTCGTGACGCTCGCTTTACCTGCCAGGATACGCCCGGTCCCATCGCTGCTTCTCCTGCTGGCCGTCTTTGGCGGCGGCGCTGCGGTGCTGCGCGCCCAGCTTGAAGGCGGCGATCGCGGCATCCCGCCGATCGATAGCTCGAGCAGCTACGAAGTTGGCGGCATCAACGTCGATGTCGTCGCGCATGATGGGGAGCAGGCGCGCCAGGCGGCGTGGCGGATCGCGCAGCGCAAGGCATGGCAGATGCTGTGGGGTCGCATGAACGGCGGGCGGGGCGGAGCGCCTGCGCTTGGCGATTCGACGCTTGGTACGATCGTGTCGGGCATCGTCGTCGAACAGGAGCAGATCAGCGCCAAACGCTATATCGGCCGGCTGGGCGTCTTGTTCGATCGCGCGCGCGCCGGCCAGTTGCTCGGCGGCTCGGGCCAGACCTTACGCTCGCAGCCGATGCTGATGATTCCGATTCAGATCTCCGGCGGCACGCCCACCAGTTTCGAGCTGCGCAATCCCTGGCAAGCGGCTTGGGCGCGATTCCGCACCGGCAACAGTCCGGTCGATTATGTGCGGCCGACCGGCGCTGGGGTCGATCCCCTGCTTCTCAATATGGGCCAGACCTATCGCCCCGGTCGAGGATGGTGGCGCATGCTGCTGGACCAATATGGCGCAGCCGACGTGCTGGTGCCCGAGGTGATTCTGCACCGGCAATGGCCGGGTGGCCCCGTAGTCGGCCAGTTTTTCGCGCGGCACGGGCCTGATCACAAGCTGCTTGGCTCCTTTGTGCTGAGCGCTTCGAATGGCGATCGCGAGGGCCTGGCAGCCCTGCTCGACAAGGGCGTGGAACGGATCGACGCCATCTATGTCGATGCTCTGCGCAGCGGCCGCCTTCAAGCCGATCCGTCGCTTGAGGTTGAAGAGGCGGAGCCCAGCGAAGAAGACGCCACCTCGCTTGACGAAGCGGTCGCGCAAGTCATCGACGAGACGCCGGCTGCGACCTTCACGATCCAGGTGGAGACGCCGGATGCAGGTGCGCTCAATCAGGCTGAGACAGCGGTGCGGGAGATTCCCGGCGTTCGCAACTCCGCGACCACCAGCCTCGCGCTGGGCGGGATTTCCGTCATCCGCGTGAGCTTCACCGGCGATATCAACTTGCTAAAAACAGCGCTCAGCGCTCGTGGCTGGACGGTGGAGGCGGGCACGGACACGCTGCGCATCCGACGTGCGCCAGGCGCGGCGCCTCCAGCACCTCCGGCGCCATGACCCAGCTCGCGCTGCCGCTCGATTGGCCGGCGGCCGAGACCGAAGGCGACTTCATCGTTACGCCGGCGAATGCGGATGCCGTCCGCCATCTCGGGCACTGGGCGTTATGGCCGGTCATGGCCACCGTGCTCACAGGTCCACGAAAATCGGGGCGTAGCTTTCTCGGCCGGATTTTCGCCGCGCGCTCGGGCGCAACCTTGTTCGATGGCGGGGAACAGGCTGACGAGGAGCAGCTATTTCATGCCTGGAACCGTGCCCTTTCCGAGCGGCGCCCGCTGCTGATCATAGCCGACACGCCCTGCAGCCAGTGGGACATTGCGCTTCCTGACCTGCGATCCCGCCTGGCGGCCACGCCGCATGTCGCGATCGGGCCCCCCGACGATCTGTTGATCCCCGCCCTGCTTGAGCGGCTCCTCGCTGCGCGCGCGGTCTCGATTGGCGCTGAGGTTCCCGATTGGATCGCGCGGCGTATCGAACGCACCTATGTCGCCGTTCATCGCGCGGTGGATGCGCTCGATCAGGCGGCATGGTCGACGCGCCGCAGGATCGGTGTCGCGGTTGCGCGCGAGGCATTGATCCGATCCAATGTCATCGAAGATTCATCAATCTTCGAGTAAGACGTGTAACATGGAGCCAGTCTCGCCTGTACAGTCGCTTGACGACGATGATGTTATCGGCACGCCGACCGCCGCGCCTTCGGGCTTACAGAACCGGTATTTCAACCGCGAGCTGAGTTGGCTTGCCTTCAATGAGCGGGTGCTCGAGGAGGCGTCGAACGTTGCGCACCCGCTGCTGGAGCGGCTGCGCTTTCTCTCGATTTCGGGCAACAATCTCGATGAGTTTTTCATGGTCCGAGTGGCGGGCCTGAAAGGACATCAGCTTCAGGATGTCGACAGCCGTTCGCCCGATGGATTGACACCAGTTCAACAACTCACGGCGATTGCCGAACGCGCGGATGCGCTGATGGAGCGCCAGGCAACGGTGTGGCTCGACCTGCTCGCTGAACTCAAAACCGTGAATTTTCGCGTGCTCGAGCTGGGCGACATCGATGCCGATGCCGCCGAATGGCTGGAGACGCATTTCCGCGAACAGATCTTTCCCGTGCTCACGCCCCAGGCGCTCGACCCGGCGCATCCCTTTCCCTTTATCCCCAACAAAGGCTTCAGTCTCGTTTTCGATCTGAAGCGGCTTTCGGATGGCGAGCCGATCCGCGAGCTGTTGATGGTGCCTTCGACGCTGCCACGTTTCGTGCGGATACCGGGAAGCGAAACGCGATTCGTTGCGATCGAGACCATGATCCGGCGGTTCACGGGGGTGCTGTTCCCCGGCTATGAAGTGTTGAGCGACGGCGCTTTTCGAGTCATCCGCGATAGCGATATCGAACTTGAGGAAGAGGCGGAGGATCTGGTCCGCTACTTTCGCAGCGCAATCAAGCGCCGCCGGCGCGGGCGCGTTATTCGCCTGGAGCTCGCAGCTGGTACTCCGAAGTCACTGGCTGATGAGGTCTGCGACGAAATCGGCGGCAGCGACGCGATTGTTACGCAAAGCACCGGCTTTCTCGGGATCGCCGATCTTGGCATCGTGGTCGATGAGGATCGACCCGAACTCAAATTTCCGGCTTTCACCCCGCGATTTCCGGAGCGGATCCGCGAGCACGGCGGCGATTGCTTCGCAGCGATCCGGTCCAAGGACATCGTCGTTCATCACCCCTATGAAAGCTTTGACGTCGTCCTTGCATTTCTGCGCCAGGCGGCCGCCGATCCCGATGTGGTCGCGATCAAGCAGACGCTCTATCGTGCAGGCAAGCAGTCGGCGGTCATCCGCGCGCTGATCGATGCGGCGGAGGCGGGAAAATCGGTCACGGCGGTGGTCGAGCTCAAGGCGCGGTTCGACGAAGAACAGAATCTGATGTGGGCCGCTTCGCTGGAGCGTGCCGGCGTCCAGGTCGTCTACGGCTTCATCGATTGGAAGACCCACGCCAAGGTCTCGATGGTGGTGCGTCGGGAGGGTGAAGGGTATCGCACTTACTGCCACTTCGGCACGGGCAATTACCACCCGATCACTGCGCGCATCTATACCGATCTCAGCTTTTTCACCGCGGATCCGCGAGCGGGGCGGGATGCCGCCCAGCTCTTCAATTACATCACCGGCTATGTCGAGCCGAAGGCCCTCGAACTGCTCACGCTTTCGCCTTTGGGGCTGCGCGAGGAATTAAGCCGGCTGATCGATACCGAGATCGATCATGCGCGGGCAGGGCGCGAGGCAGCGATCTGGGCGAAGATGAACTCGCTGGTCGATCCCGCGATCATCGAGAAACTTTATCGCGCAAGCGCTGCCGGGGTTGAAATCGATCTCGTGGTGCGCGGCATCTGCTGCCTGAGGCCGGGTGTTCCGGGTCTGTCCGAGAATATCCGGGTCAAGTCGATCGTCGGTCGCTTCCTTGAGCATAGCCGCATCATGGTATTCGGCAACGGCAGCGCACTGCCAAGCCGCGAGGCGAAGGTTTACATTTCCTCAGCCGACTGGATGCCCCGCAACTTCGACCGGCGCGTGGAATATATGATGCCGATCGAAAATCCGACGGTGCACGCGCAGGTGCTCGATCAGGTGATGCTGGCCAATCTGATCGATGACGAGCAGAGTTGGCAATTACTGCCGGACGGCAGCTATGAGCGCCTGAAGCCGGGCAAGCGGCCCTTCAATCTCCATCGCTACTTCATGATCAACCCGTCCCTTTCGGGGCGCGGTGCTGCATTGGAACGCAGCGGCTCAGTGCCGAAGCTGACCTTCCGACGGAGCGAACATCATCCGGGTTGAGCGGAAGTTTTTGGCTTTCACCGGTCGAATGAAATGCGCTAGGTGCGCTGCATGCCCGCGGTGATGCCGTTTCGACGAACGAAGCCTGCCGTTGCGGCAGCCGAGCGCGCCGGCATCATCGATATAGGGTCCAACTCCATCCGGTTGGTGGTTTTCTCCGGGCCCGCGCGCTTCCCCGCCGTCCTGTTCAATGAAAAAGTCATGGCGGGTCTGGGCCGCAACCTTGGCGACAATGGCCTGTTGGAGGAACAGGCGATGGAGCGGGCGATAGCGGCGCTGCGTCGATTCAGGGTGCTCGCCGACGAGATGGAGATATCGCGGCTGCGCACCGTTGCCACGGCTGCCGTTCGCGATGCTGCGAATGGCAAGAGCTTTCTGGATCGTGTCGCGGAACTTGGTTTTCAACCCGAACTGATATCGGGCGAGCAGGAGGCAAGGCTTTCTGCGGAAGGCGTATTGTCAGGCATTCCGGACGCGCACGGTATCGTCGGCGATCTTGGCGGCGGCAGCCTAGAGCTCGTGCGGGTTGGCGAAGGGCAGGTACATGAGGCGGTGTCTTTTCCGCTCGGCATTTTTCGTATTGCCGGTTTGCGCGCCAAGGGGCCGGGCGCGATCGATCGCCACGTCGAAAAGCTCCTCGATAAGGCTGGCTGGACACATAAGGGCGCTGGATTGCCTTTCTACATGGTTGGCGGTTCCTGGCGCGCGCTTGCCCGATTGGACATGCACCTTTCCGAATATGCGCTGCCGATCGTGCATAGCTATACGATGCCGGCGGAGGAGGCGCAGCGTCTCGTGCGCGTGCTTGCGCATATCGCCCCCAAGACATTGCGGGCCGTGGACGGGCTATCGCCTTCGCGCATCCCTGCGCTGATGGATGCGGCTGCGCTGCTGGCGGCCGTCGTCAAGCGACTGCATTCCAGTTCATTGGTCGTATCGGCCTATGGGCTACGCGAGGGTTTGCTCTACGATGATCTGGATGAGGAAGATCGTGCGCTTGATCCCCTGATCTGCGCCGCACGCGAAGAAGGCCAAGTCCGCGGACGGTTTCCGGAGCATGGCGACCTTCTGAACCGCTGGATCGCGCCGCTGTTCGCCAGCGAGCAACCCGGTGACGCACGCCTCAGGCTGGCGACATGCCTGCTTGCTGACATTGCCTGGCGCGCTCATCCTGAATTCCGCGCCGAACGCGGGCTCGACGCGGGGTTGCACGGAAATTGGCCAGCCATCGATGCGCGCGGGCGCGGAATGCTCGCCCATGCGCTCTACGTTAATTCAGGCGGCCCTGGCCGCGATCCCGTGATCGAGAAGCTCTGCCGCGAAGACGAAATCATTCTTGCCGAACATTGGGGGCTTGCGCTGCGCCTCGGCCAGCGTTTGTCGGGTGGGCTCAGCCGGCCGCTCGAGACAACCCGGCTATGGTCGGATGAATCGCACGTCTTTCTGTCGATATCGGCGGGCGACCATGCGCTTTATGGCGAGACCGTCGACCGTCGGTTGAAAACGCTTGCGCAAGCCATGGGGAAATCGGCCGCGCTGATCATGGAGTAATATTTCAGGCGCCGTCGCCGAGCTCGGTCATCACCATCTTGCCGTCGCGGACGCTGAATGCCAACCGGCCCTCCACCAGCGCCAGTGCATCTCTGCCGAAGACATCGTAGCGCCAGCCATTCAGCAGGCCGAGCCCGTCGCGCTCGCCACCGGCGATCGCCTCCAGATCCTCGGTTCTCGCGATGAGCTTCGGCGCGACGTCGGCATCGCGCGCGCGGACTTTCAGCAGCAGCTTGAGCAGGTCGGCGATCAACCCTGCTTCCTTGCCCAATCCGGGCTTGCGCTCGTCGCGCCAAGGCATCTCGGCCTCGGGCAGGGGCTTCGCATGTTGCAGTGCCGTCATCAGGCGGTGACCGATATCATTGCCGGCCCACGCGGCAGAGAGACCGCGCACGCGTGCGAGATCGGCTTGCTTGGCGGGGGGATGCCCGGCGAGATCGGCGAGCGTTTCATCCTTCACGATCCGGCCGCGCGGCAGATTTTTGTGCTGGGCTTCGCGTTCCCGCCAGGCCGCCAGCGCCTTGAGCCGCCCCAAAACCTCTGGCTTGCGGCTAGGGGCCTTGATCCGCGTCCAGGCAAGATCGGGTATATTGAGATAGCTGGCTGGGTCGCCCAGCCGCTCCATTTCCTGATCGAGCCACTGGCCCCGACCGCTCGAGCGGAGCCGATCGAGCATGCGCGGGAACAGTTCGGCCAGATGGGTCACGTCGCCGATCGCATAATCGATCTGGCGCTGGTCGAGCGGACGGCGCGCCCAGTCCGTGAACCGCGCGCCTTTGTCGACCTTGATCCGCAGCATGCTCTCGACCAGGTTTTGATAGCCGATCTGCTCGCCCATCCCGAGCGCCATGGCCGCAATCTGCGTGTCGAACAGCGGGTGGGGGGTCTTGCCGGTCAGGTTGTGAACGATCTCGAGATCCTGCCCGCCCGCGTGGAAAACCTTCAGCACATCCTCATTGTCGACCA
>Ga0207671_10000478_pt1 | contig 54326 bp, 51 predicted proteins | sample KBSC24metaG_FD_184352 | JGI IMG/M metagenome (GOLD analysis project Ga0207671, IMG submission 184352) | Corn rhizosphere microbial communities from Kellogg Biological Station, Michigan, USA - KBS C2-4 metaG (SPAdes) (version 2) | ecosystem: Host-associated > Plants > Roots > Rhizosphere > Soil... | reverse complement strand
AAGATGTATTTTCCATATTGATCTTTGATTAAGTGAATAAATAATTATAAGCTATTACTTAGGTTTGGTGCGATAAAGCAAGAAAGGAAACGGAATAAATAGGCAGTGCATCGATTGTGGGTTTATGCCGTAGTCTTTCTTGCGCTTCAGAAGCACCAGTCCTAACTTTGCTGGTTAATTATGCATTCCTCATACTCCATTCCTAATCCAACATTTTCAAGATTTCTTACTTTATAGGGGTATTGGTAATCTTGGATTGGCGAGTTTGAGTGTGCTACACTTTCTTTGAAAAAGGGGTTATTAAGACCCCTTTTATCAACTGTCGCAAAATAAGAGAATTGGATGTAAGTGGGGATTGATGCCTTACCCTCTGTTTTATAAGGTAAGATTCTAAAATATGTGTTAAGAACGCAATTCGCCAAGTTGCTCCTTCAATTTGGCAATCTCCAATTTTAACTGTTCATTCTCTTTTGAGACTTGATAGGCGGCGTAACTGCCAAACCTGCCTAATTCCTCCATGAGAGGCAATATTTGATGGTGCATTAACTCTTCTAAAGGGTATAATGGTACTGGCAGATGGAATACGTACTCTAACCGGGTTTCACACAGAGTAACTTCCACAAAGTGTTGTTTGGTTATTTGATCATAATGCCTTGGCCCAATATCCAAAAGCTGAAAGCCACCCACAGTGAGTATCCGTAACTCGCCTTTTACATCGATTAGCATTACCTCAGTAACAAAATGATATCCACCGCTGTTGACGCCTTCATCAATCTTCAATATGTACTTCACTAATGGATTCTGTGCTAATGTGGTTAGTTCATATCGGTGATCTATGACGCCGTTCTGATAAATACCTATGTACCTCATATCATATTTAAGTGAGACTAAGATACAAGATTTCAATTCATGAATGTTGAAGTTTTAAAGTCTATAGAGGTTGTCTAAACTGTGAATTGAGTGGTAAGAGTTTAGAATTTAATGCTTCCTAGTACCTCCAACATGCTTAACTGTCCCGGATGGTGTACTTCGTTTAACATACGTCTTATTACCATTCTTGTTAATGTAATACTTCCCACCTCGAGGGCCAGTTTGAATAGTAGCATCATAACTCGAATTAGAAGTATTGGGTCTTGCAGTATTTGGTGTAGATGTGTTAGTTGAAGCAACTTTATATTGCTGTGCAAGGTCTGATTCGATTACGGCATAGGTTTGTTCGTAATATTTAGGATTAGCATTAGGGACTAACGCTAGATTAGCTGTCGGTACATAATACCAGGTTGGGGAATAATGGTACCTCACTTTAGCATAACCATATATATGACTCGGTTTCATCAAAAGAGCTGAACCTATAGGAATTGAGAGCCCTACAACAGAAGCACCTTGATCTTCATAAAGATCAATGGGAGTCGTATTGGATGCAACGTAATAAGTGCTACAACTTGATAGAAGGCTCGCTGATACCACAGCGACGGTAAGCATTCTTAGAAGCTTTCTCATGATATTTTGGTTAGGTTGTTGTAAAGATAGCACTTCTGCTTATAAATCAATGCCTTAGGAGGGAAATTTATAATAAGTCTTAATTCACAGGTTCCAAAATATTATTGTTTATAGAGGATGCTCGACTTGTGAATTGACAAACCTGGTATTCTATGATTTCTTACAAACTTGTATGTGTATAGGCGATTACAAACTTTTCAAAGTTCTTAGAATGGCAAGGATGCTTTGAATCTGTTCCCAAACCTTTGCCTTATAAGGTACTTTTCGAGTAGGCCACTGACCCGACTTAAGCAATGAAGATATTGAATAGAATTCTTATATTAGCGGAAACCAATCCCTTAACAATGAAATTGATCCTATGCCTTCTACTGAGCATTAGTACTACACTCAGTCATAAAACTATGCTTTCATCACATCCAGCCGATAAAGCCCCAACCCAAGAAGAAGTTCGCCAATACTTCTTTAAAGAGGCCAAAGCTAGTGCAGACTTCTACCATCACAACAACGTTAAAGTTGCATTTACAAAATACAAACAAGCTGCTCCTGCTCCCTATAAATTTTCTGTAGGTACCAAGACTTGCTACGCTGTAAAGTTTGATATGGTATCCAGCAATGACTTTGAGGGCACAACCTTTGTATCTACGGTTACTGATGATTTATATCGCTTTTACCGTAACGAGTTTGGCGAATTAGAGGTAGGTAATCATATTCCTGGAAACCTCGTAAGCACTACCCATCCTACTAAATAGTATGAATGCGTTAATGTAGTTCCAAACTTCTACTTTAAGATACGTTTCGCAGTTTTAGCCTCATCGATTATTAATGTACCTCATAAAGAAAGTGTTTCGAGTTTGTCATTCTAAAATATACAATTGATCCGGGTTAAGTCGACTGGATATAAATCATAAGGACTTAGCGCTAAACATGGCGCGAAAAAAAAGAAATGAAAATGCCGTATCAATCTTACCTGATACGGCATATAGGACTACCTTTTAATGACTTGGTAAACACTAATTAATCTGATTGCCACATCGAGTGTAATACTGTTTTAAACAGTGGCACTGCCCCTTCTCAAGAATCCAACGATAATAGAGATGATTGCGATTACTAACAAAATGTGAATTAATCCGCTTGCTGCGTAAGCGAAGGTCCCGATAGCCCATCCGATAATTAGGATTACTGCTAAGATGTACAAAATTGAACTCATGGTGAATGTTTTTAATGGTAAATGATATGACACCATTACAAATGCAATACCAATCCTAAACCATTACATATCAAGTATGATAATTCTGTAAATTGCAGTAATTAGTACTAAATAAAAGTCATTTAAAATAGTATTACAGACAACAGATAACATAGCTAGAATCCGATAGGTATGTCCCTAGAATGAAAAGATTTAACTGCCCAACCATCTACAGAATTCCTCCATCATTGATATTTAGATTTAGTCAAGCTAATCAAATACCCCTAGAATCATGGACCTAAATGACCACATCAAATCAACTATTGAGGCAATGTCTTGCCCTGTTCACAATCAAAACCCCAAGGTTATAATAACTGCTAAACAGGTGGATATACTGTCATGCTGTACCGATTTTAAAATCGTTTGTCTGCGGAAAATGACTCTTATACTCGTCAATCATAGAGATAAAACATTCAGCTTATCGACCAAAAAGAGGAAATAAGTACAATCTAATAAATCCGATATACCTATCAACGGCTTTGGGAAAGCTGGAATATTATTAATGTTATATATGACAATGTATCAAATACTATAGATGCTACTACGTCAGCTGCTGTTAAGGGTTGGGTTGAAAGGTGATGCTAATAAGTATTTCGCTGATAACTATACTGCGGGTTAATTATTGTGCAAATAAATTCTTCATTGCCCTAAGAATGGAAAGGCGAACACATTCAAGAACTTGGTCGCCTGGGTCGTTTTACTTTTTCGGATTTAATATCGCGGGAAACTTTTTGATAAGTTGCAACCGGTCCGGTATCGTTAGATTTAGATATAGCAGATTCAAATACTTCTTTGACTGATAGCTTATTCTTACCCATTGGCGAATCGTGTAAAGCAAACATCACTTCGTCCGCACCCTCACGTGTTTTCATTTCAACAAATGCGTACCCCTTGCAGACTCTCGTTTTTTTATCTCGTACGATCTTAAGCGTCTCAATGTCTCCATAAGGTGCTATCAGCATAGCCAGGTTTAACTCATCAATATCAAGGGGGAAGCCGCCAACAAATAACTTTACCATGACCTTTAAAATAATTGCTATAGGTGCAACTTAACAATGATGTATTCACCGCTTAAACCCTTATCGCATTCAATAGCGAACTGTCTACAGCAGTCTTCATAAATACTTTTGACAGACTCGCTGTCTGCAAGAAACCATATAACCGTTTTAAAAACCGGGGTTATTTCTGCTAATTGTGATTTAATCGCAAATTCCACCTTTTCACTACCATAAATGGTGATTAAATTCTTTAACTCGTTTTCTACGTCTTCGCTTAGTTGTCGATTCATAACAGAGCAACAAAACAACCCTTTCAATGGTTTTGAGCAACATAATTTATTTATAAGAAACAAATTATCTTATTAGTGTAGCATTTTATAAGCTTATATCGTAAAGTAATTGTGGCTTGAACACCCATACTATATATTAACTGATTTATAGGTTGTGAGGCCGGGCGTCTTTGCCCGGCTTTTTTAAGAAGTACTTGCAGACATGCTCTCCAAAATTTATCCTATTTGTGGCCTTATGTTTACGACCATGAATCCCCTTCCAAATTTCATTTTCAATTTGTTATATCATCATGGTAACGATAAGACAGATTAACTGCATTACCAGAAGACACCATTATTTCGATCCTCATGAACGAATCGAAAGTGTTGGTGGAGTATACTTAGGGCATAGATGGAACCTGACTGATTATTTAGTTATCCATTACATAAAGAATAAGATAGAGAAATATTTTGTTATGGTTAAAGGCAAAAAAGTAAAAATTGTAGTAGGCAACTTTATGGGCCATGAATATTTAAAAGGGGAAACAGATGAATATTCGCCAGATACACTTTTGAATTTGCCAATTTGTGTCAACAGGTCCCAGGGTGAGCATATTTGAGGTATTGACATGTTAACAAAAGCACAGCAATGGCAAATCGCGTTAAGTACGATTGAATCACTTTATGAAGGCGAACTAGAATATCCTTTGAAGCAATGCGTGTATGTTATGTTCGGACTATTGGTTTTTAATCCCAAAAAACCGCTTGGCGAAGATGTAAAAAAACTTATCGTTGCAACCTTCAATATCATTTATGTTAACCAGACAGCATTTTAAATCATCCTCATCGCCCAGCGCTTCGTTAATGCTTGGATAAATTTCTATGAGGCCTTATTCAAAGGATTATCCATAGTACAGACGGTAATACTGATAAGCAAAGAAGCAAAGCGTTTTGTAAGCCTCGGTATCATCATTGTCTAATGCGAAATCAGCCTGCTCGTTAAGGCTTTGAATTCTCATCTTAATTTCAATATCATTTACCTCGAAGTTCTTGCCATCTCCAATCTCCAGGGTATAATGAATTAACTCTTTAGTTAACTCATCAAATTGCTCTTGTGTCATAAATTGACTAAATAAAAATCAGATAAAAATTGTTTGTTTCGATGTATCATTAATGTAGTCTTTTCGAATGCTCAGTTTCATAAAAGAGTACTTCACGCTTTTTCTAAAACAATTTGATGCTTTAATTGGCCAATAAATATATTCCCGATTAAAGTTTTCAAAGAGATGAAAATAACGGAAGAAGAAATAGAAAAGCTGTTAGAGACAGATCATACAGCTATAGCATTCAGGAAGCGGATTGAAAAGATTGATCGCATCTTAGGCAAAACATATTCCGACCGTATCAGAGAAGAATATATGGAATATATCCGGTGTAATTACCGGTGTTAAGTATTCCTGTAGCCATACTTCATTCTATCCAAAACATTTCTTCAATAAGCGGAAAACTTTAATTCATCATAAGAGTAAGGCCATTAAGATAAGTCATGTCTGATATAGGCAAAATAGAGCAAATATGAATATTTTATGTCTTGGCAGTTGAATTACAATGTATTAAATTAGCAACATCATATTGTGCAGTGCATTTGTGATGACTGATGTAGTTAAGTTAATAGTGCCCGGCTTTAGCAACCGGGCTTTTTTTATTGCCCCTATAAACAAGAAATCCCCGCATAATTAAATGCAAGGATCGAAAGAACTTCTTAATACCCCTATTGAAAAATTCCCCTGTTACAAATGTATACTAAATCGGTGGAAATAAAGGCAACAAGTTTGTTACTTACCCTTACAACCAAAATCCAGGCGTTGCGTATAAAGACGTTCTTTTCTAATAAGTGTTTAAACTTGATTAGCAGTTGCGTGTTAAAACGTGGCTGCTTTTTGAGTAAGCGATCTGCCCTTGTTTTCCTTATTTCGATCTCAAAGAACGTTCAGTTAGAGTCTTAGTAGGATTACCTATTTCACAATTCCTATCAAACTTATGCTGTAAAATGACCTTAAAGGGGAATATAATCGGGATAGTCGCCTCAAATTATGCCGTTTAATTCACTTTTTTAATTGTCCGTTCGTTTGGGGATAGTTTTATAATTTGATAAGTAGCCAAATACTATCTTTGATAAATCCTATGGCAATTTCTCTTATCAAGATGCTATGCAAGAATGTGGTATAAAAAAGTGATTCAACCAATTTCTTTACAACTATCCCTCAATAATTCATCGAACAGACTTTCATGAACTAGATAGAACCCGTGAACGGTTAACTGTTTCGGCGTCTTTCCTTTTGGATTGTGTAGCATTTTAACCTCGGCATCCTCATGCGCTTGTCGTGTCTTATGTATACCCTCAACATATTGTTTGCGTCTGAAACAGTTAATGACTTCGAAATTCTCGAATATGCTGTTATCACGGCAGATGAAATAGACCTTCCGAAACTTGTACTTCTTGGACATGAAACAAAGATGAGAAATGCTAATTTATTTAGCAAATATTATCTTGAATTTGTATCTTTGAGTAAAGGAGATATCATGGCAGATAACAATACTGTAATAGCAATTAGTGCCTTCTCAGGCCTAGCAGGCGCAATACTCGCACAAGCAATAAGCGGAACAATCACTTACTTCAGTGATAAGAGAAAGGTTAATAATGAGGTTAAAGCGGCCTATCGAAACAAGAAGATGGAGATAGGTGAGAACTTCTATTATGTGACAAGCGAGAAGGTATCAATCATCCGTTCACACATTTACTATTGGAAGAAACGAGAGTTTATAGAGTCTGAAACCGCACTTGCGTTCCTAAACTCTGAGATGAAGAAACTTGGTGAACAACAAGACCGACTTAACGCTGACGGTTGGAGGTTTAATCTGATCAACTTGTATTTCAGGGTGTCACTTTCCAGCAATACATTAACAGAGTCCAATGCGACCTCACAGCGTTACTATTTGCAGTTCCTAGACGCTATAGACAGTTTAAAGAAAGCAAGTGAAGAAGAGAAGTTTGAAGAATTGCAAGCGAGGTATGCAATGATTCTGTTTGACATGTGTTCTCATTATGAGGATCTGTGTAAACAAATGGAACGAGATATGGATGTTGTCAAACAGGAGTTACTCTCCGAATTTTCGTTAACTTTAGACTGATTAAACTATGACGCTATACGACTTCCGCGCACTTAATGAGCCTGAACAATTCGAAGTAACATGGGCCGGTACGTTCCTTGCCGATCGCCAAGAGCCTGGGTATAATGTGCTATTGTATTGCCTCGGTGAGTTCTATGTTGAAGTTTACTTTTCAATAGTAAAGCAAGCTGCAGTAGGACTAAGAGCATTCAAAGCGTTACATCTGCTTGAACCGTACCTTAACCAAATTAACAACTCTGACCTCAATGATCTTATTTAAACTGCCCATAAAGAAAGTATTTATTCTCGCGGGTCTTGTCGTGGTGGCGATGGCACTCACCTCTTGGGGCTATAAAGGACATAACGTGGTTGCCCTGATTGCCGAAAAGCATCTCGATCCATCGACGCGTGATATCGTTAATAGCATCTTGCAAGGCGAAAGTATTGAATCTGTCAGTACCTGGGCAGACGAAGTGAAACGTAAACCAGAGTACCGAAGTACATCTTCATGGCATTACATTAACGTTCCATCGGGTTTGAGCCACGATGCTTTTATCAATGCTGTTAAGCAAGACAAGGGACCGAACATCTATACAGCCATACTGGATATGGAGCATAAGCTGTCATCACCTGGACTCACACCCGATAAGCAGCAGGAATGCTTGAAATTCCTTATTCATTTAGTTGGGGACGCTCATCAACCGTTTCATGTTGGCCGTAAGGAGGATAAAGGTGGTAACACTATCCAAGTCAGATTTGATGGCAAGGGTACTAATCTTCATGCGTTGTGGGATAGCAAATTGATTGATCATGAGGGAATGGAGGTAAAGCAAATGGCTGTGTCTTACGACAAAGCTGACGCAGGCGAGATTAAGCAATGGCAAGCAGATGAACCTATCGAATGGCTTTGGGAAAGCTATACTATGTGCAGTGCTATATACAACAGAGTGTCAAAGGGTCAAGACATGAGCAGTGATTTTACAGGCTCAATATTTTTTGTGCATCACCGATTGGAGCAGGCAGGCATCCGTTTAGCCGGTGAACTGAACAGAATTTATAAGGGCACTATAGAGAGGGTTCATGTAGCTCATGTAGTTCTTACTCCACCACCGCCGCTTAACATGGGCTACCCTAAATTGCCCCATGCAGACTTGAAAGACGTTAAAACGCTCATTGGAGAGAAGCTCTCAACTGAAGGTAAGGTATATAGCATAAAGAAACTACAGAACATGACACTAGTTAATGTTGGCGGTGATTATCCTAATCAGTTGTTAACGGTTGTGTTAAAAGGTGAAGCTCGTAAGTATTTCTCCGATGACTATATAGTAGGTAAAGTGCTCAGGGTTTCAGGTACGGTTACAAACTTTAAGGGCAAGCCTGAGATTGTAGTTAAGGACAGCAAGGACCTGGGTATCCTATCTAAGTGACAAACGCCAAGCTGTGAAGCCTGGCATTTGTTAATGTACATCTATCTTTGAGTTGCGTTAATATGTAACACCTATGTCAACGCCGTTTGATCCACCGTCTATTACCTTATGAAGATCACCTCCATCAATGTTGCAAGCATAGATGCTCCCTTTGCCTGAATTGATGGTTATCATCGAAAGAAATACAGTCTTGTGATCTGGTGATAGTGCAAAGTGATTGTCACCGATAGCTAATCCTGAGGGCACACTAATGTTTACTTTAGATGCGTTTGTGCCATCGAAGTTTGCAGTCCAAAGTTCATCTGTGTTCTCTACCGCTCCATACTTAACAAACAAGATTTTATTTTCTTGCGAATTCTGACTCAAGGCAGCAGAAATCTTACCATTTCCGTCTACTGTTATCGTTGTCCCATCAGGCATTACTCCACCTAGTCTAGTGGTTGTCGCCGTTGGCAAGACGTAGGGCGACGTTTGTGCATTAGCTTCTTTCTTACAGCTTACTTGGAATAATAGGATTGAGATGGTGAATAGCAGAAGTACAATGCTGCTCAGTAATAGCTTTTTCATACGTGACAAGTTTAAAGTTTGTCTAAGATAGCAAAACAAGCTTTGTTTTAAAACAAAGTTGTTTGTACGCCATTGACAGCGGTGTTTGCTCTTACTGGTTCGAATGGTGTATTGGTTGCCGATTTAAATGCAGTACCTTTTAAAGAATGTAGCCAGATGCTACTTTGATCTGCGTCTGTAAATTCAATGTAGAATGGAATGTGCTGCCCTGAAACAACGATTGTCTGCGTTTTATATCCTGTGTAGAAGTCATTGCTTAAGCTGTTCATGTGTGCGATCTCACCGGTAAGCGAGTTAAGCAGCATATTTACAAGTGCCATTTTGCAACATGTATTATCCAAGTCTGCACCGTAGAATCTAGCGTGTCGATTGCGCTTCGCTGCTGATAAAAGCATGCGGCCACTACCACAGGCACAGTCTATAACCTTTTCATTATTACCTAAGGCTTCATTCGTAGTTACTATCGAAAGTAAATCGCATAATGGTTCTGGAGTGAAGTATTGTCCGTTGTGACCATTGGATATGGCACGCATGTAGAGTTCGCCAAGAGGGTCGCAAAAGTCTTCTGAGAGATCACCAATTTGGGTGATTAAGGGGATAAGTTGGTCAACTTTCTTATGTTCTCTAAAAGCTTCGAAAGCATGTTGTTGTTCCTCTGCGGTGCTAAACTGTTTAAATGGCAATAACGTCCAATCAAGGAGTTCAGTAAAGGCAGAATGTAAATGTTGTCCATGGGCGAAGTGTTCAAATGCTTTTTGGAGTTTGTCAATTGATGTCATGTAAGTTGAGGGTTAAGTGAACGATGAAGTGAATTATCGAACATTAACCAAGCTGACGAACCCTCACTAAAGGCAAGGTGGAGATTGAGACAAATGCGGAGGCTCCCTGAAAGGGATACCCATTTTCGAGATACTACCTTGATGCGTAGCGACTGTGTGAGGATCTGTCAGCTAACTTTGAGAAGAAAATGCTATAAATCAATCGATAATGACGCGCTACGATGGTTCCGTTATATAGCTAATGCAGCTTTATCACCGGCGACGGCTGCTAATTCTTTGATGAAACCGCTAACTGCATCTAAATAACCCTTGACATCCTGGTGTGTAAGTGAAGGTGTAGCATCTTCGTGAACGATGTTATTACGAATGTTGTTTAATGAATTGAAGCGTACAAAGAACTGTTTAACTATGTCTAAGGCTATAAACTCTTTAAAACCAAAAGTTGCTAGCAATCGTTCAATCTCTCCCTGGCCATGTTTGCCCATTCTTAATTTGGGATCAGTACTGTATTCGGTCATCGGTCTAATCTCTTCTGAACCACATAGTTTAGCAAGCTTTGATAATGCATCCTTCTTCTTCGCCGGTTTGTTTTTTGCCAACTCTAGACTGGTAATAACGCAGTCTACAACGTGGTCATACAAACATCTGTCTACGCTATGATTGCTTGATGCACTCAGATGATAGAATGAATATTCCTCAAGGAAGTCTTCGAAGAAAGCTTCAAACTTAGCGCACAGTAATACTATAGCAGCTTTGTTGAAAGTCGCATACTTACCACTCTTGGAAGCATTTTTCTTTGAATAGCCCAACAGTAGGCGAATTTCACCACAGGCCTCGTCAAATTCGTTGACGGAGTCAAATTTGACCATCTAGTATTAAGGCTAACTCATCAAACCACCTCGTCAACCTATAGGTGATTACCTTTTTATCGGACGTCGCGATTATAATACTATCGCGAAACGGTGCATCTTTAATGGCTAATGCATTGAACCGCTTAACTATGAGGTCTTTCTTTGGTAGTAAAACCTCTTTTGAAAAGAATTTGAAAGAAACCATCAAAACATCCATAATAGAACGATTCAAACTGGATTCGTACTCACCGTGGATGTTGGTTCTTCTAAACGCTTTGTCGCCAAATATGGTAAAGACTTTATCTACTGTGTCATTGAAATCAATGATGAATCCATCGATTTCCCGCTTAGAGTCATCTTGGTGTTCAAGCATAAATTGATTTAGAAACAGCTTCATACGACCTTTATAGTTAGCAATATCTCTCTCAACCCTATCCCAACTTCTGCTGAGGGCCATATATCTGAGGATGATTTCGCAATCATTCATTCTTGCATGGGGAGCCTTCAGATTGAGCAGTGATAGAAATTGTTTGTTTTCGGACAGCGACTTTAACATTTCATTAAACTTTCCTCTGTATAGACAATTGCGTAGCTCTTGTTCCGTAAGCTTTACAGAACCTCTGTTCAACCTCATGAATACATCATATTTAATCTCCTCATTGGAATCGTGAGAGATGACGATGATTCTTAGTAATCCATTCTTCAAGATACGTAGAGCTTTGGGATTTAGCGATTTTGCGTCACTCTTGTTCAAATCGCTGAGAATCTCTAGACCTGTGAGCTTAAAGTCACGGTCAAAGAACCGTTTAAGAGAGTTTAGTCGCTGGAGGCCATCTATAACGGTCCACGAATCGTCCTCTTCTTGTGAGACATACACTACAGGTATGGGGACATTCAACACTATTGATTCAATTAGCATTGATGCTCTCTTGTTATCCCATACATAATTTCGTTGGTATTCGGGATTCAAATTGATATCTCCGTCTTCGATCATTCGAACGATGTCTGCAACACTCTTATCATATGCTTGAGTGCTTATTTTCCGAACCGCCTTTGGTATTTCGATTTCATCTTCTTCACTTCCGTACTGATCATCAAATTCATCAAGTTCATCCGTTGCCATGTGTGGTTTAGTTTAGACGATAAAGTTAATGGTTTAAATACAAATTTCCAACACATCGTCACATCTCTTCCACTCTAATACAATTCGTAATCAACCTTTTAAAGTTGCCAGTCTTAATTATAAGCCTTGCAAAGCACTATCGATATATGTTTGTTGGTTGCTGCTTCAGTGAGTAAATAAGGAAATGAGGAAGTTGAGCATATACCTTGTCAGGCATGTTCATTCTTCCATCGTTCTTCAGCTTCGATGAGTGGTCTATGCCAATCCCAAAGCTGTTGTAACGTTACAAAGTCAGAGGGGACAGGGTTCGATCTGCTTAACGCTTGTGATGGTGATTCAGATAAATAATGTTGCCGATAACTTTCGAACGTACGTCTTGGGTTTCTTGCTAACGACGATTCAAAGTAACTGGTGATGTAGTCATAGTGATGTGAGTTGATAAAGTTGTCCCAACTTTCTTTGACTGTTCGCTCATCTCTTACGTCAATCATTTCAAATTGCTCCATTACTCGTTGATCGCCAGTACCCCAAGCACTGTTAAGTAGTGATATCGCTTCTATATCAGACTTGGGCGCGCCATAGCCAAAAATTGTAACACGTGCTACGTCCCTATCTTCTAAGAATCCCATAGTCATACCCCATTGCTTATCTATGAACTCATCACTATTATAGTTCTTCTGGGTGACTGGGAACAAAAGTTTTGTCGGAACAAATTCCTCGTAAGTTTCTTTCGAAAACATACCCGCTGGCCCACTTCGTTTCCCAATATAATCGTATCCCAATGCGACGTTACCGTGTAGGAATGCGATGTAAGGTAGATCACCAACATGTCGATTTCTACACCATGCTTGATAGAGAAAGGGATCCCAATTGAAGGTAGCAATGATGTCTTTTGGCCTTAACGCCAACACCATATAGTCATATATTGTTGGTTCATTAGATAATAACATATCGCTAAAATATGACCTCACCCGGCTCTCAATTTCACGTATCTCTGCGCTGTCGGAGTCTGTTACATGTAGCTTACTATATAAATCTTCGAAGTTAAATGCTACTAAATCATCTGGCAATCTTTCTACTATATCACGCAGCCCCACAACATCGATAAAGTTATCCATAGTGGGCAAACGTTTACTATTAGCTTCGGCATTCCGAATGGTTGAAGCAATGCTCGCACCTGCTCCAAGTATTACAACATGGCCACCACCGCCATAAACTGTGTTAATCCTATCCTCAATTGTCTTTCCAGGCATATGTATATTAATCAGCTTTAAGCTTCATAGGAATCATAAACTTAACCCTACTTACCGTTTCACTAAGATTCTCAGTCTGAACCTTACCACCAAGGTGAATTCCCGCTATAGTGATACCGGCACCTCCCTCGCCTTTATCATTTTCGTTAACGGTGATGGCGATGTCGAATTCTATGAGATTTACCATATCGTCAGTTACGTAATCAATAGCAAGCGCTGAATGGGAGCCGCGAATGTTTTTAGGGCTTATACTAACCCCTGACCCTTTAATTTTTTCCGCAGCGGCGTTCGTACCCTCTACGATTTGAGTTAAGGTAGCTTCTACAAAGTCTTTTACGTTCATGGTATCTAAGATAGGAAGATTTAGAACAAGTCGTTGATAGAAGTTTTATGATGCGTGTGGATGTTGATAGGTAAGAAATTGGGCTTTGTTCAGGTTATTTAACCTTTCGTCACTATAGTTATGAAAGTATGTGTATTCCCCTCCAAAGTCAAGCAAAAACACCACTTACGTTCTTCATCGAGATATGTAGGTAAGTAGTATAAAGCTTAGCCGATGTAGTGCGAACTTGTCATTTGGTCATTCACATCATAATTACCACATGATAGTCCGTACAGAGCGTTGTAAACATCTTCCTTTGAGAACCAGCTATGGAAGTCTAAGTGAAAACATATAATGTACGGTAGGCTTTGCCTTTCAACCACCTCATCATACTTTCTCGCTTTCTGAAGTAATGCGCTGTTAGGTGAATGAAGTCGTCTGAAGTCAAGGTTAATACCACTCCCTCCTCCATTGACTATCGCATGATCATATTGCTTATCGTACCGTTCAAACGTTACTTCCATACCAGAAAATAAGGCAATGATATCACCGTTGGCCTTTGGGGTCTCCATCCATTTAGTTACTAACTTTAAACAAGTATCGAATTCGATAGAGTTATAGTCTTTAAAGTTGTCGTCATAGTCGAAATGAAGCCAACAACCAACCTTGATCGTAGCTAATGAGTCCATCATATTATTAACAAAGTTTAGTTCTTATTGATCATTCTGTGATGCGTTAAGCCTGAAAACTTTCTGCGATAAGGGTTTGACCATTCATTTCGACCAACCAATCTGGAGTTAACCCATCAATTAAAGGCTCATATGTCAGGGTTGAGCGACAATTATCGAAGAACTGACCAAATCTTATCTCACTGATTGCCGATAGAAACGATGTTTTATTAGTTTCTGTGTTAAGACTACTAAAGATATTAAAGTTATGCTTTCTCTCAAGTTTTTTTACAGCAGCGACCTGATCGTCTCTGTTCAAAAGGATTGTTCGTAGAGGTTCATTAGATTGATCTATATGTAAATGTAATAATAATTCAGGTTCCGCTCACCGTTCTTACGCGAATAGAGCCTGTCGTCCCTCAAGAGAAGCGTGTTAACGCGATTGAGGGAATGCTTCACGAAGGCTTGGCGCTGGTTTTGAGATAGAGGGCAAGTGTTGGACATCCAAAACCTGTGATCAAGGCTGAAGCGACAGGCGAGGCGTAAGGTGAGCCAAACAATATGAGCGCCTGGCTTTTTATGTGTTAAGCGTTGCAAGCTTTCCTTGGGCTGTCGCCCAAGGAAGAGCGCAGCATAAGTGAAACTTATAGAAAGACAGAGAGAGCGAGTGTGACGAGTGACTTTGCTACCGCAACGAGCATGACAGCGCGGCGATAGCCGGTAAGCGTTCAATAGGCTGAAAGCTAATTGAACCGAACGTAAGCTGGCGTGAAGGTTGCTCAGCTTAGGAACGAGGAACGCCTTATTTCCTGGTGTAGTGGCCTACGATGGCAAGGCATAAGCGCAGCTATCCTTATCCCGTTGTAAGCAACCGAATGCGGGTAAGGATAGCGTAGCTTATTGGCTTTATATTGATTCATAACTGACTTATTAACAATTTGGAGATTACTTATACAAAACGTATTTTCGTAAAAAACCTAGACTTATGAATTTAAATGAATACTATATCCTAGCGCAATCGTTTCTTGAAGTTGCAAATCAAAATTCTTTAATCGCTAATGCGACTAGCCTGAGAACAACCTTAAACAATATAATAAACGCCAAAAATCAAAATCAGCCTGGGCAAAGTCCACAACTTGTGGGTTGGCGAGATAAAATTGAAGGGCAAAAAAACATTTTATTAAATTCTATTATAAATACCCGAAATGACCTTTTTTTAAAAGGCGCATTGACTAATCTTGCTGATAAATTCACAAATGCCAATATGGTTGATTCACTTCAATCACTCAACAAAAGTACAGATATTAACTCCCCACAAGATTTAACTTACATAATTAGTTTTTTGGGCGATTTGCAACAACTAAATGTGTTTTATACAACTGTTAAAAATTACGGCGAGAACCATGCTGACATTATTGAAAATGCAGTTAATGCGTATAATAAGGATTATATAAGCCTGAAATTTGAATACGAAGCCTTTTTTGACGATTTGCAAAAACTATCGACTGTATCACGAGATTGGGGTCAAATTATAAATGTTTTTGCTAGGCTGGCAGGCACAAATAATACAAAAGGTGAAATATTAGCATTAAGAAGAGGCTCAACTATCATCGATTTAATCGCAGATCCCTCTGTGATTAAGGAGCTAATAGCATTCGCTTCAGCAGCTATGACCTTGGTGAATAGAGTATTAAAGGTTAAAGAACAGCAAGTTTCAATTGAAAAATTGAAACTTGAGAACCAAAGAGATATAATTAAATTGCTAGACAAGAGCGCCTCAATCAATACAACAGCGGAAGCAAAACGAATTTCAGACGAATTAACTGAAAAATTTTATGATGAATTGAACAATACCAATCCTAAAGAAGCGACAAGGAACGCTTTGAATATCGCTGTGAAAAAAGCATTAAAATACTTCAAGGATGGAATGAAAGTCGATCCTAAATTACTTAATCAAACTGCTGAAGATATAAAATCGATTCAACAACTACATGTACTAAACGATACTGTTAAAGAACAACAAAAATTTCTTGAGAATTCTGAAAATAAAATAATTCTTTTAGAGGAACACATCGATGAAGATATACCCTTCGACGAAACTGATAGCGGAGCGGGTGCCATTGATTGAGAACAATTCAATTTTAAAGATTGGGGTTTTTTACTGGCGATTGAACGCTAATACTTATATTTTTAGTATCGTGTTAAGTGATCCAATTTACTGCCGTTACGGTATCGTTATTATTTCGAACATTCAATTTACACTATAATTAGAAATCTCATATTCACAACCTTGATCGTTGGGACTAAAAACATCTTTGAAATTGATCTTAAATTGATGTTCGGCTGGGTAACTGTGAGCACCTACACCGTTGTAACTTGTAAATCCTTCACCACCGAGGTTGGTGTCCATGTAACTATCGAAGTCGTCCCTTGAAAAAACTAGCTTACCGTCGTAAAAGAAATTAAGATGTTTATGGGTGCGATCAACTACTAGCTTCGCGAATGCAGTACTAACTTCAGTATATTTCATGTGATTTGGTGGCATTAAGGTCATCTTGTACAGTTTACAATTACCTGAATAGATGTTTATGGCTTGCAATGTCGTTACAGAAGATGATGGTTTTGATATTACCAGTGCAACAATGATAAGAATGTACTTCATGGGATTGGGAATTAATTAACTATGACTTTCTTGGTGAAATAATATATTAGCCCTCGACTTATCCAAGTATTAATGATTTGTACTCTGAGCGCTGTATTCGATTCTTTATTGGGATTGCCTGTAGGCTCCTTGCCTGGTGCTTTCCAACCAAGATATTCAATAGGTATATCAGGCCCCATAAATCTTGAGTTAGAAACGTGATCTCCATAGGTGTCCCAGCTGAAAACACCCTTTATAATCTGGTCTTTCCATTCATTATAGGTACGAACCCATAGATCAAAATGCTTTTCACTCGTCGTTCCTCTTTGGACTAAACTATTAAAGGAGCTACCAAATAGATCGTTGAGTGATTTCTCATCAATTTGATAGTCTTGCTGGTCGATTTTAAAATTAAACATGCGTTGAGCGTAAACATTGTCACACAAGCAGATGCTTACAAGCAGTATAAAGATTGTTTTCATTGTGATAATCTTAGGCACCGATAGTCCGTGTCGGTAAATTAAAACTGGCTTACAGTGGACTTCCTGTAAACACAAAGCTACAAACACTTAGTTATAACTAAGCAAGCAATCACATATCTTTTTATTCTTTAGTGGTTGATGTCAGTCAGCCTCAAAACGGAGATAGAAGCCTATATAATCAGCAAGGTTAAAGAGAAAAGGGAGCAGCAAAAGCTTTCGCAATCAGAACTTGCAAGTTATTTAGAGGTTTCAAACGGTTTCATCGGACAGGCTGAAAGTCCTAACCATCCAACTAAATATAATCTGAATCATCTGAACAAACTGGCTGTCATCTTTAAATGTTCAATGAAGGACTTCATGCCGGACAAGCCATTCAACAAATAGAGATCCGATTGATCTCTATTTGTGAGTTTAAGCGACTGATAGTATCTGTTTTCGTTTTGAGGCAGTGACTTTGTATTTGATCTGCTTGAACGTATGATGCTTGTTACGCTCCTCGATATATTCGTACATCTCACTACAACTGTTCTTTAAAAACCAATCTGTACGAATGCAGTTTTCAATGTCGACTGGATAAGCACCATTCATCGTTACCTTATAAAGTAAGCGCAAGAATCGTGTTGTCAAATCAGATAGTTCACCTTGTTGCGTCAATTCTTCAATGCCCCAATGGATGGCATATTGGTTGTCCTGGTGGCATTCCAAACGCAGATATAACAGTGGATTCACCAGTTCATGGATGATAGAGCCAACCACTGGTTGGCCCTTATCCTGTCGTTCTAAAGTAAACCGAAGTTCTTTTTGTTCAATGCAAGCTAGCATCCCTTTCGTTTGTTTGAGGATTGTGAAATACGCTGTCTCGACACTTTCATTATAAGGTACTGCATCGTGGCCGTGTTTCGAATGTTGTTTCATGTTTATTGTGTTAGGTTAATGATTCTATACTGTATGGTTCATACTCTCTCATGCCTGCCTCAAACTCTTTCAAGGCCATTTCATACCCATTGGTGCGATGTAGTGATTCGCTGACGAAATCCTCAATATCCACCACGGTGGATGTTTTGGAAGTGTGTTTGAGGATGCAGCGCGATATGTCCAGCCATCGCTTTGCGCTTATTTGGGTGCTACCCTGGAAACGAGTGTAATCGATGTAATAGTCATGATCAGCCTTTTGCAGATGTAAGGTGACAAGTGCATGATAGAAATAACAGTCAGGATGGCCTTCAACGTTAGGCTCCTTAACTACAAGGTAGTTTCGGTACTCTGCCGGATAGTCGCGAAGCATCCCCTTTAGTTCCGCGATGATAGTGTGATAAGCTTGTTGGACAGACTTGTTGGCTAATTCAAAGTCTACTTTGTTGTCGTTCATGAATGTTGATTTTTGAGGTTAATGGATCAGTTGTAAATGGAAACAGCCTGGTCGAAAGACCAAGCTGCTGAGATGGGTTTAGGAATCATTTCTCTCGAAATGTACCTTATAAAGAATGAAGGAAGTGCGGCTCCTGAACACTGAGTACAGTATCGTAGTAGGCTCTGAAATTAGGTTTCAACTCTACTTCGACGGCCCGATGGTTCAGAGGGAACGGAGCAAACATGGCTCTGAGGTCCGCTTCGTACTGGCAGTTGTGGAATGCATATTCAACCATGTATTCATAATTTAGTAAGCATTCAAGATAGATATAGGAGGATGAAGTCATGAAGCAATGCATTGCGAGCGCGTTCTGCCTTTTGTCATGTTTGTGATCACGTTCATAATAAACCTCGCCAGGCTTTAGATACAGCTTGACAGCATCGATGATTCGATGGTAGGACGTTTCGGTGCACCGGTTTATACCGCTGCGCATTTCATTGTCTTTTCGTGCCTCGGCTACCGCCCAAGACTTCCGCATTTGATGCTGTTTCGGTAACGGATAGTGCTCCGTGATGATGGACGTTTGAGTAGGTGTGCTTAACTCCTTCATGTTGATGATGGTTGATTAAGATGATAGGTTGTGTTTTCTGACTTTGGCGAAGTGTTCCAAAGCGATTTGAGGCAGTAGTTTTAGAGGACGAGATGCACTGTTTTAGGACTTGTTCCTATCAGAAAGGAAATCGAAGCTTTGAGACACACTTCTTGCCAGAAAGACAGAAAACGTAAAGGTTTTTATATCGTCAACAGGAGAGGGGATGATATCTAGCTGCTAATCTGTGCTCAACACAGACAACAATTCTATGGAAAAGTGTAGCTATATATAGCGAACGATTCTGTCTGTGGAGTGGGGGCGCTGAAATTTGAGGCCCAAGGGGCAGTTTGAAGGAGATGGCTATAGAACTTAAGGCGATGGTAGTTACTGAAAAATTATGTTTCCTTGTATTTCGCTATATAGAAGCAACAATGATAGAAATATCAGAAAGGCAGAAGCATCTTAGTTGTGCTAGATTGACAACTTGTTGTATAATAGCATTACCTAACCAATGCACATGAAGTATAGAGTGTTCAGTTACAGTTTCAAGGTATGGCTAACAAGTGCATTGATCACCCCGGTGGTCGTTACGCCCTTCATGCTCCTGAGAGGCAGAGTTTTATTTTGGTCTGCCGAGGCGCCGAAAATACCGTTATCAGTCCTATTGGAGAGTTACATTATAGTAGCTGGTATACTATTACTATCATCACTATTGCCATGGATAATAAATTTGATGCTCCTACGACGTCTGGTCAAGTCCAGTTTTTCTAAGATAGCGGTACGATGTATCTTACTCGCTATAGTCAGCACTCTACCTGGTGTAATTCTGTACATCGGTCAGTTGAAGTCGGATTTCGCCCAATGGCAAACAGTTGTCTTAGGATGGATCGCATTTCTGATCTCTACTTACCTGTGCCTTTGGGTCTTCAAACTTAAACCAGTTAGGACATGATACTGATATGAACACCACAATGCTAAATGTTTATGCATATCGAACTTTATGTGGCATAACTGCATTAATATGTATAGTCGCAGGCATAGAGTTTATAGCAGATAGTCGGACGGCGCTAGGTATCTTGTATTTGACAATGGGGATTGTATCATCAGCGATATTCTTTGTGCAAAAGCCATCAGCGATGGCATGGCTCCTTATAGTCATAATTGTGATTGCCTCAATGTCGATGATTGGGCCATTAACGAATCACTAGACCCATAATTTCTAATCAGCATAACTTCAGCAAAGTACCGTTTAAGACGAAGGTTGTGCAAAAGGATTTGTTTAGCATCAAATGAGCAAAAAGGCTGCTTAAGCAAGAGGTTATTTATCGTTCTACTACAAAACAAAAAAAGCTGCACTAAGGCAGCTTTTAAGGGGAGAGGACTTATTCATCATCCTCTAACTCCACAGTTAATTCAGATGAGCCTTTAAGGAGGTTTGTAATATTTATAGAGTTGGTGATATTAGTTTCTAAATGATCAATGATGTGATTAGTCACTTTTTGAAACAGAGCCATGTGTGCCGGAAAGCCGTCTTCCATGGTTAGTTCTTTTACTTCTACACGTATATCCTTTTTGAATCGATCGTCAGCGCTCATATTGTTAGTTGCTCGTATGCACTTTTTGATATTGGTCATAAGGTATTTAGCCATTTCTGGAAACTGTGCTAATTTCAGCGCTACGTCTTGATCTTGTCTTGTTAATTTATCTAAAAGTGTTTTTGTGTTTGTTAAGTTAATGTTCTTATTCATTTCCGTATTGTTTGTTATTAATCATAAAGTATCTTGGGGTGAATCTAAAATCGTCAGGAATCTTGAAATAAATAGCTGATAGAAAATCAATAAATTAGAAATAAGTAACATGTCAAACGCCTGTCTATCAGCTATTTATTGACATAAAGATACGAAAAATAGCTGTATCTCGCAAGTTAAAGTTCACTTTACTTATAGTTAAATCCATAACAGATTTCTATCGAAGATCATTCTGGCCTGCTTTTTTATAAGGTAACCTTTTAAAAGTAAAGCTTGAGAAATACACAAAAAAAAACAACCTACCGATTAAGGTAGATTGTTCGTTATAATCCAGGATAATGCATACCCCTATAAAAGATGAAAATGGCAAAATGTTGGATTGATAGATTGAGATTAGTAGGTGCTAATCCAACTTTCCCAACACCCCTATAAAAGCTAAAAGTGGCACTTTTTGGGATTGGTTAATCAAACGGCGTTAGCTTACTCAAATCGATTTTACTTCGCAGTCGATGAATGTGTTTTCCGCCTTTTGTGCTTCTACTACCTTCAAAGAACTGCAATATAAGAGAAATCGTCGGTGTAAGGGTGATATTGGCTTTGTCGCACAATTCAACCATAATGCGTTTTATTTCTTTGTCTTCTGGTTCCGAATGTTCATCAAACATTGCATTGACAAACGGCTCCAACTTTCGCAACTCTTTTAACTCTTTTGCACGTGCTTTAACAGGGTTAAGCTTAGATGCTGATAGACCTGTTTTTTTGATACCATCAAGGCCAATGAGATCATATGCCTCGGTTAACCATGGGAACAGCGAGCGTAAGTTATTGACAAGGGTGTACGAGTTGTGTAGAATGAATACACCAGGTTTCGGAGCAAAACGGTCGATCTGCCTTAATGTTTCCCACTGTTGCTCACGAACGCTTGACTTTGATTGGCGTTTAACACGATCTTCGTCACTTACTACATATTCTTCAGTGATGTACTCAGGTGTGAAATGTTTTGCTTGGTCAGCGTATGCTAACTTCAAATTTTCAATGCTTTGATAATAACCTTGGACGCGTTGTTGATAATGGTAATTATCAACCATAAACGGATTAAGTTTACCATCTGTATAGTATTCGGCAACTGGTGAATGCTGGACAAAGAATTTCAGTGTATCCCTACTGCCTTCATCCTTTGATTTTTTCAGCTGCTCCACAATATTTTCAAAAGTATCAAAGCACCCTTTTAGGTATTGGTTACCTTCTTCTCTGGATTTTGATTCAATTGATGAATCGAAGTTTGTTATGTGGGTGAGACTATTTACACCATTGCGAAACCTACCAGCGATTTGAATTATTTCTGTATGTGGGTCAAGAACACTGTGCTTAGCAGTAAACACATCAGTTATCAAAATGACATCGGGTTTGTAATCAAGTTTGATATCCAAAGCTGAGTAATACCTGCTGGTTAGGAAATTGTATTTTTTCAAGTTTTGAAGATCAAGTTTACTGTAACTCGTTCTGAACTTCTTACTTGTAAGTTTAGCCACGCTTGTATCAGCACAGTAAGCATTACTTTGTGGTATGAGTTTTAAGATATCAGCGATATCGAAAATAGCCCTTGTAGAGTTCACAAAGAACAAAATTGGATTTGTTCCATCTACCGTTGACAACTTAGCTTCTAATGATGATACAACGTTGTTTGTATTAATCACTTCAATGGCTTTACTGTAATCAAAAGTTGGCTCAATGGCATAATGGTCAAAGTCAGCAAAATCCTTGTGGCTGAACGCCAAAGTTGTAGCTGATACCATTGCTTTTTGTTTGAACCTAAAGAACCATTCAATCGGGGCTGCGATCTGCCCTCTGTAGCTTACATCAGTTACGATACGCTCACATTCATCAAAGAGAAGGAAGTAGTCATTAATCATCGAATCGATATCGTTTTCAAACGCAACTAAGACTTTAGATAGAAAGCCTTCGGGCGTAGTAAGAATTTTTTTATAGGTAGCCTCAGAATTGAGGTAATCCTCAATATGCCCAACATCAATGGATTGATAAACTCCAAGGATTTGTTCCTCTTTTGGGTATTTTTTATTATGCTCCGACACCTTATCTTCAATAACTGGAACATTCGGTACAATGATAATGCTGTTGCGCTTGGTATGCTTAATTTCTAACGTAGTTGCACCGCAACCGGGGATAACTTTGTGTATGATAGTATCGGTAGGTATGCCTTTCGTTTTAAAAGGTTCTACTTCGTTGAGGTATTGGCCCTCGTTTAATTTAACTGTTATTTGTTTCATAATTTTTGTTAATAATTAACCGATCAGCGTCATAACTGATAGATATTTTTTGAGCAAATAATTTTTGTAAAACCTGGCAGCGTTTGCCACCAGGTTGGAATTTTGATTAGCCGTTCATAGCCTCTTCCACTAGTTGTTCTAGTGTAAAGTCAATGACAAATTTGCCATCTACGTAATCTTTGAGAAATGGTATTGTTCCTCCTTCGAGGATATACTTTCCTCCGGTGTTTGCGTTAGTTCGGTTCACCGTTACAAAGGCATATTTGCGGCCTCCTCTATCGGTTCGAGCAGCGATACTGCCACCAATGCGAAGACCTTCGGCCATACCTGTAAATACCTCTTGTAATTCGGAGATTTCCTTGGGTCTTAAGCTTTTTGCAAACTGCACAAAAGCTTCAGGCTTGAAGTAAGAGGGGCCTTCTTCTTTGCCTAAAAATTGTTTAGCAGTTAAAGTGGGCCGCCCACCATTGAGCGCTTCCACTAAAGTTTTAAAAAATCCATCCATAATAGTATATTTGCCTGTTAATGAGAAGATTGCATTACCGCCTCATAGCTAAGGCAAAAATATTGATGGCATTGCAAGTAGGCCCAAACAAAGAGTGTCACCCTTACTTGCGTTTGGCAATGTTTTATTGGCGTCTCAATAACTCACCTAAACGATTCTCCGCTTCGTCAATCCTGGGATTAGACCTAGTTGGTAACCGATGTAGAACTGAAAAGTCATCCATGTGGAACGCTTTTAATATGTTATGATAAATTCTTATTCTTTTACCACTATAGGTATCGGTAGGTAACCCAAGATAATGGGAGAATATTTTGTGTATATCCAGACAGTAGTCACGAACTACCTTTCGTTTTACATCAACCAGATCATTAGCCTTAAGCTGGGTGAATTGATTTAACTGAAGAAGAAATTCGTCAATTTCCATGCTGTGTCTGTTCTTTAGCAGCTTACTCAGCGGTTTTCCAATATAATCCATGGATGCCGGTAAGCTACCTTCTGTTATCAGATTAATCAACCATCCAATTAATACGTCATCATCTGTAATGTGAGACCGTCCTCCAGCTTCAATAATTACTTTTTTCTGTGCGTGTGGCTTTTTGAAGTAATCATATAGAAGATTGCTAACAAAATGGATTTGTTGGACTGCACGATACTGATGGGGCCATGCCTTAGGGAGTAGTTCGTTTATCGTGTAATCCACTATCGGTCCGTTGAACGATTCACCAAAGGTGTCCCAATAAAGATTGTAAAATGAAATACATATGAAGAATAATGTTTTTATATGCGGTTTAAGCGCTTTCTCAACGTTCTTGTTTACAAATACAGCCTCTTCAAAGGCTTGCATAAAATCTTCACTAATCCTCGACGACAATTTCCTTATATCTTCATTGTACTGTTTTTGAACAACAGCATTAACAACACGGTTGTCGCTTTTTAGCTTGTGAGTAAGGTTTTGAAACAGCTCATTATATTTATCAAACTCTGGATGATAGATGATTAATGCAGAGCTTAACTTTATTCGGCACTGTAGTGCTGAGAGTTTATTTTCAGGAAGAACCATTATTTGAGCTTTTAACTCATCTGAAAGTCTGTCAGGATAAAGTTTATAGAGAATTCCAACATTAATATTGTCAATATCGAAATTATGTGATGGATCAATCATTGTATAGAAGTATGTATTGCTAAGATAAAAAAAGCAGAATAGTTACCTATCCTGCTTCCTAGGTTTAAACATAATTATGATTTGCTATCAATCTTCGGAAAGACTGATAATGGAGTTTTATATAATTTGTATCTACTTAAAGCACTCGAAGGCCGAAAAGTAAACCTAAATGTCTGTTTTAGTACTTGTGAGCATGGCATGACGCTTATAATAACCTTGTCGTTCATGAAATCTACTAACTTTTGATCAAAGTCGTCGAGGTAGATATTAGTTATTTTGTTGCCATGTTCATGACCCATACCCTCGGCAATCATTTCATTGCTAAACCCCAGTCTTTTGGCGGTAGTCGCCCAAGAATGTCGGGTGACGTAAGTGGTTATTAAGGCATCAATTCTACAAAACGTTGCTAACCGATCAAGATATTTGTTAGTGGTTTTAATCCATTGTGCAATTATCTTTTTCGACGTTTTGCTTCCTGCTTCGATACCAGAAGGTAGTACCGGTAGTAGAAATTCAGTTTGCGATTTAGAAAATGAGTCAAGTAGCTTTAATATATTTGGTTGAAGCTTAATATCCAGTTCCTGACCTGTCTTCTGACGTCGATAGACCAACCGGCCCTTACTAATGTTCTTGTGTTTTAAATACGCCAAATCTGTGAAAGATGAGCCCATCAGGGTGAGGCTTAGCAGAAAATAATTCCTGGCTTGCCAAAGTGGTGTACTGGGTTTAAGTTCAATAGTAGCAATTGTTTTAAGGTCAGCTACTCCCAAGGCACGTTTAGCTGTCCGTTCCGTTTTAATCGTAATATCAAGGAAGGGATAATGTGAGCGTTCAACCAATTTTGCTTTGATGGCTTTGTTATATATCGCCCTGAGCGTGCGAAAATAGTTGCTGATACTGTTCTGTTTAACATTGTCGTTAATCAGATGTCGTTTGAACCCTTCAAGGAATGTGTAAGTAATCTCTGTGAATTTTAGACAAGAATTGGCGGCATATCCCATCAACCTATTGGTTGCTGTTTGATATATTATAGCGTTGCCGGCCTTGTTGATTGAGAACATCTCTGTTATCAATTGGTCGGCATAAGTCTTGAAGTCGATTGCTGGGTTAACATTTGGGGTTTGATAACTTTCGCTTAAACGCTCCTTGAGTTCGTCGAAGGAAAAGAGTTGTTCTTCTATTAGCTTTAGTGCTGCATTTTGCACTTTGTTGTAGAAATCAGAAATGGTTTTGTTGAGCATTTGAGCATTCGAGTGAGTGTGTTTGATTTTAAAAGCTGTATTATCCCAATGGTTGCTGTTAACCCTAATTCCTGTAGTGAACGTTGTGTTGTTACGATTGTAAGTCACCCTAACGACAATAGGGTAGATGTTGTCAGATTTTAGCCTCTTATCATTAAGAAGCAATTTAAAGTAAACCATAATTTGGAGTTTATGGTCACCTTGATGTACTATCAGCGTACTAACAGTGTACTAACACAGCTATCGAATACTATTAGTGTAGTATGTGCTGAAATGCACAAACAAGAAAAAACCCCTTAGATATTCTCTAAGAGGCTTCCCTTTTATGTGGGAGTTACTGGGTTCGAACCAGTGACCCTCTGCTTGTAAGGCAGATGCTCTGAACCAGCTGAGCTAAACTCCCGTTTTGGGACTGCAAATATAGGATGTAGGTTCAATTACCCCAAAAATAATTTACATTTTTTACATAAAAAATTAATAGTCTGATTTTTAGCACCTTACAAACGATCAAGATGCTAATAAAGTTCGAATCCTCTATAAAAAAGAAGAGTTCCTGATGGGCAGGAACTCTTACAACCAATTATAAAACCTAAATTATTGAGAGAGAGGGCGCAGGGGGTGGAATTGAACCACCAATATGCTACCATGCAAGCACCCCACACAATATTCAATAGCCAGCAAACATTTTGTTAACTATCAACAGCACAAATATAGATATATATTTTATTTATCCTATAAAATCTATAGAAATTATATAATTTATATGAAAGAAGCTCATTGTCTGCTGAATAATGAGAGTTTTACGATTTCTGAGACCACTTATATGGCAGGTTTTTCAAATCCCAATTATTTCCCAACTGTCTTTAAAGCGAAATATGGGGTTACCCCAGGTGAGTTTAAGAAGAATAATATTAATCAGAGTTGATCCTGTGCAATAAAAAATAGGCTGTCTCTTCGTAACTGGTAGTTTGGTTGGTGACGTTGGGCAGGAGATACACCCGGATATATACTTTCATTATTATCATTGCACCAGCATAAACCAGCCATTTACTTTCCCCCGAGGATATGGTGTCGAGGCAGAGGGGAATGCTCTCTATTATGCAAGAGCAGGGTTTTATGATGCAGCAAGCGGGAGGTCATTAAGCAAGCGTAGTTATCGTGCGGATTTGTCTAATCCGCAAAGCAAATGGCAGCGGGCCCCGATACCTATTTGCTTGAAAAACTGCAACGCCGTAATGTATAAAACGCGCGCTATATCACTGAGAAAAAATTAAACGGAGCTGAAGTGATCATTGGCTTTGATGATCAGCTATTTATTCCGTCGCCCAGTTTTGAGCTGATACCTGCAATTGAGACCAGCATTTGATATTTATTAATTCGTTTCAAACTTTTGTATGGTACTATAAGCGGTTACAGACGGTTGATACATACACTGTAACGTGGCAGGGCCACTCGTAAACAGTCCATCCATTGCCACAACAAGTTCATAGTTAATTTCGGAAATCCCTCGCGGCACCGACTCCGTGAATAGTTCTAACCCCGTATCTTTTACAGACCGATAATAGCTAAACCCATTAGCGTATTGATAACCGCTGTTATTATCTTTGGGTTCGAACGCCGCTGCACGCGGATCACTGATATGGACGAACTTTAGCCGGGAGGATGTTTCTATAGTTAATTTGACACGCACATTATCGCCCACCTTTAGTACTGCGCCCGGTGCCAGTTCCACCCAGCCTCTAATTTTATCCTCTCTGAAAAACTGCTTACGGATACTTATCGCCTTACTTAACGTATCTAATTGCTTAGGCTCCGTAAAATAGTACCAGGTTAAGGCACCGTTAGCATCCCGCCCCTGTTGCTGCAAGTTAATTGTTCCGGGTAGTTGGTCGACCGCAGCAAACGCTGTTGGTATGCCATCCAGCAATCCATCGGAAACAGACAGATGCTGTCCTGAAAGTTCTGCTGTAAAAGCTTTGGTATCACCAAATGTAGAACCCTTCTGTTTTTGAAGCATACCTATGGCGGCGGCGGTAGCTTTGGTTGTTTGCCAATGCTGATCCTGCCTTGTGGCCAGCACCCATTTTAGCATCCCTGGATTTACATCTTTATATTTCCCGCTCAGATCAAAGGCTTCAGATAACAGCGCCATCGTTTCTTCTGCCGAGCCGCTAAGCTCTTCGGAATCTGATATATCTTTCCAGCGCAATCCATTCTCCGCATCATTTATCGCCAATTGTTTTATGTTCTCCAATAGCATTTGCGCTTTTCTATTTAAAGCATCTCCATCTTTTGTAAATCTGAATGTATTGATGATCAATAATGCCTGCTGTTCCAGGTCCAGTTTATCCTGGTTTTGCCAGGCCCGGTTCACCCAGCCATTCACCTTCTCATGCAGAGCCCTTGATTCGTCCTGGGAATCTCTCCAGTAACAAAGCGCATATAGCTGGAACAAATCCGGACTTTCACTATACTGCTCCAGAATTTGCTCTTGATTATATTTATATAATTTATCAATAAATTGTTTTTGACGATCAGCATTTCGTGCGCCTGCAACCCCTCCTCCTTTTTTAAGCTGGCCAAATCCAGATAAAACGTAGGCTGAAATGTAAGCATTGCTTTTCCCGCCTTCAAACCAGGCCAATCCGCCGTCAGCCTGTTGCATTTTATAGAGTTTTTCCAGCCGCTTATCAATATCGTTCTTCGTATCATTAGTATCCAGCAAATGGAATAGCTGTTTTTGCTGATCAGCCGCCTGGTTTCCGATACTTAACCAGGGCATTGCTTCTGCAGCCAATTCGTCCGGCAACGTTTCATCTTTCGGCTTATCTTTCTTAGCGGATAATGATGCCTTCTTAAATGCTGCCTGTGCAATGGTATCATTCTGCATCAACCTCAAAGCTATGGCCCTCGCCCTTAACTTATTAAACGTCTGTTCAGCACAATCATAAGAGTAACCGGCCAGCCAGGGCAATGCATTAATAAGTGCTGCCTGCGGCTTTTGGTCGATAGAAATACTGATACCATATAACTGCGCATCTTTAGGCAAATTGACAGCCGGGATGGTAATTGACTGACTATTTTTAAAATGCACAGGGATACTTTGCCGGACAAATACTTTTGATGATAAAATCGGTATGGTGTGTTCTTCAGCATCGGAGGCATTTCCTCCGGTCACAGTAATTACAATTTTTAGTGGGTTGGATTGTTTAGCGGGTACTGTCACCAGGAAGTACTCAGCTCCGGAACTTTTCCTGTTCAGGCTAAAGTTTTGTGTGCTGTTATTTACCATCAACGCAGTGATATCCTGCCCCGTAACGGCGTCTTCTATTTTACAGGATATTTTCCCTGTTACGCTGGTGGTGTCCAGGTTACTTATCCTGCTTTGCAGCTTTATTTGATCGCCCTGGTATAATAACCGGGGCATATTGGGTTGAACCATCAGGTTTAGTTGCGTTTGCAATTTTTTCTCCAGGTAAGCAAATTGTGCGTTCCGGGTATGTGCCAGTATTTTCCAGTTCCATTCGGTTGCGGTTTCGGGCATGGTAAAGCTGAGGTGATAATATCCGTCCGTACCGGCATGTACTTGCGGAAAGAAAAACGCGGTTTCGTTAAAGTTCTTCCTGATCTTAATTACGGGCTCTTCCATTCCCGGTAAAATTATCGGCCCTTTTGTGCTGATGATCAGCACGCCTTCGCTTGCCCTCGAACCATATATCGCGCTGGCATCCGCGCCCTTGAGTACCATGGCCTGGGTTATACCTGCGACAGGGATATTGTTCAAGTCGCCTGCATAAATTTCGCCATCAAGCACTATTAAAGGTTGCTTGTAATCAAGAATACTACTTGCTCCTCTTATATAAACAGTAGCTACACTACCAGTAATATCCCGCCTTCGCTCCGCTCCGTAACCAACCACTACCACTTCATTCAGTCCGCTGCCGTCTGTAATGTTAACTCCGGCAGCTTTACCCTGCAATAATGACAGGCTTTTCTCTGCTGGTGATCTGCCTAAGTCATTTATTACCAAGTATTGCGGCTCACTCTGCCCATAATCACCTGATGATTTTGTTGTCGAAAGCGAATAATCCCAGGACGTCTGAAGATAAAGCCGTTCACCGTCTGAATTAGGCAAATTCCAATGATGCTCCTGCAATTTGTCCAGCGAGGCATCATACATCGTGGTCATTAATTCGGCGGCCACATTATCATTTTTTGTTTTAATGGATACAGTAAAGGTTTCCTCTGCGCCCGGGGCCATCACCTTGCGGTATTTTTCGACTATGATCTCTGGTGGCTCCGCTGCGGTTTTAACCAGGAATACTCTTTTTTCATGCCGGGATATCTGGTTATTCCATACCGAAACGCGGTTAAGCAATACGGTTCCCGTCGCATTGGTTGGTATTTGGTAGGTCCAGCGGCGCAGGCCTTTTTTCTCATCAAATTCCTGGTATATGTTTTTTACCACACGGTGTTTACCGGCTGCTTCATAAAGCACCTGGTATATCGTATAGTTATCATTTTTGTCGGAGCTGTACCAGGTAACTGTTTCACCCGGTTTTACAGCGTTGGTGGGGAGATAGTCTATATCCTTAACAGGGCTTTCACCGGATTTGCTGTCAAAAACTTTAAAATTATATTCAGACTGGCCTATGACCTTATGATCTTCTTCACAAGTTGCTTCAAGCTCAAAAAAATCAGCAGTTAGTTTTTCTTTGGGCAGAGTGAGCTTTTGGTATGAACCTGTTTTGATGAGCGTGTCTAATACCAGTGTACGTGTTTTGCCTGCCTGCATAGCGGGTGCTGCTAATCGAGGGAACCATTTATTCCATTCTGTTTGCGGGTAGAACCATTGGTCAACTTCCTTCCTGACAGTACCGGTTGCATCAGGATCTGTTACGCGATAAAGTTTTACCGCGACCTGCCGACCCACTGTGCCTTCAAAATCGGCAGTTGTAGTCACGTTTAGAGATGGCAGGAACTGACGATCATATGTCTTATCCATAGCAATATGGATCTTTACCGGCCTGGTGGATATGTTCAGGTTCTCACTTATAGCTGAGCTTTCGCCTGTTGCATCAACTGCTGTCGCACTTAGTTCGTAGGTGTAATTAAGTATGTCTTCATTGGTAAATTTATACCGGGAAAGCAGCGTGTCATTTACAGCGATCAGCAGCTCCCCGTTTTTATCAGTATGACCGGTGGTGTCTGTAAGCTTTACATTTTGATAATCATTTGCATAACTTGAACTACTTTTTTTATGGGGTAACGCTCCGTAACGGCCCAGGGTGTAATTTATCGGGATATCGTTCAGATCAGCCCCGCTAAATGAGCGTAGTTTCAGCTTGATTGTAAACGGCTCACCCGGCCTGAGCATTTTCTTCGGTTTTTCCATGCTCAGCTCAATGGTCGGCCTTTTATATTCTTCCACTTTAAATTCCCCGCTGTTGCGGTTATCTTCATCAGGTTCCCCTTTTATAGCCCAGTCGCCTGTCGCAGCCGTTTTGGGCAGAATAAAAGATCCCGCGAAGCTTCCGAACTCATTGATCTTTACTTTAGCAGAATCAGTCTTTCGATTAAACGGATCTTCCAGCACGATCAGATCCTGTTTATCTTTTATCCATTTGTTGAGCTTGTTTTTAAAAAAACTGTTCCCTACATTTTCACTGTTAAACAGAATCGGGGTGCCGGTTTTCGGGTCCCTGGTTAGAAAGATGATCTTGTAATGAACCGTTTGTCCGGGCCTGTATATACTTCGATCGGTAAAAACATGCATGGTAAGTTTATCGTCATAAAAGTCGCTGAGACCGTCATACATATCTTTATCATATACATCGTCTGGCAGGCTGTTAAGATGTGCTGTAAATGACTGGCCTAAAGTATCAGCTTTATAGAACACAATAATGCTGTCTGCCTTGTCTCCGGGAATGGTAATATATCCCCTTTGCCCTGTTTTGGCGGGTAGACCTTCCATTATCTCAGCACCCTTTTTGAATGACCGGACAACTGCCCCAACTAATGGCAATCCGGTTGTTCTATCCAGAACATATACTCTTTCGTCTGAATTGATGGCGGCTATTCCTGTCACCCGGAATGCGATACTATTAACGGTATCCGGGTTGTCTTTTAGATTTCTGTTGCTGAAAAGCAGGCAATAATTTCCTTTTTCCAACGGTGGTAGTTTTAGATAAGCAGCATGGTTATTATGATCATCCGGCAGTGGCAAGGTGAACTTATCTTCAGAAACAGCGGTCCGGGTCAATAAAGCGGGCGGAGCCATTCTCTTTTTGTTGCTGACTGTTTCCCCGGGATTTACTCTTATAACCCTGTAAAATAAGGTGCCCGTATTCTTATATATTGCTTTTACAGGAATCGCTTCACCGGGAATAAATTTATCCTCCATCTCTATGCGCAAACCTGATTTAAGTATCTGCTGTGCCATCAATTCAAGCACCCTGTCGAACAATGAATATTTGCTTATCAATTCTTTGTGCTGCCTATACAATTGCAATGCCTTCAACGGCGCATACTGGTACCTTTCATCAAAGTTATTGCCTGTTATAAACTGGTACCTGTTATAAAAATTCACATATCTATTGCCATCCTCATTCCATATCAAACAAAGTTGGTAAACGGCATGAGCTTTGAAAGCCGGATAAGGTGAGTTGATGCTTTCGAACAAAAAATTAATATAAGATGCGCGGCTTACCGAATCCTGGGAGAAAGACAGGTAAATATATTTGCGCGCCAGTGATTCAATAAACATTGCCACAGCCTGATCGCTCTTGTTGAACGATAGCCACCGCTCATAACTGCCCAATACTGTTGATCTTCCTTCTTTATTCTTCATCAGGCTATCAAGCATCTGTCTGAACTTTACCGACGGCAGTGAAGCCCACCGGCCTACCGGGGACCTTTCCAGGTCATAGTCATAATATCGTCTTGCAACCAGGTTTATCCGCTCTGATAGTACGATATCCTGAAATTTTGGCTCAAACAGAAAAACGTCGGGGTTAGAAGAGAGCCAGAGCAAGCTGCTTATGTCGCCCTTGAATGGATGATTATTTAGTGCCGCTTCCAGATCTTCGACTACTATACTATCACGTTGTGGAGCTGTAAGTGCGGCATAGTTATACTTAAGGTTTTTTGTACGATAGGCAGCGGCATTAAACCTTAAAGGGCGGTGATCAAAGTTATTCAATCGTTGTGCATGCAGGATATAAATGATCGCCTTTAACGCTGCAGAAGCATTGGGATTATCCAGGATGGTATCCATAAAAGCGCTGTTGCGGAAGTACAGGGTGTCTTCTGTTCGTAAATCGCGAATCTTCATCAGGTTGTTCAGGCTACGGGCAAGCGTAATATTATCCCGGGATTTTATGGCCAACTGTTTCCGGCGCTCCAGTTCAGCATCAAGCTCTGTAAGCAGCCCTTTCCTGTTAATCGAGGACTCTATCTTTTCCCAACTATTAGTATCATCTTTAAGAAGCGTTTGGGAACTTACCGCTACCAGGGAATCTGCCTTAATTCTGTTCGCACTATTCTTTTTTTGGCAGTTGCCTATTGAGGCATGGAACAAAAGGACTACCGCGAAGAGGTACTGAAACATTTTAAATTTTGCCAGGCGCATATTTTTAGGTTTAGATCATTACCAAGATTATTTACCTAAGGATGCGGCACACACATCGTTTCCATAAATAATCTGAAAATTTATTCAGGACTGTTGCTTTGTTGCTCCACCGTATAATTCTGCAGCGTTTTATACAATTGAGCTTTGATCTGCTTCACTAATATCCTTGGGCTCAAAACCCGAAGCTTTGCCCCGAAGCCCAGCAACTCGCGCTCCAGCTCAAAATTCAGGATCACCCTAATGCTGAATATTTTACCATCAGCTTCTTCCCTCAACAATTTTTGGGTGTGGTGCAGCGGCTTGGTAATTACATATGGCGCATTGGCAGCGTCTATCCAAAACACTACTTCCGCATCGCGCTGGCCGGGTGATTTGGTTACGCCTATTACGTCGTTATAATAACTTGAAAAATCAATGGTGGTGTTTTCAATATAATCATCCTCATGTTCAGTAATGGATTGTATCCTGTCCAGCGCCAGGTTAAGCAACGGTTTATGGCGCTGGTGCGATATCCCCAATACAAACCACCGGTTGCGATACTCTTTCAATAAGTATCCGCTAAAGCAAAACGTACTGGCTTCCCTTGCTTTAAACGACTGGTAGGTTACGCACATCGTCTTTTTCGCCACAATGGCCTTACGGATCACTTCTATCCATTCCAAACCTTTCAGGTTATCGTTCTTCTCGAAGTCAATTACGGGGGTGCTTTGTGTTTTCTGCGAATAGATCTTGTCTTCCAGCTTACTTACCATTTCGTTCAGGTCGGTAAAATGGTTAAAGCCTTTAAACTGTTTTAACAGGCCCGAAACCTCGCTCAGTACCTGCATATCCTGCTGGTTTAGCGGGCTGTTGGTAATACTATAGTTCTTATCGCTATAGGTATAATATTTTTTATCAACCACCACAATAGGCGCTTCGTAACCCAGCTTATTGCTGCGCATCATTTCCATATCGGCCTGCACGGTGCGCCTGCTAACTCCGGTATCAATGCCCTGGTATTCGTAAATGGCATCGCTGCAGGCATCTATCAGGTCATCCAGCGTCCATTTGCGGCGGCGATTTTGCAGGCAGCTATCGATGGTGCGGTAACGGATAAGGGCATTGCGGTTAACGGGCATGGGGTTTTGATTTCGGATGTCGGACGTTCGATGTCGGATTTATTTTTGAAATTTATTAAATTATTTTTTACTGCGCAAATAGATTGCGCACTTGATGTTTCTCTTTGTACTGTCGAAAGGCTGAACGCGTTCACGAACGCCCCCTCTCCCGATCCGGGGAGAGGGGTTTTGGCCCGGAGAAATTAAATTGTAAATGATACGATAATTTGTCATGGAAAAGGAAAAGATCAGCAATAATGAATTATACGCCTTAGGCATTGAGGACGTGGAGGTATTGGTAAATTTTAGCCGCGTGGCGAATGGTTTGCTGAAACACAACGTGATGGACAAGGCGCAGATACTGGCCAATATAGAAGCGTTGATAGACGACCCGATGCCTTATGCCTTAAAGAAAGGCGGCAAGTTTAAGAACCTGGCTGAGGACGTGATCGCCATGCGTAAGGAGGGGAAGTTTGTAAAGCAGTCGCGCAGCAACTTTAAGCTGAAGGAAGAAATAGCCGAGTTCCCGGTATGGGGATTGGAACATATTGAGGTTGGCGCTTTAGCACAGATGAGAACGGCAATACAATTACCTATCGCCGTTGCCGGGGCTTTAATGCCCGATGCGCACCAGGGTTATGGCCTGCCTATTGGCGGGGTGCTGGCTACCACGGCCAATACCATTATCCCCTTTGCTGTTGGAGTGGATATTGCCTGCCGTATGTGTTTAAGCATTTTCGACCTGCCCGCCGGAGCCATTGATACCGAAACCGACAAGCTGAAAAATATATTGGTTGATAATACCTACTTCGGAATCGGGTGTACCACCAAATCGTACTTTGACAGCAGCTTGTTTGACAGCGCTGAGTGGAACGAAACCAAGGTGATCCGCGGGTTAAAGGATAAGGCCTACGCGCAGTTGGGTACCAGCGGAACCGGCAACCATTTTGTGGAATGGGGCGAATTAACGGTGGCGGCTGGCGTGTTGCCTGACGTGCCTGCGGGTAGCTACCTGGCGTTGCTTTCCCACTCGGGCTCACGCGGGTTTGGGGGAAGCGTGGCCGATTATTACAGCAAAATTGCCATGACCAAAACCAAGCTCCCCGCCGAAGCCAAACATTTGGCCTGGCTCGACCTGGATAAAGACGAGGGACAGGAATACTGGATAGCCATGAACCTGGCCGGCGAATACGCCAGCGCCAACCACCACGAGATACATGGCAAAATAGCCCGCGCGCTTAACCTGAAGCCGCTGATGATGATAGAGAATCACCACAACTTTGCCTGGAAAGAACAACTGGCCGACGGCACCGAAGTGATGGTGCACCGTAAAGGTGCTACTCCTGCCGGCAAGGGTGTATTGGGTATTATTCCCGGCAGCATGAGCACGCCCGGTTTTGTGGTGCGCGGTAAGGGCGATGCCAGCAGCATTAACTCTGCCAGCCACGGTGCGGGGCGGTTAATGAGCCGAAGCGCCGCTTTTAAAACATTGGACAAAGCTGCGATTGCCGCCAACCTGCTTGATAAGCGCATTACCCTGATGGGCAGCGATATGGATGAAGCGCCCATGGCCTACAAGGATATCCATACGGTTATGGCGGCGCAGACGGATCTCGTGGAAGTATTGGCGAAGTTTGAGCCGAGGATTGTGAGGATGGCGGATGCGCGAGAGAAGCCGGAGGATTGAATTTTTGAGTCTTAAGTCGAAAGTTCTAGGTCGGAAGTCGGGTAAATAACTTAAGACTTGTAACTCAAGACCCAGGACTTTACAAAAAGGAGTGGTAGTTCAATGGTAGAACGCATGCTTGTCGCGCATGAGGTTGCGGGTTCGGGTCCCGTCTATTCCGCGGATGCCGGTTTAAGTGTCTACACTTAAACCGGCAGGGGGCTTTAAATTAAAGCAGTATAGTAGTTATTAATGTAGATTTGTAAATCAATTAAATATGAGAAGATTGCCCGAAATTGAAGAAAAATCTTTTAAAGGCTCCTTTTTTTCGCCAAACTGTCCTGACGAAATAATCACGGGTACTCTAGTTATTTTTACAGATGGTTCTGCGAATCTTGAAATTCTAGGAGCGTTTAAAAATGATGGATTTTTACAGAAACGTTCATTGATTACCTTGTTGGGTATTTTATTCAATGGTGACAAAGTTAGTCTGTTGGATAGCTATCGGGGGAAAGGCGTTTATGCCTCTGACGGTGCATTGGTAAACTATTCGGTTGGAACAACATTCATAGGAACACATATTCTTTCTCGGAATGATGAAATTTTCAAGACAATATCAGCGGAAATTGACTATTTACAGGAATGGGTTGATATAGATGGTGGTGATTTGCAGATTTCTTTAGATTTAAAAGAAGCAACTTACAGATACAGACAGCCTGAGGACATCAATTTTATAATCGATGATAATATATCAGGGGCTATTTACTTTAGAAATGAATTTTGGGGACACTCGGAATTCGGAAATGAATTTAAGCAAAGGACACGCTTACATTTGGAAGCAAAGGCGGACGTCAGCGCAAGTGAGTTGATTAAAAACCTTCTGAACTTCCGAAAACTAGTTTCCATTTTCATCGGACAAAAGGTGCGTATTTTAAAGATTGTAATGGAATCTGAGCATGAAAAAATAAAGGTTTTAAGCCCTAATCCGAGTCGTCGATTGCCTCTTAAGGAGATTCAAGTCTATTTTAATGATAAACAACTTTATACTCCTCTTCCAGATCATCCAATAGTCTTTGTTAAGTATGCAGATATTTCCGACGACTTTGCTGTAATTGTAAAGAATTGGTACCAGATGCTGGAAACGCAACTGTTGCCGGTGACGTACATTTTATTAGATGCCTTAGCAAATCACCACGTATTCGACGAAAGCGATTTTATTAGGACTTGGCAAGGAGTGGAAGCATTTCATCGATTAATTTTACAAGACACCACTACGTTGAAAGCTGCGTACAAGAAAAAAATGGCGAAATTAAAGTTAATGATAATTGATGATGATCTGAAGGAATGGGTGATAAAAGCCTTAGCCTTCGCCTATGAACCACCGGCAAAAGAACGGCTATCCGAGATTATTCATAATTACAAACATTTACTTCCGTTTCCTATTACTGACAATGAAATTGAAGTTTGGGTCAAAGAAATGGGCAACACCCGGAATTATTTAACTCATTTCGACCCAGCTGGTGCCAATAAAAAGGTTAGTGGGAAGCGACTGTATAACTATACTTGTTTGTTAAAATTATTACTTTTATTATCAATGCTCACACGTCTCGGAGTTAGGGAGGAATTGCTTAAAGACTTGAGTAGTCATCAAAACCTAAGTATCAATAATCTGGCGAATGATAAGCTAAAGCAGATTCACAAATAACAGTTTTTCTAGTCCTTGCTGTCGATAATTTCCTTGTCTTTGTTGGCAATCCTCTCATGTTGGCCGGGATTTGTAATCCATGGCCTAAACGAAATAAAACTGCTCCCCAACTAGCGCGAGTATGCAGCGCCGGCTAAAGCATGGCGTACTCGTGATTGGACAGCCAAGTAGATGTCTCTTGAGAGTTCGAGTCTCTCTTTGGACACTTTTCAAAAAAAATCAACTTTTTTCAAAATAACTCCACCTGCGCAAATACACTGCGCAGTACCTCAATTTCTTTGTATCAACATTAAGAAATAAAGGAGGTTCACAATGAAATTCAACCTGTTAAGCAAAGTAAAAAACCAGGCCGTTAACTATGCGGGTGCCAAAGCGTTTACGCTGTCGCCAGAAATGGAACTGTATACCGCTGTAGTTACCTGGAGCTTAAACGACTCTTTTTATGAAAAGGACGAGGCGCGTTTAGTGCGCCTGCAAAAATTGATCACCGCGTGCGACCCTGTTTTTGTGGGTAAGCTGGCCGTATATGCCCGTACCAAAATGTATATGCGTTCGGTACCGCTGGTGCTGGTTACCGAATTGGCTAAGCTGCACTCGGGCGACGATCTGGTCGCCCGGGTTACCGATGGCGTAATCGGCCGTGCCGATGAGATCACCGAGTTGCTGGCTTGTTATGAGCTGATGAACAAACGTACCGGTACCAAAAAGCTGAACCGCCTGAGCAAGCAATTGCAAAAAGGTTTGAGCACCGCGTTCAACCGTTTCGACGAGTACCAGTTTGGTAAATACAACCGCGATGGCGCCATTAAACTGCGCGATGCCTTGTTTTTGGTTCACCCGAAAGCAAAGGACGAATTGCAGCAGGTACTGTTCAACAAAATTGTGAACAATACTTTGCAAACGCCTTATACCTGGGAAACCGAGCTATCGGCATTAGGTCAGCTGAATTTTGACAGCGACGAGGCCAAAGCCGAAGCGTTCCGCGCCAAATGGGAGGAACTGATAGACAGTGGTAAACTGGGCTACATGGCCCTGCTACGTAACCTGCGCAACATACAGGAAGCGGGAGTAAGCTATGCACATTTTGAAAAAGTGTGCGCACGTTTAGCCAATGCGGATGAAGTTGCCAGGGCAAAACAGTTTCCGTTCCGTTACCTGGCGGCTTATCGCGAGCTGATCAACCCGGTAGTAACTAAATTGCCTGCGGAAAGCCTGGTAAAAAAGCTGACTGCTTTAATGCAGGGCCAAAACAAAGGCTATACCGGCGAGTTGCTGGATGCTTTGGAGAAAGCTGTGCAGGCAAGCGCTGCCAATATTAAAGGTTTCGACTACGAAACCCGCGTACTGTTAGCGTGCGATGTTTCAGGATCGATGCAGACACCGGTATCGGCAAAATCAAAGATCTTGCTGTACGATGTGGGCTTAATGCTGGCCATGCTGTTGCAGTCGCGTTGTAAAAACGTGGAGGTGGGTATGTTTGGTGATAGCTGGAAAACCATTGCGGTACCACGCAATAACATCTTAGGTAATGTGCAGGAGTTTTATCGCCGCGAGGGCGAGGTGGGTTACAGCACCAATGGCTTCCTGGTTATCAAGGATCTGTTATTACGTAAAGCAAAGATGGATAAGGTGTTTTTGTTTACCGATGCCCAGTTGTGGAACAGCTCGTCAACCACAGGTGACCATATACAGCCTTTATGGCTGCGCTACAAGGCTGAGGTATCGCCAAACGCCAGGCTCTACCTGTTCGACCTGAAAGGGTATGGACAAGCGCCATTGCAAATATTACGCAATGATGTGTACCTGGTGGCCGGCTGGAGCGATAAAGTTTTTGAGGTGTTAGCTGCCTTAGAAAACGGAGGCTCGGCTTTGGATGCTATCAATAATATAGAACTGTAAAACCAGTATGGGGAAGCTAACGCCCCATACTTTTAAAAAGAAATTAAAATATAAGGATGCCGTAGAAACGGGTTACTTCGCTCATGAAGGGGGTGGGCAGTGTAGTGCAAACTATGCTGGAGGTTCGAGTCCTCACAAGCGGGCCCCCGTCCCGCGTTCGCCTGTTGCTCCTTATAAAAAATAAAGAAGGTGTCGTAAATAAGTCTTACTTCGATTGGACGCTGGGGTTGGCGGTTCGAATCCGTCCCCGCAGGGGTAGCTCAACTGGATAGAGCACAGCGCAGATTGGCTTATTGCTTTTTACCCTTCTTTTTAAGAAACATCAAAATATTAAGGTGCCGTAAATATGCGCTACTTCGTGTCGCCGGTTCGACCCCGGCCCCGGGAGCATTTCCGGGTAGCTCAGTTGGGTAGAGCAGTAAATTGCGCATATTGACCATTGCCCTTAAGAATTAGAAGATGCCGTTAGGTAAGCGTTACTTCGAAACCTGTCACGTTTGATTACATAGTCGTTTGCCGCCTGTCGCTCTTCTTTTTAAAGTACCTAAACCTAAAAAGGTGCCGTAAACTGGTGATACTTCGGTATGACGTCCGCCAACTGGTGGAAGGTGCAGATTCAAGTTCTGCCTGCAATTTATTGCAGTAGTCTAAAATCTAAAAAAATCTCATCGGTTGTTTTTTGCCCTTTTTAAAAACATAATGAAAGATGCCGTAGATGGGTGATACTTCGTTGGTTGAAAACATGTAGCAATACATGAATACAGGTTCGAATCCTGGCTACACCTGCCGACTGTCGCTCTTTCATTTTTATTTTGTGAACTTTGTATAGGTATTACAGGATTTAATCACAAATCTGTATAGCTATTTCAGGACTGGTCAAGCAACCTAATTATGGTTACACCCTGTAACAACTAAATAGTTGATTATCAAATAGTTAAGTAGAAAAATAGCCAAAATGTGTTAACCATGTTAACCCTACTGGCAATATTTGATAATTACTGACTTGATTTGATCCTGCTTTTATTGGCGGTAACCCTGGCAGTAAAAACAAAACACCCTTGCAAGTATCTCACTTACAAGGGTGTTTTGATAATCTAAGTAGCCCGTAGGGGAATCGAACCCCTGTTTCTAGAATGAAAATCTAACGTCCTAACCCCTAGACGAACGGGCCTTTCCTGCTGAAGAATTCAGAGCTTCCGGCGTTATGCTGTCTGCTTAAAATCCCTCATTTTGGGATGGCAAAGATATAGCTTTAAAAGAAGTTTTAAAATTAATTTTCAAAAAAATTACAATAAGCTATACTGGCGAATGTGATATATAAGTCATAAAAACAAAAACAGGGCTTTTTCCATTATAAATCTTTGACCGATTGCCTACTTTTATGTTAAATAAGAACCTGGGACAAATTGTAAGGTTTTATTATCAATACCGACTAAAGGGCAATTGTTCAAAGACTATTGTAAGACCTGACAATCAAAATTCAATCTCAAAATAACCTATGAAAGCTGTATGGAATAACCAGGTCATTGCGGAAAGCAATGACACCATTGTTGTCGAAAACAATCACTATTTCCCTAAAGAAAGTGTAAATCCTGAATATCTCAAGCCTTGTGATAATCATAGTGTCTGCCCATGGAAGGGCCTGGCATCTTATCATACCCTATCAGTTGACGGGCAGGATAACAATGCCGCTGCGTGGTATTATCCTGAACCGAAAGATGCTGCCAAACACATTAAGGATTACGTCGCTTTCTGGAAGGGTGTAAAAATAACCGAATGAAAAGTTATGATGCGATAGTGATCGGTGCTGGTCAGGCGGGCGGGCCTTTAGCTAAAAAACTCGCTCTTGCCGGAAAGAAAACCGCCCTTATTGAAAGAAGATATGTGGGCGGTACCTGCATAAACGATGGCTGCACGCCTACTAAAACCTGGGTGGGCTCGGCAAAGGCTGCGTATATGGCCGCCAATAGCAAACATCTCGGCATCAATATCAAAGATTATAAGGTTGATATGAAGCAGATCAAAAAGCGTAAGGATGATATCGTATCGCTCTTTCGTAACAGCGGCCAGCATGGGCTGGAAAAAACTAAGGGGCTTGATCTGATCTTCGGTGATGCTACATTTACCGGTGAAAAAACGATCGCCGTAAAATTGAAAAAAGGTGGCAAGATCGAATTAAAAGCCGACCAGGTTTTTATGAATACCGGTTGCAGGCCAATTATACCAGAAATAGAAGGACTGAACGATATTAACTATCTTACATCAACGACTATCCTTGACCTTGACAAAGTGCCGGATCATCTATTGGTGATTGGTGGTAATTATATTGGTTTGGAGTTCGGGCAGATGTTCAGGCGGTTTGGCAGCAAGGTTACGGTGTTGGAAAAAGGCCCAAGAATTGTCGCCCGTGAGGATGAGGATGTTTCCGAAGAATTGACGAAGATCCTGGAAATGGAAAATATTAAAATATTAACTGATTCGCAGGCTATAAAATTCAAGAATACGGGAAAGGGAAATATCGCAGTCACCATTAAAACCGGCGACAAGGAGCATAAGATCAAATGCTCGCACGTGTTGGTAGCCATTGGCCGCGCGCCAAACACGGATACTTTAGGGCTTGACAAAACCGGTGTAAAGATTGATGATAAAGGGTTTATCAAAGTTGACGACAAGCTGCAAACTAATGTAAAAGGCATTTATGCTTTGGGGGATGTAAAAGGTGGCCCGGCATTCACGCATATCTCTTATAATGATTACACCATAGTGTACCGCAATTTGATAGAGGGCACTAATTATAACACAAAAGACAGGCCTGTTCCTTACTGCATGTTCACCGACCCCCAACTGGGCCGGGTGGGTTTAAGTGAAAGCGAAGCTAAAAAGCAGGGCTTAAATATAAAAGTTGCTAAGCTACCGATGGCTCATGTGGCCCGCGCTATTGAAACCGGCGATACCCGCGGTTTTATGAAGGCTGTTGTTGATGCAGATACCAAAAAGATATTAGGCGTTATCGTTTTAGGCCCGGAAGGCGGCGAGATTATGACCGTATTGCAGATGGCGATGGAGGGCGGCATCACGTACGACCGTATCCGCTATTGTGTGTTCGCGCATCCGCTTTACTCTGAGTCGCTGAATAATTTATTCATGACTATTGAAGATTGATCGCCTATGATAACAGTTGAACAACTGAGCAAGCATTTTGGGAAGATCAAGGCGGTTAATGGGATCTCATTCGAGGTAAAGGAGCACGAAAACCTAGTGTTACTGGGTACCAGTGGTTGCGGCAAAACCACGACGTTGAAAATGCTCAACCGGCTGATAGAACCTACCAGCGGAAAGATACTGATAGACGGCAAAAATATCCTGGAGCAGCAGCCAGAACTATTGCGCCGTGGCATTGGCTATGTACTGCAAAATAATGGCCTGTTCCCGCATTATACAGTCGCCGAGAATATTGCCATTGTTCCTCAATTGTTGAAATGGGATAGTAAACGGATCGAAAAGCGCATTGATGAACTGATCGAAAAACTGCACTTATCTACCGATCAATTAAAAGTGTACCCCAACGAACTAAGCGGCGGGCAGCAGCAAAGGGTCGGGTTGGCAAGAGCATTAGTAGCCGATCCTCCTGTTTTGCTGATGGACGAGCCATTTGGTGCTTTGGATAATGTTACCCGTTCAAAAATACATGCCGAATTTAAAGCCCTGGACGAGTTGAAAAGGAAAACCATCATCATGGTGACCCATGATGTGCAGGAAGCTTTTGAGCTGGGCGACCGTATTTGCCTGATGGACCAGGGAAAGATCGTGCAAAATGGCACTCCTGCCGAACTACTCTTCAATCCAAAAAATCACTTTGTAAAAGATTTTTTGAGGGAACAGCGCCTGCAACTGGAATTCAGGGCGATCAAAGCCCCCCAACCCCCTGAAGGGGGTGCTTTTGAATTGCACGGCGCAATTATAGCTGCGGATGTGAGCTTGTGGTGGCTACTCGGGCAATTGAAATTTACTAAAGCCGAAAGCATTTCTGTTCTTGATCATCAGAATAAAAAAGTGGGTACACTGGGCTTTGACGATCTGATGTCAGAATTCTACAAATACAAAAGCAGCCACACCCATGAATGAGCATCAGCAAACTTTATGGGAGTTTATGCGGCAGCAAAGCGATAAGCTGTTTACACAAACCTTGCAGCATATCGGCCTCACGTTCATTTCACTTTTCATAGCGGTGCTTATTGGTTTGCCTTTAGGTATCTGGATCGCCCGGAAGAAGCAATTCTCCGGCCCTATACTGGGTATCGCCGGGGTGCTGCAAACCATACCCAGCATCGCCCTATTAGGTTTTATGATCCCATTATTGGGTATAGGCGCCAAACCCGCTATTGTAGCTTTACTGTTATATGCGCTGCTGCCAATCATCCGAAATACCTATACAGGGATAACCGGCGTTGATGCTGCCGTAAAGGAAGCCGCATTAGCCATGGGCATGAGTAAATGGCAGATATTATTCAAGGTGGAACTGCCTTTGGCCATGCCGGTGATCTTGGCGGGGATACGCACAGCCACGGTGATCAATGTTGGTGTGGCTACCCTTGCTTCTTATATTGCTGCGGGCGGCCTTGGTGAATTTATTTTCGGTGGCATTTCGCTCAACAATACCAACATGATCTTAGCCGGGGCGATCCCGGCGGCATTGCTGGCTATTATTTTTGATTTTTTGCTGTCAAGGGTGCAAAAGCTCAACTTTAAGAAGATCAAAACTGCTGCTGCAACTTTGCCACTGCTACTCATCCTGATGGCATCTTTTTATTTCATCCCATCAGCGTATGGCGGAAAGCTGACCGCAGGTTTTACCCCTGAGTTTATGGGACGACAGGACGGCAACCTCGGCCTGCAAAGTAAATATGGATTGAAGATACATATCATAGTCATCAGTGATGCGGTAATGTATAAGGCTGCCTATGAAAATCAACTGGATGTGATCAGCGGTTACTCTACCGATGGGCGGCTGAAAGCTTATAGCCTGGTTGTTTTGGATGACGACAAACGCATATTCCCACCCTACTACGCCGCGCCGATTGTGCGGGAGGATGCATTAAGGAAATTCCCGGAATTGGAGAAAACACTGAACCTGCTATCCGGAATGATCACAGATTCTATTATGACGGAATTAAACTACCGCACCGATTACCTGCATCAAAGCCCTGAAAGAGTAGCCGAAGATTTCTTAAGATCTAAAGGATTACTTAAATCTTCACGCAATGGCAACGGCGGAATCGTTCGCATAGGTTCAAAGATATTCGGTGAGCAATATATATTGGCGAGCATGTATAGTATGCTGATAAAAGGCAACACCGACTACCAAGTATCTACCAAAACCGGGCTCGGTGGCACCAAGATATGTTTTGATGCTTTAACCAATGACCAGATCGATTTTTATCCTGAATATACAGGTACCGGGCTTCTGGCTATTCTTCAACCGAATGTCAAAACAATTGATTCGCTCTCTACTGATAAAAATAAAACCTATCATTATGTCCGGAAGGAGTTTGAAGCTAAATATAATATCAAATGGTTAAAACCAATCGGCTTCAATAATGCGTATGCTTTAATGATGCGCGAAAAACAGGCTGAAGACCTAAAAATTAAAACAATTTCGGACCTGAAACGATATTTGGAAAGTAAGTAATTCTATGGACCTGGCAGAGCGTTATAAAAAAGTAAGAAAGCGAACGGAAACGATTTGTGCGCCGCTGCAAACCGAAGATTACGTGGTGCAGCCGGTCGCGGATGTGAGCCCACCTAAATGGCATTTGGGGCACACCAGCTGGTTTTTCGAGACCTTTATACTGAAGCTCTATTTTATGGGTTACCAGGAATTCGATCCCCAATATAATTTTGTATTCAACAGCTATTATGAAACCGTGGGGACACGTGTGATCCGTACAGATCGTGGCAATTTAAGCCGCCCAACTGTTGCGGACATTTATAAATATCGCGAATATGTTGATGAGGCGATGGATAAGTTCTTATGCGATGAACCTTCTGCTGATGTAAAAGAGCTTTTGATCCTGGGGCTTAACCACGAGGAGCAGCACCAGGAATTATTGTACACTGATATCAAATACATTTTAGGACATAACCCTTTGTTCCCGGTTTACTCCAATGATTATGTTTCGCCGAAAGCTGGAAGCGGCGTTGGCGAGTTTATTAATGTAAAAGAAGGTATTTACGAGATCGGCTTTAACGGCGAAGGTTTTTGTTTCGATAATGAATTGGGCCGCCATAAGGTTTATCTAAATGATTTTGAAATAAGCCCGGATTTGGTGACTAACGAACAGTACCTGGAATTTATAAATGCTGGTGGCTACCAGGATTTCCGTCATTGGCATGCAGAGGGTTGGGATTGGGTGAATAAAAATCATGTTACTTCACCATTATACTGGCACCAGATAGATGGCGAGTGGCACAATTACACGTATAATGGCCTGCAACCGCTCAACTCAAAAAATACACTAACACATATCAATTATTTTGAAGCTTCGGCTTACGCGACCTGGAAGGGGCTACGACTGCCAACCGAATTCGAATGGGAAGCAGCATCTGGTCAATTTAAATGGGGGGACCGATGGGAATGGACGGAAAGCGCTTATCTTCCCTACCCGGGTTTTGTAAAAGCACCGGGTGCAATCGGCGAGTATAACGGCAAATTTATGGTGAATCAGCAGGTATTGAGGGGCGCGTCGGAAGTCACTTCACCGGGGCACGGCCGCGCAACTTACCGCAATTTCTTTCAGACACATTTACAATGGCAATTTACTGGCATACGTCTTGCTAAATAATTCATCACAATCCAAAGAACATGGCTATAGCTTTATTACAAACAGATCTGAATGAACCTAAGTGTTCAAAAAATGACCAGTTTTACCAGGAGGTTATAGCTGGTTTAAAGTCGACCCCGAAGCGGTTAAGCTCCAAGTATTTCTATGATGCTGTGGGCGACAAGCTGTTCCAGGATCTGATGGCCTGTCCTGAATATTATCCAACCAAATGCGAGCTGGAGATTTTTTCAGAAAAAACTGCCGATATCTGCGAAGCCTTAATTGCAGATGGTGATGCTTTTGATTTGATCGAACTCGGCGCGGGTGACGCTCTTAAATCTACTTACCTGCTGAAATATCTGTTAGATCAAAAGGCTGATTTTACCTATCTGCCAATTGATATATCCGGTAATGTGATTTCTTACCTCAATGTTACCCTGCCTGTAACATTACCCGGCATTAAAATGAACGGCCTGAGGGGCGAGTATTTTGATATGCTGAAACAAGCAGCATCGATATCTGACAGGCGTAAAGTCGTATTATTTTTAGGGTCAAACATCGGCAATATGCCTGTTGAGGAAGCCATGGAGTTTTGCCTGGAACTGCGCAACCACCTATCGCCAGGCGATATGGTATTGATCGGCATGGACCTGAAAAAAAATCCCAAAACAGTACTCGCCGCTTATAATGATAAAGGCGGGATAACTAAGAAATTCAATCTCAACTTACTTGAAAGGATCAACCGGGAATTGATGGGTGATTTTGATGTTTGTAAGTTTGATCATTATCCAACTTATGATCCGGAATCCGGGGCATGCAAAAGTTACCTCGTAAGTCTTGAAGATCAGCAGGTGACCATCGGTCGGCAAAAGATACGCTTTTCAAAGGATGAATATATCTATATGGAGATATCTCAAAAATTCACCACGATGCAAACCAATCAAATGGCTAAAAACACAGGCTTCCGACCGATTAATCAATTCTTTGATCGCAAGAAATGGTTTATTGATGCAATTTGGCTGGCGGAGTAAAACTGTATAGACTGTATCAAAAGTGTACTTTGCAGAAACCAGTCAAAATATTATTTGGCGCTGTGCTCCTGATGTTCCTTTCTGTATATTTTCCTATGGTAACCTAACCGATGTTGGCGCATCATAGGGTTAACATGGTTAACACAATTTCAAGCAATTAAGAGTTAAAACTCTGATTATAAACGCTTTAGAAAAAAATCGTGTTAACCCAAAAATACCTGCTTTTTGCTAAAAAAATTGCACCGGGCAATATAGAGAGCGCTATCAGCCAAATTTTATTCTGGTGCGCCCCGCAGGATTTTACTTGTGATACAACCTCTACAAAACGTCTACAATATCCTCGGGTTCAATTCCGAATCGATCAGTTCACCTACAGGTTTACCCATTAACCATTTGTGCAAATCGTTTTTTTGCCATTGGTTTTTAGGCGGTGCAACTCTTGAGCCGTCAGCTACATAAATAATGGTCATTACCTGGCGCATCTTGTCCGAATTGTTACCCGGAGCATTATGAATGGTAAAGCCCCTATGGAAAGTAGCATCACCGGCTTTCATCGTTTTGGCACGGCTTATCGGAAACTCGTTATTTTTTACATAGTCATCAAACGCAGAGTCTGACTCATCAGATATTTCATAATCAAAGATAGATCCCTTGTCATACGAGCCTGAAGCAAAAGTAAGCATACCCATATCCACATCGATATCCACCAGCGGCATCCACATGGTTATCGTATTATTATTATCTATCGGCCAGTAATATTGGTCCTGGTGCCATGGTGTTGGGCCGCCACCAGGTTCTTTAAATAAGGCTTGGTCGTGATACAAACGAACATTTTCAACGCCCATCAGGTCGGCGGCAATTTTTCCCAGGCGTTTCGCCAAAACGAATCGCTTAACCCCTTTGTCGCTTCGCCATAAATTCATGATCTGCAGGAAAGCTTTGCCGTAGGTATCACGGTCTTCCATTTTACGTTTTTCGGTATTGTAGCGGTCGGCGGCATCAACAATAACCGGGCGGTACGCGGCTATTTCTTCTGGCGATAGTATATTTTCGACCAGGGTATGCCCTTTTTCTAAGAACTCAGTTATGTTTTCCTGCGGAACTGTTTTAAAGTTATTTAACTGGGGTAGTTGCAAAACTTCTTGATTCATAATAATTTAAGTATATATCCAAAAATAGGTGTTGATACACACGAAAAAAAACGAAGAAAATGGTTTAATTATGGATTATTTTATCCTTATATTGTCTTAACATTTTTTATTTTGTTAAAATAAGCAATGATCAAGGCATCCTATGAAATGCTGCAGCCTACAAGCGGGCATTCTTTTTTGATCAGGAAATTCGACAAACTGGCGTTCAATGCTCCTTATCATTTTCACGAGGAGTTTGAGCTGACCTACATTTTGCATGGCAGCGGTAAGCGCTATGTGGGTAGCCACATGGAAGATTTTGCTGCCGGCGACTTGGTGTTGCTTGGTTCCAACCTGCCGCATTGCTGGAAACTGGAGAATGACGGACAGATTGAGGCTGAAGGCAGTGCTATTGTGATACAATTTAGCACTAATTTTTTGGGGGACGAGTTTTTTAATAAACCCGAAGTACAGAACATTAAAAAGCTTTTTCAGAAAAGCGCCAGCGGGATGAGTTTCCATTCGACCACCAGGAATGTGGTGAACCGTGGTCTGAGTCACCTTTCAGAAGAGAAAGGCAATTTCAAAACGCTTATCGGCTTCCTCGAGATCCTGCACCGCCTGGCTGTTTCAAATGAATATACTTTATTAGATCATCAAAGGAGTGTTGCCGAGCAATCCCGCTCTGAGCAGGAACGTATTAACCCGGTGTTTGCTTACCTGGTCGAGAATTTCAGGGGGCAGGTTACATTGGATGAAGCATCGGGCATCGCTAATATGACGCCCAACGCTTTCTGCAAGTATTTTAAAAAGATCACCCGGAAAACCTTTATGGAAACCGTGATAGAATACCGGCTTAACTACGCCACACAACAATTGGTGCAAACGGATAAGCCAATCTCAGAGATATCCTTTGACAGTGGTTTTGGAGATGTTTCCCATTTTTATAAAATGTTCAAGCACAAGATGCACCAAAGTCCGCTCAACTATCGGAAAAATTTTATGCGCGACCTGGACAGCGATAAAAAAGCAGTTGCCTGAACTTCTAGTTTGCTGCCCAAACTTCAACTCCGTAAGCCGGTAACGTGACCGCAATTGAATTCGAACCGGCTACAGCTTTTGCATTTCCGTATAAGCTTTTAAGGTTATTTGCCGTGGATTGGATAGTTGCGTCTTGGCTCTTTTCCGAAAGGTTTACTGCAACGATCACCTTTTTATCACCTGCTGTTCTTTCAAATGAGTAAATCTGGTCGTTATTATTGACCAATGTTTTATACGTTCCATTAATAATTGCCGGGTTTGATTTTCGCAAGCCGATCATGGTATGATAAAAATTCCAGAGTGAGTTGGGGTCGCCTTTTTCTTCCTCGAGGGAGATACCATCATCGGGTTTGTCTTCATTATACTGCGCTTTCCAGGGGCCTTTTAATTTGTACCAATAGGCCATACCCTTGCCCTGGTCGCTTTTGTACCATTCAAAAGCCTCGCGATCCGGTATCTCATTAGCATCTGTACCGCCAAATTTACCGCTTGCTCCCGTCATACCTAACTCCTGTCCATAGTAGATAGAGGGGATGCCACCCAGTAATAGATTTAATGCTGCTCCGATCTTCAATTTAGCCAAGTCACTTTCAACACCCGAACTAAACCTGGGCATATCATGATTTTCAATGAATACCACTTGTTGTTTATTTTTCGGAGTGAGCAGGTAGGTAGAATCGGCAGCTTTTATTAACTCTTTTTTCTTAAATGAGCGGATTGCAAATGCCAGCCGGAAATCAAACACCCTGTCCACACCACCATGTGTCAAATAATCCACCCCGAATGAGTCCCAGCCCTGTTCCGCAACTATGCTGATCTTTGGATTAACTGCCCGTAATTTACTGAGCAAAGGATTCCAGAAGGTATCGAACAAATGCGGCATGATCCCTTTGTTATCCAGGTTATCCATCATGTGATCCAGCCGGAAACCATCTACGCCATCATCGAATTTGCCATCACTATTGGGGTCCATCCAAAACTTAAATAACCGGTAATTATAATCCAGCACCTTCGGACTATTTAGGTTGACTGTAGTGATTTTGCGGTAAACACTGTCGTATCCTAACAATCCACCGAGCCCGTATACAATAGAGGTAGGTTTGGTATGAGCCACATCATCGTAAATGATATAATCTGCATATTCCGACTTTGAATTATTGACGCCATCCTTCCACCAAATATGATCCTCGGTAACATATTGGGTTTCCATGTCCATATACAGCTTCATACCCCGCTTGTGCAGATCTTTTATCAGCAACAGGTAATCCTGCATCGTCCCATAGCTGGGATCGATCTTTTTAAAATCGCTGGCGAAATAGTTATGATAGAAAACCGACTCATATAATGGGGTCAGCAATACGGCTGTTACGCCCAAATCCTGCATGTAGTCCAGCTTCTGCCTGATACCGTTCAAATCGCCATGCTGATCGCCATTACTATCATAAAAGCTTCTTTGAAAGATATGATAGATGATCTCGTCTTTAATGGGAGATGGTTTTTCATGCTTCTGCGCAATAACTACAGGGCCTGTCAAAAGACACAACAGGGAAAAGAGAACAGGAAGTTTAAGATTACTCATTAACCAGGTTTAAATTGTTGTTCAAATTAAATGAACCCGCAGGCTAAAAACAATGAAGATATTACCATAAAAGTGGGGCTAATTATCTCGAAATAGCAATTATATTCCATTTTGCTTAAAGGTTAGATTTACCTGAATAATATACCCCAATAAAAAGCCAATATTCTTCTTTTTTCGTTAAAAATATAACCTTTATTTCGCATCCGGTTTATTAGGTGAAGTTAATTCTCTTTTAAACAATAGTTAAAGTCTCTGATGAAAATAAGGCCTTACCACTTATTACTTCTTGCAGTCGTGCTTGTTTTCCCATACGCACGTATTTTTGCTCAAACTGCCCGGCTCACGGTTAAGGTGATCGTATCGCCTAAGGTGCCGAAAACGGATACCTTGGTTATCATGGGCAACCAGGAGGCTTTTGGAGGCTGGTTTGATTTCGGTAAGGGCAAAATGACCAGGCAGGATGATACAACCTGGACATTCTCCGCTACGTTCCCGATAAATACTTCATTGGAATTTCAAGTAACACGAGGCAATTACAATAGGGGGGCAATTTTTACCAATGGGAAATATGCCGGGCCAAAAGTGTTCAGCATAAAAAATGATACAATGGTAGTACTCCGTCCGCACAATTGGAACGATATTTTTAACCGCAGCGCTACGGGCAATATCAAATATTTCCACAATTTTGAGGACCATAACCTTAAATATACCCGCGATGTAATGGTTTGGCTGCCGCCTTCCTACAGCAAATCGCCTAATAAAAGATACCCGGTGCTATATGTGCACGACGGGCAGAATGTGTTTGCACCAAACTCTATTTATGGTGGCGAATGGCGACTCGATGAGATTGCCGACAGCCTGATCAAAGCCGGGGCGACCGAAGAATTTATCATGGTTGCGATCAACAACACCAAAGACCGTTGGGTGGAATATTCGGGCACGCCGGAGGGAATGAATTATTTAAACTTCATCGCGAATAATTTAAAACCCTTCATAGATAAAAATTTCCGCACCAAACCTGATAAAAACAATACAGCCATCATGGGTTCGTCTATGGGCGGGTTGATTTCTTTTTACATGGTTTGGAAGTATCCTAATGTTTTTTCTAAGGCTGCCTGCCTGTCCAGTGGTTTTGCTTATGATGAGGGGCACGCGCTTGATAAATTCGCGGCATCATCCCAAAAATTACCTGGCACCAAATTGTACTTAGATTGTGGCGACGTAGGGTTGGATAAATATTTCCTGGTCGACAATGAAAAAATGAAGCTGCAACTGGCGAAGCACCCGGAGATACGAGTGATGTATAAAGTTTTCGCCGGTGCCGACCACAACGAGTACGCATGGACAAAACGAGTGGATATTCCTTTAAAATTTCTATTCGGTAAAAATCAAACGCGCTGAGATGGGAATAATGTGCAAAGCTGCGATAACGGACGGCACCGGCAAATTTGAGATCGGTGAGATCGAAGTGAACGATCCTATGGATGATGAGGTACTCGTCAAAATAAAGGCAGCCGGGCTTTGCCATACCGATCACGACTCGCTAAGCTGGGGCAAACAACTGATCATCGGGCATGAGGGCGCTGGTGTTGTTGTTAAAACCGGCAAAAATGTCCAATCGGTAGTTCCGGGAGATAAAGTGATACTAAGCTGGGCCATGCATTGTGGCCATTGTTTCCAGTGTTTGGAAGGTAACCAGCATTTGTGCGAGGTAGCATCACCCGTGGCAGCGGGTGGCAATGGTTATACACCGGGCCATGCTGATCCATCAGGTACTACATTCAATGGGCAACCTTTGCTCCGTTCATTTAATATCGGCACCATGGCCGAATATACCCTGGTTAAAGAATCCGCAGTAGTAAAAAACCACTCGGATAAAATGAGCTTCCCGGCGGCCAGCATTATCAGCTGCGGGGTGATGACGGGATATGGTTCGGTGGTAAACGCTGCGAAGGTGAAACCGGGTTCGTCAGTTGTCGTGTTGGGAACAGGCGGTGTGGGCTTGAATGTGATACAGGGTGCTAAAATAGCCCAAGCAGGCAAGATCATCGCCATAGATGTCAACCCTACCCGTCTTGAAATGGCGAAGGAATTTGGTGCGACGCATCTGCTTCTTGCTGACAGGGCAGATACAGGACTTTTAAAAGCTGCTGCACAGGTAAAAGAAATGACTGAAGGCCGGGGGGCAGATTATGCCTTTGAGTGTACCGCCATTCCTGAATTGGGAGCTGCGCCATTAGCTATGGTTCGTAATGCCGGGACAGCGGTACAGGTGAGCGGTATCGAGCAGGAGATCACCATTGATATGAACCTTTTTGAGTGGGATAAAACCTACATCAATCCATTATACGGCAAATGCCGGCCACAAATAGATTTTCCGGATATTATTGATTTATACGAAGACGGGCAGATACGATTAGAAGAGATGATCACCCGCACTTATCATTTAAATGAACTTAATAAAGCCTTTGATGACCTACTTGCAGGCAGAAATGCCAAAGGGGTCGTCATCTTTGACTAACTACAGGATGTCAAAATTCAGA
>Ga0207671_10000476_pt1 | contig 54386 bp, 39 predicted proteins | sample KBSC24metaG_FD_184352 | JGI IMG/M metagenome (GOLD analysis project Ga0207671, IMG submission 184352) | Corn rhizosphere microbial communities from Kellogg Biological Station, Michigan, USA - KBS C2-4 metaG (SPAdes) (version 2) | ecosystem: Host-associated > Plants > Roots > Rhizosphere > Soil... | reverse complement strand
GGCAGCAGATAACATTGTTCCGGACTATAGTGACGATAGCTATGGGCCATGTCAGTAAATTCGCGTCCATCGACGCAATATCATGCCTAACCTCGAAAGAGGGGGAACATTATTTATGGACACCCTCTTCGGGGAGGGCTGGGGAGGGGAGCCTGCGAGTAACATATGAACCCAAAAACTCTTGCGAAATCTCTGCCGAAGGCCGTCATCGTCGCAGCCTTGCTCGTACTGTCGGTATTGTTTCTTATCCCGTTCTATCTCATTCTGCGCAATGCGCTGATGACGGACGAAGATATCATGTCCCGGCACTGGACGGGCTTTCCGGCTGCGCCGCACTGGGAAAACTTTGCCAAGCTGTTCTCCGATCCGCAGTCGCCCATGCTTACGGGGCTGACCAACTCGCTGGTGATCGCATCCGTGACCCTCGTGCTTCAGATGCTGGTGTCGTCGATGGCAGGGTACGCGCTCGCCCGTATTCCTGCCCGCGGGCGCGACGCTATCTTCTATTTGATCCTGGCGACGCTGATGATCCCGAGCGCCGTGACGTTCGTCCCGACATTCGCGGTCGTGGCTTACTTGCACGGCGTCAACACGCAGTGGGGAATTATCGCCCCCGGCGTCTTCAGCGCGTTTTCGATCTTTCTGTTTCGCCAGTTCTACCTGCGCTTTCCCTCGGAAGTGGAGGAAGCCGGCCGTCTCGACGGTCTCAGCTACTTTGGCGTCTACTGGCGATTGCTTCTGCCTAACTCGACAAGCATTATGATGGCTCTCGGGGTGCTTGCGTTTATCGGCAGCTGGAATGCCTTCCTCTGGCCGCTTGTGATCGGACAGGACCCGTCGTCGTGGACGGTGCAGATCGTCCTTTCCACATTCCTCACTGCCCAGACGATCAGCCTTTCGCAGCTGTTTGCCGCAGCCGCAGTGGGTGTTGCGCCTCTGGTGCTCGTTTTCCTGATCATGCAGCGGTATATTGTCGAAGGCGCAAAGTTCTCGGGCGGGAAAGAATAATGCCGCCCTTTCGTTATTTGCGGCGTGTGTACACCATACGGTCTATCAGCCTTTCCTTGCCGCCGGGCGGCGTGAAGTACAGTTCGAATACGTGGCTGTCCGGCGATAAGATATGAATGATGGTGCGCTGATGTATGGTTTTTCCGACTGACTGGTCGCCGAGCAGACCCGAATCGGTGAACTCACCGCGCATCACGATATCGCCTGTTTTAGCCCCACTACCTTTTGCTCCTTTGTAAGTCATCATCATGGTGTTGAGCATATCCACGGTATTCCATTCGTACCGCCTGTCCATTGTGGAATAACTTAGGACGCCAAGTCTTTGATAGTGGTCCTTGCCCAATGTCCCCTTGGTGATGTCGAGTATGTGGCGCTCGCCCGTGCCCTCTATCCACTCACGATGACAGGTCAGCTTGTCGGAAACGATGGGCTTGTCCGGTGTGCCGCCGATGATGTATGTCGATTTTTTCACGTTCCAATCGCCCACGAGGGCATTCAATCGCCGGTGCATCTCTCCCGGCTGATTGTTGCGAAGAAAAGCCGGCTGTGGCGCAGCTGCGAAAACGTGCGCCGCGAGGCTTCCTGCTATCATAACGGACGCTGCGAAAACTTGGACGGCTTTCAATATACGCATAGTCATTTTCCCCTGTGCTCTCATTATGATCTTGACGAGCCGGTGAATCTATGATAGTTTGTCCGTAATGCTTAGCAATTCGTCCGATATCAGGAATGCATTGATGCCGGATATGCTCAGCGATATCCTGCAGGACTTGAGACTGGCCGGAGTATCTTACGGGCGCTGTGAGCTGACGCAGCCGTGGGGTGTGGAGTTTCCGGCTCAGAAGGCAGCGCGTTTTCATTTTGTGTCTGAGGGAGAATGCCTTTTGCACAGCGCCGCGCTCGGGTGGGTTGAGCTCCAGGCCGGCGATGTCGTGCTGTTGCCGCATGGCACGACGCATTCATTGGCGGATCGCCGCGAAAGCGCGACTACGTCTCTTAACGATTTGCCGGCGCATGAAATAGGCATAAGGACGTATCGTGTGAGCGCCGGTGGGGGAGGGGATCGGGTCATTCTGTTTTGCGGCAGTGTCAGCTTCGAGGAACCGGCCGTTCATCCACTGCTGGAACTGATGCCGTCGATGCTCCTCGTGCGCGGCGCGGCCGGTGACGATCCTGCGTTGCCTGCGCTATTGGAGATAATGGGGGACGAACTGGGAGCGCAGCGTGTCGGGGCGGCAACCGTGATGGCTCGCCTTGCAGATATCGTCATTACACGTATTGTTCGCTCTTGGATTGAGGCGCAGCGGGAGGGAACGACCGGATGGCTTGCCGCAATGCGTGATCCGAAGATCGGGCGCACTCTTGCGGCAATCCACCGCGATCCCGGAAATGCCTGGTCCGTTGAATCGCTGGCGGATATCGCGGGGACGTCGCGGTCCGTGTTTTCCGAACGGTTTACGAATGTTGTGGGTGTTTCCCCCGCACGCTATCTGGCGCGCTGGCGTATGCATGTTGCGAGCTCATGGCTGCGCAATGACAGACTGACAGTGGCTGAGACGGCGGCGCGACTGGGGTACGAGTCCGAGGCATCGTTCAGCCGGGCCTATAAACGCTTGATGGGATCGCCTCCAAGCGCCGCGCGTCGCAATGAATTGCAAGAAAAAGAGAATGGGGCGCTCCTTTGATCCATTGCGCGGAACAGAGCATAAATCGTTGTTTAGAACATCGCTTGACAAAGAATTAGGGCAATGTTATAATTCTGACAGGTAATGAAAGCGTTTACACCAGCTTTTTAACTATTCTGCAAACGCTTTATCATGGTTGTCATTCGAGGGAACTAAATTGCGAATCTCACTGCGGCATGTGGCGGAAAGAGCAGGCGTATCCGATGCCACGGTGTCGCGTGTGCTCAATGGGGTCGATGCGCGCATTGCGCCGGACACGCGTATGCGGGTGCGGCTTGCGGCCGCAGAAATTGGTTATCAGCCCAATCGCGCGGCGCGGGCGCTTGCGACGGGCCGGACCCAAACCCTGGCTCTATGGGCCGTCAACCTGCAGTCGCCGCACGCATCGCACGTTATTTACAGCGCGCGGAAGGTGACGACTCATCATGACTTTGACCTCATGATCAGCGGATATCAGTTCCGTGACAACAATGTCCTGGACACGTCGCGTCTTATGTCCTGGCCGGTCGACGGTGTTATGGCGATTGATATTCCGCGTGGGGAGATCCCCGGCCTTGAGGGAAGTCTTCTTGGCGGCAAGCCGTTTGTGAGCATGGGAGTATATGTTCTTGAGACGGCGGATCATGTTCAGGTGGATTTCCGCGACAAGGTCATTGAGGCTGTGCGCCATTTGCATGAGCGTGGATGCCGGAGGATCGCTTACCTCATGCCCGACTGGCTGGGATGGTTTCGCGAGTGCAACGATGCCCGCGTTTACGGTTACGAAGCGGTGATGGAGGAGATCGGCCAGCCTGTCGAGTTCATTATTACGCCTCAAGAGACCCGCCAGGCGGTAGGGCCTTCTCTGAAGGAGCATATCAGGAAGCATGGACATCCAGACGGACTCTTCTGCTTCAACGATAACATGGCCATCGGAGCGCTGAGGGCGCTTCGGGACCTGGATCTTCGCATACCGCAGGATGTTGCCCTGATCGGATGTGACGGCATCGACGACAGCGCTTATCTGGATCCCTCTCTGACCACGATTGCTCAGCCTCTGGAAGAGATGTGCGAAATAGCATGGTCCTTCCTTGAGGCCAGAATGAAGAATCCGGATTTGCCGGTTCAGCAGGCGACTTTGTATCCAACCCTGGAAATACGCGGCTCATCGATGAAGTAATTGCCCTGGCGATTGAACACCCACTGCGTGGGTACCCGGGGCTGGCAAGATCACGAAGTCGGCCTTCGCCGACTGAAGATTAAGAGCCTTTGGCTCCTTCTTCAGTGTCCGAAGGGACACTTTGTGATTTTACCAGCCCGTGCCACCCAGAGGGTACCCGGTCGCCAGGGCAAAGCACGCTCTCAGTTGCGCAGGAACTCGATGATCGCAGTCTGCGTTTCCTGGGGCCGCTCCTCCATTATCCAGTGTCCTGACCCTTTCAGGACAATAGTTTTCACGTTACTTCCCACCATATTTCCCTGAGTGGCAAGGGCATCGCCGCTGGCCCGTTCGCCGCCGATGGTGAGGAGAGGCATCGGCAGCTTAGGCCCCTTGAGAAATTCCTTGTTATCCTCGGCATCCTTGGGGAATCCCTTGAAGTAACCCAGCCCCGCTTTCATCGCTCCCGGTTTCGCATAGGCTTCGGTATATGCCTGTCGCTCCGATTCGGGGATTGCTACGGCATCGGGATCGCCTGAGAAGCTGATCCAGAAGTGATCGAGGAAGATCCGCTCACGCCCTTGCACGAGCTTAAGAGCGATGGGGCTGAACGCGAAGTGGAAGTGCCACAGCGCGGGGTTGGCATAGCTCGCGTCCCACACGTCGCCCACTCCCGGAATGGGAGCATCCATCAGGATCAGTTTCTGCACTTCGTCCGGATACTGCGCTGCATAGGCGTAGACCGCCATCATTCCGATATCGTGTCCAACGAGCCGGATGCGAGTGTACCCGAGCCTCTTCACCATCTCATGCAGCCTTTGCGCGACAGTCTTCATATCGTATACGTCTGTGGGCATGGGAGATGAGCCGCCCAGTCCCGGTAAATCCGGTGTGATAACGGTATACTCCTTGCCTAAGGGTTCGAGAATAGGCCGCCACATCCTTGCTGTCTCGGCGAAGCCATGCACAAGGACAACCGGGTCGCCTGCTCCACCGCGGACGTAGTGGATCGTTTCGCCGTCGCCGATGGATTGAGAGGCTTCGTGAAAGCCGGCTGGAAGACCGGTGGGCGCTGCTATTGCGGCATGGCTTGCGAATGCGAGCGAGGCAAGCGCGATCAAAGGGATCGTCAGTTTTGATATGATGTTCATCGGTCAATGCTCCTGAAAATGTGTGTGATTGATGGAAAGCTTTTGCCGTACTAGAAAGTCAAAGGCAGACTGAGCGCTTTGCCTTCCCTTTTGGGGGGAGCGCCTACTTTTGTGTATATGACTCCCGACGGACCGTGTCCGGTGATTTCGACAACCACGGGACCGTGCGTCATGGCGAAATGTTTCTGGTTGGCTGGCTCGGAGTAGATGCTCCCTGGAGGCAGGCGTTTGAGTTTTGCCTGGTCGAATTTATCGCCGTAGCCGAAGTACCAATTGCCGGATATGACTGTCGCTACCCGGTCATCGGGGTGATAGTGGGCAGGAATACGCGCATTCGGCCCCACCTTTAGCAGCACTGTGTACAGTCCCGGCTTTGATGGATCGCCGTATATCACGACCTCTTTGACGGCCGAGTTGCCCGATGAACCGACATCTGTTGGTATCCGGGATGGAGCTGTCTTCACTTCCGGCGGTGTCAACCGAAATTGGCGTTGCGCTTCGGGCGGCTGGGCATGCCCTTCAGCTCCTAACAACGTGAAGGCCGTAAATGCCAGGGCCGTCAGCAATATGATGCGGGTATGGCTGCGGCATGCATCGATTTGCGACATCGCGCCTGGCGTGTGAGATATTGCATTTGTAACGCGCTCGTCGTTCAACATTCGGTTTCTCCTTTTCGCGTATTATCGTCCGCGTTTGCAGGGTTATTATCGGCGGTTCGCATTATCGGCGGCGTTCCGCTTCAGGAGGAAAAGCGTTCCGGCCGGTCGAAGTTCTCGGACGCCATCGAATTTCTCAGTTCTATCTTTGTTCGCCTCACCTGTTAGGAGTCTCATGTCCGATCCTGAAATCGTTACTGCGCCCCTGGTCCTCAAGCTCTTCGGACCCATACAAGTATCCGTCGACGGCAATCCTCTGCCTCCTTTGCGTTCCCGAAAGGCTCTCTGGCTGCTCGCGTTGCTGGCGATACGGCATGGCCGGCCTGTGGAGCGAGAATTGCTTGCTGGAATACTCTGGCCCGATGTCGATCAGGATCGCGCCTTTGCTAACCTGAGGACCGTGCTGAGTGAGCTTCGGCGTGCGCTCGGCAGCCAGGGGGAGCGCCTGCAGTCACCTAACCGGCAAACCCTTGCCCTGGATTTATCCGGCGCCGAAGTGGATGTCGTTATCTTCGATGCAGCGATTTCCAGTCAGAGACCCGCGGCGTTGGCGAAGGCGGTAGCGCTATATACGGGAGGGCTGCTGGAAGGCTGTGTCGAGGAGTGGGCGCCTCAGGAGAGAAACGCCCGTGAACAGGAGTGTCTGCGCGCCTTGCAAACTCTGGCGGATGCCGCTTTTGCCGCAGGGGACAATGGCGGAGCAGCAGGATACTGGCAGCGGGCGCTGGGAATTGCGCCGATGTGGGAAGCTGCGCTTCGGGGATTGATGGAGGCGCTCGACCGGGCCGGCGACCGCAATGCGGCACTGCAGGTTTACCGGGATTTCATCGACCTGATCCGGTCCGATCTCAAAGCTGTTCCTGATGAGAAGACAACTGCCCTGTACACTCGCCTGCGTTCGGATGCGAGGCAGCATGCCGCATTGCCGTCTGTCGATCCGGTTGCCGGCGCAGGAACGGCTGCGCCGACTGTCTTCGGAAGTCTTCCTTGCCCGTTAACAGGATTGATCGGACGAGAGGACGAGCGCCAGGAAGTGGCTTCCAGGCTGAGGCGATCCCGTCTGGTGACATTGACCGGTCCCGGCGGTATCGGCAAGACCCGGCTGGCTATTCAGGTTGCCAACGATGTTGTAAAGGATTATTCCGACGGCGTGTGGCTTATAGCTCTGGATTCCCTTGCCGACGGCGACCGGCTGGCAGCGCATCTTGCGACTGCCCTGGATCTCAAAGGAGATGTAGGGCGGACGACACTTGAGGCCCTTACCGATCACCTCCGTTCTAAGCGCCTGCTGCTGGTCCTGGACAATTGTGAACATATCCTCGGTTCAAGTGCCCAGGTTGCCGGGCATCTTCTCAAAGAATGCGCAGGCGTTCGTATCCTGGCGACGAGCCGTGAAGCTCTAGGGATTGGCGGCGAGGCGGTGTGGGCTGTTCCCGCTCTTGCCGTGCCTGCCCCTGAGCATTTGCCTAAAGGCCGCGCCACCCTGCATCGAGTGTTGATGGGCTATGAGGGAGTGCAGCTTTTCGTGGAGCGCGCTCAGGCCGTTCAGAGGACCTTTACTTTATCCGGAGGCGACGCCCTGATGGTGGCGCGTGTATGCGCGCGTCTCGAAGGCATTCCGCTTGCGATCGAACTGGCTGCAGCGCGCGCCCGAGTGATGACTGTCGAACAGATCGCAGACCGCCTTGATGACCGCCTGCGCCTTCTCATCGGCGGCAGCCGGACATCTTTGCCGCGTCAGCAGACTCTGCGCGGCGCTCTGGACTGGTCTTACGATCTGCTCGGGGAGACGGAACGCACTCTGCTTGCCCGTCTGTCTGTTTTTTCGGGCGGCAGCGATCTGGATGCGGCCGAGCAGGTGTGTTCAGGAGGAGAGATCGAGCCGTCGCAGGTGCGCAGCCTATTGGCAAGTCTGGTCGATAAGTCGCTGGTCGTATTTGATGAACGGGAGACTAAGGAGCGGTATCGTCTGCTGGAGACGGTGCGCCAGTATGCAGGGGAGCGGCTTAAAACAACCGGAGAAGCCGATGCATTATCGATACGGCACCGTGATTACTTCGTATCTTTGATTGAGACGGCCGAGCCGCATTTAGCCGGCGCGACACCGCAGGAGTGGAAGTCTCGACTGGAGAGCGAGTATGGTAATTTTCTGGCAGCAGTGTCGCGATGTGCCGCGGATGGCGGCAGCGGTGAGCATCACCTGCGTCTGGTGGGTTCTTTCTGGCGTTACTGGCATCACCGGGGGGAATATACCGAAGGCCGACACTATCTGGAGCAGGCGCTGGCGCGAGCGGAAACGCAATTGCCGATCGCGGCGCGAGCTAAGGTTCTGACCGGAGCAGGGGGACTTGCATATCGTCAGAATGAAATTGCCTATGCCCTGGGGCGCTACCAGGAAGCGCTTGCGATTCGTCAAGAGCTTGGCGATGAACTCGGCACTGCCGAACTGATCAATAACATGGCAGGTGTGGCATTTATGCAGGGGGATTACCCTCGTTCCCAAGACCTCTATAACCAGAGTCTGGTCATTTATCGCAAGTTCGGAAGGTTGATTGGTATTGCCCAAGCGCTGAATGAGCTTGGAGTAATTGCCTTTACACTTGGCGATCTCGAAACTGCGATACCGCTTACAGAGGAGAGCTTGAGCTTCCGGCGAGAAATAGGGGATGTGCGAGGAATTGCGTGGGCTCTCTTCAGTCTGGGCAATATGGCTATTAGCACCAACGACTTCTCGGGGGCGCAACCGTATCTAGAGGAGAGTCTGAGTCTTTTCAGGCAGGCCGGAGAGAAGCGCGGCGCAGCATGGTCGCTCATCAAGTTGGCAGACTTGATGCGCGCTGTGGATGACAATGAAACGGCGCTGGAACTGTTGGAAGATTGTGTGGGTGTATTTCGTGAATTGGGAGATCGCGGTGGAACTTCCTGGGCTCTCAGTGGGCTAGGGGCGGTACAGAGCTCGCTTGGCAAATATGAGGCTGCCAGAAAGACACTCGAAGAGAGCCTCCCACTCTTTCTCTATGTCGGAGATAAGGAAGGCATTGCATCCGCGCTCTGGCCCCTGGCTGCAGTGTTATTGGTGTTGGGCGAACCGGAAAAAGGCGCGCGCCTATCGGGAGCCGCCGAAGCGCATCACGAAGCCATGGGCGCTGAAGTTCCCGAGCCTGAGATGGAGAAGCACACACGCTGGGCAGGCCCGGCGCGCGCATTGCTGGGCGATGCCGCTTTTGATGCCGCCTGGCAGGAAGGCCGCGCCATGACCTGGGAACAGGCCGTCGCTTATGCGTTGGAGGAAGTGTAAGAGGTTGACATCTCTTACCGCTATGGTAAAATATGATCAGATGATTGGTAGTCGTTTATTTGGAAAATCGGCGGAAAGTCTGATCTACTATGGCCGTTCAGTTACAAGAAAACCCTCGAAGGCAGCGTGCGCTGGATCGACTGCAAATCGCTTTGCAGCCGATCCTCGCCGGCGCTGCCACTGAAGAATTGGAACTTATCGCGTCGCGGGCAGAAGGAGCGCTTTCGGACGAGACCGGTTCAACTGCAAAAAATGATCTGATTGCCGCACTGACAGAAGGCCGATCGTATTCCGCGCCTGAGCGGATCGCTCTGGAGTTCGAAAATCAGGCGCGTTTCTTTCAGCAAAGAAAGAGGCTGTTGGCAGGGGCGCTTACATCGTCGCAAGTTGCGACACTCCTCGGCACATCACGGCAGACGCCACATGATCGGGTTAAGGGCAATACTTTGCTGGCAATATCCGAGCATGGCCGCCTTATGTTTCCTCCGTGGCAGTTCGACCCTACCGGCCCACACAGTGTGGTAGATGGTCTGCCGCAGGTGCTCGGGGTTCTGAATGCGTCTCCATTTGCGAAGGCTATGTGGCTGACACTTCCAAACGTTACCCTTGATGGGAACTCACCTCTCGGCGTGTTAAAGGCTGGGGGGCTGGACCGTGTGGTGGATGCTGCGCGGGCAGCCGGTGTTTCTTAATGGTTCTGGTTGCGGCTCCGCCGCCTTCACAACCCCCTCGTCCTCTCTTTCGAACAATGGCAGCGGGATCGTTCATCGTTCGCCTATTCGATCTTACAAGCCATGGACAAACTGCTCTGGCGTTTCGTCATTACGGACCGCTTCGCCGCTTCGATCATCAGGTCAATTCTTCCGGCGCTCCGGCTCACGATGCTGTGCGAGGAATCTATTACGCCGCTCTCACACTCTCCGGCTGTATCGTGGAGATATTTGGAGATACAGGGCTGATCGATTGCGCTCAATGGCATGTTGCGCGCCCCCAGTTGACGCGTTCGATCAAACTTCTCAACCTCCGCGGAGTCGGCGCAATGCGGGCAGGTTCGGTCGCTGCTCTTGCCAAGATCCCCGACCATGGTCTGTCGCAGCAATGGGCTTGATATTTTTACGAGCAGCCCGAGTATCGAAACTGTGGCGGCGTTCTTTATGAGAATGCGCACAACGACGAAGTGGCCATTGCGCTTTTCGAGCGCTCGGGGAATGCGCTTGCCTGTCCACAATCCTCAATCATCCGCCTTGATGATTCGGGGCTGCGTCCGGAACTCCTCACAATCGCACGGCGCAACCATCTGATCGTTGCGCCGTAATTCACGACTATGACTATTCCAATTAAAATCGGCTTGATCGGCGACTACAATGCGGCGGTTCCTGCTCACCAGGCGATCCCGATTGCATTGGGGCTTGCGGCGGATGCTCTGACGCTGTCCATTGAGTATCAATGGACACCGACGATCGAGATCGTAGATGAGACACGGCTGGAAGGCTTCGACGGTATCTGGTGTGTGCCCGCAAGCCCTTATCGCAGTATGGAGGGCGCTCTTTACGCCATCAAGTGGGCCAGAGAGACGGGGCATCCGTTTCTGGGCACATGCGGAGGATTTCAGCATGCTGTGGTGGAGTATGCGCGCAACGTTTTAGGCTGGGCCGATGCCGATCATGCTGAGACTGCTCCTGAAGCAGAACGGCCTGTCATCACACCGCTGGCGTGTTCGCTTGTGGAGGCAACGGATCTCGTCCGCTTTCGGCCTGATTCGCATATTGCCGCAGCGTACGGAAGTTTGGAGGCGACTGAGGGATATCGATGCCGGTATGGCTTGAATCCACAGTTTCAGGAGGCGCTCATCGCCGGGCCACTTCGCGCATCGGCAGAGGACGCTGCCGGTGACATCCGGGCGATCGAACTCGATGGGAATCCATTCTTCGTGGCAACGTTATTCCAGCCCGAACGCGTCGCGCTCGCAGGACGTTTGCCGCCACTTGTTGCTGCGTTTGCACAGGCGGCTGCCGGTATACTAAAGGTTTCCGAGTCCCTGAATGAATGACATAAACGCGAATATTGGAGATGCCACAAATACAACCGCTGCAGCCCAGGACCATGGTGAGTCAAAATCCGTCCACGAACTGAGAAATGCAATCATACCTATGATTGTGCCTGCAAGGCTGCAAAACATACTCCAATCATAGATATAGATGCCGATTTCGCTCAACCACCATGGCGCCCAAAATACGATTACGCCAGCAGCGGCAAGATGGAATGGCGCTGCATCCGACAGCCACCAACCACGCGAATTGGGAAGATCGGAGTCTGGTTGAGGTGGTTTCGGTTCGTGCAGATCTTCTGGTATAGCCATATCGAACTATACCATAGAAGATCGTATGGTTTAATCCGTAACGCATGTTGCTTATTACGGACCCGCAGCAATAGATTGCCGAATATCTTTGAACAGCAGGAACAGGTGCATTGGATTCGTCGGAGATGATTCCATCCCGAACTTCAGATAGAAGTCGCGAGCTTGTTCGTCCTTGGCGTGTACTAGGAATGCGCGTCCGCCGATTGTCTCGGCTCCTGCGAGGGAACGGCGGAGGGCATCGCGCAGTAGAGCCTTGCCGAGTCCCTTTCCCTGTTCGTTTACATCAATCGCAAAACGCGCCATGAGGATGACTGGGACTGGATAACGCCCCTGGCCTTTCATGACGCGACCGGGAGCGTCGTCTGGAAGGACGGAGGCAGGAGCGAGGCTGTAATAGCCAATTACGCGATTGTCACGTGTCATGACATAGGTCCTGGCCCCACCGCTGGCCTGGTTTTGCAGGGCATATTGAGTTAGAAAAGTGTTAAGAGGCGGCTTTCCACAATCAAACCCCGAAATCTCATGCTGCTTCGTAAGCAGTTCCGGAGAACTGAGTGGAAGTTCAGCCATTAAACGGCTCCGGTTCGCGGAAGAGATCGCGCAGTTCCGGGATGATCTTTGCCGGCTCATCTAGACGTTCACAAAACGCCGCCCACTGTTCCGGGGGAAGACGAAATTCTGTTTGATCAACGAGTACTGCTCGTGCTGCTTCAAGTGAAGCCTGCAACACGAACTGGCTTGTATTCATGTGACGCGCACGGGCCGCTTGCGCCAGCAAGATTTTCTCCGGTTCCGATGTCCGAATGGATAGTCGACTTTCCTTGGTCGCAGTATTCTCGCGCATATGTTTTTGCTCCTCGGCAATATATATCCGGATATGGTTAATATGTGCGTACAACGTACGCACATATTATACCCTTGTCCTTTCCGCGCATCTGATCAATCTCCGTGCGATCTGCTGTCAAATTAGTGCTTTTTCCGTCTGCATAGATATTACTTCATGGTTTATTTTTACCGTTTATATGGTAATATATAGATAAGTGGTTAATGTCCGGATTTGCTGCGACGGAAATTCGGTCACAATGCTAACCCTGGATGTTTGCGTCGCTTTGCAGTGAGAAGGAAAAACGCTATGGCTTCCGCCATTTCAACCTTGAAACCCCGTAAAAAGTCTATTCCGATGTGGCAGCAACGGCTGTCGCACTGGTTCAGGCCTTATGAACATATGACTGAAGAGGAAGAGAAAGCCGGCAAGACGCCGACTTTTCGCTACCTCGCAAACGCCGTTGAGGTGTGGGGCATTCAGGCCCTTGCCTTGCTGGCAATCTCGAAGCTCGCGCCGCACTGGTGGAGCACACAGCTTCAGGCTGGGCCATGGGCGCTCTTGCTGACGTTCCTTGGTTTCGGCTTCTTTGTGTCGGCCCCCTGGGAGTGGTTCTTCCATCGGTTTGGCCTGCATCGCCTGCTGGCATTCCGGCTGTTTACGAAGCTTAAGATCGTCCCGGAAGATGGCGCGTCCGCCGTTGCGCGGCGCTTGCAGAGGATGCGCAATTCGGCGACGATCGGGTGTGTCTACTATGTCGCAAAGATGACTTACGGCCACGGCGCGCACCATAAGCTGACGGATGTGACTCCTGTTAACCCGAGTCGATTGTGCGAGATGTTCAACGCCATCAATCGCTACGAGATCACGACCAATGACCAGACGGATCATGCGGTATTCCCACACTTTTCGATGGTCGGTTTCTGGATATTCTTCCTGCCGCTTACCCTCGCGCTGCAGTGGATTGCAAATGCCGTGAGCGGAATTCCGGGATCGCATCTCCCGCATCTGCCGGTATTGATCGCGGGAATGCTCTCCATGACCTGGCAGGTATGGCTCTACGAGAATAGCCATGCGGTGATGCACAAGCCGTACGCGGAGTGGTGGCGTCCTAAGATGCAGATGCCGATCGTCGGCAAGTGGTTCAGCGGCGTCTATCGTTTCCACTTCTTCCACCACATGAACGAGAGCTGCAGCCTGGGTGTTGTGGGGGCTGTGTGGTTCTGCTACTTCTGGGACCGGTTCTTCGGGACCTACAAGCTGGCGCGGCTTGAACTGATCGATGCCGCGAGCAAGGTCAATGGGGAAGTGTTGGAGATGAGCAAGGAAGAGATCATGATCCTTCCGAATGCGACGCCTGAAGATTTTGCAGCGCCCGGCAAGGCAAGCAAGTTCATCACATACCTTGATGGCCAGTCTGCTCAGGCTCAGTCTATGTGGAACGGTCTGTTCGTCACCGCGCTCAAGGAAGTTCGCCGGAGGCAGGCAGTCGAAACGAATGTTGCAACTGCAGCGCCTAAAGCGCCGGGGAATATCGTGGCCGCAGCGGTTGCGGCAGTAGGCCGCACGGTTGAGCCTACGAGGTCATAGCGTCAATGTCCATGTAGATCGCTCTCTCATTCAGCTTAGATGCCTCAGCGTGCGATATTGCGCGCTGAGGCGGGAAATCCTCTACTTAAAGCCGGCGATCGCCGGCTTTACTGCGTTCACGCCTTACTCATTCCCGCCAAAACGCGGCGGCTGCGCCTGCCTGCGTATTTCCTCCAAGTCTCTAATCGGAATAAATACATTTCAGCAGCTCGTACTATATCTGAAATATACGTTTGAAGCAGACATACTGTTGCGCCTTGAAGGTTGTGATATACGGTCCATGCCACGTGTCAAAAAAACATTTCGATTTTCTTTTTGAACGATGTCCGGTTTTCGGTCGCATGTGACGCTTCTATATGTAAAGCGCAAAGTGGCCGGATATTGTAGGGCCAAGTGAAAGGAAAGGGAGTATGTCTGCACGGATTCAAGCGTTGTAAGCACAGCTGAGTAACGTCATGGAGCGCATAACTTTGTTGTCTTAATGCGTCCCTTACGTCTCATGTGGCCAGTATTGGAGGATATGGTCTGTACCATCAGTATTTAGATAGAATTAATTGCCTTTATGGTAATTTATAAGCGTCTATCTGCCCTCTATGTCCATTTATCTTGACTGGTCTTCGTCGCTTTGAATTTTCACGTGGCGCAGGCTCTTTAGTCAATTACGAACGTCTCCAGAGGCGCTGGAGTTTTTTCGAGGAAGCATTTTATGTCAAAGTCCCCGCCTATAGTGTTGCTTTTTCAACGACTTGTTGGTTTAAGCCGCATTCTCCTGTTTGTGTCGGCAATTGCTATTATTTGCCCACAGGCGAACGCGCAAGCGCCAGTTGTCCCGACAGGCGTCTACGCATATGTCAGCGGCAGTACGACCATCATTAATTGGAACGCGGTTTCTGGCGCAACTTCGTACAACGTCTACCGAGGAACTACGCCAGGGGGAGAAGCTGCTGCACCAGTGAAAACTGGGCAGGCGTCAAGCCCATGGACGGATGGTTCTGTAACTGCAAACACAACATACTACTATAAAGTTACAGCCGTAAACGCTAGTGGTGAGAGCGGCAAATCTTTGGAAGTCAGCGCGACTCCTCCGATTGCTCGTCTTCCTGCTCCCACGGTTTGGGGGACGTCCACAAGTACGACTATTACGCTCAACTGGACGGCGGTTGCAGGCGCAACTTCCTATATGGTCGCCAGGCAGATCAATGGCGGCACCCTCATTTATGGCTACCAGCAAGGCATTACCGGCACCACATTCACGGATACCGGACTGACCAGCGGCACCAACTATTCCTATCGTGTATACGGCGTATGCGTGAACGGTTTGGGAGTAGGCGCTGCTTCGTCAACGACGATAACACCCGGCACTGCTTTGCCGGCTGCACCGACTGGCGTATTTGCGTATGTTAGCGGCAGTTCGAATGTCATCAACTGGGCAACCGTTGCAGGCGCAACTTCATACAACGTCTATCGTGGAACGACTCCAGGCGGAGAAGGCGCCGTACCTGTAACCTTCGGTGTGAGCTCTAGTCCTTGGACTGACGGTTCTGTTACGGCGAACACGACCTATTACTACAAAGTGACTGGCGTGAACGCCGGCGGAGAAGGCCCGCAGTCTCCTGAAGCGAGCGCAACTGCGCCTGTTACGCGTCTTGTCGCTCCAACGGTCTGGATAACAACATCTACCAGCACAACGGCGACCGTGAAGTGGACGACGGTTTCGGGCGCAACGTCTTACATGATCGCCAAGCAGGTCGGCAGCGGCACGATCGTCTATTGCTACCAGCAAGGGTTGACTGGAAATTCCTTCACCGATACGGGTCTAACAAGCGGCACCGCCTATACCTACCGTGTGTATGGCGTGAGCGTCAATGGTACGGGCTTTGGCGGTCAGGCGTCAGTGACTCCCGGAACGGCACTTCCATCCGCCACAAGCGGTCTGAGGATACAACCGGGTTCTACTATTCTTAACCTTTACTGGAATCCGACACCCGGTGCTACCTCATACAACATCTATCGTGGAACTTCTCCTGGTGGCGAAGGTGCAGCGCCTATCGCAACCTCAGGTGCTTGGCAGCCGGATCCATCGGAATATGAGTTCAACGAAGGGGGCTTGACGAACGGTACCACGTATTACTACTTTGTCAAGGGCGCAAATGCAGGTGGGGAGGGTGGTCCCTCGAATGAGGCCGCTGGTACTCCGGGCGGGGCCGTCGTTGCTGCCCCCACTGGGATCGCTGGAAGCGTTACTGGTAACATCGTCAACCTGTCTTGGAATCCAGTTGTGGGTGCGTCAACCTATAACGTTTACCGTCAGGATAACGGCGGAAACTGGCTTGTTCTGTTGACTGGCGTCACGCGTAGTTCCATCGCGGATCGCAATCTCGTTAATGGTCTTTACGCCTATCGGGTTTCTGCAATTAGCTCCGTTGGATCTAGCTTGAGTAGTGCTACGGTCTCCACTCAGTGGACACTTGCTTGTTCTCCGGCAAGTCTGACGATTGCCCGGGGCAGCAGCGCTGGGATATCCATCAGTGCCAATCCGACAGGCGGCATGACGCAGACGATCACCACATCGGTAACCGGCTTGCCTACGGGAGTTACCGGCGCCTACTACCCGTCAGGCGGTGTGTTGTCTCTGCTGCCCGCAGGGGCCGCAGGCACGAACCCACTCAATCCTAGTACAACTATTCTGTTGTGCGTGTCCGCGACGGCGGCTCCAGGAACATACAACCTCACCTTTAGCGGTTCTAGCGGGGTTTCGACGATTTCTACGTCCGTAACCCTCATCGTGAATTAATCAGGAATTGACTGTAGGCATAAAGCACATGAATAACACTCGCAACATCATAACGCTGCAACGTTCCGTTGCCCTTGCGCTTGTCGCAACGGTTTCGTGGACGTTCGCTCTCTTCCCAACGGCCGCATCCGCTGCGGAAGCGCACCGAATAGAAAAGGCGCACAAGCCAGTTCGCACAACCGCACAGATCCTTGAGGCGGCAAAGAAGCAGGAGGAGCAGCGATCTGCTCGGATGCCTCATTATCCCTACGTTCAGGCTGCAGCCAAGGCCGCGACGCACAAGTACCGCGTTCCTGCCGCGTCGTCTACGACCATTCTAGACGAAGTCGGCAAGCTCGCTGTTCACGTTTCCAATTCGCTGCTCTCTGACTGGCGATCGCAGACGTCACCGTCTGCACGGGCGGCCTCGCCCTCAAAGGCGGCTGAGGCGTATGTTCACATTGGCGAGTGGGAGTTGGCCGCCGAGCACAACCCAAAACTCGCACTTAAGCAGTTTCATCTCGCACGAGAACTCGCAGATAATAAATCGGCGACCTACGGGCTAGCGGCTTACGACACCGCCGTAGCCCACTTCTACGAAGGCGCTTATTCGGAATCGGTAGATGAGTTTCGGCCCCTCCTCAATATCCACACGGCGCTCCCTGGCTATCAGCGCCAGGATGCAGCGATGTGGCTGCGCCATGCCGGGGTCTGTGCGGCGTATCACCGAGACAATGCCCTTTTGGGAATTCCCGAGCCGCCGAAGCTTGATCCGTTCTGCGGCGCAGCGAGTCTGGCCGCATGTTTAAAAGGGCTTCACGTTCCCTTCTCCCGACCGGAAGTGCTTAAGGTTTGCCGGGTGAACGGGGAAGGCAGCAATGCTCAGGACCTTCTGGACGCGGCTAACAAACTTGGACTCGATGCCCAGTTTGTGGGAGCCAACGAAAAAGGGCTTATTAACCTTCCCAAGCCTGTCGTCGCGTTCGTGGAACGAGACCACTTCGTCGCCGTTACGAAGGCGGATGCCAAAGGCGTCAGCTACCTCTGTTCTGACTGCGGCGTGTGGCCTGGCGGCCAGGTCGATTTGACTTGGCAGCAGTGGCGGGCTCTGAACCCAGGTTTGTATGTAACCGTTGCCAAGCCTGGTTCTTCGGAGCAGGCCCGTGTTACGGACCTTCTGTTCCCGAATCGCGATACGGAAGTTGCCTACCAGAACGCGGTATCTACTACAGAAATGTCAACAATCGTACCGACAACCCAGGGCCTGAAGTCCCACTTGGCGTCGTGGAGCGGTGGATTCAATGCAGCGCCTACAACGTTAGTCGACTTTGCAAACGGCACCACTGCGAGGGAGTTCCAATTTCCAATTCATCCCTTAATGAAGATCCGAGCACCGTTTGCAAGGCCGGATGTCATATTGACCCAGACACCCGCGATCGCTACAAGCTGCGGAACGACAGCTTCAGCGCAGCCATGTAAATGCGTGGTGTGTTGTCCCAAGGAGTCCGGTCCTGGGGATTCAGGAGGATCTGGAGATGGAAAAGACGGCGGTAGTCAGAAAAAGCAATCGAAAGTTAACATCGGTGATTTCGGTCCATCGGCAGGCGATCCCGTCAATTTGGCAACAGGGCAAGAGGAATATACACCAGCGCCCGACATCACGGTCTATAATCCTCACGGTCCCTCTATTTCGTGGTCTCGAATCTACAGTAGCTTGCGACCTGGAGGATCGGCTGTCAACGTACAAAACTATTACCAAGACAATGATTATGGTGTGGGATGGTCGCAGACCTACAATGTTTCGGTATATGACCCGTCAAACGGCGGAACTGGCTCTGGCAATCAAAAGTACATCGTATTTCCTAACGGATCTCGTGCCTGGTTTACAGCGTCTGCACAGCCTACGGCGGGCCATCCCGTGATATGTACTGTCGAGGGTGGATTCCCCCTGTTAGTTGAATGGGACTATGACAGTACCGGGGGCTCGCTTGGCCACTACACAATCACGTTCCAAGACCGCACAAAGTGGATTACGTCCAATATTGTTACAACGTCAAGTATCTACTCATACCCGTTGGCACAGATAACCGACCGGAATGGCAACTCAATCTATTTTAACTATTCAGCCCCGCCTAGCGGCATGCCCTGGCCGCTTCTGTCCAATATCTCGACTGGGGCTTCTGGGACTGGAACAGTTCTGCTAAACGTCGTGCGAACCGGCGATGGCTCCGGCAGTATCTGCGTAATCAATGACTGCTATGGACGCAGTGTGTACTACCATGTAGGCTTTTACGCGAACGTAAACGTACCCGCCGGCTATCCACAGTCAAATCCGGAACTTGACCACGTTTCACAAATAGTTGCGAGTTGCACTTCAAATCCTCCAGACCGCTATTCCTTAGGATACCAAACGATTTCCAACCTGGAAGGGAGCGAACTCGTTAGCGCATTCCTGCACACAATTACTGTGCCATCACCTACAGGGTCCGGTTTGAGCACTGCTACGATTAACTACGATCCTGTGACTGACTTTGTCTCAAGTATAGTGGACGCCAACGGCAACCAGAAGATTTTTACCTCGGTATCTGCGAACGGTGCGTCAGCCTACCCTTCCAACTACACAAAAACCGTAGTGAAGGATGTACACAATAATACTGTATACACAAATACGGCTGGGTATGATACCAATATGTCGCAGACGTCACGAACGGACGGAGCCGGACGGATTGTTTCATCTGCAGTGTTTTCGGATCCTAATAACCCATATCGACCATCGCAAAGTCGCAACGGCATTGCCGCAATATCTATTCCGCAGGGAGGTTCTTTGGCTCTAGTGGCCAATGGAACTGCTTCTCCTGCAAGTAGTACATGGGATATATTGAATCCGGCAGGGACGATAATTGCTACAAGCACTACGCCAGGATCTCCGGCTTGGTCGGTGGTTTATGTCGGCGCTTCAAACAGGCTGACCGTTGTTGTTCCGTTCAACGCACCGATCAATAGCGGCTATACAGTGCGATATGCGGGAGGGGGAAGCGCGATCTTCAACGTCACAAGTCCGGGAAGCAATTACGGGATAACGTCTTATACCTGGGATCCTTACGGAAATTTGCTAACTCATACAACTCCCCGTGGAATCACCCAAACTAACACGTACTCCTATTCAAACTTTGTTCTTGGTGAGTTGGTACAAAAACAGATAGGCACCAAGACGGCAAGTACATACTCATATTACGAACCAAGTGGGCTTCTTGCTAGCTATAACTCCCCGCTCCCCGGCACCGTAGGTATGTCCCTACCAACGACGCCTACCCTTATGTGCACATACGACACTTTAGGTAACGTTACAAGTGTGACGACACGCGGGAACGAGAATGCCGCTACGATCTCCACTACCTTCGAGTACCAATCGGATCCTGGTGATACGACGTATTCCATTTCACCCTACAGTCAAAGTGCGGCAATAAGTCAGCCTATACGGGTTACCGATAACCTCGGTCACTCGGAACATTTGCGGTATGACTTACAAGGTAATCGCATTACTGCCATTGACGCCAAGGGCAACGAAAAGGACACTCAGTATACAATAGCGAACGACTTCTATCGCTGTTTCTATCCTAGAACCGGGCAGACGGGCACCGGACAGGCCTGCAACACGAACGTCTACGTATATCCTGGCGGTCCACTGATTCAAAACAATAGTTATGACGAAAGTGGAAGTCTTTCAAAGCAGATCAACTTATCTTGGGGCCTGGAAGGGGAGGTCGTTTCACGCATGGGCGGCGATCAATCGTACGCAGAAACCTATGATTCTCTCTATCGCGTAACGGGTATTTCGGATGGCAATGGCCATATGACGAGCTATACATATAACACGGCTGGATATGTCGCATCGAAGAGTTACCCGGGTGGTGGAACGATGCAGTACCCATTGTATGATGTGCTTGGCAACGTTCTCCGGACCCTTGACGGGCGAGGTGTTGAGACGGATTACCTTTATAATGATCCTGAATCTCTGCTGACGGATATACAGTATCCTGCGAGTACTGCTGTCAATGTTCACTTCACGTATGATGTGTATGGTCGTAAATCAGTCGTTTCAGATGGCAGTGGAACCACGACGTACGGTGCCACCGGATTACCTGCCTACGACGACAGTGACAATCCAATAAACATTGTCACGTCGTATCATGTGCCCTCCTCTGCAGACATTGCTGCCACAATCGGATACTCTTACAATCCAAATGGAAGCTGCCATTCACTATCGACTCCGGCAGGGGTATTTACCTATGGATATGATGCAAGCGGTCGTGAGACAAGTCTCGTAAATCCGTTTGGCGAGAGTACCTCGTGGACGTGGGATATCAATGATCTGTTGATATCTCAACGTAGTTCAAAAATAGCAACAACGTATACCCGTAATGCTACGGGTTCCGCCGTGGAAGTCCAGAACACCAGAAATGATGGAACCAACACAGTATTGACTGATTATTCCGGTATTCACTACGATGGCGCAACGAACGTCTCATCAGTTGTGTCCTATGATAGTGTAACACCTGCGTACTCTGGAAACACTGCCTACACCTACGATAGCCGAAGTGAGTTGACGAATGAAAGTTCGACTCAAATTGGAGGATACTCTAACTCATATGTCTACGATGGTGCCGGAAACGCGACTCAGTTCAAATCAACATCAAACATATACAATAGTAATAACCAAGAGTCGAGCAATTACGACGGAGAAGGAAATCCCCTGTATTTTGGTGCGGCCAATCTGACTTTTGATGCTGAAGATCGGCTAACTCAGGTTGGAAGCGCCCTAACGTCAGGTTACCGGTATGATGACCTCAGAGCTTGGAAACAGTCGAGTGTTGGCAGGACGTACTTTGTTTACAATGGCGAGGTGCCGGTTTGTGAACTAGACAGTGCAGGCGCCGTTCAAGCCGTGAATACATTCGGCGCCGTGGGCTTGATTAGTCGGCATACGAGCATAGGAAGTACATACTACGCGTTTGATATCCAAGGCAACACAACTATCAGGATGAACTCGGCTGGCACTGTACTCGACGATGGTATTTGTGACGCCTTTGGGGCATCAAGCCGGACTGCGTCGACTACCGATCCCTATGCTGGTTATGGCGCTCGGAACGGCTACTATAAGGATTGGGAAACGGGACTCGAACTCCTGACGTTTCGTTACTACGATCCTTCGCGCGGAAGATTCCTGACACGCGACCCGGTGGGATTTACTGGCGGCATAAATCCTTACTGCTACGTTGGTAATCGGCCGATTACACACAGCGATTCCTCGGGTTTGGCGGAAGGTTCTGGAAATGGCGGTGTTATCGGTGGGTGTTTGGCAAGTCTGCTACCAGGCCTATACGACACGTATCATAGTGATGGCTGTGAAGCGAACTACGAGGGGTGCGAGGCTGCTGCTGGTTGCGCCGCTAATCTCGCCGCTGCCGCCTTAACGCAAGTCGCGTTTGCGAGTGTTCCAGCCCTTGAGGGGCTCCAGCCATTGTTAGGTGGATGTCTAGAAGGGATGCTTGACTTTTTATGTGAGCAAGTGGGTAAGGCAGCCTGTAAAATGGCTTCGTGTGGACTTGAGTGGCCTAAGTTAAGTCCGTGCCAAGTTGTAGAAGGTGTTATGTCAATGATAGGCTCTTGTGTTGCTGGAGGCGTTGCAGGGGAAGAAGCTGCACCTATCAAACAAGCTATTGCCCACTTTATAAGTGATACCGTTTCGTCGCAGATGGGGCAATTGTGTGATAAATCCGTTGGCGAATAGTGTGAGGACATTGATTTAAACAGATATCTACAAATATATCGATGATACAAATTAAATCGTTGGGGTAATTGTAACATCGTTCAAACTAACAACATCTGATCTGTTTTATAGTTCAGATGTTGTTAGTTTATGTTAATATTTCTTTCAATTACTCGTATACACCAAACAATGACGGATTCGCCGATGCAACTTATTACTGGTAGGATTCGCCTGACGATGTACTACTGAGTGGCTTGAACGCCTATTTCCTTGGTCAGTGTAGTCTACACTGAGTGTAGATGAGCATGATGGTCAATAGAGAATTTGTATATTCAGAAGGACACTATATGGTTTAATATGTTTCCTTTCATTCTTGACATAATATGTTCCGAGCATGAAGTTAAGCTTCTAAGACCGAAACGAATGCATCAATGTTATTGGATAGTCGTTGCGATTTGTTGTACTCTCATGTTGCTTATTATGCTTAATGCGTCGTCGCTAGCGTCATATGTTGGTTTTCAAGTGGCCATGACATTCATCGTACTTACAATACTTTTGCTGTGCTCTCTATTTGAGAGCAGTGAGTATGGAAATCGTATTTGATCTTGACCTGCGTCAATACACATTACACTTTGGGGCCTCCATCGGTCCAAAGTCCATACTAGCCTGCATTATTCACGTATAAAGTAAAACGGCCGCACACTGCTTTTTCGGGCAGATGCAGTCGCACAATCCGGGCTAGGTAAAGCTATAGATATGGAGATTAAATGGTCATGGTTTGAGAACATGCAATATATTGACTTAATTGACAAATATGGAAAATGCAGAGTGCGTGTAGCATATCTTCCTCAAGAGAGGTCTATGCAGATTTGTAGCATGTCATCGAAGAAACTCAATATTCCCATTGTAAAGATAAATAGTTTACTTATCGGTCCGCCACCATCGCATGGTTGAATGTACATGCTGTATCATTTGGACTCGGACAACTTAGGAGTAGGGATTTAGGAAAATAGGCCGTATTTGGCATCATGTTTGATGTCGAATTGGAAATTGGAGTTGATTAAGGATTGTAACAGTTGTTTGTTCATCATTGTCTGGGACCAGCAAAAATAGACAGAAGATATTCTCGAAATGTTGGCCTCGTCAGTGCAAGCACGGCCTCGCGTACTCAAATCCTTATTTCGATTTGTAATAACACCTCTATTCGTCTCACAATCACTGAACTCCGTCCCTCTTGCGGCTGCACGTCCGCGATTCTGGGCGCGCATGCCAAACTTCCGCTTACCCTCGCTCCGGGCACATCCGTATCAGTGGAAGTGTCCATCGATACATTTCACCTCACACCGGGCAAAATCGACAAGACGGTCGCCGTTTACGCCAAAGGAAATGATAAGCCCGTCGCCATCCTGGAGGTCACAGGAACGATCCTGCCGGCAGTCACGTTTTCGAAGCAAGTTACGGATTTTGGAACCCTGGATGCAGGCGCGAGCCCTTCGCTGCCCCTGTCCGTTGAATATGACAGGAGATTGGATACACCCGATAGCCATGTGGAGCTAGTGAGCCGCGAGCCTGAGATCTCTGTTGACGCACTGGGAGCGCCAATGCCGACGGAGGATAAGCCGCAGATCCCCGGCACGGCTATCGTTCTACACAGCCAGCGAACGTATACCGTGAAGTTCTCGCCCGGCCCGCATATCGGAAACCGTACAGGCAAGATTGAGGCGGTATTGCGAACCGGAGATGATCCGCACAAGGATGTCGTTTTGAGTGAACTCTGGGTGACTGGGCAGGTCAATGGCGAGGTGTCTGCAGTGCCGTCTACCATTGCCTTTGGCAGTGTCGCGTTGGGGAAAGCCGGCGTTCAGCGGGTCGTCCTGACCGGTAAAGAGCTCGACGCGCTGAGAATTGTCAGTGCTAGCCCGTATGTGTCCGCTCACCTCAGTGGGAAGCGTATTGACGCTGCGCGATTTAACAGGCCCTTTGGCGCTCCGGCCCCGGACACGCAACCGAGGGTTGCAGCATCGGGTGACAATCAGGCTTCCACCCTGTACGTGTCGCTTGCGGCCAATGCGCCCGCCGGCACCATATCAAGCACCATTACCGTGTTCACGAAACATGATCAGATGCCGAGCATCCCGGTCTATGCGTTTGTCAAGCCGTCCAAGCTATAAAAGAAAATCCCTTGCAAGGTCCAATACGATGAAGCCCATCATAATCTGTTCACTATTTCTACTATTGTATGTGCCTTCCGTAGGCCAGACTGCCCCAGATCCTGACCGAAATGGCATCCAAACTGCCCCATGGCATTTGAACGAAGCGAACGCCTATCCGCTGCCGGCCATCTCGGATCTTACTGTGACGGCCTTGGATGGAAAGTCCGTGGATCTCGCTACCAAACCTGGCTGGAAGGTGGTCTACTTCTGGAGCCCCGAATGCCCATGCGTTACGGCGTGCGAACGCTATAGCTTCATCCCGCTTGCGAAGCAGTACCAGGGAAGTGTGTCGTTTTTCGGGGTTGTTTCCGGCGGGTACGATTTGAGGCAAGGAGCTGCTGTGATCGCCGCAAACGTGAAGATGCGGCATTTGCCTTATTCGATTCTGCTGGATACCGATCATGTTGCCGCACGGGCGCTCGACGCCCGTGTGACGCCTCAGGCATTCGTGCTCGATCCTGATAATCGCGTCGTGTTCGCCGGCATGCCGGACGATTCGCGGCGCTACCTCAAGGACGCAAAGCCGAACGGGGTGAAGAAGACTTACTTGTCGGAAGCGCTCGCCGATGCGCTATCGGGGAAAGGCGTGGCGCATCCGACGAATGAATTGGAGGGATGCGTCGTCGCCTGGTAGTTATGGGTTTGCGGAAGAGCGCCATATATGACTTTGGTGCTCTTCGCAGTTAGTCGTTTTGCGGACGGCGGAACTTGTAGCGATGTTGACCTGATTACACGTCCCACGTCAATCGCGTCTTGCCGATCTCCGCAGCGCCTTCCAGATGGGCGTCGGGACGTGTGAGGATCAGGTAGCCTTCGAAAGGAGGAGCGTCTACTCCTCGAACCAGCTTGATGAGCAGTTCGTTGAAGCCTCGGTTCAGATGTATGCGCGACGACGCGTCATGGTCGGCGTCGTAATTTGGGCGCAGTTTGCGGTAGCGCGGTGTAGATGCCTTGGGCTCGTTGTTGAGCCAGAAGCGAACGGGACAGTTTACGGACACCTGGACCCGGATGTCGTCGCGTTCGCGGTCACTCCACAAAAATGCCTGCAGGTACAGGACGCCGGGATCTGCAAAGCGATCGGAGAGCGGCAGTTCCATTCCGGGAGAGGCGATTGTTGACCAGTCGCCGGATCGAGAAGCGGGCTGATCAATGGAGCCGTTGAGCTCTTCGGGAGCGAATGCCTGAGCCAGCAGCGCTTCTTCCGTTTGGTTGCCGCCCTTGTAGAGACCGGAGACGCGATACCGGCTTGCGCCGATCAGAATGATCGGCGCTGACGGCTGCGCTGGATAGCCATGCGGCGTGACCGTGAGGCTTAGCCGATTGGAGGCGGCGATATCGCGGGGCGATTCTACGGTTATTTCCCATTCGATTGCGGCCGTTCCATGAGCCGGGATGTCCAGAGCGGCAGTAACTGGTTCTACTGTCCATCCGCTCGGAAGCGAGATGTCGCAACGTGCGGCGATGGGATCGGCCTGCGTATTGATGATCTCCGTAATAATCCTCTTTGGAACTTCGGCCTCGATTACCGGAGAACCGAGATATTCGACTGCGACATCAAGAAAGCCCAGTGAATATGGCACGCGTGTAGGAGACTGCTCCCATAGCGCATGCACGGAAGCATCGGCGTAGAGCTCCGATACCGTGGGGACTCGATCTGTCAATCCGAAATGCGAACGGATTCGTTCCGCCATACGGATGACGCGCGTGGTGAGTTCATGCAGATCCTTCGGTACGGGATTGCTGCCGTCCGATGCATGGCGCAATCCACCCCAGGATTCGTTGGTTGCGATGTCGTCGCCAAGCGGTTCCGTCCATCGATCCGGCAGTCCTGATCGGCCTTCAATGATTCCAAGCACAGCGCCCAGCGTTGCCCCTGTGCAGTCGGTATCGTAGCCGCAGTTTACTGCCTTGCAGATTGCGTCGCCGAAATCCGTCCCCCACAGCCAGCCGATAACTTGAAAGGCGATGTTGATCGGCGAATACTGGGCATTTTCATGCGGCGTTGCCTTGAGAACATGCTGACGGGCTTCCTGCCACGTGACGCCTGAGCGATATGCCTCCAATGCTGCGTCGACGGCGATCGCGGTAGCGCTGCCGTTCTTCACGTATGACCGGCCGATGCTGATCAGTTCCAGTGGTTCAGAAACTACGAATGCTGCGCTCTGAATTGCCGTGTTGAACATCTCTCCGTAGATGCTCTCACCGCCCGCATGATCGCAGATTGCGTCTTCATAAGCATAGCGGACTGCGAGGCGAGGGTTGCCGGGCGCAATGCATGCCCAGATCTCGGACCGGATCGGGCATCCCATACAATCTCGGAACAGGTTGTTGTAGTAGCCGGAAACCGGCGGCATCAATCCCAGTCTCAGGTTTGTTTTACTCTGCCCGTATTCATCCCAGTTGTAGCCGATATGCGCCAGCCAGTAGCGCGCAAGGTCCGCTGCGCGCAGTTCGGGGCCAACCTCTTCGAGCGCTTTCAGCCAGATAAGCTGCATCTCCAGGTCATCATTCGGGATGCCGCCTTCCCGCAGTTCCGGGTACCACCATGTGTCGAATGGTTCAGGTTCGCCCCATATCTTTTCAAGGGGCGCTCCCAGCGTTCCGCCGCAGTTTTTGCCGCTCCAGCACCCGAGCACTTTGTCACGAAATATCTCCGAGTTAAGGTCCATGTATCCGATTCCTGTCCGTGCCGCTCTATCCGGCGTCTATGGTAAGATTGGGCTGTCGGAGTTTATCACGCCGTCTTCGTCATGCGTTATCACTTTTCGGACAGGTAATTGGACAGATATGCCAAACGACTGCATTACTTCGGAGACGCTGCAAAATTGGACCTTTGAACTGGTCTCGAATGGTCCTGCCCGTTCCCTTCGATCGTCCAATTTTATCGTCAGGGCTGAGAGTGAAGATCGCCTTACCGTGGATGGAAGGCGTCACCGGCATGAGGATTTTTACGCGCTCTATATCGTTCGCCGGGGCAAAGGAGTGCATGTCATTGATGGCGTTTCCTACGGGATATCCCGCGGCGATGCATACTTGATGCGTCCGGGGATGGAGCACCAGTACCGGAGCTATCGGGAATTGAAGATCGCCGCCGTCTATTTCACTTCCAATGCGCTGACGGAGCGTTTGCGTCCGGCTCTGGAGGAACTTGGTGGACTGCGTCTGCTGCATGTAGACTCTGTTTCATCGTCGGGCCAGGCAAAATTGCTTCATCTCTCGCCCTCTCACTACGATGTATTCTATCGGTGTTTCCTGGAGATGAGGCGTGAATGGGAAGACCAGACTGCATCTGCTGCGATCCTTGCCGAGGATCTCTTTGCGCGGATATTGATCCACTTACTGCGTCTGCGCGGATGGGACGACAGCGAGTCGGAAGATGAGGATATCGATCGTCCTGCCGGCATTGCCCAGGTATCCGCGCACGAGAGAGTTATTGCAGCGGCGGTGCGGTTTATCGACAGCCACTATGGCGGCGAGGTAAATGTCGAAGCCATGGCTGAACGCGCCGGATTTTCTGCTCGCGGATTTACGCGCGTGTTCACATCCGTACTGGGACGATCGCCGCGCAACTACCTCAGCTATGTGCGGCTTGAGCGAGCGAAGGCATTGCTTGTGGAGACATCAACCCCGGTAACGGAAGTCGGCGATCTGACCGGCTTTGGCGAACCGGCATACTTCACACGTGTTTTTAAGGCGCATACAGGTCAGACACCGACTGAGTATCGACGCCTGCATAGAGCGTAACAGCTGCCCTTCCGCCTTGCCGGATGATTGTATTCGATGAGCAGCGGCTCTATTTGAGTTTTTGGTGTGCTATCACAAAGGGTATTTTATTGCGCTTAGTAATATGAAATATAGACTACCATATCCGATAGACGTGAATTTGTGCAAGCGCTTACGCAAATTTCGACCATCCGTTAAAAAATATCACAATACCATGATAATTGATCACATTGCATGCGTTGACGCTCAAGAGCGTTGCTTCTATAATGAAGGCGTGGATCATTGAGAGCAGTGATCTGCAATATTTGTTCAAGGAGTTTATTATCATGATCGCAGAGAGCAAGCGAAAATTACATGTTGGGTTCACATTAATTGAATTACTCGTTGTTATAGCTATAATAGCGATTCTTGCCGCAATTCTATTCCCCGTTTTCGCCCAGGTAAGGGAGAAAGCTCGATCGACGGCCTGTTTAAGCAACCTCAAGCAGATTGGGCTAGCCGTTTGCCAGTATACGATGGACAATGACGAGCATTTCATGTATGAATATCGCGACGAAAACGGCGGCAATACGGCATTCCCCGGCACCGCGCCGACGCTGCCGAATGGGCAGCTTGGAGGGTGGTTTACAGCGCCTGCGGCAGGTCTCTCAAGCTCAAACTGGGCATACGAATTGCAGCCTTATATCAAGAACTCACAGATCATGGCCTGCCCTTCCGCGCTAGATCAGCAGGGCTGGAACCCGCCGACCGCCACCGACAAGGCCAGCTATATTGCATCCTCGTACATGCTCGACGGCTTCCAGCCCGGTGGTGGCCCACTCGCTCTTGCAGCAATCAAGCAGCCGGCGGATCTGATCCTCATATTCGACGGAGGCAATTCTACAAAGGTTGTTCAGATACAGGGGTGGAACGGCTACCCCGGCAATTGCGCCATCAACAATAATTTCCATGGCAGCGACGGCGTGTGCCCGCAGTGCTATGGCGACTGGGTTCCCCGCCACCAGGGTGGCCGAAACTTCGTCTTTGCCGATGGGCATGCGAAGTGGTCACTCGACTCAAATATGTATGTAGCCAATCACCCGGAAAAGTGGGACGGCGGCTGCCAGAAGTAAAGTCTAAGCAGCAGCCCTTGCGGCTAATGTTTTACTCGAATTGACATGAACAGGTCTTATATCTGTTACACTCTGGGAGGGGCGGCGATAAATCGCTGCCCCTTCTGTTTATATGAGGGTATCAATGATACGGCTGGATGGTAAATTGATCACATCTTGCATAAGATCCGTTGCGCGTAGGTGAAACTATGTCTCATGTCCTGCTTGGCAATAGCCGGTATCTACCGACGTCTTTCAGGGTGGGGTTCATTAAGTGCCCTCTCGACGTTTTTCAGAAGGCATATGTTGAGTGGCGATCAGGGCATGGCTATACTTCGAAAAGCCGTCAGGTTGAAGGGATCGGGGCGGCAATCGATGGCCTCGGCGATCTTATGATGCCGCCGAAACGGTATGTCTTCTGTGAGACGGATTCGGCCTGGACCGGTTATGTGGACAATAGCCGCCAGGGCAGCGATCCCTTTTCTGCCATAGGTTATCTTTCACAAGCAATAGGTTGCGAAGGACTGATTGTGACCTACGTTCAGCAATCTCCTAAATCGTACTCATATGTCGGTTTTGAGTTGTACGCTTCGGCGCCACGAGAATGGCTCAATTTGGAACGCAGCGTGAGCGCTTACAACGATGGAGGGCGGTGGAAGTTCTTCGCCAGAGGTACTCAGCAGCCATTTGAAGAGGTCGAACAGTACACAAACCGGAAAATTGCCGATCGTTTTACTCCCGGCATGCTCGACCGCTATTGCCGGGCCATTGGTGTCCGCGCTTTCGATGAAGATTTTTATGGCCCTAAGTGCTCGGTCATTGAGACCCACGGCCCCGCTAGCCGTACCCCGGCCCGAATACAAACACGCGCCGACGCGCGCCGTGAGTTGGGTATTGATTAAGCCGATAAAGGCCTTGCAGGAGCGGCGATTTATTCGCCGCCCCTTCGGCTCTGTTCACGATTCAGGAGAATAGTTTTCGATCGGACATGCGGTCCTCATCCAGCGATGCCTTCAAAGCTTCGAATGTGTCGCGCTGTTCCTTCTCATCTCCGATATCCACCATTGCATCGATAGCGGCTAAAGCCCTTGCACGGCGAGCTTCGAGTTTCGGTTCGGTTGGTAATATTCCCGTCATATTTACGCCAACTCCAATTCTGGCTCGGTTAATTTTACGGGGGCGTCTTCCGGCTCATCGGGCGCGGGCTTCTCTTTTCCGTCGAGAATGCATGTGACGGTCATGTCGCCCATGACGTTGATGGCGGTGCGGCATCGGTCGAGGAACCAGTCGAGCGGCAGCAGGAGCGGGATGTATTCGATCGGCAGGTGCACGGCGTTGAATACCGCGATCATTGTGACCAGGCCCGCTTCGGGAATACCGGCTGCGCCTACCGACGCGATGATCGCCATGAATACGATCAGCACCTGATGCTCCAGAGTGAGGTGCATGCCCAGCGCCTGACTGACGAACAATGCGACCATGGCCTCGTAGAGAGCAGTGCCATCGTGGTTGAACGTTCCGCCGACCATGACTCCCATACCGGCGGATGATTCTCGGACGCCAATCTTGTCCTTGACACAGCCGTATGTCAAAGGCAGTGTTGCGGCGGAACTGGCTGTGGAGAAGGCCATCATCAAGGCCTCAGTGCCGCCCTTTAGGAACTGGCCGGGCCGTACCCACGAACTCAGACGCAGCCGGACCATATAGAAAATGGCTTGAAGCCCCAGGGCTACAAGAACACAGATTACAAACGCGGCCATGGAAACGATCGGCTGAATGCCCACTGTGCCGACCGTTCGAACCACCACGGCAAATACCGCCAGGGGCACCAGATCGAAGATCCAGTGCAGCATTACCATAACGACCCTGAACCCCATATCCAGCAGGCTCTCCACGGTCAGGTAACCTGTCTCTCCTGCATCCTTCTGCTGCTTCCGGACAATCCGCATGGCGAGTCCGAACGAAATCGCGAGGATGATGATCGAGATGATCTCGTTCTTCAGGAACGGATCGACCAGGTTGGCGGGAACCTTGTCGAGCAGATCATGCGTGGCATCGAACGGGGCTGCGGTGACTGTCGTTGTGGGGGCTGAAAAATGGGCTTTTTTGCCGGGTTTGATCACGTTGACTACAAGCAACCCAATGATGATAGCCACCACGGTATTGCTGATCAATAGATAGGCGAGGCGTCCGGCGGTCTTTCCTGAGACATTCGCCTTTAAGAGCGCATGCGCCACGGCAATGAAAATAAGCGGGGTCGCCAGCAGACGGAGCAGCTGCAGAACCAGCGCGCTGAACGGTTTGAATGACTCCGGCGTGAGAGATCCGAAGATCCCGGGATGCGTCCTCAGCAATTCTCCGACCGCGATGCCCAGGACAAGCCCGATCATAATACGGACATAGAGTGGAGTGCGGCGATATAGCGCTAGAAAGCGGTTGCCTGATACTTCCGAAGGCGACGTGCCCTCAAGAGAACCGGGATGCGGACTCGACATGAACTTGTTCCCCTGTAAACTGGTGTGTGGATCGATGATCGTACGCCGCCATGTTTTTTGACGTTCATTGTCAGTGGCAGGACTCCGTGTTGACGTTTACTTCCATTGGACCCATAACCGCTCAAAAAGTGACATGCGATTATTTGCCGGAATTTCAACGGACAATACGGTCATCTTGAACTCATCGAGCGAAGCGAGTAAAGGCAGGCTGCCCTCCGGCGGCTGGATGTTTATGCGACATTCGTACTCGCAACACTGCATCTTGAATGCCAATCATGGCCAATCGCCCTTTTGACCTGGAATGCGGCATTATCGCCGTGATCTGCGCTGTGTTGATCTTAACGAGTTTGTCGTCTCACACCGGTTGGATAGTTGGGGCATGCAGGCAATCCGTGTCGGCGCGTAGAAGTATAGCCACCATAGGCGGCGGTGGTATGTTCGCGCGCCGCATCGCTTTCCTGAAAGGTGCTCTTAAATGCCGTTGCTCCCCAGATTAAATATGGCCAGCCGCGCCGTTGCAGCCGCCGGCGCTTTGCTCGTCCTTGTAAGCTCATCGCCGGTTACAGCCAAAACTCCACCCAAGCCTAAGAAGCCGGTTATCCCCGTGAATGGCCTCGTCGCCTACTGGCCTGGGAACGGCAACGCGAAGGATGTCGCCGGACACCATGACGGAAATGCGTCCGCGACACTCGCATACGCGCCGGGCAAGGTGGGATCGTCGTTTAAGTTCGACGGCAATGGAGCGCTTGTCGGAATTCCCTTTGCGCCGGCATTCGACCTCGATCCTGAGGGGCAGTTCACGATCTCTGCCTGGGTTCGACCGGAAGGGCAGGGACACTACCAGGCCGTCCTGGTGAAAGCGGCAACGCGTGGGAAGTGGGAGTACGGGATTATAATCGACCCTTCAGGTCACTTTTACAGCGGCCGTGATGCCAATGATGTCGCGCAATCCACGACGGTAATTGCGCCCGGCGTCTGGTATCAGGTCGCAGTCACCTACGACAAGGGCAGCATCACCACCTACGTAAACGGTGTCGCGGAAGCGCATGCCGACGGTGTTAAGATCGCCCAGTCCCCCGCAGGTCTCTGTATCGGCCATAAAGGCGAGACATCCGTGCCCGGCGAGGATCCCGACTGGTTCCAGGGCCAGATCGACGAGGTTCGCCTCTACAATCGAACTCTCTCTGCAGACGAGGTCAAGGTTATCTACGACGCCAACAAATGACGTCTCAAGCGCTGTCGTTTATGAATGACGAGACCATATTGCGTGAATCGGGAACTTAATGGGAATAAACTAACGCTTCACTTAACAAGACTACCGTCTCAAAGGAGAAAACATTTATGAAATCCGTTTTCAGCCGCGGTATTGCAGTATTGGGTCTCGCCGGAGCGATTGGAGCGGGCATTGTTGCCACACAGATTCCAAGCGGCGCCAAGACAGTCGTGACAACGACGCCAAATGGCGCGCAGATCGTACACAAGTCACATTCGACTACAGTCTATCACCCCAATGGTAATATCACGACCCATCACGCGAATGGATCCAAGACGACATGGCACGCGAATGGTACCGTTGTGACCCACCATGCAAACGGCACGACCGTTGTGCATCACGCGAACGGCACCACAGTCGTTCACAAGAAGGGCATGATGGGCGGCCACACCACGACAGTCTACAAAAACGGCACGATAACTACTCACCACCACATGTAGTTTTCAGGCGATACCATTAGAACAGGGGCGTGCCAAATACGGCGCGCCCTTTATTTTGTCTCGCCATTTGCGCGCAGGAACCCGCACGCTCGGAGCCGAATCATCATTCATGGCGGTTCCTCCCTCAACATCCGCACGATATGCTAAGCCCCGGCATCTTTTGATTGCCGCATTGCTCTTATCAATGCCAATCAATGCTCCAATTAGGGCACAGGAAGCCTCGACAAGTGAGCCTCCCGTAACCCTCTTCGTTGCAGGTGATGTCATGCTCGGGCGCGGCGCAGCTATGGATCTCAGGCAAGGCAAAACTCCACTGCAGCTCCTTGGCAATGACAGCCGCTCGGCGGATATGGCGTTCTGCAACCTGGAATGTGCCCTGACCGGCCGCACTGCAAGCGATTCGCGCAAGCCGCGCTTGTTTGCTCCGCTGGAAAACATCAGCTATTTGAAGGAAGCCGGCTTCGATCTGGTTTCCAATGCCAACAACCATGCTCTCGACGGTGGCGAAGACGGAGTTCAAAGCACGCTGAAGGCCATTGACGGCGCAGGTATCGGCGGCATTGGCATATCTCTCAGCGATGACGGAAATTGGCCTGCCTGGGAAAGAACCATACATGGACTCCGAATTGCCTGGGTGGCGGCTTCCGCTTATGGGCCATGGCGAGCCGGCAGCGCGCGTATGCGCAACGTGGCGGACACCGGTTTGGTGGAGCAGGTTCGATCTCTTGCGGATGCAGGCGCCGTAGTGCTGGTATCTCTGCACTGGGGGATCGAATACAGAGAAACCCCTACAGCGGGGCAAGTTGAACTCGGCCATGCGCTCATCGATGCCGGCGCGTCCGCCGTCATCGGGCATCATCCGCATGTGGCACAGCCGGTCGAGGTTTATCATGGCCATCCAATCTTCTACAGCCTGGGCAATTATGTCTTCGACCGTGATCCTGCGCGTAAGTCCAGTGGATTTGCTGCGCTCGTGACGATCGACGGACCAGGGGGCGTTCGCTATCGGCAATTGCCTTTAACACCAGGTCCTGCCGGCAGGAAGACATCTGAGAGATCTGCCCCACGCGCCAGGTCTGAAACGCGTTCGGCATCAAAATCCGCAATCCCCGTTCCTCAAGGTGAGACCGTTGTCCGATCCGCTGAGGGCCACTTCCTCGGCGCGGCTGCCGAGCGGCAGACGGTGGTCTGGTCGCGGCGTCCGCGCAACGGCTGTATGCTGCGGGCCTATGTCCGTTCCGGAGGCAACTGGCGATGTATCGCCGAAGGCCATCATCCGGATATTTTCGACATGCAGATCGGAGATATCGACCACAATGGTCATGATGAGATTGTCCTGGGATTGATGCAGCGTTCCAAGCTCGATGTGCATGTCGCCAAGCGGCTTTTCGTCTATGCAGTCGACCCTGTGGGACGCTTTCGTCCCATGTGGCGCGGCAGCGCGCTGAGCCGCCCATTCCGGCGCTTCTGGCTGCTGCCTGCGCACGGCGGCTGCGACCTTGTGGCGCTGGAGAGCAACACGCTGCCGGAATATAAGGATTTCGACTGGATAGGCATCTACCGCTGGAACGGCTTTGGTGTACGGCGTCTCTGGGAGACGCCGGTTCGCGGACAGGTGGAGAATCTCAGGACAGGCAGCGACCATACGGGAACATTCATTACCTTCACGCAGTCCCGAAAGGGCTCGAAGCGGAACCTTATACTGCGGCCAAAGAAGACGTCGGCCGGAGAAGTCGAGTTCGTCGCAAGCGTGCAGCGTTAATCTTGGTATCGTCTATGCAATGCATGAGATGTAATGCTGATGACTGGATGGGTTGGCGATGCGGCCTATGTCACAGTCATTTGAGGAAAATATGAATCGGAACTTTAGCCCTTTGATTGTCCTTGCGCTGGCGCTTGGAACTGGCCCGGCCGTCCCGTCTCTTGCCGACGATAACACGCCGCCGGCTGCTGCGGGAGATGCCGCGGAACTTGGTATCGGCGTTGCGCAGGCCAGCCCGTCGCCGGATGGAGCTCGTGTCGCGTTTCAGAAGAAGACGGCTGCAGGCTGGCGAATCTACACCAGCCGCCTCGACGGCTCCGATGCGAAGCCACTTACGGCTGGACCTGGCGACGATGTGGAGCCGAACTGGCGGCCGGATGGCGCGGCGATCGCGTTTTCGTCCAGCCGGAACGGTCACTGGGATCTGTTCACCGTCAACCCCGACGGCACTGGATTGAAGGCGATCACCAACGGACCTCAGGATGCCCGGTATCCGCAGTGGTCGCCGCGAGCGTTCGAACTGCCCTGGGATAAAGATCCGCTCAAAAAGAGTGTTACAGACCGCAAGAATTCCGGTGTCACGCCGAGTGATCTGCAGCTCCTGCAGATGCTGGCCACGAACTCGACATCCTGGGATATTTATAAGGATCGCTTCAACAGCCATACGGCCGCCCATTATTATAAGCTTCTGTATGTGCAGGGCAAAGGCGATACCCGGCAGATCGCGACTATTCGCGAGGACGGCCGGCAGCCGATGACGCTATCCACGGGTTTGACAGGAACGCACCTCAATCCCAGCTGGGACCGAACGGCAAAATGGATTGCCTTCGATGTGCGCAATGGCTCCAAGAATACGATCTACACAGCCGACTATCCGGTGACGCGCGACCTCAATGACGGCGAAGGACAGATCAAGTTCGGCATCGACCAGAAGGCCCTGCGCGATTCGCTGAAGCCGATCGGGAGCGTCGATGGTGTCGCCGCCCAGGTCTCCTGGACGCCCAACGGCGAGTATGTGGCCGTTGCAGCGGGAGGCAGCATGCAGCTTCTGCCGCGACCGGATCTGAAGTTGAAGCCGATTTCAGTCACGACCGATCCTATCGCGGCCTATGGCTTCGGCTGGCTTTCCGATGCGTCTACGGCGCTCGTTACAACCGGAAGCGGGACCACAACCCAGTTCCGCCGCGTCGCGTTCTCAGCGCCGCTGCTTGATATCGTCAATATCCATGATTTCGATGATCTGACGCCACCCGACCGCGATTACCTGACACGAAATGCATTTGTGGCCGGCGGCACGCCTGAGAAGCAGATGTTCGACGTGTACGAGGAGACGGATTACTCTGACTTGCCGATCTTCGTGACGACGGACTCGCTGCTGCATCTGAACCACCTTGTATTCGACTATCTGCTGCGCGGCGTTGAATCGGATCACTTAACTCCGTCTACGATTGCTCTGGTGGATCACTACCTGAGGGCCTCCTTGCAACAGGCTAAGACATCGACCGACAGCGGAGTTCGCGCATCTGCGATGTCCAACGCCGCATTCTTCGCCGTGGCGGCGCGGCTTGCCCTGGGAGAGGTCCATACGGGAGAAGCGGCAGCGCAGAAGCCGAAGACGGATGATCCTCTTGCTGCGGATCAGGCTGCCTACCGGGCGAAACTCGACAAGCAGGGCAAGGTCCGGCTGCAGGAATGGACAGCCCCGCTGCGCGCCACACTTGCGACATTGCCGTTGGCGGTAAAAACGCAGGTCGCAGCCGAACTGAGTCTGATCAAGGCGCACGGCGGTCTGGCAGCAAGCCCGATCTTTGGTGGCCGCCTTAAGACGACAGCCGGAGAGTCGATCGGGGATACACGCATTGACTATACGGACTTTATTCCTCGTGGACACTATACGCGCTCGGAAGTGCTGCGGAGATACTTCTTGATGTCGCGCTGGCTCAGCGCCGGTCCGTTCCGTCACTCTCCCGCGCTTACTCAGCGAGCGCTTCTGATCGCGGCCGCGACAGACACGCCTACGCTTAATACATGGCAGAAGGTGGAAGACACGATCCATCAGTTCGTGGGCAGCGCCGATGACCAGGATCTCGCGGCATATCTCAAGATCGCCAAGGACGTTTATGGTGGGCGAATTACGCTGCCTGCCGTTGCCGATAAGGCAAAGACGGCGGCGTTTCTGGATGCCGTGGCTAAACTCCCGGAGCCGCGTATTGCTCCTGCTGCCGGACCCAGCTTCCGCTTCCTGCCGCTGCCCTACACGCCGGATTCCGATATCATGCAGCAGATGATCTACGATCGGAATCCACCGGATGTCGGGACCGAGGAGAAGCCGAGATACTTCGCGCTGGGCCTAGATGTGATGGCTGTGCTGGGATCGGACCGCGCTCATGAACTGCTTAGCAATATGAAGTTCCAGGGGAGTTTCTTCGACTTTGATCTGAAGGAGACCGAGTACGAGAATTACGATACGCAATACCAGGCGCAGCGCACCCGGTTTGCCAATTGGCCGGACTGGGATCGCAGCCTGTACACGCGAACCCTGTATGCATCCCTGCCGTTGATCGACGGCCAGGATATTGCAAGCGCTCCCGCATCGGATACCTTTGCCCATAGCCCGGCATGGATCGACAAGTCTCTCAACACAGCTCTTGGAACCTGGGCCGAACTCAAGCACGATACGCTGCCCAAGCAGCCCATGGCGATCGAGGCCGGAGGCGAAGGCGGTATCAGCGAAAGCATTGTTCCGGTGCAGCCGGTGGGCTTTGTAGAGCCGTCGCCGGAGGTTTTTCGCCGCATCGGGCTTCTCATCGCCGCGGAGCGCAGAACGCTGACTGCGGCAGGATATCTGACACCGGATATTACGGCGCGTCTCGATACGATGTCGTCTCTGATCACGATGGTTCAGAACATCGCAAAGAAGCAGGTCGCGGGAACAGCTCTGACGCCGCGCGAAGTCGAGCAGTTGCGCTTCTTCGGCGCATACCAGGAGCACCTTACTCTGGTAACTGCGGAGGGCGGCGAAAAGGGTTCAGCCGAAGGAAACGATATGGCGATCATCGCCGATGTGGCATCGGCATACTCGACCACGCTAAAGACACAGTTGGCATTGGAAGAGGGTGTAGGCCGCGCGCTTCCCATCTATGTGTCAGTGCCGGTAAACGGTCATCGACAGCTGGCCAGGGGAGCAATCTTCACATATTACGAGTTCACGCATCCCGCGAACGACCGATTGACCGACGAAAAATGGCGTGACCTTCTCGGCTCCTCAAAGCCGCCGGCCGTTCCCGAATGGACCAGCAGCTTTAATTCGGGAATCGTGCCGGAGGGGAATTAACTTCCGGATACCTACCCCCCGGTCGCTCACGCTCCCTTCCCCCCTTCCCCGCCAACCCCCCAGTGGGTCTTAATGCTTCGCAGGGGGAAGGGGGAGCTAGTAATTACAACCCGCAGGATCTTAGCCGCGGGTTATTTTATCGAGTACTCCAGTCTCTTGACCTATTCAACCAAATTTCGTCAATGCCAGAAAGAAGTTTCCATGCCGATTGAACGAATCCGGGCCGTTATCTTCGATCTCGACGGTACGCTGGCCGATACCATTCCTGTCTGCTTCGCAGCGTTTCGCATAACTCTGCGCGAGTATGTAGGCAGGGACTATTCGGATGATGAGATCGAAGGTCTTTTCGGGCCTAACGAGGAAGGGGTTTTTCGCAAGCTGCTTGGCGATGTTTGGAAGCCTGCGTTCGATCGCTATCTTGCCGAGTATGAGGCGCATCACGACCTCTGCACATCTGCCTTTCCCGGCGTGATCCCGATGCTGGACTGGCTTCATGAACGTGATATCCGGATTGCCATCGTAACCGGAAAGGGCGCGGAGAGCGCCGCCATATCGCTGCGGCGGGTGGGACTCGCCAGTCATTTCGACCGTGTTGAGGCGGGAGGAGCGCAAGGGGCTGTCAAGCCCGAAGCAATCAAGCAGATACTGGCTGATTGGGGAATCGCTGCCGAAAACGCCGTGTATGTTGGCGATGCCCCCTATGATGTCCGTGCCGCTCGTACCGCCGGTGTGGCGGCGATATCGGTTGTCTGGGCCAGCACCGCGCGGCGCGAAAAGATCGAAGCGGAACATCCCGACGAGCTTTTTGAGACTATTCGGGACTTCCGGAATTGGCTTGATGCTCATGTGTAGGGTCGTATCTCAAATACTGCGTATGTGAGCCGGAAACAACACGAAAATTGACGACACCTTTGCTTAGCGGCACTGTCCAAACGTATGCCGCATCCTGATCTGCAAAGGGATATCTCGTGAAACTACGCAATTCTCAGTTTCCGCTTATATATGCGCTTGCGCTTGTTGTTATGCCCGTGTGCGCTTCGGCAGATATCGCTGACGGCAAAGCGCCTGCGCAGATTTCCAGCGCAGTTGCAGGCGCTAAGAGTGCGACAGTGCCATTCCGGTTGATCGACGGGCATATTGTCGTCGATGCCGTTGTAAACGGAAAATCAGCGACATTTGTTGTCGACACCGGGGCAGGCGGCGATATTGTGCGGCCGGAGTCAATGGAGCGTCTGGGGATTGTCGCACCACGGCAAGAGGGTAAATACGAAGCCAATGGAGCCGGGGGATCGCAAAAAGCTCAGCTCGTTAAGGTTTCCAGCCTTGCGGTCGGAGGCATGGCGATCTCGGACGATACGGCATTTGCGGTATCGCTCCCTGTGGTGCTGGAGGGTGACGGCCTGCTGGGATATGGCTTCTTGAGCCACTATGTGGTGACATTTGACTACACTGACAAAACTTTGACGATATGCAGCCCCGCCGCATTCGTGCCTCCGGCAGTTCCTGCCCTGCCGATCACAATGAGCGCCAACGTTCCCACAGTGGCGGCGAGTGTGGACGGTGTATCCGGCTCGTTTCAGCTGGACACAGGCAGCGGTTCAGGAGTGACTCTCACAACGCCTTTTGTTGACCGGAAGCGCCTGCGAGATCGTTATCCCAATCGTATCGAAACGATCACAGGGATGGGAATAGGCGGAGCTTTGCGAGCCGATCTCGTTCGTATCAAGGAGTTTACGCTTGGCTCAACGACTGTCGAGGGGGCGATCGGAGAACTATCGCGCCAGAAGAAGGGGTCCTTTTCTGATTCCCGGTATGACGGCAACATTGGCTATGAGGTTTTAAGCCGGTTTACAGTGACCCTGGACTATCCGGGCCTGCGCGCTTACTTTGTCCCGAACGACGCCTTGAAGACTCCCTTCACGTACAACCGGTCAGGTATTGGAATTACGCTGAACGGCGAGAGGGTGGTCGTTGGAACTGTCGTCCGAAATAGCCCCGCGGACAAGGCCGGCGTCAAGGACGGTGACGAGATCATCGCCGATAGCGGCATTCCTTTGAATGCAGGGACGCTGGAGCAATTGCGCAATCATGTGCGAGATGCGGCTGGCACAAGCTTCACCATAACCGTCATCCACCGCGGCGAGACAGCGCGTACCGACTTGACGATTACCTTGCGCGATCTTCTGTAATTTTCTATCTGCTAAGTAATATAAGTCAAATACTTGATCAATTGGTAAATATGCTTGCTCAATATATTGAGCAAGCATATTTGCTTGACAGATGCATTTTTCATGTTTATCATTGTCTCATGTGCAGCGCCGGTCAGTCAGGCGTGCGGAGAGACAATGATGTTGAAATTGCGACCTTTTGATTGGCGTCCGGCGGGGTGTGTTGCGGCGGCTGTTCTGGCCGGAGCCTTTTGTTGTGGCGGCCCTGCGCGGGCGGACTATACGCTGAAAGTAAATCCGGCTGACGATCGCGGCATTTGGCGGGGGTGGGGGTGTTCGCTGTGCTGGTGGGGCAATGGCGTCGGCAATTCAGCCTATCAGGATCAATACGCCGACCTCTTCTTTTCTACAAAAACCGTCTCCTTCTTCGGGCAGTCACTTCCTGGCCTGGGCATGAATATCGCTCGTTACAACATCGGTGGCGTTGGCCGGCCGGGAGACATTCCCACGCTTACGGAAAACTGGCCGGCAAGGATTGCGCCTGAACGAAAGATCGAAGGCTACTGGCGCGATTGGCAGAGCAAGGACCCGGAATCGAAGAGCTGGGACTGGTCGCGCGATGCGAACCAGCGTGCGATGCTGAAGGCTGCCTGCGCGCGGGGTGTGGACACTGTGGAACTCTTCTCCAATGCGCCGATGTGGTGGATGACGGACAAGAAGAGTTCATCAGGAGGCGCATTGCAGCAGTGGAACCGCCGTGACTTCGCCGTTTACCTCGCAACCGTCGCCGCGCATGCCAAAAAGGAATGGAATCTGCCGGTGGTGTCGGTAGAACCTTTCAACGAGCCTGCTGCGGGCTGGTGGCGCTATCCTGGAAGCCAGGAAGGGTGCAACATCCCCCGTGACCAGCAGGCCGAAATCCTGACATACCTGCGGGAAGAACTCGACAGCCGTGGCATGAAGAAGATGAGTATTTCGGCATCGGACGAGAACTCCATTGGAGATGCGCAGCGGACGTACGACTATCTCAAAGGGCAAACCGTTACGCTACATGGAAAGACGGCAAGCGCTACCGATCTGATCGATCGCGTGAATGTCCATGGATATTCCGGCCTTGCGCCCTGGCGGGATAACAATGCCCGTGAGAAGTTTCGCGACACAGTAGGAAAGAAACCGCTCTGGCAGAGCGAGTTCGGCGATCCCGACGGAGGCGGAATGGCGTTCGCGCAGCAGATCACCGAGGATATCAATTTTTTGCGACCGGAAGCGTGGGTCTACTGGCAGGCCGCAGAACCATCTTCGGGGTGGGGGCTGGTAAACGGCGCATTCGGTGGCGAGTTGACTGCGCCCGATCGGGCCAAGCCAACCTGGGTCTACACGAAATATCTGGTAATGGCTCAGTTTACGCGATTCCTGCGGCCCGGTGATCGAGTGATCGGCACAGACGATCACAACACAATCGCTGCGTACGATGCCCGCCACCGGCGTCTTTCGTTGATCACTTTGAACTACTCCAACGCGCAGAGCATCAGCTACGACCTTTCCGGCCTGGCGCATGTTGGGAAGACGGCGACGGTTACGGTGACCATTACCGACGCCAAAAAGCACTTCGTTGTCTCAAGTGTGGATATTGCGAACAAGGCGTTTTCGATGCAGGCAGAACCCAACGCCGTGTATTCCGTCTCTCTGGACGACGTCCGTCTTCGATAACCTCAAATCGGCCCCGGCGCTAATTGTTGCACAAGATCGCCGGCCCTCCGCTTCTGTTTAGATCCCTTACTGTTCTGCTAGCAATAACTGCTTTTGGTACATTGTGGCGTAATTGCTATTTGTTACGCATTATTAAATATAAAATAGTGTGTATCAAACTTGTATGTGGTACCAAACAAATTATAACGAAAAATATTGTTCGCTATTGACAGTCTCTATGGACCCTGTTATAATCGGCTCATACGAATGCGCAATTGGCACAATGTGAGCAGGGGAGGCTGCTCTCTTGTCCTGCGCGCGTTGGAAGCTATTAAAGGTTTCTAAAGAAATTATTGCGGTACAGATAAAGGAGATCCAAAGGGCATGCACAGTCGCTTAACAAACAGATTGGATAGAGTTCCTCGTATCGGCGCAGGCAAAGCCGTCGTTTTTGCAGCTACGGCATTTTTCGCTTTTGGCGCGCCAGGGCCGTCGAATGCCCAGGCGCCGGGGGGGATGGGGCTAGTCTGGCAGGATGAGTTTACCAACGCATCCAGCAGCGCAGCGCCTTATTCGGGATATTGGGGCTACGACACGGGCGGTGGCGGTTGGGGCAACAATGAGCTGGAAGTCTACACCAGCAATTGGGACAATGCCCATGAGATCTACGACGGCACGGGCACGGATGGTCAGGCGCTTCAGATCAAGGCAACGAACTCCGGAGGCACCTGGTACTCGGCCCGCCTCACCACGGCCGGACGGCATAGCTTTGGCCCATACGGCTACTTTGAGACACGCTGCAAGTTCCCGAACGCCGGCCGGGCCTATTGGCCTGCGTTCTGGATGCTGGGCAACAATATCGGTTCGGTCGGCTGGCCGGCTTGCGGTGAAATCGACATCGCCGAAGAGATCGATGGTCAATGGGAGAACCACCAGAGCCTGCACATGCCCGGTTGGGACCCGACCGTGCAGACTTCGCCGAACAGCTCGACAAGCACATATCACAACTATGGCGCAAACTGGCAGCCTAACTTCGTGACATTCTATCAGGATGGAAACGCGACCGCGACATTTTCGGCGGGTGGCGGCGGAAACTGGGTATTCAATAACCAGACCATGTATATGCTGCTGAACCTGGCTGTGGGCGGCAACTGGCCCGGCAATCCCGACGGTAGCACTCAGGGAACAGGCTATTTCGACGTCGACTATGTCCGCCAGTACGAGGCCGGCGCTCCGACCGTCCCGAATGGCGTCTACGAGATCGCGGCGAAGACGACTGGTAACGCTCTGGATTGCTATGGTAATGGAAACACAAATGGAACAGCCATTCAGCTATGGCCATTTGCCAATACCAACAACCAGAAGTGGCAGATCACAAACCTGAACAACGGCTATTACTCCATCCGCACAATCAATCCTGATGGCAGTGTAGGCCGCAGTCTTGATTGCACCGGTTGCTCGCCAAACGACGGCACCATGGTTGAACTGTGGGATTACTGGGGCGGCGCATGCCAGCAGTGGGCGATCACTCCCACCACCGCCGGCAACTATAAGATCAGTTCGGCCAACGCCAAATCCGACGGTTCGCATGATGTCCTGGATGGCCAGGGCTGCTCGGGTGCAAACAATGCCCGAATACTGCTCTGGAGCTGGGGCGGCGGTGGATGCCAGCAGGAATGGGATCTCATTCCGAGGTAAGCCCCGGGGGGTTAGGTATCTGGAGGAGATACGTTTCTATGAAAGCATGGTTAACGGCGATTGCGGTGGCGTTTGCTGCCTGCGTGGGGTACCCCGCGCAGGCTGCTTCGCGGCATTCTACGGAGGGCGCTGAGTTTTCGGCTGGTGTCCCGGCCGTCCACGGCAGCGGGCAAAACCTGAAGCCCGCCGCTATCGTTGATGGCCATGTCATTCCGATACATGACGTTCTGGCCGTCTGTTTGCGTCATGATCGCGCCCATATCGTTGATCAGATGGTGCAGAACTATGTCGTCGATCGCGACTGCGCCGGGCGTGGGATCGTTGTCTCTGAAAAAGACATCGAAAAGCGCCTGGAAATGCTTCGCAAGTCTATCGCCCCGCATACGATCGATGAACTGATTGCGCAGCGTCATACGACGATGGCTGCCCTGCGGTATGACATCAAGCAGGAGATAGAGCGGACGCTCCTCGTTACCGGGCAGGTGAAACCCTTGCCGATGGCGCATTGTCGCGTGATCGCCGTGAAGTATCGGCACGACAAAATACCGGTGTCAGCCGGCGGGCCGCAGCGCACGAAAGATGATGCTCAGGCGTTGATGGCGGATATTCAGACTCAGCTTAAGGCCGGAAAAGGATTTGGAGATCTTGCCGGGCAGTATTCGGAGCTGGGATCTAAAGGGGATATCGGGATTGTCTATGCCGGGATGCGAGATGTAGATCCTACCGTCGTCAATGTGGCGCTGGCCCTTGGCAACGGAGTGGTTGCTCCGCGAGCGGTTGAAACGTCCGATGCCTTAATTCTGGTTCAGAGCATCAGTAAGAACGACGATCATCCCAAGGATGAGGACCAATTATATGCCGATGCTCTCGACCTATATCGGGGGCAGCAGGCGCAGTTTTTGGCCCCCAAGTATGTCGTCGACCTGATCGACAAGTCAAAGATCATATTCGCAACGGATGCGGAGCTGAACGTCTCCGAAGACAAGCTTCCGGCCGCTGCTGCGACTGTGGACGGCCACGTGATCCCGGCAAAAGATGTCGTCGCGGCATGCCTGGTCGATGCCGGACCGTCCGTGGTCGATATGCTGGTGCAGAACTATGTCGTTGATCAGGAGTGCAAGCATCGTGGCATCGCTGTCGATGAAGTCGATGTCGACCGCCGTGTCGAGAGCCTTCGTAAGAAGATTGCCCCGCATACGATTGACGAAGGCTTGAAGATGCACGATATGACGATGGACGCTTTGCGTTATGATTTCAGGCAAGAACTTGAACGTATACGCCTCGTTGCCGACCGAATACCCTCTGCGCCCATGACACACTGCCGCGCCATCGCCATTAAATACTGCCCCACAGGGGTATCCGAAGATATCGCCGGAACAAAGCGCACGGAAGCCGAAGCGCAGGCGGTGATAGGCGACATCCAGTCGCAGCTCAAAGCCGGTAAGGATTTTGGCGGGCTTGCCGATCGTTACTCGGAAAATATGCCCAAAGCTGCGCAAGGCGATATCGGAATTCTATACGCCGGCATGAACGATATAGATACGGCGGTTCTGGATGCCGGGCTGGGCCTGAAGCGGGGAGAAGTATACGCTCAACCAATCAAAACGGCAGGCGCATATTACCTGATCCAGGGTGTCAGCATGAGCAGCGATCATCCTTCCTCAGAGGCCGCTATCTATGCAGATGGCCTCAAGGCATATAAGGAGCATCAAGCCCCACGGCTGATACCGCAGACCATTGCCGATCTGGTAAAGAAGTCGAAGGTGGTTAAGTATTTGGGGGCGTAAAACGGGCTCTATTCGCTCGCCAGCGGGTTGTGAATGAGGAGCAGGCAGAAGTCAAGATGAGCAGGTACGGAGACCTGCTCCCACATAGCCGCACATTGTACTAGTGGGGCACAGAGGCCCCAAACTGGCAAACCTTAGCCGAGCATGGGAAGAGGCTATGCCCGCTTCAGTCTGACGCTGAAGCGGCTGCCCTGACCTGGGGTGCTCTCGACGCTTACTTGACCGCCCATGGCTTCGGTTAGTTCCTGGACGAGAGCAAGGCCGAGGCCGGCGCCGCCGGTTTCTCGGGTGCGGCTGCGGTCGCCGCGGTAGAAGCGCTTGAAGATGTGGGGCAGATCCTCAGCCGGCATACCAATCCCGGTATCGGCGACGGCGAGTACGATGTCGCCGCCGTCGACCATTCCCTCCAACGCTACAATTCCCCCTGCCGGCGTGTGGCGAATCGCATTTTGCACGAGGTTCAACAAGACCTGTTCTAATCGTCCCTGGTCGGCCTTCACTCCAGGCAGATCTGCAGGCATTGTGGAGATGATCTCCACTTCGCGATCACGGCGGGCGAGCGGCGCAAGGGTTGAGACGATAGAAGCGCTCAGAGCGGCAGCATTCACTTCGGTGATTGTGAGGGGCAAACGCTGCGCCTCGGTGCGGGTCAGAACGAACAGGTCTTCGATCAGGTTGGTGAGGCGGTCGATCTCGCGATGTATTACGCCAAGATCGTGCGCTGGCAGCTTCGATCCATGTTCCTGTTCGAGCGCTTCGAGATATCCGCGCAAGGTGGTAATCGGCGTTCGAAGCTCATGGGATACGTCCACGACAAGCTGGCGGTTAACGTCGAGAAGCTTTTCCGCCCGCTGCTTCTCCGCCTGCAGCGCTCCCTCACGCTCGCCCAGGCGCTCGGCCATGCGATTGAAGTCGTTTCCAAGGCGGCCGATCTCATCCTGAGAATCCACGTTTACACGGAGCGTCAGGTCGCCGTCTGCTAACTGATGTGTGGCTGATGTGAGATGTTCCAGGCGGCGTGTGATCGGCCGTGCCAGAAAGTAGCCGATACCGGCGCTTACCAGCGGGAAGATCGTAAATATCATCAGCAGTGTGAGGACGATGGCCCCGGCGACGCCTGCAAGTACGATGATGCCGTTCTGCAGCATCGGGTTGTGCGCGGGCAGCTCTCGCGGCAGGTTTTCCACGAGCAGGATCGACGCAACCTTGCCTTTATCGTCGCGGATCGCTACGGCCGCCGCCTCAACCAACAGGCTATTGGAACGCCGGCCCAGGGACAATCGCAGTGAGGGACGGTAATAGTGGCTGTCCGGATCTTCGTCATCATCGTCTTTGGACTTCTTAGGGGGATCCGGCTTTGGAGTTAAGGCATCGTCGATGATTGCGCCGAACTTTGCTTCGTCCTCCGGAGGCAGCGGAGAGCCTGATATTGGTTCGGGAGCGCCGGCTGAAGCGATCGTGATGTGCTTGGGGGTGAGAAGTATGAAGCGCTTAACGCGGTTCACGACAACGATGTCGAGCGATTTATTGCCCGTATTATCGTTGAAGTCGACGAGAGCGCCTTCATCGTTTGCCGGCAGGTATGCCCGACCTGCGAGAAGAGCTCGAAGTGTCTGAGTGAGCTGCGCAGGCGAAGTGTGCCGCAGTATATCAGGACGAAGCGTCATTGCGACGCGGCTTGCCACTCGTTGAGGTCCGGTGATGAGTACGGATGACGACCCGAGATTTGCCGCGGCGACGATCGCGATGCCAAGCACGATCGGAAGTATAAAGGCTGTGGCCGTGCCGATGGCCATATAGGTGGCCGTGAGCTGCCAGCGTAGCTTGCGTCGTGTGACTCGCATGAGCGCAAGCCAGCATCGCATTGGAATTACGACGAAGGTGGAGAATGTGCCCAGCGCGGCGGCAAACTCGCTGTTTGCGCCCGCTTTAACGTCGAATGCGGTATTTTGCTCTGCCGGAAGACCAAGGATGCGGGCAACCCAATAGTAGGTCAATGCCACGCATGTGCCCAGCAGGATGGTCCAGATGATGACCCGGGCAATACGCTTGGGCAGGATGCCGTCGCCGGGGTTCAGGCGCCAGGCCTCTATCCAGCCGATAATAACGCCAAATGCCATCAGCGCGTTGGAGTAGTGAAAGCCATGCCGGGCAGCCTGTACCGCCAATGCCGTAAGAATGGCGATTGCCGTAGCGGCTTCCACTAGGCCGCGCATGAAGGAGATACCGCGAGACTTAGCGCTCAAGCCGGTATCCGACCCCCCAGATCGTTGCGATTCGGTCTCCAAATGGTCCCAGCTTTCGACGCAGGCGAACTACGTGCGTATCTACGGTGCGGTCAGTACCCTCGTAATCATCGCCCCAGATCCTGTCGAGAAGGTATGTCCTGCTGAACGTCCGGCCGGGATTGCTCGCGAGGATCACGAGCAGATCGTATTCCTTCACGGTCAGATCGACTTCACTGCCGTCGATTTCGACACGCCGCTCCGTCGTGTCTATCGTAAGAGCATCGATATGGATGGCTTCGTTGTCCGCAGTGGCGGCGGGGCCGCGCATCATCTCGACGCGGCGCAGCATCGCGCGAACCCGGGCCATGAGTTCCCGCGTGCTGAAAGGCTTGGTCAGGTAGTCGTCTGCGCCGACTTCGAGACCAAGGACGCGATCGGCTTCCTCGCTGCGGGCCGTGAGCATGAGAACCGGAACGACGGACTTCTCGCGCAGGCGGCGGCAGACCGTGAGGCCGTCGAGCCCCGGCAGCATCCAGTCGAGGATGACGAGATCCGGCGGCTCTTTTTCCGCGATTTTAAGGGCCGATGCGCCGTCGTGCGTCATTGTCGCCGAATATCCGGCGGATTCCATCTGACGCTTTATCAATGCCGCAAGGTCGCGCTCGTCTTCCACGATCAGGATCTGTGCCATCGCTGCTGCTCCGAACGTGCCGGTAAGGGCGCTATAGATACACTATTATGCGCGAACTTACCCGGGAGCAGCGATTTGAAGGCTAAAAACCCATGTTGCCGATTGAAGCGAGGCAGCCAAGGACAGTCGCAATGGTCAGGGCGAGCACAGCCGCATCGTACATATCAAACCGCTTCCACTGCGACCGCTTCTTCGCGGCGACATGGATCGAGCGCGTAGCCTTCGCCGACTGCCGCCGATCGACCTTCGCAGGAGCATTCGTAGTGGTGTTGGATACTGTGATAAGCTTGAGCATTTTCGTCTCCCAAATAGATTTGCGTTTCAGTTTGTTGAGTGCATTCTATCGGGGAGACGTTACACGCAATTGTCAATTGTGTGACGAATGTGTGAACTTTTGTGGAGGCCTCGTAAGAAGCCTCTCCCTATCCAAAAAGATCGTCCATGGACATCTGGTTCGGATCGGGGCGTTTTGAGGCAGGGAGAGGCTTGGGAAATAGCCGGTCGAATTCCTGGTCGTCGAAGGCTTCTCGAAGGCGGCCGGCGAACTTGTGGAGTTTCTGGGCGTAGTGGTCCGTGTCCTCGTCGCGAGCGTAATCCTGAACCAGCGCCAGGGATTTGTCTTTGCGCTGATACAGGGAGATAAAGTCGCCCTGAGTGACGCCCGCGCCAGCAATGGCGGTAGCGGCTCGCTTTCGTAGATCGGATGAGATCATCTTATCGGTGACGCGTTCGCGGCGGGCGAGGTCTTCTATCGGGATCTCCTGCTTTTCGATGTGCTTGAGTAGTTCCGTGTAGCGTGCAGAGAGGCCGGCAAAGTCGTCCTGCAGAAGCAAATCGATGGCTTCGGCAATAAATTTGCGACCGAAGCGTTCATCGGATCGGGAGCGTAGTGACGATCCCTTGAAGATCTTGCGACCGTTACGGTCCACGAGAACATAATTCTTCATCTTCAGCGACAGCATGGCCGAATAGGAGCCGTCGTGGGCAAGACGGATGCCTGCCGGAAGCGTTGTGCCGATTTGGGAGACAAACGCCTCTTCATCTGCAACCGATACCACACCGTCCGGCGGCTTGAAGTACACGCCGTCGGTATCGATTTCGATCACCATCGCTCCAGCCGTCTCAAGTTCTGCCGCAATTCCCTTTACGATATCCTGCCCGGCCTCGGTGACTTTGCGGGCGGCCAGGAAGTCGTTGAACGGGAATGGCCCACCGATATAGCCGTAGAACGAATTGATCAGGAGCTTGAATGAGTTCTGCAGGCCGTCCCAGTAAGCGTGGTCCCGAGTGCCGTCGGCGGCATCGCGCGCCTTTGATTTTGCTTCGAGGCGGCGGACGGTCAGCTCTTTGAGCAGCGGCAGAAAGATATCGAGCGACTCCGATTCGGGGCAGATCCGGTTCGTGATCATCAAGCTGGGATACAGGCTTTCGACGTCGGCTTTGACCACCGGCCGTACCAACCCCTTTACACGGACTTCGGTGTAGCCGCCGGGATATGACCGCGACTCCTGCTGCTTGGCGACCGCATGCCCCTGCCTGAGATATTCGCGCACAAAGATTGCATTGATCTTCTCTCCCGTGCCGGTCACGGCCACATTTCCGAAGACATCAGGCACCATCTGCGTGCCGTAGAACTCGGTGGGGGTAACGAGGGCCGCCAGCGCCGCCGTTTCCTGAATGTCCTGGGCGGCATATGTCTTGACGCGTTCGGGATCTTCCTCAAAGAGAGGCACGATCTGGCGGCGGTCGAGATAGACGCGATCGGGTGGGGCAATGCCGTAGGCTTGGGCGCATTCCTTGAGGCCGTAAGATGAGAGAGCCCCTTTGGATATATCGAACCGCTGGACCTGGAAGAGGGTATCGAGAACGTGGCGGCCCCAGATATATGTGGGCGTAAACGGCCGGGAGTTTGCGCCGATGGAACAATTGCGCGGCGTGCCTACCGTCAGCTTTGTGCGATCACGCCCGAATGCGGCCGGCAAGTCATGGGCGGCCAGGCGCTCGATCATATACGGAAAGTCAAAGCCGTAGATGTTATGCCCTTCGATGACGTCGGGATCGCGTTCCTGGACGATATCGATCATGCGGGAAAGAATGTCCTTCTCATCGCCGATCAGGACATCGTTGCAGCCGCGGTTGTCTCCGATGGCGATCATGAATATTGACGCGCCTGGGATATGCGGGGACAGGGTAGACGTCTCGATGTCGATCTGCATCCGGACGACATCATCGAAGATCATGCCTTTGAACAGGGTGATCCCGGAGGCCATAAGGAATTGCTTTGCGGCGCTGCCGTACTGCAGCACGTAAGCGTGTTCGTCGCGCAGCACCCGGCGGGTCTCCAGGAACGACCGCCAGCCCTGCGGAAAACGGAGCATAAAGCCGAGGCCGCTGCCTTCGAGGGGGATCGTCTCCACCCCTTCAAAGTGCCGTTCGCGGTCCGTGAGCAGCCATGGCACGAACGGGCGGGTTTCTCTCCGTACTGGTTCGCCCGGCGGGCGAAGAAACAAGGTTACATCACGGTCGCCGGTTTCGACGGCCACTACATACTGCGTCGGGTCCGCCCCAAACAACACGTCATCCAGCGCTCGATCAGTCATATCGAATCATTTTACCTGGAACGGGGCAGGCTCGCGCTCGCCAGGTATCGGATCAGATGCCGGCAGTCCCGGTTTTGCCAATTGCCTTGTCGCGCATTATCTGTTCTGCTTCAGACGCCCGTTGTTGTACCAATTGTGCCGCCTGCTTGGAATGCTTCTCCTGCTTTCGTTTCCACGATTCCAAGGAGAGTGCGCCGGTTATAAATAGCCGGTGTAAATTCAATATCGGGGGCATCGGTTAAGCTGCGGTAAATCCTGACGATTTGCCGCTCATTACTAAGATTGACAATCGTCCATGCGCGTATTTCCGGCCAGGCGATAAATGTATCTCGATGAAGATCCTGGTACCTGATTCCCTCTGCGCTGGTTATGATTTTTTGTTGGAGACGGCAGCGGCGGATCGCGTCAAAGCTGACTGAGGATCGTCCACGCAAGATCATAATGACGCCTGCGAGAACCAGCGCCACGATGATCGGCGGGAGAGCTGCTGCCGCGCCTGCGCTTCGAAATATTATCGCGGCTCCAATGATTGTCCGGATGAGAAAAAAGCCGATGCAAGTTCCAACAATGACGTTGAGCGCGGCATTAACACCGTGTTCACTGAATTGGTACTCAAACATTCGGGTTTCATCGTCAGTGCGGCAGCCTTTATTCTTCATCGATTAATGAGACCATCCATAGGTCGGGTAGTTGCAAGCACGATTAAGAACGCGCTAGCCAAACATTGCATTTCAGGGTCCTTATGGACTGCTGTTCGTGACGAGGCCTGCAGCCGGACGGACTAACTCTTAGGTGGAAGCTTACCGCTCCGTCGATCCATATTGATTAACTGTGCTTCCGGCGCGCGAGCTTGTATTTCTGCAATGAGATCGTCGACATCGCTGATACAGAACGGTATGTTGATTTGTGCGCGGTTTCCACGCAGTCTCAGCATCAGCGCGTTGTTGTCGTAGCGGCATTCGCTAAGGTCTCTCCAGGCGATCGAACGGCGGTATCGCGGCGAAAGTTGAACAATCGCATCATCGTCAGTGATGACGCCGCATCTCTGATACCACATCCATACGTATCCTATCACAACGATCACAGAAGCGTAGATCGCCACATGAAGAGGCGCAGGCAATGGTTGGCCGCCTGTGACCCATCTATTGATTTCCAACGCCGGGGCTGAGACGGCTGCGAACACAAGCAATCCCATAACCATCGCGCGATTGGTTCGCGTTTTGTAGTGGTAGAGGCGCTGCATGTTTCGACCTTCGCGGACAATTCCATATTCCGCAGGATCGATACGAAGAATCTCATTGGGAGCTTTAGACTGGAACGCCTCACCCGTTTTTTCCTGAAGTATGGCGATGAGCGCGGTGCGGTCGCGTATAGCCAGTGCGAAGCTGAACGTTCCTCGGTCTGTTATAACCTCGCAGAAGGCAGGGATCTCCCAAACTTTGCCCAAGTTGACATACGACCATGCCCTTACTTCTTCCCATGATGCGGTGATCACTCCCTCGCCGTTCTGATAAGTAATTCCTGCATCAGTCGTGATAAACGTTTCGCGTCGCCGGAACGCGCGAAACCGCAGGATCATCGGCAGCATCCAAAGTGTGCCGTAAACCCCAATCAACAGAACAGTGATTGTACACTGCGCGATGCCCATCCATAACCCGATCAGTGTGATTGTCTTGGATGCCTTGATGCATATCCATACGAGGCTGAAGGTCAGAGATCCAAGGATAACCAGGCCAGCTGCGAGTGTCCCCAGTCTATCCATTAATGAGTAGCCGAATGTGCGTGGCGTATCGCCAGGCCGGCAGCCTAATACAGACCATTCCTTCACTTGCGCCGCTGTGGACTGGTCGACGATAGCTGCTTGGAGTTCGGCATGGCCGGTCCACAAGTATGTTGAAATACGCCTAGTGCCTGCTTCTGTTTCGACTACAAGCAATGTCTGCGGTCGATTGCCCTGTACCGGAGAAATGTAGTAGTCGGCGATTTGCTTCCAAGCGGCGTGCGACCATCTTCCCCAAGACCGCCAATGTAGTCCTCGCGCGTCCCACGTGTAGCGGGCGGATAGGGACCAGAAGAGGATGGCCAAGCCGAACAGGACACACAGCACACCAATCATGCTGATGATATAGATATCCGTCTGGGTCGGCGTACGTGGGCCGCTCATGAGCAGATAGGGCAGAGATGCTCCGAAGCACAGGAATAATGCGCCCATTACAGTGTGAGTGCCGTCCGGGCGGCATATGTTGTTTTGGTTTTTCCTCATTAATCGATGGGACCGGCAGTCTGGCAGGAAGTTGCAAGATGAAACGAAATCGGAACGAGAAATTCGATAATGGTGTCCCCACTAACCATGTGACCCTCCCATTTATTTCTGCAGCTGTCGGCTATAAATTAAGCAGACTGGCACACTTGCTCATCGCCATACGTTTTCCCCTGTTTACTCTGCCCTCATCCAGGAATCTTCCTTACAAAGTCCCTTATGGATGAGGCTCGCCAATCGCCATGGAATCTTGCTGAAAAATCTTTTTATTTGAACCCGCACGAATCGGAAAAGTGCCGTATAATAACCTTGGCAAGGAAATAAAGAGGGTGAACGGAGCAGACACTAAGAGGCTCCTGGAGCCGCAAAGTTTACCTTCCTAATCGAACACTTTCACGAGCGGACTATCATTCTTCGGTCTGCCGCCAGTTGCAATTTCGCAGATGAGAAGTACACAGCTCCGCGAGGGGCGAAACTCGAACCCCTGATACAGGGAAACATTAAAAAGGAAATTAACAACAATGGTCGCTACAATCAAGAATATCGCCGGTCGCTTCGTTCGTGAGGAAGAGGGCGCCACGCTCGTCGAGTACGTGCTCCTCGTCGCTCTGATCGGTGTTGTCGCCATCACCGCCATGCGCTTCCTCGGCGGAACCGCTTCCAACAAGTTGAACACGGTCGCC
>Ga0207671_10000475_pt1 | contig 54447 bp, 43 predicted proteins | sample KBSC24metaG_FD_184352 | JGI IMG/M metagenome (GOLD analysis project Ga0207671, IMG submission 184352) | Corn rhizosphere microbial communities from Kellogg Biological Station, Michigan, USA - KBS C2-4 metaG (SPAdes) (version 2) | ecosystem: Host-associated > Plants > Roots > Rhizosphere > Soil... | reverse complement strand
GACGTCTACATTCGCCACTTCCGGGACCTCGACCTCAGCGGGCAGCAGCTGTTTGCAGCTCCTTTCTTCCAACCGTCCTCCGGCAGCCAGTGGATCCAGATCGCGGACGTCGTCGCCTTCAGCGCATACCAAGCCGTGGCACAAGCGGCCTGATCGAGAATTCTGTTGGACCTGGTACGAGGACTACATCGATCCCGCAGGGCCTCGCGAGGTCTAAGACACCTGCCGCACAAGAACAAAGGCCCCGGTCAATGACCGAGGCCCTCATCAAGCTGGATAGGCACCCCGAAAACGGGGGGCCCTCACCGCAGTTCCAACTTTAGCAGAGCGAAGCACGGAACCGCATCGATTGGCCCTTTATCACCCATTTGCCACCCCCAAGAGTGACTAAAAAGCGTCCGCCGGCACATAAGTCCCCCAAACCTCCCGCAGCGCGTGGCTCACCTCGCCACCCGTGGCCCGGGCGGCCAGCGCCTCGCGCATCGGGTACAGCACGTTCTCCGTCTCCGTTTCGGCGGCGCGCTTCATCGCGTCGAGGGCCTTCGCCACGGCGGGGTTGTCGCGTTCGCGGCGGAGCTTCACCAGGCGTTCGGCCTGCTGGGCCTCGATGGCGGGGTCGACGCGGAGTGGCTCGTAGGGCTCCTCGACGTCGATCGTGTACTTGTTCACGCCGACCACGGTGCGCTTGCCGCTGTCGATCTCCTGCGTGATCTGGTACGCCGAGCGCTCGATCTCCTGCTTCTGGAAGCCCGCCTCGATGCCCGCCACCGCTCCGCCGAAGTCCTCGACGCGGGCCATCAGTTCCAGGGCGGCGGTCTCGACCTCGTCGGTCAGAGCCTCGATCGCGTAGGAGCCCGCGAGGGGGTCCACGGTCTTCGTCACGTCCGACTCGTACGCGATGACCTGCTGCGTGCGCAGCGCCAGCCGTGCCGCCTTCTCCGTCGGCAGCGCGATGGCCTCGTCGAAGGAGTTCGTGTGCAGCGACTGCGTGCCGCCGAGGACGGCACCGAGCCCCTGCAGGGCCACGCGCACCAAGTTGACCTCCGGCTGCTGCGCGGTCAGCTGGACGCCGGCGGTCTGCGTGTGGAAGCGGAGCATCTGCGACTTGGGGTTCTTCGCGCCGAACTCGTCGCGCATCACCCGTGCCCAGATGCGGCGGGCCGCGCGGAACTTCGCGATCTCCTCGAGCAGGGTCGTGCGGGCCACGAAGAAGAACGACAGCCGGGGGGCGAAGTCGTCGACGTCGAGTCCGGAAGCCACCGCCGCGCGGACGTACTCGATCCCGTTCGCCAGGGTGAAGGCGATCTCCTGCGCGGGCGTCGCCCCGGCCTCGGCCATGTGGTAGCCGCTGATGGAGATCGTGTTCCACTTCGGCACCTCGCGGTGGCAGTACTGGAAGACGTTCGACACCAGGCGCAGCGACGGCTTCGGCGGGAAGATGTACGTCCCGCGCGCGATGTACTCCTTCAGGATGTCGTTCTGGATGGTGCCGGTCAGCTTGCCCGAGGGCACCCCCTGCTCCTCGCCGACCAGCTGGTACATCAGCAGCAGCACCGAGCCGGGGGCGTTGATCGTCATCGACGTCGACACCTCGCCGAGCGGGATGCCGTCGAACAGCACGCGCATGTCCTCGACCGAGTCGATGGCGACGCCGACCTTGCCCACCTCGCCGGCCGCGATCGGCTCGTCGGAGTCGTAGCCCATCTGGGTCGGCAGGTCGAAGGCCACCGACAGGCCCATGGTGCCGGCGTTGATCAGCTGGTGGTAGCGCCGGTTGGACTCCGCGGCGGTGCCGAAGCCGGCGTACTGCCGCATCGTCCACGGCTTGCCGGTGTACATCGTCGGGTACACACCGCGGGTGAACGGGAAGGTCCCCGGCTCGCCGAGCTTGGCGGAGGGATCCCAGCCGGTCTGGGCGGACGGGCCGTACACGGGCTCGATCGGCAGGCCGGACTCGCTAAGCGATGACACCTTCGGGCTCCTTATAACGCTTCGGGCTCGCGGCGAGGGTACGCGGCCTCCTGCCCGCAGGGTATTCGGTCCCCCTTAGGGGCACCATTGGACTGGCTTGAGGCGTGCGTCACCCGCCGACCTCCATGCCACCAGTCCGTCGCCGAGCGCGGAACCCCTATCCGCCCCCTAACCTCTAACTGTGTGCGAGAGCCTCGGTGTCTGCGAGAGCCTCAGTGTCTGCGAGAGCCTCAGACGTACCGCACCGGCAGCGCCTTGATCCCGTTGATCCACCCCGACCGCAGCCGCCGCACGTCCCCGTCCGGCACCAGCCCCGGCGTCAGATCCGCCAGCGCCTCGAACATCAGGTTGATCTCCATCTTCGCCAGGTTGGCGCCGAGGCAGTAGTGCGGCCCACCGCCGCCGAACCCGAGGTGCGGATTCGGGTCGCGGGAGATGTCGAACGTGTGCGGGTCCGAGATCACGCTCTCGTCGTAGTTCGCGGACGAGTACAGCATCACCACCCGCTGCCCGGCCTTGACCTCGACGTCGCCGACCATGGTGTCGGCCGCGGCGGTCCGCTGGAAGGAGATGATGGGCGTGGCCCAGCGGACGATCTCGTCCGCGGCGGTCTTGGGCCGCTCCTTCTTATAGAGCTCCCACTGCGCGGGATTGTCGAAGAAGGCCTGCATCCCGTGCGTGATGGCGTTGCGCGTGGTCTCGTTGCCGGCCACCACCAGCATCATCACGAAGAAGCCGAACTCGTCGTCGTTCAGCTTGCCGAAGCCGTCGCCGCGGTCGGCCTGGATGAGCTTGGTGACGATGTCGTCCTCGGGGTGCTCCCGGCGCTTCGCGGCCAGCTCCATCGCGTACATCAGCAGCTCGATGGAGGCGTTCTTGCCGTCCTCCTCGCTGACGTTCAGATCCGGGTCGTCGTAGCCGGTCATCGTGTTCGACCACTCGAACAGCTTCCAGCGGTCCTCCTGCGGCACCCCGATCAGGTCGGCGATCGCCTGCAGCGGCAGCTCGCTGGCCAGGTCGGTCACGAAGTTCCCGCTCCCCCGCTCCGCGGCCTCGGCGACGATCCGCCGCGTGCGCTCCTTCAGCACCGACTCCAGCGCGTTGATCGAGCGCGGGGTGAAACCGCGCTGGACGATGTTCCGCATCTTGGTGTGGTCCGGGGCGTCGGCGTTCAGCATGATGACCTTCTGCATGTCGAGGTCTTCGCGCGTCACGCGGGGCCCGAAGCGCACCAGGGCGGTGTTCGGCGAGGAGGCGAACAGCTCCGGATGCGTGGAGACGTACTTGACGTCGGCGTGGCGCGAGGCGACCCAGTACCCGTCGTCGCCGAACGGCTGCTGTGAGTCGGGCGTGGCGCACCACCACAGCCGCGAGGTCCGCCGGAGCTCGGCGAACTCCTCGAACGGCATCCGCTCCTCGTACAGGTCCGGATCGGTGAAGTCCCGGTCGACCGGGATCTCGGGCTTGGTCGTGACGGACATGCGGGCGCCTCCCAGGCCGAGGATTCTGACGGGTTGTCAGCTACCGGTCGAAGGGCACGGTAATAACGTGTTCTAGTTTTCGCAATAGCCATCCGACCTGCACCCGTTACCACCGCGAGACCACCCCACGCGGGACGTATTCAAGCCAACGAATCCGTTGGCAAATCTTCGGGCCCGCGCGAATGCCGAGTTCACAGCACCGCAGGGTGCGAAAACCGGTGGATGCGGGGGCGGGCCGACAGCACCCGTTCAGCCCCGGAGCCCTGAGGGGTTGGTCACACTCGGCTTGCAGGTCCCTTTTGTCCATTTGATGATCGTTAGCATGACCGCTGGCACCGAAGCCTGGTCGCATGGCAGGACCGTCGCGGGAGGTAGCGGTAGCCGTCTCGTCAGCTACTTCGTTTGAGAGGCTGGGCATGGCAAGCGGAGCTCAGGGCGCCAAGGGCACCCTCTACCGCGGCCGGGAAGGCATGTGGAGCTGGGTCGCGCAACGCGTCACCGGCGTCCTGGTGTTCTTCTTCCTGTTCGCACACGTGCTCGACACGGCCCTGGTCCGCGTCAGTCCGCACACGTACAACCAGGTCATCGGCACCTACAAGAACCCGGTGGTGAACCTCCTCGAGGTGGGCCTGGTCGGCGCCGTCATGTTCCACGCCTTCAACGGCCTGCGGATCATCGCCATCGACTTCTGGAGCAAGGGGCCGAAGTACCAGCGCCAGCTCCTGTGGGCCGTCGTCGGTCTGTGGGCGGTGCTCATGCTCGGCTTCCTGGAGCCGATGATGCAGCACACCTTCCACGAGTGGTTCGGGTGGTGAGCACTTCATGAGCACTCACGTCTCTCTGGAGCCGCCGCGCACGGGAAACCCCGGCCGCTCCCAGCGCATGCGCACCCGCAAGGGCCCGGGCAAGGTCACCCGCGGCAACTTCGAGCTCTACTCCTGGCTGTTCATGCGGGCCTCCGGGGTTCTGCTGGTCTTCCTGGTCCTGGGCCACCTGTTCATCATGATGGTCACCGACGGCGGCGTGGAGAAGATCGGCTTCGCCTTCGTGGCCGGCCGCTGGGCCTCCCCGTGGTGGCAGTTCTGGGACCTGCTGCAGCTGTGGCTGGCGATGATCCACGGCACCAACGGCATGCGCACGGTCATCAACGACTACGCCGACAAGGACCGCACCCGCGCGATCCTCAAGGGCCTGCTGTACACGGCCGCCGTGCTGACGATCTTCCTCGGCACCCTGGTCATCTTCACGTTCGACCCGAACATCAAGGGCTAGGGCAAGCGCATGGCACCCCAGATCCACACGTACGACACCATCATCGTCGGCGCCGGCGGCGCGGGCATGCGCGCGGCCCTGGAGGCCTCCAAGCGCAGCCGCACCGCCGTGCTGACGAAGCTGTACCCCACCCGCTCCCACACCGGCGCGGCGCAGGGCGGCATGTGCGCCGCACTGGCCAACGTCGAGGACGACAACTGGGAGTGGCACACCTATGACACCGTGAAGGGCGGCGACTACCTGGTCGACCAGGACGCCGCCGAGATCATGTGCAAGGAGGCGATCGACGCCGTCCTGGACCTGGAGAAGATGGGCCTGCCCTTCTCCCGGACCCCCGAGGGCAAGATCGACCAGCGGCGCTTCGGCGGCCACACCAAGGACCACGGCAAGGCCCCGGTGCACCGGTCCTGCTACGCCGCGGACCGCACCGGCCACATGATCCTGCAGACGCTGTACCAGAACTGCGTGAAGCAGGAAGTCGAGTTCTACAACGAGTTCTACGTCCTGGACCTGCTGCTGCACGAGGACTCGGACGGCACCAAGTACGCCGCCGGCGTCGTCGCGCTGGAGCTGGCCACCGGCGAGATCCACATCTTCCGCGGCAAGGCCGTCATCCTGGCCACCGGCGGCTTCGGCAAGGTCTTCAAGACCACCTCGAACGCGCACACCCTGACCGGCGACGGCATGGGCATCGTGTGGCGCCGCGGGCTGCCGCTGGAGGACATGGAGTTCTACCAGTTCCACCCGACGGGTCTGGCGGGCCTGGGCATCCTGCTCACCGAGGGCGCCCGCGGCGAGGGCGGCATCCTGCGCAACGCCGACGGCGAGCGCTTCATGGAGCGCTACGCCCCGACCATCAAGGACCTGGCGCCCCGCGACATCGTCGCGCGGTCCATGGTCCTCGAGGTTCGCGACGGCCGCGGCGCCGGTCCCAACAAGGACTACGTCTACCTGGACCTGACGCACCTGCCGGCCGAGCAGATCGAGGAGAAGCTGCCGGACATCACCGAGTTCGCCCGCACCTACCTCGGCGTCGAGCCGACCACGGAGCTGGTCCCGGTGTACCCGACCGCGCACTACGCGATGGGCGGCGTGCCGACCAACGTCTCCGGCGAGGTCCTGGCCGACAACGACACGGTCGTCAAGGGCATGTACGCGGCCGGCGAGGTGGCGTGCGTGTCGGTCCACGGCTCCAACCGCCTGGGCACCAACTCGCTGCTGGACATCAACGTCTTCGGCCGCCGCGCCGGCATCAACGCCGCGGAGTACGCGGTCGGCGCCGAGCTCAAGCCGCTGCCGGCCGAGCCGGAGCAGGCCGTGGTGTCGATGGTCGAGGGCCTGCGCAACTCCACGGGCCACGAGCGCGTCGCGCAGATCCGCCAGGAGCTGCAGACCACGATGGACCAGAACGCCGGCGTGTACCGCAACGACGAGACGCTGGCCCAGGCCGAGAAGGACGTCAAGGAGCTGCAGCGCCGGTACCGCGACGTCGCGGTCCAGGACAAGGGCAAGCGGTTCAACACCGACCTGCTGGAGGCCGTCGAGCTGGGCTTCCTGCTCGACCTGGCCGAGATCCTGGTCCTCGGCGCCCGCAACCGGACCGAGTCCCGCGGCGCCCAGGCCCGCGAGGACTACCCGACGCGGGACGACGTGAACTGGCAGAAGCACACGATGGCCTACCGGGAGAAGGACGGCGGCGATGACGGGTACCGAATCCGCCTGGACTACAAGCCCGTCATCGTGACCCGCTACCAGCCGACGGAGCGTAAGTACTGATGAGCACCGCCGTACAAGAGCACGTTGAGACCTCCGCGTCCGGCCAGGCCGGCGTGCCGCTGATGACCATCACGGTCCGCATCCGGCGCTACAACCCGGAAGTGGACGCCGCCCCGCACTGGGTGGACTACCAGGTCACCGCGGACCCGACGGCCCGCATCCTGGACTCGCTGCACAAGATCAAGTGGGAGCAGGACGGTTCGCTGACCTTCCGCCGCTCCTGCGCGCACGGCGTGTGCGGCTCGGACGCGATGCGGATCAACGGCAAGAACCGGCTGGCGTGCAAGGCCCTCGTGAAGGACCTGAACCCGGGCAAGCCGATCACCGTCGAGCCGATCCAGGGCCTGCCGGTACTCAAGGACCTCGTGGTCGACATGGAGCCGTTCTTCCAGGCCTACCGCGACGTCAAGCCGTTCCTGATCGCGCACGGCAACGAGCCCACGCGCGAGCGGATCCAGTCGCAGAAGGACCGCGACCGCTTCGACGACACCACCAAGTGCATCCTGTGCGCGGCGTGCACCACGTCGTGCCCGGTGTTCTGGGCCGACGGGCAGTACTTCGGCCCGGCGGCGATCGTCAACGCGCACCGGTTCATCTTCGACTCCCGCGACGACGGGGCGAACGAACGCCTGGAGATCCTGAACGACCGCGAGGGCGTGTGGCGCTGCCGGACCACGTTCAACTGCACCGAGGCGTGCCCGCGCGGGATCCAGATCACGCAGGCCATCGCCGAGGTGAAGCGGGCGCTGATCACTCGCAGGGTCATCTGACATATAGGTGACCTGATATGTGAACGATGTGCGGGGAAGACCCGCCGGAGAGTGATTCCGGCGGGTCTTCCCCTTTTGCGCACCCGATTCGGGGGACGCTGGACTCCCCGCCAGCCGATCCCGCGGCCGGCGGTCCCCCGAACGAAGGGATCGATGATGCGCCGTCTCACAGCCGTCACCGTCACCGCGCTCCTGTCCGCCGCCGCGCTCGCCGCCGGGGCCGACGCCGCCCAGGCCTCCGATGCCGGACGGGCTTCCGGCCCCCGGCACGTCTCTGGCGTCCGTCTGCTCGGCGCCCTGCACCTCAAGCGCGTGGACACCCTGCACGGCCAGACGCACGTCACCTACCTGGTGTGCACCTCGACGGCCGGCAGGCACGGCGCCGCGCCGGTGATCCACGGCTTCGGCGGCCTGAAGGACGCGACCTCGGCGTGCGAGGAGCTGGCCGCGGTGCACGGCGACCTCGACGTGCTGTCCGTGCACCCGGCCTGGCTGCCGCCGGCGCTGGAGGCCCCGGTGGAGGTCAGGGCGGCCGGGACGTGGGAGGGCGTCAAGGTGGCGTGGACCCACCGGTACTCGAACGACGGCTGGCTGGCCAAGCGCACCGGGGACGTGTTCGCGTTCTGACGCAACCCTGCGCGTCCGCCGCTTCGTCAGTGGGGTGACCACGGAGGGAGCGGCGGATGCGGGAAGCACGCGAGCGGGAGTTCGACGAGTTCGTCCTCGCGCGGCAGCAACGGATGCTGCGAACCGCGTATCTGCTGTGCGGGGACTGGCATCTCGCCGAGGACCTGACGCAGAACGCGCTGGCGAAGGTGTACGTCGGCTGGGCGCGGATCCAGCGGGTCGACAACGTCGACGCGTACGTACACCGGATGCTGTTCCGCACGTACGTCGACACGTATCGGCGGCGGCGCAAGCAGGAGATTCTGAGCGCTGCCGTGCCGGATGTCGCGGACAGTGCGGGCGGTGCGGACATCGCGAACCGCGGGGAGGTCCGGATGGCGCTGCTCGCGGCGCTGGCCCGGGTGACCCCGCGCTATCGCGCGGTCCTCGTTCTGCGGTTCTGGGAGGACCGCAGCATCGGTGAGGCCGCCGAGGCGCTCGGGATCTCCGAGGGGTCGGTGAAGTCGCACACCCACCGTGGTCTCCACCAGTTGCGCTCGGTCCTCGGGGACCAGGCGCTGGATCTCATCGGCAACTGAGGAGGCCGTGATGGAGGAGACGGATATGGGGCGGGTGTTCGCCGAGGCGGCGCCTGACACGGTGCCGGCGGTCGGGGACCTGTCGCAGCGGGCCCGGGCGCTGGGCAGGCGAAGGCGGGCTCGGCGCGCGGTCATGATGAGCGGCGGGACGGGGATCGCCGTGGCCGGTGTGGTGGGGGTGGTGGTCAGCCTCGGCGGGGCCGGGGCGGGGTCGCGGACCGGGACGGCCGGGCCGGACGTACGGCCTGCCGGCGTACCGGCCACCGCGACCAGCAGCGCGCAGAACGGCACGGCTCCGGTCACGAACCCGCCGTCCTCGGCGCCGACGTCTGCGCCGCACCCGTCGATGCCGTCGACCAAGGTGACCGACGACCCGGTCGCGGACCAGAAGGTCCTCGCCGCGGTCAAGGCGGCGCTGCCGAGCGGGGACGGCGCCAAGCTGAAGCTGTACCGGGCGGCCGGCAATGCGAACAACGGTTACGGCGCGGAGTTCAACATGGGCCAGACGGTCTTCAGCGTTTCTGTCGCGCGCTACGGAGACGAACAGAAGAGCGGCTCGCCGACTTTCTGCGCGTCCGACTCGCAGCACTGCACGAAGGGCACTTCGACCCTGCGGGGGCATCAGGTGCGGTGGGAGTACTACTACGGCGCCTTGGGCACACGGAGCCTGGACGTCTATGACGATCTGGGCGGGATCGACTATCTGGTCACGGCGGACGGACAGAACCCGTCGCAGCTGCCGGGGCTGACGGAGATGAAGGGGGTCGGGCTGAACGAGGCTGTGGCCTCGGCGCTGGTGGCCGCGTGGCCCGGGCACTGACCCGGCGGCGGTGATCCGCTACAACCACCCGCGCTGCTGCGCCGCCCGGACCGCCTCAGTGCGGTTCCGGGCGGCGGTCTTCTGGATGCACGCCGAGAGGTAGTTGCGCACCGTGCCCTCCGACAGGTGCAGCCGCCGGGCGATGTCGGCGATGGTGGAGCCGTCGGCGGAGGCCGCGAGGACGTCGCGCTCGCGGGGCGTCAGCGGGTTCTCCCCGGCGGCCAGCGCGGCGGCGGCCAGATCCGGGTCGATGACGCGCTCGCCCCGCAGCACCTTGCGGATCGCCGCGACCAGTTCGGCCACCGGCGCGTCCTTGACCAGGAACGCCGACGCCCCGGACGCCATCGCGCGCCGCAGGAAACCGGGGCGGCCGAAGGTGGTCAGGATGATGATGCGCACCTCGGGCAGCGCGCGGTGCAGCGCGTCGGCGGCGTCGAGGCCCGACATGCCGGGCATCTCGATGTCCAGCAGCGCGACCTGCACATCGGCGGCCTTCGCGGCGGCCAGGACCTCGTCGCCGCGGCCGACCTCGGCGACGACCGACAGGTCGTCCTCGAGGTTCAGCAACGTCGCCAGGGCGCCGCGCACCATGGCCTGGTCCTCGGCGAGCAGGAGGCGGACGACGCCGGGCGTGGCGTCCGGCGCGGCGTCGGGCGTGGCGGCGGTCATGGGGCCAACCTACCGGTGGTGGGGGTGCCGAGGCGGGGTGCGGTTGCTCTGGGGTTTCTCAGGCCTTTTACGGCTTCGTACATGGTTTGACGCCCCTCACGGGCGACCCGGTTCGGGGGAGCCTCACCCCGCGATCCCCCGCACCGGCGCGGCCGCCACCAACCGGAAGTCCCCGTCGTTCCCGCCCACCGACAGCCGGCCCCCGACCGCGTCCAGCCGCTCCCGCAGCCCGGTCAGCCCGTGGCCCCCGCAATCGTCCGTGCTCCCGACCGTCGCGGCCAGGCCGCGCCCGTCGTTGCGCACCGTGAGCACCATCTCCTCACCGCTGCGCGTCAGCGTGACCTCCACGTGCTCGGCCCCGCTGTGGCGGATCGCGTTCGTCACCGCCTCGCGCAGGCTCCAGGCCAGGGCGGCTTCGCTCTGCGCGTCGAACTCGCCGGTGGCGGCGATCACCTCGGGCGCCGCGTCGAGCTTGATCCCGGCCGCCTCGAGGGCCGCGTAGGCCGAGGCCACCTCGACCGCGAGCGTCGCCCTGCGGTAGCCGCTGACCGCCTGGCGGATGTCGGTCAGCGTCTGGCGCGACACCTGCTCGATCTCCTCGACCTCCTTCAGCGCCGCGTCCAGGCGCGGCGTCGGGCCTTCGGGGGCGGCGTCGCGGGCCTTGGCCAGCATGCGCTGCGCCAGCTCGGCCTTCAGCGTGATCGTCGCCAGCGAGTGGCCGGTCAGATCGTGCAGGTCGCGGGCCAGGCGCAGCCGCTCCTCGTTCGCGGCCAGATGCGCGACCTGCCGTCGGGCCTCACGAAGCTGGCCGATCAGGATCGCCATCTGCCGGATGCCGGTCGTGGACAGTCCCGCGAAGAACGTCGGCAGGGCCAGGAGCAGCCAATCGGTGGAGTTGGTGCCCGAGATCACCTCGCACAGCGTCATCAGGACGACCGCCGTCATGACGCCCTTGAACGCCTGCCGGTTCTCCAGCGACAGGCCGAGCCCCGCGCCGGTCCCGACGTAGATCCACATCCCGGCCAGGTCCGGGTTGACCCATATGCAGGTGACGAAGGCCACGGCGCTCATGGCCCCGAGAACCGGCAGCACAACACCGGTGTGCCTCACCGGCGTGCCCATCTCCCCGGTCTTCGGCCAGACGGCGAACGACAAGCCGCCGTACAGCAGCACGAACACGCCGACCAGCACGTAGTTCGCCAGCTTCCAGCCGGCCGCGTGATCGGAGCCGGCCGCCTTGCCGATCGGCTCGATCAGGTAGATCAGCCAGATCGCGGAGAACAGCCACTTGTACCGCCCGGGCTGTCCCACCCGGGGCGTGGTCGGGTCGATCGGCATCGACTCCGGATACGCCACGGCGTAGGCCGAGCGGTCAGCCCATTCCGCCGCGCCGGCCATCCCCTCCTCGGCCGTCGCCGACGGCCCCTCGGCCGACCGCTCGCTCTGCACGTCTGTCACCTCCGTATCGTGCATCCCCTATCGGGTCCCTCCGCAATTCGGCGGGTCCGCCGGCCTGCCGGCCGCAGCCGGTGCCGCGGACCGCCGGTCACGTCACTGTTCCTTCGCCGACCGGTACGAGGCGACCGCGAGCAGGGCGAACAGCACGCCCCAGGCCGCGACCACGCCGATCGAGGTGGCCGAGATCTTGCCGGTGGCCAGGATGTCCGTGCCCAGCTTGTGGGCCTGGTAGGTCGGGAACCACTTCCCGATCTTCTCCAGCGTGCCGCCGAGCGGGAACCACAGGCCGCCCAGGATCGCCATCGGGAAGAAGGTCAGCATCACCGCCGGCTGCGCCGTCTCCGGGTCGAAGCGGTAGCCGATCGCCACCGCCAGCGAGACGAAGGTCATCGAGACCAGCCACAGGATCACCGCGTTCGCGACCCACTTCCAGGCCGGCATCTCCACGTGGTTCAGGAAGGCGCCGATGCCGAACACCACCAGCACCGACGGGATCGTCGTGGCCAGCGAGGTGACCACCTTGGCGAAGACGTAGCCCCAGCCCGGCAGCGAGGTCAGCCGCAGCTGCCGGGTCCAGCCGGACTTGCGCTCGGTGGCGATCCGGATGGAGTTGTTCATCAGGGCGCCGGCGAACGCGCCGTAGGTGGCCATGGCGAGCATGTAGTAAGCCTTGAAGTCGACCCCGTCGGCCTGGGTGTTCTGCTTACCGATGATCAGGTACAGCGCCGCCGGCATCGCGATAGCGAAGATCAGGTAGCGGCCGTTGCGCAGGACCCGCAGCACGTCCAGCTTAGTGAGCGTCAGTGTCGCGTTCATCGCGCCGCCTCCAAAGTCCCGTGGTTGTTGTCCTCGGCGGTGATCGCGAGGAAGGCCTGCTCCAGGCCCAGGGCCTGGATCTCTATGTCGGCCGGCCGGTAGCCGGCGTCCAGCAGCGCGTAGAGCGTGGCGTCGGAGTCGGAGGTCTGCAGGCGCACGATGTCCGCCTGCCGCTCGACATGGACCAGGTTCGGCAGCCGGTGCAGCACCGCGTCCTGCACGCCGGGCAGCCGGAACGACAGCCGCTTGGCGCCCGCGCTGGCCTTGATCTCCGAGGCCGAGCCGTCGGCGAGCAGCCGGCCCTTGTTGATGACGATGACCCGCTCGGCGAACTGGTCGGCTTCCTCCAGGTAGTGCGTGGCGAACAGCACCGTCTTGCCCTCGTAGGCGCGCTCGCGCATGGTCGCCCAGAACGCCTGGCGGTTCTCCACGTCCATCCCGGTCGTGGGCTCGTCCAGGACGATCAGCGGACTGTCTCCGATGATCGCCATGGCGAACTGCACGCGCTGCTGCTGGCCGCCGGAGAGCTTGTCGACCCGGCGGTCGGCCAGGTCGGCGATGTTCGCCCGCTTGAGCGCGTCGGCGACCGGGATCGGCCGCGGGTGCAGCTTGGCCCACAGCTCCACCTGCTCGCGCACCGTCACGTCGCTCATCAGTCCGCCGGACTGGAGCATCGCGCCGACCATGCCGTGCTTGATGGCCTCGGCGGCGGTGCCGCCGAACAGCGCCACCCGGCCGGAGTCGGGCCGGCTCAGGCCCAGCAGCATGTTCAGCGAGGTCGACTTCCCGGCGCCGTTCGGGCCGAGGAAGGCGATGGTCTGGCCGGGCCGCAGGGCCATGGTCAGGCCGTTGACGGCGTGGACCGGGCCCTTGGGCGAGTGGAAGGTCTTGCTCACGTTCTCGAACTCGACTACCGCCCCGTCCGGGCTTCGAGTGTCTCGTGGCATCTTCAGGCATCCTTGGTCGTGTGGCGGGTGTGGCGTTCGTCGCCGGGATCCATGACACCACCGCGACCTGGCCCGCAACCATGGTGAAAGCTCGTGAAAACCGCATGACAGCTGTCATGGGCGGCAGGGTGAAAACCTCATGGGGCGCCCGGGACGATCGGCACCGGGCGCCCGTTCCGGCTATCTGGTCAGCACGGATCTGTACAACTCACTGACATGCGCGGCCTGGTCGGTCACGCCGTACCGCTCCAGTGCGACCGGCGGCGTGGACCGGTCGACCGGCTTCAGGTCGGCCGCGCCTCGCAGAGCGGCGGCGAACGCGTCCGGCCGGGACGGCACGCGCGTCGCCCGGGCCCCCAGCCCCGGCAGGCCGTCCAGCGCCGGGGAGTCGGAGTAGACCGCGGGCAGCCCGCAGGCCACCGCCTCCAGCGGCGCCAGCCCGAAGGTCTCCGACGGCGAGGGCGAGGCGAACACGTCCATCGCCGACAGCAGATCCTTGATCTCCAGCATGCCGCCGCCGACGTCGCCGGTGAAGTGCACGCGGCCCGGCATCAGCTCGTTCGCCAGCCGCTGCAGCCGGGCCCGGTCCGGGCCGGCCCCGACGATCAGCCCGATCGCGCCGTCGATCCGGCCGGCCGCCTCGATGAGCACCTCGAAGTGCTTGTCCGGATCCAGCCGGCCGACCCCGCCGATCACCAGCGCGCCGGCGTCGATGCCGAGGATCTTGCGGACCAGGGTGCGCGCGTTCGGGTCGAAGCGGAACTCGCGGAAGTCGATGCCGTTCTCGATCACCTCGACCCGGTCGATCCGCCAGGCCCGCAGGTAGTCGGCGACGGCCTGGGAGACCGCTATCGTCACCCGGCCCATGCGCTCGGAGGCCCGGTACATCGCGCGCACGCCCAGCCGGTCCTTCGGCCGGCCCTCGATGAGCTCGCGGCCCAGCGAGTGCTCGGTCGCCACGATGGCGCGGACCCCGGCCATCCGGGCGGCGAGCCGGCCGTACAGGTGGGCGCGGTACAGATGGGTGTGCACGAGGTCGAAGCCGCCGTCGCGGATGAGCTGCACCAGGTGCATCAGCGAGGCCATGTCGCGGTTGGACGGCATGCGCAGGTCGTGCACCCGGAACCCGTGGGCCCGGATCCGCTCCCCGACGCGGCCGCCCTCGGTCAGGCACGCCACCTCGCACTCCTCGGGCAGGTGCTGCAGCAGGGTGTCCAGCTGGCGTTCGGCGCCGCCGGAGGCCAGGCCGGTGATGACGTGCAGGATTCTGGTCATACGGGGCCGCCTTCCTTGCCCGGCGCGCCGGCGCGCGGGCAGGCGGGGCAAGCCGACGGGCCTGCGCCGTCGCGGGCGCCGACGCCGGGCCGGGCCGTGGGCTGAGGTCCGGGCCGGCCCCGGACCAGGGGTGGAGGCACCCGCGGCGAGATCGGAGGTTTGATCCGAGGATAGGCGGCGATATCGGATAAGACCCCCTGTCGGCCGTGCGCACACACGGCTGAGCTCGCCCCTGCCATCGATTCCCCCCGGGATCCGCGCGTCGGTCCGCTTCGGATTCCGCCGTCGGCCGTCCCCATAGCCGGATCCTAAGAGCCCTCATTTATGTTGACAACGGCGTCGGCGGGCGACTGGTTCGTCTCCGTCCGATGTTCGGTGCATGTCAACCGTTTCCGGGTGGCCTGAATCAGCGGGCGATCACCGCCACGAGCGAGGCGATCGCGAACGCTTCGAAGGCGGCGGGGAAGGCGATGGTGAAGAAGACCTTGCTCCGGACGTGCGCCACGAGCGCGCCGAGGAAGAACAGCACCAGTCCGACGGCGGCGGCGATCCCGAGCACACGCGCTCCGAACAGGCCGAACAGCAGCCCGACGGCGCCTGCGCCCTTGAGCAACCCCAGCATCGGCAGCCACGAGTCCGGCACGCCGACCAGCTCGGCGTTCTTCTTCACGAACGCGGCGCCGGCCAAGTCCGCGACGGCTTCGGCACCGTTGGCAAGGATGGTGACGACGAGGACGAGGACATCAGCGATGGTCATGTTTCCAGCGTCGCGAGGACAGCTGATGCGCCGCCAATACCTGCTTCTATAACTTGTGTGAATACAGGACGCGTAGCGTCTCCATAACGGGCGGTGGCGGGAGACGGGCGGGGGGCATGGACATCGACACCCGGCTGTTGCGGTACTTCGCGGTGGTCGCGGAAGAGGGGACGCTGACGCGTGCGGCGCAGCGGCTGTACGTGTCACAGCCCGCGCTGACCAAGCAGATCCGGCAGCTCGAAACACAGCTGGACGTGGAGCTTTTCACCCGGTCGCGGGCCGGGATGACACTGACGGCCGCGGGTCGTGCGCTTGCCGCGCGCGTTCCGGACTTGCTGGCGGCATGGGATGCGGCGGCGCGATTCACTCAGGCGGCCGCGCGGAAGGCAGAGAAAACTCTGCACGTGGGTTTCCTCGCAGCCGCCGCCAATGAGGCCACGCCGGAGATCGTCGCCGCGTTCGTCCAGCGGCGCCCCGGCTGGAAGGTGCGGATGCGGCAGTCGGACTGGGGCGATCCGACGGCGGGACTGGCCGACGGCCTGGTCGAGGCGGCGTTCCTGCGGCTGCCGATCCCCGACACGACGGGACTGCGTATCAGAGAGCTGTTCAGCGAGCCGCGCTGCGTGATCCTGAACGCGGGGCACCGGCTGGCCGGCCGGACCCGCATCACGGCGGCCGAGCTGCGCGACGAGTCCTTCGTCGCGGCCCCGGCCCGCACCGGGGCCTGGCGCGACTACTGGCTCGGCGGCGACGAGGTGGGCGGCCCGCACAGACCGCCGGTGCGCATCGGCGCGGTCACGTCGCAGCCCGACGAATGGCTCGCCGCGATCGGCAACGGCGACGGGATCGCCCTGGCCCCGGAGTCCGCGGCGCGGTTCTACCAGCGGCCCGGCCTGGTGTTCCGGCCGGTCGACGGGATCAGCGCGAGCACGGTCGCGGTGGCGTGGCCGGCTGCGCAGGACTCGGATCCGGTGGTGCGGGACTTCGTGGCCTGCTGTGTGAATGTCATCGCAAAGAATTGAGAAACCTCAGCGAGACGGCGGCTCGGGCGGCCGAACGGCGGGTTCGATCCACCGCTCCGGGGCGCTCCGGGGCGCTCCGGTCCGCTCCGAGGCGCTCAGGGCGCTCCGGTCCGCCCCGAGCCGCCCCGCGACTTCAATGCCGGGAAGACGGTCCCCCCAGCAATCCGCCCAGCAACGACCCGTCCGAACCCGCCGTGCTCGTCGTCTCCGACGGTGCCCCGGACGGGCCACCACCGGTCGGGGTGCCGCTCGGGGCCGCCGGGCCGCCCGTCGTCGAGTCGTGCGTGGGCGTGTTCTGCGCTCCGGTCGGAGTGCCCGTCGGATCGGCGCCGGAACCGCCGGCCGAGGGGCCGGAGCCCGCAGTGCCGCAGACCACCTTGTCCTGCGCGGCATACGAACTGTGGAACACCTCGCGGACCGGGTTCTGGCCGGCCTTGGTGAGCGTGCGGGTGACGTCCACCTGGAAGCCGGGCACGCCGTCGCCGGCGACACACGTGCTCGCCGCGGAGTACGTGGTCTTCGGCTGCACCGGCGCGTAGTGCGGCGAAGTCTCGGTCTGCACCGCGTCATACGCCTTCTGCCCCAGCACCGCGACGGTCACGGCGTTGTCCGTAACGCTCGTCCAGAGGTAGAGCGGCCCGCCGGAATCGTTCTGGAACTTCAGGTCCACATCCGGGTACGCCACCGCCGCCTCCATTCCGGGCGGGAAGTGGTCGGTCACCGTCGCGTGCGGGTGGTGTTCCACGTCCTTGAGCCCGGCCAGATACTCGGCGTTGAACAGCGCGGTCGCGACCAGCGAGGTGCCGGAACCGGCGTCCTGTCCCGAGGCCGAGGCCGAACCGGAGCTCGACGCCGAACTCGACGACCCGGACTGGCCACCGCCCGCCGGAACGAACCCGTTCGCCGCCGTCCGCGCACCGAGCACCTGGTTCAGGCTGAAGGTCTGCCCCGGCTGCACGATCTGGCCGTGCACCAGATCCGCCGCGCGCTTGACGTTCGCGGTCCGCTGCGTCGCAGCCGTGAACGGCGCGGTGTACGAGCCCATCACGTCGCGAATCCCCAGCGCCTGCGCGGCCTCGGTCGTCAGCGCCGGCGGCAGCGGGCCGATCGGCACCGTCGCCACGCGCTGCGACGAAGACGTCTTCGTCAGCACCGGCAGCACCGCGTTCTGAATCGCCGTCGGCGAGTACCCGACCCCGTTCTTCCCCGGCACCAGCACCGGCCGGCCCCCGGAGACGGTGAACGAAGCGTCCGCCGGCGGCTGCTCCAGCTTGGCCAGCGCGTCGTGATCGAGCTCGGTCCGGATCCCGGCCCCGTCGAGCTTGGGCGCCAAGCCTCCGTGGCCGTCCGGCTCGATCGCCAGATGACGCCCCAGGATCGTGGGCTTCAGCACGGTCTTCACACTGCCGGTGATCAGCGTGACCGACCCCGACATGGCCGGACGCGCGAAGTCCTGCATCGCCTGCGCGACAGCCGCCGGCGTCACGGTCGGCTGCACGTCGTGGACGGTCAACGCGACGGGAGGAGCGGGGAAGACACCGGCAGCGGCCGGTACCGGAGCAGGCGCCGCAGCAGGCATCGAAGCCGACGGCAGCGCATAGGCGGCCAGAGTCATCGGCGAACCCGCGTCGCCGGACTTCTCATGCGCCATGGCCGCCACATGCACCGCCGCCACACCGTTGTCGAACGCCGAAACCACGGCGGCGACCGCGGCGTCGACGTCGACCTCCCGGCCCGGACGCGGCGCGATCGGCGTCGGCACACCGCCGGGGAAGATCACGCTCCCGTCCACCATCGGCTTGGTGAACCCGGCAGTCAGATTCGTCAGCGCGGCCTTCAACACCGCGCGGTCGACGGTCACCCGTAGTGGCACATCACGACCGCTCCCGGCGAGCGCCGGAATCGCGACCGCCGGATCGGTGCGACCGGCCGCCGCGGCGGCGATCGTCCCGGCGTAGTCGATGTCCAGTCCGGCCTTGTCCGGCGGCAGCTGGAACGTGGTCCCTTCGGCGGTCAGCCGGATCGGCGCGTCCAGCACCGGGGCCAGCGCCGTCGAGAGCTTGGTCTCGGCAGCCGTCCGCGACATGCCGCCGATGGCGACGCCGTCCACGACCGTGCCCTGGGGCACCTGTCCCTCGAAGGCGAGCGCCGCGCCGTACAACGTGCCGAAGGCGAGCGTCACCGACACCGCCGACACCAGCGCCACCCGGCCGCGCCGACGCCCACGCCGGTGATGGTCGGGGTGGTGGTCGGACCAGTGTTCCCTCGGCAGCACCTTGGTCTCGTCGTCGCCGGGGTACTCGGTGTAGCCGGTGTGGCCGCCGCGCGCCGGGGTCGGCACAGTGGCCGCTCGCGGCGCGGCCGCGGCTGGGGCAGCGACAGAAGCCGCCGCGGCAGCGCCCTCACGCGCCGGCGGCACGGGACGCGGACTCGCCGTGCGCGGCGGCAGGACGGGCCGCGTGATCGCCGGCGCCGTCCGCCGGAAGTCCGAGGCCGAGATCGCCGCGGCGCCCATGGGCACCAGCGAGTCCGTCGACGGATCGTAGAACGACGACTCCCCCGACGAGTCGTGGAAGATCCCGCCGAGGTACCGCATCCCCACCGGACTGCGCCGCGCGGCGTCGTAGCCGGGAACCTGTGTCGGCACGCCGTACCGCCCCGCGGGCGGAGCGCTCGGCGTGTACTGCCCGGGCATCATCGGAGGCTGCGAGGCCTCGGCCGCACCGGCCGGACCGCCCTGCGAGGACACCGTCGGCACCGAACCCGGTACCGAAGCCGGCCTCGAAACCGGCCTCGAAGCCGACCTCGGAGCCGGCCTCGAAGCCGCCCCGGCCGGGACTCCGGCGGACCGCTGGGCCTCCAGCTCGCGCCCGATGGCGTCGAAGTCGCCGAAGAACTGCTCGACGGTGTCCGACAGCAGATCCGCCTCGGCCCGGCTGGCGAGGTCCGGCGGCACCGACGCGGTGAGCCGCGCCGACCGCTGCAGCGTCCGCACCCCGCCGAACGCCGCGCCCGGCATCGGCACGACCATCGTCGCGGTGGTCAGCGCCAGCACGTCGCCGGGCAGCGCGGTCGCCTTCGCCGGGCTCACCCGGTGCAGCATCTGCGAGGCCTCGACGACGTCCTCGATCAGGGCGTCGCCGCGCAGCGTGGTCGACGGGACCGGCGGGGTCTCCGGAAGCTTGATCCGCAGCAGCGCACTGGCCTGCTCGGCGGGCACCACGCGCAGCGGCCCCTCGTTCGGCACCCACTGCGGGTCCGCGCCGGGAGCGGCGGCCGGATGAACGGCCGAAGAAGCGGACACACCGCCGCTGAACGCGTTCGGCCCGGTGTGGGAGAAGGTGCCCGGACCCGGCGTCCCGTCCGCGCCGCCGGGTCCGGCGAGGCGCTGTGCCGGGAAACTGCCCGAGCTGCTCAGTATGTCGGCGCCGCCACCGAAGCCGGACATGATTCCGGTCCCGTAGTCGCCGCCGGAGCCGTAGTCGAGCCCGCGCACGTCCGCGGGCGCGCCGGCGGGACCGGCCGGGTCGCGAAAGAGCGACGCGTCGTGGAACCCGGTCGCTCCGGGGTTGCCGACCGCACCAAGCCCGCCGGCCGGCGGCACCTGGTCGCGGAACAGCGGACCGCCGCCGAACCCGTAGTCGGGCTGCCGGTCGGGATCGTCGTCTGCCGGGCGTCGGGGAAACTCGTCGTTCAAAATCGGTCGCCTCTGTCAAGGTCGGTCGCGCAGGGCCATCGGGCAGGGCCTACTAGCTGTGCCATCTAGCAGCGCGCCACCGGCCACCGAGAGTATTGCTCCGATCACAGTACTGTGATCTGCGGTGGTCACAGAGGCGTAGGGGTGACATTGCCACGGGCATGCGGCGCTGACCCGCCGGAATCCGGCCAGGCTTCACCCGATCGAGCGAGTTCTATTCCGCCTCGAGTCCTCTGACGAAAAGGGACTATTCTGGTGGTTCTGGTACAGGGAGAGACTCAGAGCGAGCGAGTACCCGTCGTCTTCGAGAGCCGATCAGTCAGCTGCCACTGGTACACCAGCACCGCGATCCCGAAGGCGATGACAAGGCCCCCATAAACGAAGATCTGCGCCGAGGACGTGTTGGCCAGGATCACATCGCCGCCGGAGCCCACGCCGAACATCAGCGCCGCGACGACCAGCAGCCATCCGCCGGTCGCGATGCCCACGGCCCGCGGCGCGCGCAGCAGGGCCCCGCCGACCAGCAGCAGCGCCGTGAGCAGCACCAGACCGATCACGGACCCGAGCGGGAAGGCGAAGCCCCCCGAACCGCCCTGCGCGGGGGAGGTCGGGTCGCCGGCGTCGAGCAGGCGCGGGCCGGAACCGCCGACCCGCACCGTGTAGCCCTGGATCATCGTGCCGATCAGCCCGACCACGACCCCGGCCCCGCCGAGCCCGGACAGCAGCAGCACGCGCCCCCGCGGGGACTCCGTGCCGAGCCGCGCCGCGGCCAGCAGACCCACCAGACCGACCAGACCGGCCAGCACCACGACCACCGACACGCCGACCTCCGCTGCGCCCGAAACGTCCATCAGCCCTGGGAAACCCCGGCGCCGGCCCCGTCGGCGACGCCCAGGCCGGAGAACAGGTCCTTCTCCCACTCGGCGTCCGGCCGCTCGGCGGCGCCCTTCACCAGCTGGTAGTACTCGTGGGACATGAACTCCATGCCGATCGAGTTGGACAGCGCGAAGAAGCCCTGCTCCATCGAGATCTGCGTGGGATAGGCGCGCATGCCCTCGCGCTTGTGCTCCATGTACGCGCTGCCGTCGACGCAGGTGGTGACCAGCGCGTCGTCGGTGCCGAAGGGCAGGTCGTCCACCGAGTCCACGGCCTGGAAGCCGCTGGTGTCCCCGGCCTCCTTCAGCGCGCTGATGCCCTCGGCGAGCACCGACTTCGGCATCGCGGTCCAGTAGATCTTCGCGACCTCCCAGGCCGGGCCGGACTCGGGCGCGTGGCCGGCGTCGGCCGCGAGCTCCGCGGCGCGCATGGCGACCCGGTGGGCCTGGATGTGGTCGGGGTGGCCGTAGCCGCCGTTCTCGTCGTAGGTGACCAGGACCTGCGGCCGGATCTCGCGGATCACCTTCACCAGGTGCGCGGCGGCCTCGTCGAGGTCGGCGTTCCAGAAGGCGTGCGGCTTGTCGTTGGCGGCCGTGCCCATCATCCCGGAGTCGCGGTAGCGCCCGAAGCCGCCGAGGAACCGGTGGTCGGCCACGCCGAGCGCGGTCATCGCGTTCGCCAGCTCCACGACCCGCACCTCGGCCAGCCGGTCCTGGCGGTCGGCCGCCAGGTGCGCCAGCTCCGGGACCAGGACCTCGCCCTCCTCGCCGGCGGTGCACGTGACCAGCGTGACGTGCGCGCCTTCGGCGGCGTACCCGGCCATCGTGGCCCCGGTGCCGATCACCTCGTCGTCCGGGTGGGCGTGGACGAGCAGCAGACGCCGGGCGGCCGTGGGGCTCGCCGGGGGCGCCGCGGCGTCCGTCGGCGCGGTCGTGTTCACGGTCATAGGGCAAGGGTACGCATACCTTCCCCGCCGCTCTCGGAACGGCCCGGTCCCGGCTCGGGCCCTAGCATGTTCGCCATGGCTGACATCCCCTCCTTCCCGCGGCATTCGGCCCGCACCCAGCGCTTCACCCTCGGCGTGCCGCGGGCCTTCAGCATCGCCCCGGACGGAACGCGGATCGCGTTCCTGCGCGGCAGGCACGGTACGGACACCGCGACGTGCCTGTGGGTACTGGACCCGGCGACCGGCGACGAGCGCCTGGTCGCGGACCCGGTGGCGCTGCTCGGCGGGGCGGGCGAGGAGCTGACCGAGGAGGAGAAGGCGCGCCGCGAGCGCTCGCGGCAGGGTGCGGCCGGCATCGTCGGCTTCGCGGTGGACGCCGAGCTGAAGCACGCGGCGTTCTCGCTGTCCGGCCGCCTGTTCGTGGCGGACCTCACAGCGGCTGAGCCGGAGCGGGCGGTGCGCGCCCTGGAGACCCCGGCCGGCGTCGCCGACCCGCGGCCGAACCCGGCCGGCACGCATGTGGCCTACGTCGCCGGCGGCGCGATGCGCGTGATCGGCATCGACGGCTCCGGCGACCGCGCGCTGGCCGAGCCGGAGACCGACACGGTCACCTACGGTCTGGCCGAGTTCATCGCGGCCGAGGAGATGGACCGCTTCCGCGGCTACTGGTGGGCCCCGGAGGGCGACCGCCTGTTCGCCGAGCGCGCCGACGAGGCGCCGATCCAGACCTGGTTCATCTCCGACCCGGCGAACCCCGGCAAGGAGCCGGCGGCGGTGCGCTACCCGGCCGCCGGAACGAACAACGCGGCGGTCTCCGGCGCGGTGCTCGGCCTGGACGGCTCGCGCGTGGACGTCACGTGGGAGGACGCCTCGCCGTACCTCACCACGGTCCACTGGTCCGCCGGCGGCGACCCGGTGCTCGGCCTGATGAACCGCGCGCAGACGCGCATCACCTACGCGCTGCTCGATCCGGACACCGGCATGGTGGCGATGCACAGCGAGGAGTCGGACCCGCGCTGGGTGGACGTCGTGTCCGGCGTCCCGGCCTGGGCTTCGGGCGCCGAGGACGGCGACGAGGAGCCCTCGGCCGCGCTGGTCACCGTAGGAGCGCGCGACGGCGCGTACCGCGTCCTGCTCGACGGCGAGCCGCTGACCCCGCCGGAACTCCAGGTGCGAGCGGTGCTGGCGGTCGGCGAGCACGGCGTGCAGTTCACGGCGAGCGCCGACGACCCGGCCGAGGTGCACGTGTTCCTCGTCTCGCGCGACGGCGTGGTGCGTCAGCTCACCGAGACGTTCGGCGTCCACTCGGCGGCGTTCGGCGCGGACCTGGCCGTCATCAGCTCGACCTCGTTCTCCGAGCCCGGCTCGGTGGCGCGCGTGGTGCGCCTGGACGAGGACGGCGACGCGAAGGACCTGTGCACGGTCCGCAACGTCGCCGAGGTCCCGCAGCTGCGGCTCAACGCGACGATGGTCCGGCTCGGCGAGCGGGGTCTGCGCGGCGTGCTGATCCTGCCGAACGGCCACGTGCCGGGCACCAAGCTGCCGGTCCTGCTGGACCCCTACGGCGGCCCGCACGCGCAGCGCGCTCTGGCCGCGCACAACATGCACCTGGCCTCGCAGTGGCTGGCCGACCAGGGCTTCGCCGTCCTGGTCGTGGACGGCCGCGGCACGCCGGGCCGGGGCCCGGAGTGGGACCGCGCGATCTACCGCGACTTCGCCGGCCCGGTGGTGCAGGACCAGGCGGACGCCGTGCAGGCCGCGGCCGCGCAGAACCCGGACCTGGACCTGTCCCGCGTGGCGATCCGCGGCTGGTCCTTCGGCGGCTACCTCTCGGCGCTGGCCGCGCTGCGCCGCCCCGACGTGTTCCACGCCGCGGTGGTCGGTGCGCCGGTCACCGACCAGCACCTGTACGACACCTGCTACACCGAGCGCTACCTGGGCCACCCGGACGCCGAGCCGGACGTCTACCGGCGCAACTCCGTGGTCGTCGGGACCGAGCCGAGCGGCTGGGCCGAGCAGCACCGGCCGCTGATGGTGATCCACGGCCTGGCCGACGACAACGTGGTGGTCGCGCACACCCTGCGGCTGTCCTCCGCGCTGCTGGCCGAGGGGCGCCCGCACGAGACGCTGCTGCTGTCGGGCGTCACGCACATGACGCCGCAGGAGGTCGTGGCGGAGAACCTGATGCTGCTGCAGGTGGACTTCCTGAAGCGGTCGCTGGGCTGATCGCCGCGGGGTAAACCCCGTCGCGCCGCACCGAGTCGGTCACGACCGGTGCGGCGCGCCCGTACCCTCGATTACGCTGGCCGCCACACTGTGCGGGCAGGTGACCAGGGGGCTGGCAGGCGATGGCAGAGGTAGTACTCGACGGCCGGTACCGGCTCGTCCGGCAGCTCGGCCGGGGCGGCATGGGCGAAGTCTGGCGCGCGTACGACAACCGGATCGGGCGCGAGGTCGCGGTGAAGATCGTGACCGCCGGCGGCCTGTCCGAGGAGAATCTGGCGCGCTTCGACCGCGAGGCCCGCATCATCGGCAATCTGTCCGGGCCGTCGATCGTGACGGTCCACGACTACGGGCACGACGTGTACGCCGGCGAGACCGTGCCGTACCTGGTGATGGAGCTCGTCGCCGGGCGCACCATCGCCGACCGGATCCGCAAGGACGGCCCGGTCCCCGCGCCGACCGCGCTGGCGTGGGCGGCGCAGATCTGCGAGGCCCTGAACGTCGCGCACACGGCGAAGGTCGTGCACCGCGACATCAAGCCCAGCAACGTGATGGTGACCGAGGCCGGCACGGTGAAGGTCCTGGACTTCGGCATCGCGCGCTTCGTGGAGCAGCAGACCACCCGCACCGGCCTGACCGCCGCCGGCATGGTCATCGGCAGCGCCGAGTACATGTCGCCGGAGCAGGCGCAGGGCGGCCACGTGGACGCCCGCTCCGACCTGTACTCGCTGGGCGGCCTGCTGTACTTCACCCTGACCGGGCGCGGTCCGTTCGAGGCCGACTCGCCGGTCGGGCTCGCGTACCAGCACGTGACGCGGACGCCGGAGGCGCCGAGCCGTTACCGCCAGGGCATCCCGCGTCCGGTGGACGCCTTCGTGTTGGCGCTGTTGGCGAAGGATCCGCAGGACCGGCCCGCCGACGCGCGGATCGTCGCAGAGCGGATCCGGGGGCTGCTGGCGCCGGGAGGCGGCCCGGCCGGAACGCAGGAACTGGAGACGGTCGAGATCCCGGCCGGATCGCAGGACTCCACCAAGCCGCTGCCGGGGCACACCGGCTCGCTGCCGGGGTACTCCGTCCCGGCGCCGGGGCACTCCGACTCGATGCAGGCCACGAGCTTGATGCCGCCCCCGACCGGTCCGATGCCGCCGCCCCTCGGCTCGACCCCGGACGCTCCCACGCACGCCATGACGCCTGGTACCGGTCTCACGCCGAATCCCGGCTCCTCGTTCACTCCGCCGAGCACCAGTTTCTGGAGTCCGGATCAGCAAGGCGTCCCCGGTGCCCGTCAGGCTCCCGGGAACCCGATGGCCACCGGGTTCCCGGAGGAACGCCCGAACGCGAACCCTTCGCGGCGCTGGTTCCTCACCGGCGCCGCGACCGTCGTCGCCGGAGGCGCGGGCGTGGGCACGTGGCTGGCGCTCGGCCAGGGCCACAGCTCGTCGAAGTCGCCGGGCAGCACGGGCACCGGCCCCGGTCCGGCATCGGGGTCCGCGCCCGCCTCGAAAACCCCGAGTTCTCCGGCGAGCAGCAGCGCCACGGGCGCCGATCCTGTGCCGGTCGCCTCGCTGACCGCGCAGAAGGCCCCGGTCAACCACGTCGCCTTCAGTCCCGACAGCAAGATCCTCGTGGGCGCCGCACAGGACAACACCGCCCGGCTGTACGACGTGTCCGACCCGAAGCAGCCGAAGTCGCTCGGCGTCTGCGTGAAGCACACCTCGATGGTCTTCGACGTCGCCGTCAGCCCCGACGGCCAGACCCTCGCCACCAGTTCGCACGACCAGTCGCTCGGCTTGTGGGACATCCGGAATCCGGCCTCGCCGGTGCTGCTGTATCAGATGCCGCTCGGCAGCCAGGGCGCCGGCGTGCGCTTCAGCCCGGACGGCACGATCATGGCGGTCGGGCTGTGGAACGGCAAGGTCCAGCTGATCACCGTGAACCATCCGACCAGCCAGTACACGGTGAACGCGCACAGCGGCATCGTCTACAGCGTGGCGTTCAGCCCCGACGGCACGACGCTGGCGACGGGGTCGTTCGACAAGACGGTTAAGCTGTGGGACGTCCGCCATCCCTCCGCCGTGCAACACCTCGGCACCGCCTCGGACCACACCGACCGGGTCTTCGACATCGCCTACCACCCGCACGGCAAACTCCTCGCCACCGGATCGGCTGACCACTCGCTGATCCTCTTCGACGTGTCGGATCCGGCCAATCCTTCGGTGGTACACCGGATCGGCCAGGACGACGAGGCGACCGGCGTGGCGTTCACCCCGGACGGCCGGACCGTCGCCAACGGCAGCGGCGCGAGCAAGGTGGTGCGGCTGTACGACGTCACGGATCCCGCCTCGCCGCGACCGCTGAATCCGCTGGCCGGCCACACCGACTACGCGCTGGGAGTCGCGATCAGCCCGGACGGCAAACTGCTGGCGTGCGCGGACCAGGACAGCAGCGTTCTGCTATGGCGCCTCTGATCCGCATCGGATCCGCGCCTCTGATCTCTGATTTCCATATACACCCCGAGACAAGCAACCTGCCCGGGTGACGCAACGTCTAATAGCCGTAGTCACCCGGGAAGGTTGGGTTCCATGAACCGTATTTCCGTCTTGTTCACAGTGGGAGCGCTCGGTACCGCCGCCCTGACAGCCGGATGCTCAAGCAGCGCCTCGAAGAGCGCGGTCGGCGGCGGATCGACATCGGAGACGCCGGTCGCCAGTACGTCCTCATCGGGATCGGCGGCGAATCCCGGTGCCGCCGCCACCTCGTCGTCCACCGCCGCCGGCGGAGGCACGACGTCGAGCGCCGCCCCGACGACCGCACCGCCGGCCTCGACGGCGGCGCCCACGCACGCCGCGGGCGGCGCGTGCACCACGGCCGAGATGCCCTCGGGCACCTGGAAGGTGGTCCCGGACAGCCAGGGCGCCGGCCACGTCGCCGCCGACCTCGCGTTCCAGAACACCTCGGGGCACACCTGCACGATCGCCGGCTTCCCCGGGTTGTCGCTCCTGGCCTCCAACGACCACCCGCTGCCGACGAACGTCCTGAAGGACACCTCGCTCGCGGTCACCACCATCAAGGTCGCCCCCGGCGCCTGGGTCCACTCCGAGATGCGCTACTCGCCGAACATCCCTGGCCCCGGCGAACCCCAGAGCGGCCAGTGCGAGCCCACGGCCGTCCACGCCCTCGCGCTCCTGCCCGGCGACTCGGCCTGGACGCACGTCACGCTCGGCAACCCGACGACGGTGTGCGAGAAGGGCGAGGTCCAGGCGAAGCCTTTCGTGAGCGGGCAGTCGAGCCCTGACGGGGGCTGAGACTCGCGGGAAACGCCGACCGGCAAACAAGAACGGCCGCCGCGGGAGAACTCCCGCGGCGGCCGTTCCGCACTTCCTCGAAGGGCGCCACCTCAAGCCGGCGCTCTCAGGCCGATCGACTCGATCTCAGCCCTGCACAGCCTCAGCCGTGCTTCGCCTCAGCCCTGCTTCGCCTTCGCGCCCCGCGTCCGCCCGCGCACCTGCGCGTTCAGCTCCACCTTCCGGATCCGCACGGTGTCCGGCGTGACCTCCACGCACTCGTCCTCGCGGATGAACTCCAGCGCCTGCTCCAGCGACAGCTGGCGCGGCGGGATCAGCGTCTCGGTGACGTCCGACGTCGACGAGCGCATGTTCGTGAGCTTCTTCTCCTTGGTGATGTTCACGTCCATGTCGTCCGAGCGCGAGTTCTCGCCGACGATCATGCCCTCGTACACCTCGGTGGTCGGCTGCACGAACATCGTGCCGCGCTCCTGGAGGTTCATCATCGCGAACGGGGTCGCGGCGCCCGCGCGGTCGGCCACCAGGGAGCCGGAGGTGCGGGTGCGCAGCTCGCCGTACCAGGGCTCGTAGCCCTCGAACACCGCGTGCGCGATGCCGGTGCCGCGGGTCAGGGTCAGGAACTCGGTGCGGAAGCCGATCAGGCCGCGGGAGGGGACCACGAACTCCATGCGGACCCAGCCGGTGCCGTGGTTCGTCATGGTCTCCATGCGGCCCTTGCGGTTGCCCTGGATCAGCTGGGTGACGGCGCCGAGGAACTCCTCGGGGGCGTCGATGGTGAGGCGCTCGACCGGCTCGTGGAGCTTGCCGTCGATGGTCTTGGTGACCACCTGGGGCTTGCCGACGGTGAGCTCGAAGCCCTCCCGGCGCATGGTCTCCACCAGGATGGCCAGCGCCAGCTCGCCGCGGCCCTGCACCTCCCAGGCGTCGGGGCGCTCGGTGGGCAGCACGCGCAGCGAGACGTTGCCGACCAGTTCGCGGTCCAGACGGTCCTTCACCAGGCGCGCGGTGACCTTGGTGCCCTTGGTCGGGCCGCGGCCCACCAGCGGGCCGGTGTTGGTGCCGATGGTCATCGAGATCGCCGGCTCGTCGACGGTGATCAGCGGCAGCGGGCGCGGGTCCTCCGGGTCGGCCAGGGTGTCGCCGATCATGATCTCCGGGATGCCGGCGATGGCGATGATGTCGCCGGGGCCGGCGGACTCGGCCGGCTTGCGCTCCAGCGCCTCGGTCATCAGCAGCTCGGTGACCTTCACCCGCTCGATGCTGCCGTCGTGGCGGCACCAGGCCACCTGCTGGCCCTTGCGGATCTCGCCCTGGTGCACCCGGCACAGCGCGATGCGGCCCAGGAAGTTGGACGCGTCCAGGTTCGTGACGTGCGCCTGCAGCGGCGCACCCTCGGTGTAGGACGGCGCCGGGATGGTCTCCAGGATGGTCTTGAACAGCGGCAGCAGGTTGTCCGAGTCCAGCTCGCCGCCCTGGCCGTTGCCCGAGGAGCCGGGGACCGGCTTGGTCAGCGAGGCCTTGCCGTCGCGGGCGATGGCGTAGACGATCGGGAACTCGATCTGGTCCTCGGTGGCGTCCAGGTCCATGAACAGCTCGTAGGTCTCGTCGATGACCTCGTCGACCCGGGAGTCCGGCCGGTCCACCTTGTTGATCAGCAGGATCACCGGCATCTTCGCGGCCAGCGCCTTGCGCAGCACGAACCGGGTCTGCGGCAGCGGGCCCTCGGAGGCGTCCACCAGCAGCACGACGCCGTCCACCATGGACAGCCCGCGCTCCACCTCGCCGCCGAAGTCGGCGTGCCCGGGGGTGTCGATGATGTTGATCACCACGTCCTCGCCCTCGGGACCGCGGTAGTGCACCGCGGTGTTCTTGGCGAGGATGGTGATGCCCTTCTCGCGCTCCAGGTCGTTGGAGTCCATGGCGCGCTCGTCGACGTGCTGGTGTTCGCCGAACGCGCCGGACTGCCACAGCATCGCGTCGACCAGCGTCGTCTTTCCGTGGTCGACGTGCGCGACGATCGCCACGTTCCTGATGTTGTCGCGTGTGGGCATGCCTGAGCGCTCCTTGGCAGAAGGGGATACCTACCCATGGTACGGGGTCCGGAATCCTCCCGCTTACCGTCAGTGCCCAGCCGCACGGCGTCGGGGTTAACTCGGAGCGACGAACAGCGCCGCCGATGTGGCGGCCGTCACACTCGCCGAGCCGGGCCGCCGACCGCGCAAGCGCCCGCCGGCCCACCCGGAGAACCCGCCTACCCGTTGGCCGGGAGCATGGTCACCGTGCCGCCCGCGGACACCACCACGCCGCCGGGCACCGCGAGCCACACCGGCTCGGCCCCCTGTTCGAACCCGGCCACGACCGGGTACTTCCAGCGCGTCCGGCCGGTCGGCAGGTCCACCGCCCACCAGGCACCCGTCTGGTCGTAGACGTAGACATTGGTGTCCGCCAGCTGCGGCGCCCCGGCGTCGGACGCGGTGTCGAACGACTCCGTGCCCTGCGACTGCCACAGGACCCGCCCGGACGCCACGTCGACCGCGTAGAGGCCGTGGCCGGACAGGGCGACGACCGTGGCCAGGTCCGGCGAGCGGGTCACGAACGCGAGCGTCCCGGCGTCGCCGACCGGCTCCGGCAGCTTCGCGTTCCACGCGGCCAGGCCGCCGGCCACGGTCCCCGCGGCCAGGCTGTCGCCGCTCGGGGCGGCCGGGAGCAGGCTGACGTAGCGGTCACCGGCGTAGGCGAGCTTGGTGAGCGACACGCGCCCGGTGCCCACCGCCGCCTTCAGCGGACGCGCCCACGCCTGGTCGCCGGTGTGGATGTCCAGGGCCACGCAGGTCCCGGCGGAGTCCGGTGCCTGGGTCCCGGCGGCCAGGATCTGGGTGCCGTCGGCGGGCAGCGCCAACGTGGCGAACTCCACACCGTTCTTCTGCCACAGGAGCCTGCCGTCGGCGGCGTCCAGGGCCGACAGGAACGGGGCGGGGCCCGTCATCCCGGCCACGAACACCATGCCGCTCAACACCCCGGCGACCCGCACCCCGGACGCCCCCTGCGGCATCGGCACCCGCCACTTCTGCGCCCCGGTCTTTACGTCGAGCGCGAGCAGGTCGCCGCCGGCCGGGACCGCGTCGGACGCGACGATCAGATGGACGACGCCTCCGGCCACCACCCCGTTGCCGGACCCCGCAAGCCCGGGAGCCTTCACCGGACCCCACTTCGGATTGGAACCGAGGTCGTAGCCGGAGACGCCGCTCTGGCCCGCCACGACGAGCACGCCGTCGCCGAACGCCAGCGAGGTGAGCTGCCCGACACCGGACATCTGCCAGAAGGGCGCCGCGTTCGGGCCCTGCAGCGAACCGGACGCACCGACCGGCGGCGCGAGCGGACCGCCGGCCGGAAGCGGATGCCCGGAGGCCGAGGGTGGGAGGGAGGCCGAGGGCGCGGCGGCAGCGGCCGACGTCGACGGCGCCGCGGCGCCGACGGAACCCCCAGAAGGCTGCGCGTCGGCAGCCGTGGTTGTGGTGCCGGAGCTGCCGCTGAGGCCCAGGGCCATCGCAGTACCGCCGCCAACTGCAACAACACCACCGGTGAGCGCTAGCAAGAGGTTGCGACGGCTCCGGGAGGCGGGGGCTTGCACGACGGGGAGAGGACCGGTCTGGCTGCCGGGTATTCCGGTCACCGCGCCATAGCCGGGCTGGGGCTGGGACTGACTCTGGGGCTGGGACTGGGGCTGACTCTGGGGCTGGGACTGGAGCTGAGGCTGGGGCTGGGACTGGAGCTGGAGCTGGGGCTGGGGCTGACTCTGGGGCTGGGACTGGAGCTGGGACTGGAGCTGGGGCTGGGGCTGGGGCTGACCGTAGCCGGGTATCTGGGCGCCGGGCGGTGCGGGCGGCGGGCCGGCAAAGGCCATCCCGCCATCAGGATGCTGCGGCGGCGGGCCGGCCACCAACCTCGCGTTCGCATCCGGCGCCGCTCCACCACCGAGCCCTTCGGCAGCCGCCGCCCGGACATCGGCGGCGACCGCGGGCGGCAACCACCCGCTCCCCATGGGAAGCGGCGCCCGCCGCTGCACGTACTCGGCCACCTGCTGCGGCTGCGCGCGCCCGTTCGCGTCCTTCTGGAAGCACCCGCGGATCAGCTCCGACATCGCCGCCGGCAGCTTCCCCAGCACCGGCGAGGACTTCGCAACCCTCTTCTTCACCTCGTCGCGCGTGCCCTCGCCGAAGGGCGGGCGCCCCATCGCCGCGAAGAACAGCGTCGAGCCCAGCGCGAACATGTCCGCCGACGCGGTCACCTTCCGCCCCATCGCCTGTTCCGGCGCCAGGAACCCGGGCGTGCCGACCTCCACCGCGCCCTCGAACGCGCGCACCAGCGCGTGGTCGACGACGCGCGGGCCGTCCGGCGTCAGCAGCACCGTGCCGGGCCGCAGGTCGCCGTGCATCACTCCGGCGGCCTGGAGCGAGGCCAGCGCCTCGGCGAGCCCGGCTGCCAGGCTCAGCAACGCCGGCTCCGGCAGCGGCCCGTGATCGGCCACCGCCTTCGCCAACGGCACGCCCGCCACGTACTCCGACGCCACCCACGGCGTCTCCGCTTCGAGATCCGCCCCGAGCACCGGAGCCGCATACGGCCCGGCCACCGTCCGCGCCGCCGCGATGTCGGCGGCGAGCCGCGCCCGCACCTCCTCGTCGGCGAGCAGTTCGGCTCGCAGGACGCGGACCGCGACGGCCCTGCCGTCGTCGGTGTGCGCCGCGTACAGCGTGCCCAGCGCGCCGGCGCCGAGCCGGCCGACCGTCGTGTACGGGCCGACCCGCCGCGGGTCCCCCTCGGTCAACGGTCCCCTGACCGCTCCGACCATTGCGACCACTCCTTGATCACGGCCGCCTCGCGCGCGCCGTTTCCCGTTTCCCCGTGTCCCCGTGCGCCTTCGGCGCGTTGAGCGTCGTACTGGTGATGGCTTCGAGGAGCATGATGCCAAACCCTTGTCGGTCCCCCCGCCGTCCGCGCCCTGATCAGCGGCCGGTAGGATGTGACGTAGATCACGTTTCCACTACTCCGGGTGACGCGTTCTATGGAATCTGACGCGATGTCCATTAGAGTTCGCGCAGCTCCTCAGAGCCCTGCCTGATCCGGAAAAGCCCGCAAGACGTTCCCCAAGCAAGACATCAGTGTAAGAACATTGCCCGTCTGGGAGACACAAGTCGATGGCGACTGACACCATCGCGCCCGGCCCCGAGGCACCCGCCCCGCTGAGCCCGGCGCGCGCACAGATCGAACAGAAGACGCTGCGCACAGACAGGTGGTGGCTCAGTCCGCTCCTGACGATGCTCGTGCTAGTCGCCTTCATCTTCTACGCGACGTTCCGCGCGTTCCAGAACGCCGACTACTTCACCGGCAACCTGATCTCGCCGTTCTACAGCCCCTGCATCTCCACCAACTGCGTCCCGGACTCGCCGCTGGGCGGCACGTTCATCGGCTCGTGGTGGACGCTCTCGCCGGCGCTGCTCATCCTGATCTTCCCGCTGGGCTTCCGCATGACCTGCTACTACTACCGCAAGGCCTACTACCGGGCCTTCTGGCAGTCGCCGCCGGCCTGCGCCGTGGCCGAGCCGCACGGCAAGTACACCGGCGAGACCCGCTTCCCGCTGATCCTGAACAACGTGCACCGCTACTTCTTCTACGCGGGCCTGGTGTTCAACGTCATCCTCACCTGGGACGCGGTCCTGGCGTTCCGCAACCCCGAGGGCGCCTGGGGCCACATGAGCGTGGGCACCCTGGTGCTGATCGCCAACGCCACGCTGCTGTGGCTGTACTCGGCCTCGTGCCACTCCTGCCGGCACATCATGGGCGGCAAGCTCAAGCACTTCTCCAAGCACCCCCTGCGCTACAAGGGGTGGCAACTGGTGTCGAAGCTGAACCACAAGCACATGCTGTTCGCGTGGATCTCGCTGTTCGGCGTGGCGCTGACGGACGCGTACGTCGCCCTGGTGGCCAACGGCACGTTCAGCAACCCGACGTTCTTCTAAGGATCAGCGCGCAATCATGACTGACAACACCGAGAACACAGCGAACGCGAACACGGAGAACATCGAGCGCCACTCCTACGACGTGGTGGTGATCGGGGCCGGCGGTGCCGGACTGCGCGCCGCGATCGAGGCCCGGCACGCCGGCAAGCGCGTGGCGATCATCAGCAAGTCGCTGTTCGGCAAGGCGCACACGGTGATGGCCGAGGGCGGCGCCGCCGCGGCCATGGGCAACGTGAACCCCAAGGACAACTGGCAGGTCCACTTCCGCGACACGATGCGCGGCGGCAAGTTCCTGAACCACTTCCGGATGGCCGAGTTGCACGCCAAGGAGGCGCCGGACCGCATCTGGGAGCTGGAGGCCTGGGGCGCGCTGTTCGACCGCACCAAGGAAGGCAAGATCAGCCAGCGCAACTTCGGCGGGCACGAGTACCCGCGGCTGGCGCACGTCGGCGACCGCACCGGCCTGGAGCTGATCCGCACCCTGCAGCAGCGCGTGGTGGCGCTGCAGCAGGAGGACAAGGAATCCACCGGCGAGTACGAGGGCAGCCTGCGCGTCTTCGCCGAGACCACGATCGTGCGGCTGCTCAAGGACGAGCAGGGCCGCATCGCCGGCGCCATCGGCTACTACCGCGAGACCGGGCAGTTCGTGCTCTTCGAGGCCCCGGCGGTGATCATGGCCACCGGCGGCATCGGCCGCAGCTACACCGTCACCAGCAACAGCTGGGAGTACACCGGCGACGGCCACGCGCTGGCCCTGCTCGCCGGCGCGGCGCTGGTGAACATGGAGTTCGTGCAGTTCCACCCGACCGGCATGGTCTGGCCGCCCTCGGTGAAGGGCATCCTGGTCACCGAGTCGGTCCGCGGCGACGGCGGTGTCCTGCGCAACAGCGAGGGCAAGCGGTTCATGTTCGACTACGTGCCGGACGTGTTCCGCAAGCAGTACGCGGAGACCGAGGAGGAAGCCGACCGCTGGTACAACGACCAGGAGAACAACCGGCGTCCCCCGGAGCTGCTGCCCCGCGACGAGGTGGCGCGCTCGATCAACTCCGAGGTGAAGGCCGGCCGCGGCACCCCGAACGGCGGCGTGTACCTGGACGTCTCCTCCCGCCTGCCGGCCGAGGAGATCCGGCGCCGGCTGCCGTCGATGTACCACCAGTTCAAGGAACTGGCCGACGTCGACATCACGGCGCAGCCGATGGAGGTCGGCCCGACGTGCCACTACGTCATGGGCGGCATCGAGGTCGACCCGGACACCCAGGGCACGAGCGTCCCGGGCCTGTACGCGGCCGGCGAGTGCTCCGGCGGCATGCACGGCTCCAACCGGCTCGGCGGCAACTCCCTGTCGGACCTGCTGGTGTTCGGCCGCCGCGCGGGCCTGCACGCCGCGGAGTACGTCGACGGGCTCCAGGGCGGCCTGCCGGCCGCGAACCCCGCCGACGTGGACGCCGCCGTCGAGGAGGCGCTGGCCCCGCTGGCCAACGCCGACGGCGAGAACCCGTACACGCTGCACCACGACCTGCAGGTCACGATGAACACGCTGGTCGGCATCATCCGCAAGCCCGGCGAGGTGAGCGAGGCGCTGACCAAGCTGGAGGACTTCAAGCCGCGGCACCGCAAGGTCGGCTCGGTCGGCGGGCGCCGCTTCAACCCGGGCTGGCACGTCGCGCTGGACCTGCGCAACATGCTGCTGGTCAGCGAGTGCGTGGCCAAGGCGGCGCTGGAGCGCGAGGAGTCGCGCGGCGGGCACACGCGCGACGACTTCCCGGCGATGTCCTCGAAGTGGCGGCAGGTGAACCTGATCTGCACGCTGAAGGAGGACGGCAGCGGGGTGGACCTGAAGCACCAGCCGATCCCGACGATCCGGCCGGACCTGCTGGGGCTGTTCGAGGTGTCCGAGCTGAAGAAGTACTTCACGGACGAGGAGCTGGCGGTGCTCGGCAAGGCGGCCGAGGCGGCCGGCGAGAGCGGGGCGGCGGACAAGGCCGAGGCTGCGGCAGCGGCCGGGGCCGAGGCCGTGACCGCGGCTGAGCCCGAGGCGGTGACCGAGGCCGAGGCGGTGAGTGAGCCGGTCGCCGTGAGCGAGCCGGAGCCTGAGGCCGAGCCTGAGGCCAAGGCCGAGCCTGAGGCCAAGGCCGAGCCCGAAGCCGAGGCCAAGGCCGAGCCGGAGCCCCGGCCCGAGCCGGAGCCCGAAGCCACGGTCGAGGGGGCTCCGATCCCCGGCCAGAACAACGGAGATTCCGCCGCCGCCGAGCACTCTGCTGCTGAAGAATCTGCCCAGACCGCCGCCGCCGAGGCCCAGTCCCAGGTCGACGACGCCAAGTCCGACACCGCCGCCGAGGAGAAGTGACGATGGGGTACAAAGGCAAGTTCAAGGTCTGGCGCGGCGACGCGTCCGGCGGCGACCTGAAGGACTTCGAGGTCGAGATCAACGAGGGCGAGGTCGTCCTCGACATCATCCACCGGCTGCAGGCCACCCAGGCCCCGGACATGGCCTGCCGCTGGAACTGCAAGGCCGGCAAGTGCGGCTCCTGCTCGGCGGAGATCAACGGCAAGCCCCGCCTGATGTGCATGACCCGCATGTCGACCTTCGAGCAGGACGAGACCGTCACCGTCACCCCCCTGCGCACCTTCCCGGTGATCAAGGACCTGGTGACCGACGTCGGCTTCAACTACACCAAGGCCCGCGAGGTGAAGTCCTTCACCCCGCCCAAGGACCTGAAGCCCGGCGAGTACCGCATGCAGCAGATCGACGTGGAACGCTCGCAGGAGTTCCGCAAGTGCATCGAGTGCTACCTGTGCCAGAACACCTGCCACGCGGTCCGCGACCACGAGGAGAACAAGGAGAACTTCGCCGGCCCGCGCTACCTGATGCGCGTCGCGGAGCTCGACATGCACCCCCTCGACACCCTCGACCGCAAGAAGGCGGCCCAGGAGGAGCACGGCCTCGGCTACTGCAACATCACGAAGTGCTGCACCGAGGTCTGCCCCGAGCACATCCACATCACCGACAACGCCCTGATCCCCCTTAAGGAGCGCGTCGTCGACAAGAAGTACGACCCGCTGGTGTGGCTGGGGAACAAGATCCGGCGGCGGACGTCTTCGGACGCGTGACGCGGAGATGGATGAGCTGGGGCCGCAGTCCTAGGACCGCGGCCCCAGGCGCATCCCGGCAAGATCTGCGATAAAGGATCCATGGCTCCCACGCACGCCCTGAACCACGAGCAGGTCGCCGCCTACCTCGAGCGCATCGGCCTCGCCGGCGCCGCGGCCCCGTCCGCGCCCGACGCCGAGACCCTGCGGCGGCTGCACAGTGCGCATCTGCATGCCGTTCCGTTTGAGAACCTGAGCATCCACCTGGGTGATCCGGTGTCGTTGGACGGGATGGCGTTGTTCGAGAAGGTCGTCGGGCGGCGGCGTGGCGGTTTCTGCTACGAGCTCAACGGGCTGTTCGCGCTGCTGCTGGAAGGCCTCGGCTACCGCGTGCGCCGGCTGTCGGCGCGGACCTTCAGTGCCGCGCACGGCTACAGCCCGCCGATGGACCACCTCGCACTGCATGTCGTCGATGCGACCGGCGCCGCCTGGCTCGCCGACGTCGGGTTCGGGCGTCACAGCGAGTTCCCGCTGCGCTTCGACGAGCGGGCCGATCAGAAGGATCCCGGCGGCCTGTTCCGGATCGCGGAGAACGACGATTCCGAGTTCACCATCCTGCGCGACGGCGAGGCGCAGTACCGCGTCGACCCCAAACCGTTGGCGCTGGCGGACTTCGTGCAGGCCTGCTGGTGGCAGTGCACGTCGCCGGAGTCGCACTTCACGCAGAACGTGGTCTGCTCGCGGCTGACCGACGAGGGCCGCGTGACGCTGACCGGGGACCAGCTGATCACCACCGACGCCGCGGGGCGGCACGTCGAGGAGATCGCGTCCGACGAGCAGTTGCTGGCGCTGCTGCGGGAGCGGTTCGGGATCGAGCTGGCGAAGGCCCCGCAGCGCAAGAAGGTGTGAGCTGACAGCCGCTGTGAGCCGCAGCCAGGCTGACAGTCGCTGTCAGCCCCGCAGAGCCAGCTCCACGCCGAACCCCACCAACACCGTCCCGGTCACCGCATCCAACGCCCGCTTGACTCGCCGCTTCGCGAACCAAGCCCGCGCCCGATGCGCACAGAGGATCAGCACGGTGAACCACACCATCGCCTCGAGGTCGTGCACGCCCGCGAGCCCGAGCCCCATCGCGAGATGCGAGACGTGCGGCGGCATGAACTGAGGGAAGATCGCGATGTAGAACGCACCCACCTTGGGATTCAACAGATTCGTCCCGGCCCCGCGCAGTAAGGCGCGCACCAGCCCCGCGTCCGGTGCCCGATCGACGGCCTCGACGAACTCCCCGCGCCGGGCCGCACGCAACATGCCCGTCCCCATCCACAGCAAGTAGACCGCGCCGACGATCCGCAGCGCCGTATACGCCGCATGCGAAGCGGTCAGCAGCATCGACACCCCGGTCGCCGCCGCCGCGCCCCAGACCAGCGCGCCGGCATTGATCCCGAACGCCGTCACGAACGCCTGCTTGCGCCCCGACACCAACGCGGACCGCAGCACCACGGCCGTGTCGAGCCCGGGGATGATCGTGATGAGCCCTGCGACGAGGGCGAACGAGAGCAGCGCGTGAAAGACCGGACCAGTCATGGACTGAAGTATCACAGCCACGCGCCGACACCCCCGCTAATCACCCCCGCCAACCAGCCAGCCCGCCCCCGCACCACCCCACCGAGCACCCCAAGCGCCGCGATCACCCCAAGTTCCCTGATCTCCCTGATCTGCCCGATCCCCCAGAACCGCCTGGTCTCCCCGATCCTTCCGAGCAGCCCTCACCGACCCCCCGCTCACCGATGTCCCAACCCGTTGTCCCCCGCCGCCAACTCGAACCACACGATCTTCCCGTTCCCGGTCGTCCGCGTCCCCCACCGCGTCGCCAACTGGTTCACCAGCTGCAGCCCGCGCCCGCCCTCGTCCGTCTCCTGAGCCCGCCGCACCTGCGGCACCACATCCAGCGCGTCGCCGACCTCCACCAGCAGCCGGTCCGTCTTCAGCATGTCCAGCGACACCGGCGAGCGCCCGTACCGCTGCGCGTTCGTCACCAGCTCACTGACCAGCAGCTCCGCCGTGTCCGACAGGGTGGCCATCCCCCAGCCCGCCAGCTTCGCCCGCACCTTGCGCCGCGCGTCCGACACCGCCGAGGGGTGCGCGTCCAGCTGCCAGTGCGCCTTGCGGCCCGGCGGGATCGACTGCACCTGCGCCAGCAGCAGCGTCGCGTCGTCGGAGGTGTCCCCGGTGATCCCGAGGACGTCCGTCACGGCGTCGCAGCATTCTTCCAACGAGTCCGGGGGGCAGTTCGCCAGCAACGCCGCCATCACCCCGATCCCCTCGTCGATGTCGCGGCCCTTGTCCTCGACCATCCCGTCCGTGTAGAACGCCAGCCGCGAACGGTCCGGGATGTCGAACTCCTTCGTCTCGAACACCCAGCTCCGGTACGCCCCTCCCCCGACTCCCAGCGGCGGCGACGGCGGCACGTCCAGCCCGCCGACCGTCCCGTCCGGCCCCAGCAGCAGCGGCGGCGGGTGCCCGGCGCGCGACACCGCGAGCTTGCCCGTCGCCGGGTCGTAGACCGCGTAGATGCACGTCGCCAAGTGGTTCTCCGACAGCGACGCCCCCAGCTCGTCCAGCTGGTGCAGCACCTGCGCCGGCGACAGGTCCAGCCCGGCCAGCGTCCGGGCCGCGGTCCGGAACTGCCCCATGATCCCGGCGGCCCGCACCCCGACCCCCATCACGTCCCCGACCACCAGCGCCACCCGCGCGCCGGACAGCTGGATCACGTCGAACCAGTCCCCGCCGACCTCCGCGCCGACCGAGCCCGGCAGGTACCGGTACGCCACCTGCACCCCCGGCAGGCTCGGTATCCGCTGCGGCAGCAGCGCGCGCTGCAGCATCAGCGCTGTGGTCCGCTCGCGGAAGTACAGCCGGCCGTTGTCCATCGACACCGCGGCGCGGGTGGTGATCTCCTCGGCGACGTCGATGTCCTCCGGCTCGAAGGGCGGGCTCTCCGGGTGCCGGTGGAAGTGCACCACGCCGAGCAGCGCCTCGCGGGCCCACAGCGGCACCAGGATCGAGTCGCCGCCGGTCGGCTGCCACAGCAGCGTGCCGTCGACCGAGCGGATCGGCTCCTTGGCGACCGCGCTGATCCCGGCCGAGGAGTGCCACGCCGCGCCGTCGAGCATCCGGTCGCTGATGTCGGAGTCGGTGGACCAGGCGCTGAACCCCTCGGCCCGCACCGGATCCGGGACGGCGCCGAAGCCCTGGTGCACCAGCACCCGGCGGCGGCGCACCGGAGCCAGCCACACCGGCCCGACCGGCCCGATCCGCTCGTCGAAGACCTCTTCCTTGATCTCGATGACGATCGCGTCGGCGAAGTCCGGCACCGCGACGTCGGCCAGCTCGCGCGCGGTGCGCTCGACGTCCAGCGCGGTCCCCATGCGCGAGCCGGCCTTGTTCACCAGCGCCAGGCGCCGCCGCGCCCCGGCCGCGGCGGCCGCGGCGCGATGCCGGTCGGTGACGTCGAGGATCAGCCCGGACAGCCCGATGACCTCGCCCTCCGGGCCGTGGAGCCGGTTGTAGCTGACCGACCAGACGCGCTCCTCGTCGGAGGCCGGCGTGAAGCCGCCGTACTGCTCGTCCACCACCGGGATGCCGGTGCGCAGCACCTCGTCCGGGATCTCCTCCAGCCGCGGGTCCAGGCCGGGCAGCACCTCGCGCACGCGCTTGCCGATGTGCTCGGAGACCGGCAGGCCGTTGATCCGCTCCAGCGCGCGGTTCAGCCGGACATACCGGCCCCGCTCGTCGTAGACCACGATCCCGACCGGGAACTGCTCGAACAGCGAGTCCAGGACCGCGCGGTCGCGGGTGACGCGGACCAGGTCCTCGGCGGAGTTGGCGTAGCCGAAGACCACGATGTGCCCCTCGCCGTCCCGCAGGCCCATGAGATGCACGTCGACCGGCACGCCCGCACCGCCCGGGGTGACCGCGTCCAGCTCGCCGCGGGCGTCGTCGCCGGACTGCACCGCCTCGACCATCCGGTCGGCCTCGCCGTGGTCGGCGGGGCTGAACATCGCGTGGAACGGCTTGCCGAGCATCTCCGTGCGCTGCCATCCCAGCAGCTCCTCGGCGTTGAGCCGGTACTCGCGGATGACGCCCTCGCCGTCGAGCATGAACGTCGCCGAGCGGACCCGCTCGATCACTCCGGCCATCCGCCCCAGGTGCCGCTGCGCGTCGCCCTCGGACCCCTGGCCGAACACGGAGGTGGTCATGGCCCACCCCCGGCCGCGCCAGCCGGGATTGTCCTGCCGCTCCCGGTGGGGCTGCTGCTCTTGCGGCGAGTCGGGCATTCGGCAGGCTTCGATTCTGTGCGGTCGGGAACCCCGTGTTGCAGATCCGGGTCTGCTGTGATCCTTCCCGGATTGCCACACTCTCAAGCAGTTGATCCGACTTTCACACTATGAGAGCAGTCGGTGACCCTCCGAGGTTTGCCGGGCCGTCTCCCACTGCCGCCCGCGATGGAATCGCCACGCGTACGCAGCGTCGATTACGCGGCGATACGCCCTAGTCTGTCGACGATCGGCACGTCGGGCGCCAGCCAGTCCAGAGCCGACAGCTCCCCGCGCGGCACCCACGCCAAGAGATCGTGGTCCTCCAGCGGCGACGGCTCCGGCTGCCCGGGCTCCAGGCGCGCCAGATACACGCGCAACGTCAGCCGATCGTCGATCCGCGCGTCCTCGCCGACCTTCGCCCCGACCGTCACCTCGACGCCGAGCTCCTCCCGGCATTCGCGCACGACGGCCTCGGCGTCGCTCTCCCCGGCCTCGACCTTGCCGCCGGGGAACTCCCACTTCCCGGCCAGCCGGGGCGGCGCCGACCGGCGGGCGCAGAGCACGGCGTCGTCGCGCACGATCGCCGCGCCGACGACGATCACGGATTTCTCGGTGGTCATCCCCCGGAGTCTAGTGACCCGGTCCGGCCGTCCGCCGGGCCGAGAGGCGCGGTCCGGCGCTCAGCACTCACGCTCCGTCACCGACGGTGGCTCCCTCTTGGCAGCGGGACGACAATGGGCCCATGCGCATTCTCGACCAGGAGGAGATCTCCCCGTTGCTGAGGGACCACCCGGAGTGGACCGGCGGCGCCGAGCATCTGACGCGCGTGTTCACCGCTAGAGACTTCCCCGCGGCCATCACCGTGGTCGACAAGGTGGCGGTGATCGCCGAGGAGATGAACCACCACCCGGACATCGACATCCGGTGGCGGACCCTGAGGTTCCGGCTCTCGACCCACTCCGCGGGCGGTGTCACAGACCTGGACCTGGAGCTGGCGCGCCGGATCGAGACGGTGCTCACCGAGCACAGCCGGTAGCGCTGGAGCGATCGCGCCACAGCGGTCGCGTCAACGGCACCGCTATCCGAAGATCGCGTGCGTGATCCACCACACCAGCGCGGCGCAGGCCCCGGCGCACGGCAGCGTGAACACCCACGCCCACAGGATGTTGCGCGCCACGCCCCAGCGCACCGCGCTCTTCCGCTTCGTGGCCCCGACGCCCATGATCGACCCGGTGATGATCTGCGTGGTCGACACCGGCGCCTTCCACACGAACGCGGTGAAGTACAGGACGCCCGAGGCGATCGTCTCCGCGGCGAAGCCCCGCGGCGGGTCCAGCTCGATGATCTTGCGCCCCAGCGTCCGCATGATGCGCCAGCCGCCGGCGTAGGTGCCCAGCGAGATGGCCAGCGCCGAGGACAGCAGCACCCAGTTCGGGACCGCCGACTTGCTGGTGGCGTGCCCGCCGGCGATCAGCGCCATCATGATCACGCCGATGGTCTTCTGCGCGTCCTGGATGCCGTGGCCCAGCGCCATCGCCGCGGCCGAGATGGTCTGCGACATTCGGAAGCCGCGCGAGACCCGCCCAGGGTGCGCTCGCCGGAAGGCCCACAGGATCCCGACCATCAGGAAGAAGGCCAGGACGAACCCCACGACCGGGGAGGTCACCATCGGCAGGATGACCTTCTCCCAGACGCCCTTCCACTCCACCGTGATGCCGGCGGCCAGGCCCGCGCCGATCATGCCGCCGATCAGCGCGTGCGAGGAGGACGAGGGCAGCCCCAAGTACCAGGTCGCCACGTTCCACACGATCGCCCCGACGAGCAGCGAGAAGACGACCCACAGCCCGGCGTCGCCGCTGGGGGTCTTGATGATTCCCTTGGTGATGGTCGAGGCCACGCCGCCGCCGAGCCGCAAGCCGATGTAGGAGCCGAGCAGGTTCATCACCGCGGCCATCAGCAGCGCGGCGCGCGGGGTCAGCGCTCGGGTGGACACCGAGGTGGCGATGGCGTTCGCCGAGTCGTGGAAGCCGTTGGTGTAACTGAACCCCAGGGCGACGGCCACGACCGTGACCAGGCCGATCCAGTGCACCGGTCAGGACTCCTTGACGACGATGGTCTCGACCGTGTTGGCCACGTGCTCGAAGGCGTCGGCGGCGGCCTCCAGGGAGTCCACCACCTCCTTGAGCTTGAGCACGGTCAGCGCGTCGTACTCGCCGGAGAACAGGTGGGCCAGCAGCTTGCGGTAGGACTGGTCGCCGGCGTTCTCCAGCCGGTTGACCTCGATCCAGTAGCTGGACAGGTCCTTCATCCCACGCAGCTTGCGCATCGCCTCGGCGGTCAGCTCCGCGGCCCGCACCAGCGTGTCCACCTGTTCGGCGACCCCGGACGGCAGCGTCTGGATGCCGTAGAGGTTGACCAGGTCGACGGCCTCCTCCATCTCGTCCATGACGTCGTCGAGCGTGGAGGCCAGCGCGTAGATGTCCTCACGGTCGAACGGGGTGATGAAGGAGGAGTTCAGGGTGTTGTAGATCTTGTGCGTGGTGTCGTCGCACGCGTGCTCGGCGGCCCGCATCCGCTCGGCGATCTTGCTGCGCTCGGCGCCCGCGCCGGGCCCGGCCGCACCGAGCAGCTCGGTGAGGATGCCGGCCCCGATGACGAGGTGGTCAGCCTGCTCGGCGAACAGGTCGTAGAAGCTGGTCTCCCTGGGGGTCAGACGCAGTTTCACTGGAAGTCTCCGGGTCTTCAGTTGCCGTTAATCCGGGCAGAGGCTGATTGTTCTGGCTTGTTCGCCGTAAGGATGCTAGGTGCTCAACCTACCCAGCGCACAACCGAGCCTCTACTGGCACGGCCGTGACCGGGCCCGTGTCCCGGGCCGGGGCGATCTTCGGGCCCTCAGATGTGATTTTCGCCACCGAGGGGGCGGGCCCTGAAGCCTAGGAGATACAAGCGGATATGAACGCGAAGGCGTTGGTCTGAGCCGATTCGGCCGGTACGCGCGGTTCGGCCGGTTCGCGACGATCGAGGCGCCAGAAGGCGATCGGCGACAATGAACGACGATGGACGACGATCGCGGGCAACCGGCGCCGGGCTAGTTCCGGTCCCGCTTCTGGTCCGGCGGCATCAGTCCGAGCGCGCGGTCGATGACCGCCCAGTCCAACCGCTTCTCACTGCTCGGATGCTCGGCCACGACCTGCAACAGGTCGCCGTACAGCCGGATCTCGTCCAGGGCCGGGGTGTCGTACACGGAGGGCAGCGCGCCGTAGCGGCCGTACGCCGAACCAGAGTCCTGCTGGTAGAGCGTCATGGCTGATCACCGCCCGTCATCGCGACCCTTGCCCCTTGGTCCCCGACGGTCGAGCCTATTGGGTACCGGGGCCTGCGGGTATGGCCCAACAGGACTATTTATGGGCCCGGGTGGGGCTAGTCGGGTGGGCCGACGGGGTGGCGGAGTGGTGGCCGGGCGTCGTTCGCGCAGGTGCGGGGACCTTCGGCAGGGCGACGGTGACCGGGGTCCCGAACGCGAACAATTCCGTGGCCGACGTGATCTGTACGACAGCCTTGGACACTCCGCCCTCCGAGAAGGAGAACGAGGCCACGAAACGGCGCACGCGCCCTTGCGCGTCCAGGTACACGTCGAACGGCACCTTGGTGGTGAGGAACGCGTGGGCCGCGTTCGTGAGCGCCTGCTTGTCGGCGGCCGTGTCCGGACCGGTCAGCGCCGCGGCCGCCTTCGCCAAGTCGAGCGTGCCCTGATAGTGCGCCACCGGAACGCCGCGCACGACGTCCTGGCCGACCTCCAGGACACCGGGCTGGACGCCGCCGAGCATCGCGAACACCAGCGACGGCGAGGTCGCGCCGCCGGAGATCATGTCGCCGTCGGAGACGTTCGCGGTGGCTGTCTGGCTCCACGCCGAGGCCGGCACGGCGGCCGCCGTCGGCGTCGCGGGGGTCGCACTGCGCCGCACCCAGACCGTGCTCGGCGTCAGCACCTCGTTCAGCGTGCCGGTCGGCACCGTCAGATCCAGGGAGCCGACCTGCTTGCCGAGGTCGAACAGGCCCGAACCGTGCATGGTCAGCGTCTGCGCGGGTTTCGCGGGAGTCTTCCCCTGCGCAGGGACCGCCGAAGTGGCGACGGTGACGACGGTGTCCGCCTGCGCGGTCTCGGCCCGTCGCGTGGCCGCGGCCGAGCCGACGACCGCCGCGGCCGGACTCGCGTGCAGATCGACGGCGTTGGCCGAACTGCCGGTTCCGACCATGCTCATCGCGCCGGCGGCGACGACGGCCAGTCCGCTGACCGAGGAGACCCCGATGGCGATGCGGCGACGGTTCACGGCTTCCCCCTTGTGGGTTCGCGAGGCGGCGCGCGTTCGGAACAAGCACGGTTCCGGAACAAGCACAGTGTTCGCTGCCCAACGAGCCACACGGAGGGTGGTTACGTCATGACGCGCCGATACCACCGGATCGGACGAGGGCGTGCTAATGCGCGCTAAACGCGCGCCGCGTACTCCCGCAGCACCTCACCCGTGACTTCGTCCGCGGGGAAGAACGTCTCCAACTGCATGTCCGCGAGCGTGAGGTCGGAAGCGGAGCCGAACACGGCCGTGCAGCTGAAGAAGGTCAGCACCTGTCCGTCTCGCCGGAAGCGGAACGGCAGCACGACGCCGGCGTACAGATCCGGTTCGGGCTCCGGTTCGGGATGCGGATAGGCGACGCACTCCTTCAGCAGCGCGGTCAGCTCCGGATCCCCGGACGCCGCTGCGCGCCGGCTCAGCGCGCGCAGCAACCGGTCCCGGGCCTCGCCGTGGTTGACCAGGTGCGGTGCGAGGCCTTCGGGGTGCAGCGTCAGCCGCACCGTGTTGCCGCCGCCTTCCAGCAGATGCGGGGCGACCAGATCGGTGAAGATCCCGATGGTCTTGTTCGCCTCGATGATGTTGGAGCGCTGGTCGTGCATCAGCGCCGGATACGGCAGATGCCCGGTCAGGACCACGTCGATGGCCCGCCGCACCGACGCCATCTCCGGGCTGGCCAGCGGCCGCGCCTTGAACTCCGGGGCGTACCCGGCGGCGACGAGCAGCTTGTTCCGCTCGCGCAGCGGGATCTCCAGTTCGTCGGAGAGCCGCAGCACCATGTCCCGGCTGGGCTTCGCGCGCCCGGTCTCCATGAAGCTCAGGTGCCGCGTCGAGACCCCGCTGGCCGAGGACAGGTCGAGCTGGCTGACGTTCCGGGTCCGCCGCCAGGCCCGCAGCATGGCGCCGAAGTCGGCCTCGGCCTTCGGCGGCTGCTTCTTGACCTGCGCGGGACTCGGCTCGGTCTTGACGGTGGTCCGGGGCGCGGCGATCGTCGCGGTGCTCATGACGTCACGATACGGAGCACGGCGCGACTGTTCGACCGGAAAACACGGCGGCGCGTCCTCCGGAGAGTACGTCGGCGTGTCCTTATATAAGGACGCGCCGAAAAGCTCCGCCGCCTCACATCGCGGCCATCGACACCCCGATGAAGTGCAGCGCGAAGGCCGCGATCGTCAGCGTGTGGAACACCTCGTGGAACCCGAACCAGCTCGGCGAGAAGTCCGGCCGCTTCGTGCCGTAGACCAGCGCGCCCAGCGAGTACAGCACGCCGCCGACGATCATCATCACCAGGATCGCGACGCCGCCGGAGTGCAGGAACTGCGGCATGAAGAACACCGCCGCCCAGCCCAGCGCCACATAACACGGGGTGTAGATCCAGCGCGGGGCCCCGAGCCAGAAGACCCGGAAGGCGATACCGGCCAGCGCGCCGCCCCACACCGTGTACAGCAGGGCGCGCTCGGCGCTGCCGTGCAGCAGGAGCACGGTGAACGGCGTGTAGGTCCCGGCGATGATCAGGAAGATGTTCGCGTGGTCCAGGCGCCGCAGTATCGCCTCGCCGCGCGGGCCCCAGGTGCGCCGGTGGTACAGCGCGGAGGTGCCGAAGAGCATGACGGCGGAGAAGGCGAAGACGGCGGAGGCGATCCGCGCACGGCCGTTGTCGGCCAGGGCGATCAGCACGATCCCGGCGGCCAGGGCCAAGGGCGCGGCGCACAGGTGCAGCCAGCCGCGCAACTTGGGCTTCATCGGAGTGACGGCGTTCGATACGGCATCCACAAGCGGCGTCATAACCGGAGAGTAACTTACGGGACCGTAAGTTCGGTAGGACCCTTCGCGCGACGACACGGAAAACACTTCGTAAACCGTACGGAACCGGACACGATGGCGCACCGACTGTGACGAACCAGCCATCGCCGACTATCCACCATGTGGACTGCGCTGGGTACACTCCGAAATACCCTCATACATCGACCGGGCCCGCCGACCAGTGCGGATGGGAAGTGGACCCGGTGTCTTAGGAGCGCGCCATGACTGACGTGTCCACAAAAACCGTGCCCGCGAACAGCCCCGCGGCCATACCGGGGCTCGACGCCGCCCCGACGGGCCACGCGGCCCTGAAGGCCTGGGTCGCCGAGATCGCGGAGCTCACCCGGCCCGACGAAGTCGTCTGGTGCGACGGCTCGCAGCAGGAGTGGGACCGCCTGACCTCCCTGCTGGTCGAGCAGGGGACGTTCACCCGGCTGAACGAGGCCAAGCGCCCGAACAGCTTCTACGCCAAGTCCGACCCGAGCGACGTCGCGCGCGTCGAGGGCCGGACCTTCATCTGCTCCGAGAGCGAGGCGGACGCCGGCCCCACCAACAACTGGATGGCCCCGGCGGAGATGAAGGACATCCTCGGCGGCCTGTTCGCCGGCGCCATGCGCGGCCGGACGATGTACGTCGTGCCGTTCTCGATGGGCCCGATCGGCTCGCCGCTGTCGGCGATCGGCGTGGAGCTGACCGACTCCCCGTACGTCGTGGTGTCGATGCGCGTGATGACCCGGATGGGTCAGAAGGTGCTCGACGAACTCGGCACGGACGGCGAGTTCGTCAGGGCCGCGCACACCGTCGGCGCCCCGCTGGCGGCCGGCCAGGCCGACGTGCCGTGGCCGTGCAACGAGACGAAGTACATCACCCACTTCCCGGAGACCCGCGAGATCTGGTCCTACGGGTCGGGCTACGGCGGCAACGCCCTGCTCGGCAAGAAGTGCTACGCGCTGCGCATCGCCTCGGTCATGGCCCGCGACGAGGGCTGGCTGGCCGAGCACATGCTGATCCTGAAGCTGACGCCGCCCAGCGGCCAGGCCAAGTACGTGGCGGCGGCGTTCCCGAGCGCCTGCGGCAAGACCAACCTGGCGATGCTCACCCCGACCATCCCGGGGTGGAAGGTCGAGACCGTCGGCGACGACATCGCGTGGATGCGCTTCGGCCAGGACGGCCGGCTGTACGCCATCAACCCCGAGGCCGGCTTCTTCGGCGTCGCCCCGGGCACCGGCCGCGACACCAACGCCAACGCCATCGACACCCTCTACGCGAACTCGGTGTTCACCAACGTCGCGCTGACCGACGACGGCGACGTGTGGTGGGAGGGCCTGACCGAGGACAAGCCGGCGCACCTGACCGACTGGAAGGGCCGCGACTGGACCCCGGACAGCGCCGAGCCGGCCGCGCACCCCAACGCCCGCTTCTGCGTGCCCGCCGCGCAGTGCCCGACCATCGCCGACGAGTGGGAGGACACCAAGGGCGTCCCGATCTCGGCGATCCTGTTCGGCGGCCGCCGCGCGACCGCCGTGCCGCTGGTCACCGAGTCGTTCTCCTGGCAGCACGGCGTGTTCCTGGGCGCCAACGTGGCCAGCGAGAAGACCGCCGCGGCCGAGGGCGTCGCCGGCGAGCTGCGCCACGACCCCTTCGCGATGCTGCCGTTCTGCGGCTACAACATGGGCGACTACTTCGGCCACTGGCTGCGGATCGGCGAGAAGACCGAGGCCGACAAGCTGCCGAGGATCTACTACGTCAACTGGTTCCGCAAGGGCGAGGGCGGCAGGTTCCTGTGGCCGGGCTTCGGCGAGAACTCGCGCGTCCTGAAGTGGATCGTGGACCGCCTGGACGGCGCGGCCGAGGGCGTCGACACGCCGATCGGCGTCCTGCCGGCCAAGGACGCGCTGGACCTGACCGGCCTGGAGCTGTCCGAGGCGGACCTGGACGTGCTGCTCAGCGTCGACAAGGACGTCTGGAAGCAGGAGGCGGCGCAGATCCCGGCGCACTTCGAGCGCTTCGGCGACCACCTGCCGGCCGAGCTGACCGCCGAGTACGAGGCGCTGGTGAGCCGGCTGGAGAGCTGAGCCGCGACACCACGGAGCACCACAGAGCACCACAGAGCACCACAGAGCACCGCCGTCAGGCCCGCTCCCGGAAGGGGGCGGGCCTGACGGCCGTCAAGGCGGCACCGGCGGTCTTCACGAAACCCGCACCCGAAGGTTTGCCGAAGCCCGTGTCGAGACGCGCCGGGACTCCGATAACCTCGAAGAGTCCACCCCCGAACCCCGTCCCCCGTGAAAGGCGCCGTGCTGTGAGCCTGCGAGACCTCGCCTACAGCCTGTACGAACGGCGCCTGGCGGCTCGTCTGCACACGGACGTCGAGCGCGGCAAGAAGAAGGTCCCGCGCCACATCGGCGTCATCATGGACGGCAACCGCCGCTGGGCCAAGCAGATGGGCGAGCAGATCGCCACCGGCCACCAGCGCGGGGCGGACAAGATCCACGAGGTCCTGGACTGGGCCGAGGAGGCCGGGGTCGAGACGGTCACGCTGTGGCTGTTCTCCACCGACAACTTCAACCGGCCGCCGGAGGAGCTCACCGACCTGCTGCGGATCATCGAGGGATCGGTGCGCTCGCTGGCCGACACCGGCCGCTGGCGGGTCCACCCGCTGGGCGCCCTGGACCTGCTGCCGGCCGATTTCGCCCGGCACCTGAAGGAGATCGAGGAGCAGACCCGGGACAACCCGGGGATCCAGGTGAACGTCGCGATCGGCTACGGCGGCCGCCGCGAGATCGCCGACGCGGTGCGCTCGCTGCTGGCCGACGCCGCGGCCCGCGGGACGTCGATCGAGGACCTGGTGCAGATGCTCGATGTGGAACACATCACGGAGCACCTGTACACGCAGGGCCAGCAGGACCCGGACCTGATCATAAGGACGTCCGGGGAACAGCGGCTCAGCGGATTCATGCTGTGGCAGAGCGCGCACAGCGAGTTCTACTTCTGTGAGGCCTACTGGCCCGCCTTCCGCAAGGTCGACTTCCTGCGGGCGATCCGCGACTACGCGAACCGCCACCGCCGCTACGGTTCGTAACGGACTCGCCGCGCGGCTCTCAGCGCGGTCACAGGACCGTTCCCAGGACCGTTCCCAGGACGGTTCACATGGCGGTTCCCGACGCGGCTCACCCCGCGCACACGCACCTGCACTCGCACCCGCACTCGGCCTGCGGTGATGGCGGATTCCCGTGCGCGCATTCTGTTACGTTCCGTTATCACTACAGGTCAGAACCGTGACATGGCGCAGGGCCGCGTTTAGGCCCATCAGGTGACGGGAACTTTCCAGACGTGCCGGTGGAGCAAGGTCGACTCACACAGATGGCTGTGACGGGTCTGCTCCCCGGCATTTGTCGCTTCTGGGGAGACAGACAACAGTGGCAGCTACCCCTCGCCGCCGCGCCTCCAGCAAGGCCCGGCGCCGCACCTACGTCCTCGACACCAGCGTCCTGCTCGCCGATCCGTCGGCGCTGACCAGGTTCGCCGAACACGAGGTCGTCGTCCCGATCGTGGTCGTGACCGAGCTGGAGGCCAAACGGCATCACCCCGAGCTCGGCTACTTCGCCCGCAACGCGTTGCGGCTCCTGGACGAGATGCGGGTCGTCCACGGGCGCCTGGACGCCCCGATCCCCGTCGGCGAGTCCGGCGGAACCCTGCGTGTGGAGCTCAACCACACCGATCCCGAAGGCCTGCCGCCGGGCTTCCGCCTCGGCGACAACGACTCGCGCATCCTGGCCGTGGCCTGCAACCTGCGGGCCGAGGGCCTGGACGTGACGCTGGTCAGCAAGGACCTGCCGATGCGGGTCAAGGCCAGCGCCGTGGGCCTGCCCGCGGAGGAGTACCGCGCCGAGATCGCGCTGGAGGCCGCCTCCGGCTGGACCGGCATGGCCGAGATCGAGATCGCCGCCGATTCCGTGGACGAGCTGTTCTCCGCGGGGTCCGTCGAGGTCCCCGAGGCCGCCGCCCTGCCCTGCCACACCGGGCTGGTGCTGCTCTCCGAGCGCGGCAAAGCCCTGGGGCGCGTGACGCCGGACAAGAAGGTGCGCCTGGTGCGCGGCGACCGCGACGTCTTCGGGCTCCACGGCCGCTCGGCCGAGCAGCGCGTCGCACTGGACCTGCTGCTGGACCCGGACATCGGCATCGTCTCGCTCGGCGGGCGCGCCGGCACCGGCAAGTCCGCGCTCGCGCTGTGCGCCGGCCTGGAGTCGGTGATGGAGCGGCGGCTGCACCGCAAGGTCGTCGTCTTCCGGCCGTTATACGCCGTGGGCGGCCAGGAGCTCGGATACCTGCCGGGCACGGAGAACGAGAAGATGTCGCCGTGGGGCCAGGCGGTGTTCGACACACTGTCCGCGCTGACCTCCCAGGCCGTCATCGACGAGGTGGTGGACCGGGGAATGCTGGAAGTGCTCCCGCTCACCCACATCCGCGGCCGCTCGCTGCACGATTCCTTCGTCATCGTCGACGAAGCGCAATCACTCGAACGCAATGTGCTCCTCACGGTTTTGTCCCGCATCGGGACCGGATCGCGCGTTGTTCTCACGCACGACGTGGCACAGCGTGACAATCTGCGTGTGGGGCGTTACGACGGCATCGTGTCCGTTGTGGAAAAGCTGAAGGGGCACCCCCTTTTCGCCCATGTAACGCTCAACAGGAGCGAAAGGTCCCCTATCGCCGCCTTGGTGACAGAGTTGCTGGAGGAACTGGCGGTATAACTGCGCACCCCCCTAGTGCAGGGGTTATTACGCTGCGTCTACTGTGACGCAGGACACGCATGATTGAGTTGAAAAGGGACCAAAGGCCCTGCATCGTCGAATGCGTAAGACCCCGCGTCTGCATCGCATTCGACGATCCAGGGCCAAACGGCCGCCGGCGCCGGAAGCGAGAACAGGGAGCTTTTCCCGGCTCGACTTTCGCACTCGACCGCAATGAGTCATTGCATAGTCACCACCCGTAATAGGGCGGTGTGTCGAGCCGCAGCGGGGTAGACCCACTTCGGAAGGCTCCCTTTGTTCTCCATGCGGAATCCTGTGTCCGGTATGCGTATTTCCCGGACGAAGGCCCTGGCCATCACCGGCGCTCTCGCCGTCACCGGTGCTTTCGTGGCGACCGGTGTGGCCGCCCACGCTTCCTCCGTCAACTCCGGCAAGTCCGCCAAGGCCGACGCCGCCGTGGTCTCCACGATGAAGGCCGACCAGTCCAAGTCCGCCGCGGACGCCGTCGCCCAGCGCGCCGCCGCTGCCGACGCCGCGAACCGCAGCGCCCAGCGTGCCGCTCTGCCGGCCGCCCCCGACACCGCCGCGGCCGCGCAGGCCGCCGCGCAGAAGGCGGCTGCCGACAAGGCCGCCGCCGACGCCGCTGCCAAGGCCGCGGCCGACAAGGCCGCCGCTGACAAGGCCGCGGCGGACGCCGCCGCCAAGGCCGCCGCCGACAAGGCCGCTGCTGACAAGGCCGCTGCTGACAAGGCTGCCGCGGACAAGGCCGCTGCCGACAAGGCCGCCGCCGACCGCGCCGCGGCTGCGAAGGCCGCTGCCGCCGCGAAGGCCAAGGCCGCGACCCCGGCCTACGCGAACAACCTGGACGGCTGGATCAAGCAGGCCGTCTCGATCCTGGACTCCACCGGCACCCCGACCTCGTACAACGCCGTCTACCAGGCCGCGATGCACGAGTCGGCGGGCAACCCGAGCGCCGTCAACGGCTGGGACTCCAACGCCGCCAAGGGCACCCCGTCGATCGGCCTGCTCCAGGTGATCCAGCCCACGTTCAACGCGTACCACCTCGCGGGCCACAACAACATTTACAACCCGGTGGACAACATCATCGCCGGCGCCCGTTACGCGGCCGCGACCTACGGTTCTCTGGACAACGTGGTCGCAGCGCGCTGCGGCGGCTCGTGCTGGTTCGGTTACTAAGCCGGTAGGAACCCTTACACAAACAGTCGCCGACCGGCCGCCATCTCGGATGGTGACCGGTCGGCGACTCAGCGTTCTGTGATTTTCCCAACGCCCATCCAGCTTGTATTCGATCTCTGTCCCGGGAGAGAGTCGATTTCTGGAAGACCCCGCGCTCGGGCTCGCGGGACCAAAGTCCCTCACGGACTTTGATCCACCAGGGGGTGGATGTGGCGGCGATGTGGCCGCTGATCCGTTCGCCCATGCGCCGCTCCATGAGGGAGCCGGTCGTCTCTTCCCACCCACCGCGAATGAGTCGGTGCTGGGCGGAAACGGCCGTCGAAAAGGGGTGAGGCACTTCGGAAGGCACCTCTTGTCCAGCCATACCGGCACTGAGCACGAGCAGAACACCGAGCACAACCCCACCTCGCAGGACCCGAAGTCCGGCATCGCGGGCGCCGCGCACATCGCGGCAGGCAAGACCGTCTCGTTCATGACCGCCAAGCTCCCCTCCAAGGCCTCTCGAATAGCCGCCGTCGCGGCTGCGGGCACCCTGGTCCTGGGAGGCGCGGGCAGCGCCTACGCGGTCCACGCGAACGACGTTTCCAACCACAACAAGCAGGTCGCGGCTGCGCAGTTCGCCGCGGAGCAGAAGGCCGCGGCCGACAAGGCCGCTGCGGACGCTGCCGCGAGGGCGGCCGCGGAGAAGGCTGCGGCTGACAAGGCGGCGGCGGACGCGGCGGCGAAGGCCGCTGCTGACAAGGCTGCCGCGGACAAGGCCGCCGCAGACAAGGCGGCGGCCGACAAGGCGGCAGCCGACAAGGCGGCGGCCGACCGTGCGGCCGCGGCGCAGGCGGCGAACCGCGACCAGCAGCGCCAGCCGCTGCCGAGCGCGACCTCGTCGACCACCCCGGCGCCGACGCACACCTCGACGCCCGCGCCGAAGCCCACGGGCTCCTACGGCTCGGCGTACGCGATCGCCCAGTCGATGGTCCCCTCGGGCCAGTTCGCTTGCTTCTCGAACATCATCGAGCGCGAGTCCGGCTGGAATGTGCACGCGACGAACCCCTCGTCGGGCGCCTACGGCCTGGGCCAGGCGCTGCCGGCCAGCAAGATGGCCTCGGCCGGCTCGGACTGGGAGAACAACCCGGCCACCCAGATCAAGTGGGCGTTGTCGTACATGGACTCGCGCTACGGCTCGCCGTGCGGCGCATGGTCCTTCTGGCAGTCCCACAACTGGTACTGATTCGGCGAGCATCACGGTTGATCCGGCGCCGACGAGGCGCGGATCCGGCACGCCCCGATCAGGCATGCTCTGATCTGGTCTGTCATGGTTCCGGCGGCGGTATCCCCTGATCGCCGCGGGACGACACCGGTGCCCCGTCCGTTCGCAGCACACTTGCGACCGGACGGGGCACCGGTGTTCTTTAATGCAGCTATGGCGTCCACCCCTGTCGTCCTGATCCGGCCTATCCTGCTGCGCGACCCGAACGAGGAGGGGCGCACCTCCACAACGCTGGAGCTGTTCTTCGACCTCGTCTTCGTGGTGACGATCAGCTCGATCGCGCAGCAGTGGCACCACGCCGTGATCTCGGGGAACCTGGAGCACGGCGTCATCTCGTTCGTCGAGATGATGTTCGGCGTCTGGTGGGC
>Ga0207671_10000471_pt1 | contig 54780 bp, 58 predicted proteins | sample KBSC24metaG_FD_184352 | JGI IMG/M metagenome (GOLD analysis project Ga0207671, IMG submission 184352) | Corn rhizosphere microbial communities from Kellogg Biological Station, Michigan, USA - KBS C2-4 metaG (SPAdes) (version 2) | ecosystem: Host-associated > Plants > Roots > Rhizosphere > Soil... | reverse complement strand
AGTCTTGTTGAAGCGCTGCTGCACAAAGCCTGCTGATCCGGATAGTATAACCAGTATCTCCGTACCGGCCGGCATTAGCCATATACGTTAGATTCGATACTGTTGATATTATGGTTTTGGAATTGGTGCTGTACTAACCCTGGCCTTCAGGCCGGAGAACGGCAACAAGCCGGTCCGAAAGGCTTTAACCAAAACCCGGGTGGCAATACCGGTGTGCAGCGACTGCTGTACAGGCATGTCTCAGAACCCGGCTGGCAATTAACCATAACCGTTAAATTCGATACTGTTGACATTGTGGTCCTGGAGTCGGTGCTGTACTCGATACTGTTGATACTGTGGCCATGGAGTTGGCGCTCCACTAACCCTGGCCTTCAGGCCGGGGAACGGCAACAAGCCTGTCCGAAAGGCTTTAGCCAAAACATGGGTATGAGATATTGACCGATAGCGATCAACACTATTTCTTCTTCTTTGGCTCTGCCGGCTCAGCTACCTGCAACTGCGCTTTCAAAAAAATATTAATCTTGGTAAACAGGTTAATGCGGGCAATATTGGCACTGCCGGTGCTGCTGATATTGTGCTTGTAATCGGGAAAGAAATACTGATCAAATTGTTTGTTGGCATTTATCAGCTCGCGGCTGAGCTCCATAGAATTTTGCATTTGTACATTGTCGTCCGAACTGCCATGAACCAGTAAAAGTCCGCCGGTATAATTATTTACAAAATTTACCGGCGAGGCATTTTTATATCCATCCGGGTTTTCTGCCGGCAACTGAAGCAATCTTTCTGCGTAAACATTGTCATAAAACCGCCAGTTGGTAACCGGCGCTATCGCAACCGTAGCTTTAAACTGCCCGGCATATTTTGTAGCCGCCATGGCAGCCAGGTAGCCACCATAACTCCAACCCATAAGCGCAGCATTGTCATTGTCTGCGCGGTAATTATTAACAAGATAGTTTTTAAGGGCAATAATATCTTCCAGCTCTGTATCGCCCGGTTTTTTATAGGTAGCTTTTCTGAAAGCCTGCCCCCGGCCCGGCGTGCCCCTGGGGTCTATACAGGCTACCAAAAACCCCTGACTGGCAAAATAGCGCATGGTAAGTCCCATTTTATCGGTCCACTCGTTTAGTGTTTCCTGTCGTGTATTTCCACCATATACATAAATAAGCAGGGGCAGTTTTTTTGCGGTGTTGACTGCCGGTTTTATCAGCCATCCATTGAAACTGGTGTCTCTGTGGGTAAAACTAAAATTTTCTGCCGCCGGAATATCAAACTCATCCAGGTGCGACTGCAATAATTTATTCTGAATCAGTTTCTCATGTAAAGGCTTTCCACCACTGTTGTACATCTGGTAACGCACGGGCAGGTTCAGTGCTGAATAACCATCAAAGAAATATTTGAAATTATCAGTAACCTGCACTTCATGTACGCCATTATTATTGGTGAGCTGGTGCACATTTCTGCCATCCAGGCTGCATTTATACAAATGAACATCTTTCATGGATGATTCATTGGCCATAAAATAGATTTCACCGTTCTCTTCGTCTATGCCTGCCACACCCAACACCTCCCAGTTGCCTGCCGTTAATTGTTTGCGCTGGAAGGTATTCATAGGCACTTCATACAAGTGTGTATAACCATCCTGTTCACTCAGCCATAAAAAAGAATTTTTTGTTTGCAGAAAGAACTGGTTGGCGGGATAGATTTTTACATATGTTTTACTTTCTTCGTTAAAAAGTGCCTGGGAGTTGCCGTTGCGAACATTTACTTTTAACAGATCCAGTCTTGTCTGTGAACGGTTTAGTCTTTGCACCCAGAGGGCATTGCCGTCTGTCTGCCATTGAATACCCGTTATATACTGGTTGGGGTTTATTCCGATGTCTGCTTTTGTTAGTGCCTTGTTCCGCAGGTTATAAATAAATACCTGCACTTCCGGTATGGCCTCGCCGGCTTTGGGATATCGTTCATTACTTATTTCAGGATATATCTTGCCATCATACAAAGTAATCGGATATTGCTGTACAATGGTTTCATTAAAGTGCAAAAAAGCAATGCTTTCTCCATCGGGACTCCATTTGTAGGCCTGGGTCATGGCAAACCCTTTTTCATACAGCGCATCGGCCATGCCGTTTAAAAATCTGGCGGGTGCACCGTCTGAAGTAATTTGCAAAGTCTGGTCGGTACCCAATTCCCTTACATATAAATTACCATCCCGTATAAAAGCCAGGCGTTTGCTATCGGGCGAAAAACTGGCGTAGCTTTGTTTGCCATCTGCAGAAACCGGTTTCAGGGTTCTTTTTATTCTGTCCCAGATAAAATTTGATTCTTTAGTGGAGTTATCAAACAATGGTTCAATTTGTGTTTTTATAAGGATCTTAGAATCGTCGGGCGAAAAATCAAAATCTTCAAAAAAAGTAAAGGTGATGGGCAGGGAATCTCTGCCGGTTTTAATCTGGTTAGAAAAAATAGTGTCTACCAGGCGGCCGGTTTCAAAATCCAGCGTACTGATAATTTCACTATTGGTAGCCTTATTGGCAAAAATATAGGCTATTGAATCGCCTGTATGGGTAAGGTGTACACGCAGCTTTTGCTCTTCCAGGTAATTGCCTCCCCAAATGGCATCCAGGGTCAACTTCTTCTTCTCAACCGGCTTATTATTATTTTGGCCGGCCGCAGCAACAGATGCAAACAATACAGTTAATACAATCAATTTTTTCATGGCTAAACTTCTGTTATGTTAATCTGGCGGGCACTACGCTTTAACTATATAACAATTTGTAAAATATATAAGTCAATGTAATGCGGTAATTTCTATTTAGCTTTTGCTGTCACCTGGTATACCGGTAGAAATACACATGCCTTTTTTTTATTAAAACTGTCTTTAAAGATGGCAATTTAATTTCCGGGTTTTCATTTAATAATCATACTCTCTCCTGACCATATTCAATCGCAAACCAACACTAAAAAGTGTAGTTTTCTGCGCCAGTTGCGCGGCCTCCGGCACACTTAATTTGCGGTACATAATGGAGGCATCAATAAATAAATTTTCCAGCACTTCGTAACCAATCCAAACCGATGCATTGGCACCGGTGCTTTTTACACCATGGGTTGTTTTATATCCGTAGTCGGAGGCACGGTTGCCGTTAAGTATAAAAATATTTGCACCGTAATCGCTGTTAGCGGTATCAAGGCCCTGTTTAAAAACAATCAGTTTTGCCTGTACATTCCACCTGGGTGCAGGCTGGTAACGGATAATGCCGATGGCTTCAAAAAAATTGGCGCCAAGCGGATGGGCCAGAGGCTGGTTATAATGGCTGTAATTGGCCACAGAATCACTGTGTGAATAGGTAAACGGACGAACATAATTCAATTCGCCCTGCAGGTCAAAGTTTTTTATTTTAAATGCGTCAATGTATTTAAAACCGCCCTGTAAACCCTGTTTGTTTCCCCACCAGCCGTTGCCCGCCTTTACCTCACTTAGTTTGAATTCATCCAGCATTACCTGCCCGTACAACTGAAATGTATGCGCAATATTAGCCTTGAAATTAAACCCTATATTGGCGTTGTCCGGACTGCCATTTTGCTGTTCGGCCGAACGTAAAAATATGATTGGGTTTAAATAACTGAATTCATAATGATTGGCCCTGCCAAAAATAACGGACTCAAACAAACCGATATTCAGCCATTTGGTAGCCTGCAGGCTCAGGTGGTGCATGCTCGCATATTTCTTTGGTAACAATTTATCGCCATTGCTGTTGCCACTGGACAGTTCCATAAAAAGATTTTGATAATTAATCTTCCAGATATGCGTATTTAATTTCAGGAATAAATAGCTGGCGGCAAAATCGCTCAGGAACAAACTACGGTACCCATCTCCTATAAAATTGCGATCGTATCCAAATTGGATGTTAATATATTTGGTGGCGTTAAAATGTATAGATCCCCTGGCGTCGAAATAATCGTAGCCGGTTGTTTTAAATTGTTTGTAAAAACCGGCGCCTGGCACAGCGCCAAATTTTTGCTCCCATTGGCGTACAAACAATGGCGGTTTCTCCTGGTTATCGGTGGCATAAAAATCGAACCCTATTTTCCGGGCAATCAGGCCCCGGAAACTTGCCCCCTTGCTGTTAAGGTAAACATGCTGGCTGCCTGTTTCGCCTGCCTGAATTTGTTGTATAACCGGGTTAACCGCCAGGAAAAAATCCTTTTGATTGACCTGTAAAAAATCGGCTTTGGTTTTGTAAAAAGCGCCCAGCAATGGCTTTTTGCTTTGGAAGGAGCTGATATCCCCGGTTACCCATTCGCTGTTATTCATCAGCGCATCGTGCATATTGTAAACATCAGTTGCGGTAAACAAACCGGCAAGCTGGTAATTTTTACTTTGGACAGAATCTGTGGCAACGGGTATTTCCCCCGCAGATTTTATTAAAGTCGCGCTGCCGTAGTACCGCTCAATGCCCTCTACCATGGTTTTCCGCAAATAAGGTTTGGTGGCAGAAAAACCCAGAGAAGAATCGTTCATCGTCTTAATGTCCATCCGGCCAAGCAACCAGTTCTCCTTAGCACCCTGGGGAAGATTAACAGACTGGGCCAGGGCCCATACAGGAACAACAAAAATAAGCCAGCTTACCGCGGTTTTTTTAAATTGCATGCAATAGTTGATTTAAGAGGATAAAGCTTATACTTGTATATGTTACAAAAATACCTGATTAAGAATATATCGGTTGTAAACGAAGGTAAGATATTGAGCCGGGATGTATTTATCAAAAAAGGACGTATTGAAAAGATGGCGGAGAAGATAGTTACCCGCGAAGCAGTGATTGAAATAAACGGTGAGGGTAAATATCTTTTGCCGGGTGTCATAGACGACCAGGTGCATTTCAGGGAACCGGGCTTAACCCATAAAGCAACTATCTACACCGAGTCGAAAGCCGCTGTGGCCGGGGGTGTTACGTCTTTTATGGAAATGCCCAATACCATGCCCCCGGCGTTTACGCAGGAACTTTTAGAACAGAAATACGAGATTGGCCGCCACACTTCACTGGCCAATTATTCATTTTTCATGGGCACTTCCAACGACAATACTGATGAGGCATTGCGAACAAATGAAAAAAAACGTAATATATGCGGTATAAAAATATTCATGGGTTCATCCACTGGCGGACTGCTGGTAGACAGCCCCCTGGCGCTTGATAAACTTTTTTCGGAAAGTGAAGTGCTGATTGCCACGCATTGTGAAAATGAAAAAATTATAAAAGCCAATTATGAGCGGCTGAAAAATGAGAAGGGCATTTTAACAGCGGCCGATCACCCGCTGATACGCGACGAGGAAAACTGCTTTGAAAGTTCTTTCTATGCTATCCAGTTTGCAAAAAAACACAATAGCCGCCTGCATATTTTACATATCAGTACAGAAAAGGAACTGCAACTGTTTACGAACCTTATACCGTTAAAGGATAAACGCATTACGGCTGAAGTATGCGTACACCACCTGCATTTTACTGCGGATGACTATGCCACCAAAGGAAACCTGATTAAATGTAATCCCGCAATAAAAGCCGCTTATAACAGGGATGCATTATGGAAGGCGTTGCTGGATGACAGGCTGGATATAATAGCCACCGACCATGCCCCGCATACCTGGGAAGAAAAAAATGAGCCCTACGAAAAAGCCCACGCAGGCCTGCCGCTGGTACAGCATTCTTTATCACTGATGCTGCACTATGTAAAGCAGGGAAAAATTTCGCTGGAAAAAGTAGTAGAAAAGATGAGCCACGCGGTAGCAGATTGCTTCCAGGTAGCCGAACGGGGATATATACGCGAAGGCTATTATGCAGACCTGGTAATTGTTCACCCGGACCGGCCCACCAGGGTAACAAAAGAAAACATATTCTATAAATGCGGCTGGAGCCCCCTGGAAGGATTTGTTTTTCCTTCAGCCATAACACATACATTTATAAACGGACACCTGGTTTATGGAAATGGCATGTGGGATGAATCTCAGCAAGGCGAACGATTAACGTTTGACAGGGTGTAGGGTACTTATATCTCAATACCTGCACCTTTGACATTTAACCTTTAACAGCATGCAGATAGACGATACAACTTTTAGTGATCTTTCCATCTTTCACCAGGATGAAGAATCATCGATTTTTCATCAACTAAATTTTACCCAAACCATCGGCGGCAAAGAATGGCTGACCCGCTTTTTCAGCGAACCGTTTGCGGAACTAAAAAAAATAACCGAAGTACAACAGATTCTGAAGTGTATTACAACACATGAAATGCAATGGCCGCAAACCATTACCAACGGCACCGTGATGGTAATGGAAAAATTTTATGAATCCCCGGTGGATACCATCCCGGATTCCTCCAATTTTTTTAACGCCCTCAGCTATAAAATGCTGCATGCGCCTGATTATTCGCTGGTGCGTTACACCGTTGGCCATTTTGCAGATTTTATAAGAGGCTTCTATGAACTGGCAGCCGTTTTTGATAATGACGACAGCCCGGCAACACTCCGGCTGTATATTCAAAGATCTGTTTCCCTGCTAAAACATGAAGCCATTGCTAAACTGGCGGAAACAAAAAAAGGCGATACACTTACCCCCTTACAAACGATTTACTTTGGCAATTACATCCGCTATCGTTTTAAAAATGCTGCGCTTGAGCTGATAGATATTTTTGGCCGGCTGGACGCCTGGTATTCTATGGCAAAAGCGGTACAAAATTTTAAACTTTCTTTTCCGGTCTTTACCGAATCGCCGCGGGCAGCCCTTGATGCAAAAGAATTGTATCACATACTGCTGCCAAAACCAGTTCCGTACGACGTAAACCTGCAGCATGAGCAGAATTTTCTGTTTCTTACCGGCGCCAATATGGCCGGCAAAAGCACTTTTATAAAATCTGTAGGCGCGGCCGTATACCTGGCCCACCTGGGCATGGGTGTACCGGCACAATCCATGCAGCTTAGTTTGTTTGATGGTATACTAAGCAATATTAACGTAGCAGACAACATTGTAAAAGGTGAAAGCTATTTTTTTAATGAAGTACAAAGAATAAAAAACACCATCAATAAAATAAACGATGGTAAAAAATGGCTGGTACTCATTGATGAGCTTTTTAAAGGTACCAATGTACAGGATGCCATGAAATGTTCGGGCGCTGTTATTAAAGGGTTAATCAAAATTCCCAACTCGTTGTTTATTTTGTCTACCCATTTATACGAGATTGCAGACGAACTGAACATTTATCCCAATATTATATTCCGTTACTTTGAAACAGAAGTAAAAGAAGATGAGCTTTTATTCAGCTACCAGCTAAAAGAGGGTATCAGCAACGACCGCATCGGCTATCTTATTCTGAAACAGGAGAAAGTAGTGGAGATGCTCGAGAATTTGTAATTTCAGCCGAATAACTGCGCACAATGAAAAAAATTTGGCTGCCCTGCTTTCTATTCATTTGTTTATTTGCCGATGCACAAAGGGATCCGTCATTTCCGGCCATAGATGTACTGCATTATACTTTTAATCTTTGGCTGAATGATGGCAACAACAATATCAGGGGCGAAGCAACCATAGCCATCAAATTTTTACAAACCATCCCCTCTTTTGACCTGGACATGGTAAAGAAAAATGCTGAAGGCAGGGGTATGGTGGTTACTTCCGTTAAAGAAAACAACCAACCCGTTTCTTTTTTACAGGAATCTGAGAACATTCATATTTATACAGCTGCACATGCCGGCGATACCACGGTTTTTACCATTGTTTACGAAGGCATACCCGCAGACGGTTTAATTATTGATAAAAACAAATACGGTCACCGTACTTTTTTTGGAGACAACTGGCCCAACCGGGCACATAACTGGTTGCCCTGTATCGACAATCCTGCCGACAAGGCTGCTGTAGATTTTATTATAACAGCGCCTGAACATTACCAGGTAATTGCAAATGGTGTTCAGACAGAAGAAAATAACCTGCCCGGCCAACTGAAACAAACCCATTGGAAAGAGACTGTCGACCTGCCCACCAAGGTAATGGTTATTGGCGCTGCCGACTTTGCCGTTAACTATGCAGGAAATGTTGATTGCATTCCTGTATCCAGCTGGGTGTATCCTGAAAATAAAGACAATGGATTTTATGATTACGCACTTGCGAAAGACATACTGCCCTGGTTCATAAAAAATGTAGGACCCTATGCGTACAGAAAATTAGCCAATGTACAATCAAAGACGCAGTTTGGCGGTATGGAAAATGCCAGCGCTATTTTTTATTTTGAAAATTCTGTGCAGGGCGACAGGAAAGTGGAGTCATTGCTTACACATGAGATTGCCCACCAGTGGTTTGGCAATTCCGCCACAGAAGCAAGCTGGCCGCATATATGGTTGAGTGAAGGCTTTGCCACTTATATGACCCATTTATACCTGGAAAACAAATATGGCATTGATACACTTCAAAAACGGCTGGTGGAAGACAGGGAAAAAGTAATTGCGTTTTCCAAAAAGAAATACACGCCCATTGTTGACACCAGCATTACCAGCAATTTTTTTCAGCTACTCAATGCCAACAGCTACCAAAAAGGCGGTTGGGTACTGCATATGCTGCGCAGAAAATTGGGCGACAGCCTCTTTTGGAATGGTATTAAAAATTATTACGCAAAATACGCGGGCAAAAATGCCACCACCGACGATTTCAGAATGGCAATGGAGACCAGCAGCGGGCAGGATCTGCAATCATTTTTTAAACAATGGTTGTTTACCGCCGGTCATCCGGTATTAACCATCAGCCAGTCGTACAACCGGAAAAACAAAACTGCCACTATCGTGATAGAACAGACGCAATCCGCGTTGTTCATTTTCCCACTGCAGCTTTTAATAGCATCTGCCAATGGCAAAGAAATAAAAACAATTACTGTAAAAGACAGGACAACCACGGTGGTTGTTCCGGCCGTTTCCGGGTTAACAAAAATAACCCCGGATCCTGGATGTGATTTACTTTTTGAAGAACAGACAAAACCCGGCAGCCGGTGATGGCATCTTCATTTTTAAAGTTCCTGAATATGACAATCAAAGAAAAAGTACAGGATAAAGAAAAAGCGGTGAAAGCGCTTTTAGACGGACTAAGAACCCACCTGAACAGCAAACGCATTGAATTTGATAAGGCACCCAATTCCTGGGAATACATCAGTACGCTGGGTATTGCGGAAACAAAATTGAAAGAGTTGCTGGATTATTTGAAGGAAGTGGTGTAGTAGATCATTTCGGTTCATACAGTCATATTATTATCTGCGAATCAGCGGCAATAAATTTATTTATCTGACATATGCAATGGCTGTCCCAGCTATTTATCCCGCAGCTATAATTCCATTATATATAATTCATTTATTGAGCTGTTGAAAACACCATTCAAAAATGATGAAATCACCAATGTTAGCGCCGTTACAATAATTACTTTCATTGCATGTTAGTAAAAACGTTTGGCAGTGCGGTGTATGGGGTAGAAGCAATTACGATTACAGTAGAAGTAAATGTACTGGGTGGTCTCAACTATTACATTGTAGGTTTGCCCGACAGTGCTGTAAAAGAAAGTTTGCAACGCGTAGAAAGTGCCTTAAAAAGCAATGCCTATCATATGCCCCGCACCAAACTGGTGGTTAACCTGGCCCCCGCAGATATAAAAAAAACTGGCTCTGCTTTCGATCTGCCCGTTGCCATTGGCGTGCTGGGCGCATCGGAACAATTGGAAAATCCCGAAATGCTGAGCGATTATGTAATGATGGGCGAGCTGAGCCTTGACGGAGCCATTCAACCCATAAAAGGTGCACTGCCTATTGCCATTACAGCCCGCAAAGAGGGGTATAAAGGATTGATCGTTCCTATACAGAATGCCCGCGAAGCTGCCATGGTAAGCAATATTGAAGTATTCGGTGTACAGCATATCAATGAGGTAATTGCGTTTTTCAACCATGGCTCCTCACTGCAACCCACCATCGTAAATACGCGGGATGCTTTTTTTCATTCCCAGTACGATTTTGAATTTGATTTCAATGACGTAAAAGGCCAGGAAAACATTAAGCGGGCGCTTGAAATTGCCGCCGCAGGCGGTCATAATGCCATATTGATTGGCCCGCCTGGTGCCGGCAAAACCATGCTGGCCAAACGCCTGCCCACCATATTACCACCACTTACTTTGCATGAAGCGCTTGAAACCACAAAGATTCACAGTGTAGCAGGAAAACTACCCGAAAATGCCACATTGATTTCAAAAAGACCTTTTCGCAGCCCGCACCATACCGTTTCGGATGCTATGATATTACAGTAGGCGGTCGTATATTGTGAAAAATAAGACTATTTTTCAATGAAACGTATAGCCATCTACAGCCGCGTATCAACAGCAGATAAACAGGATTACACAAGGCAGGTTAACGAACTTAAGAAGATTGGTTACGATAACGGCTTCTCTGATAAACAAATGACCCTCTACAGTGAGGCAATATCAGGTTATAAGAAAGACGAACGGCATCAGCTCAACGCTATGCTTAGCCAGATTGAAGCCGACCCAACTTATTTTTCAGCCGTCTATGTGTCAGAAATTTCAAGGCTTGGAAGGAACCCAAAAGAGACAAGGCGTATCGTTGATAGGTTATCTGAACTTAAGGTCACATTATATATCCAATCTCTTAAACGATACACCCTTGACGATAAAGGTGCAATGTCTATTGATACAAGTATCATATTGCAAGTACTGATGGAATATGCTAACCTTGAAGCAGAGACATTTAAAACTCGTTCAAGGTCTGGATTGAGGAAGGCGGCAATGGATGGCAAGTATATTGGCGGGGTTGCCTCAGCTTACGGATACACCCAAGACAAAAATAATTATGTAATCATTGATGACTTTGAGGCCGATATTGTTAGAATGATTTTTACGATGTATTCTGAAGGACAAGGAACAAAGAAAATTGCCAATGTTCTGAATACACGTAAAATCCCAACCAAGTATAACAGAATCTTTGAAGGAACAAAACGAATCATTAAGGGCTCATTAAAAGAAGCTACCAAGATTAATTGGTCTGATGCAGTGGTCTATGCCATCCTAAAGAATACCTCATATATCGGTGAAAAAAAATATAAGGGTGAAATAATCGCAACCCCTGCCATCATTGATAAGAAGCTTTTCAATAAGTGTCAGGAAATAATGAGCGGGAAATCTCACAGAAACTATTTAACCAATTATACCTTTTTGCTAAAAGACCTTATAACCTGCACTTGTGGAAGGAATTTCTATGCAAGGTATAAGCCGGTTGAAGGTGGTGATAAGGTTTATGTATGTTCTTCCCGGCTGGTTAGGGGTGGCCGCTGTGCCTGTCCCAATGGTATTAATATCACCCTGCTTGAATCAGCTATCTATGATTATTTGGTTACCCATTCGCGGTACCTTACCAATATGGCCAGTGTTGATAAAATGAAGGCCAAGCTTTGGCAAGAAATCAAGAGCCTTACCGATAAAGCCAATATTGACCAAAAAGCAATGAAGGCTAAAGCCAACGAAGAAAAAAGATTGCTTGATGTCTATGTAAGCGGAGCAATCACAAAGGCTGAATTTGAGGCGAAGAAGAAGAAAATTAAGCAAGAGATTTCAGTTATCAGTGAACGTGAAAAAATTCTTGAAAAGGATATCAATGAAAAAAATGAAGCGTTCAAACGTGCTGATTCTGGCAACGCTCCGCTGAATGCATTAGAGAAGGCCAAAGACAATAGGAATGAATTACAGGCTTTATACAGACAGATACTTACTAAGGTTAATGTTGAATCAACCACAAAAGAAACAGCCGTTGTAAGCATTGTTATCAATGCAACGAAGGCTGTAATGATTGAATTGGACTTGTCAGGTATAAGAAGGAAGCCAATGCAATACCAATATAGAACGGGCAAGGATTGGGTTGCTATTCCTGATAAGCGGTTGATTTCTTTGTAACTTTGATGAACGTAAACCCAAAGTATGACTGAAACCGAAATTGAACAGTTTATAAATAAAGCAAGGAAAATAAGTTTCCAACCTGCAATCAAACCGCTGTATTTGAATGAAAAAACTATACCGGGGCAAATTACCTTACGCTTCAAATATGAATACGCTTTTGACGGCATCGAATTTGTGAAGGGCTTCAAGAAACAATTAGACGGCTTTGAAATCAATGCACAGGTTAATCAGGTTGACAAGGATAAAATAAACTTGGCCCTGATAGCGAATACTGAACCGGTTACTATTATTACCGTAACAGATTTGACGTGTAACCCTGATTCAACCAAATGGTTTTATAGGAGGCAACCCAAAAGAACAGAAATGTATTTGGGATTTGCTTTTGATGTTGATACAATGGATAATTATATGAACCTGATTGATGCAGACCCCAATTCAGAAATGAACCAACCAATCCACATAAAAAGTTGGGACGGAAACCAGTTCATCTATTAACTTTATCTATGCCTAAAAGCTGGTTTTGGTTAATGGGTTTAATAATCCTTCCAATCTGTATATTGGTGTTGACTGACACAATCAATGTTGGTTGGGGCGTGGTTGCATTCTTGATATACGGCGGCTACGCTCGTTATAAGAATAACCAGAATAACGATAAGGGCCGCTAACCGACCCAAACAATAATATATACCCCAAACCAATCAGCCAGTTTTTCAAAGCTTGGTGTGTTGGTGTAAAATTTCCAAACTTCACCTTCAAATCTATATCTTAACATTCCCTGATAAAATGAATTCAAAATAACTTGGAATTCAAAGCCGGTTGCTGCTTCATGTGGAGAAAAATAGCCATCATAGTGCTTGCCTTCATGGTCAAATTGTATCGGTATATTCTGCTTTAACCACATTCTTCTTCACTAAGTAATCATCTAATTCTTGGCTCCTATCCAGCATCAATCTCCATACATCAACCTTAAGAATCTCATCAGCCCTGTATTGCTTTAGCACCTGTTGCATTACCAGCTCATAAGCAACAGCATAATCTTCTGTTTCATATTCCTTCACCCCTATGAGCGCCTTACCATTCTTGGGGTACACACCTACATGATAGTAGTTCCTTTCCATATACTAAATTACTAATTTTTTTAGCATTTCAAACTAAAAAATTGCCGGGGGTAATCCCGACAACCGATTCGCTACAATGAATCTGTAAGCTCACTTGGCCAAAAGTATTTCAGCCAACTATCAGGGCCAAGAGAAAAACACCATTATTTTACGTTGTTTTCCTGAAACCTTATATTTGATAAAACCTTAACCAAATGGATGAAAAATCCCAACCAACCCCGGACATAACCCCACCTATTATCAATAACAATATTATAGTTCAGCCTGCTGAAGTAAATGTTCCTGCACCTATTGTTAATATACCGCCAAACGACCCAACCGAAGCTAAAACAGCTAATAGAATTACCTTTTGGGGTCTGTTAGTTAATATCCTTCTTTTCTTAATAACCCTCTATACATTTTATCAAACAAAACGTTCAGTTGATTTAGCTGCTAAACAATTTGATTATACCCAAGAAAAAGATAAGGATGATGCGGTAACCAATAAAACTAAAGATATCATCGCAGCGGAAAAAGAAAAAAATAGACTAGCAGTTATTGACAAACAAAGACAAGAAGATTTTGATAATAATAAGAAATCACTTGAGCTTTCACGTAAGGCCGTCGAGACCCAATTAAGTTCATTTAAAGAAACCCAAAAAGAATTTGAATTTCAAAACAATAGAACTTTAGCAGCCTTTAATGCAAAGATGGCAGCGGATTCAAACAAACTAATTGTTGCACTTATAAAAATAAAAGCATTGGATGCTAAAATATATTACGATACTAAAAAAACATTACCATACTTTGCTTATGAAGCTTGGTCACCGGACAGCGCAATAACACACATGGAAAAAATTAATAATATTATTGAAAATAATTTTGACAACGATTTCCTTTATTATCATAATTCAATGTTTAAAGCATGGTCTACGTTTTATATATATCAAAATTCAATTCTGAATAAATTAATATATCCGCAGGTGAAAAGAGACTTCCACCAACTGGAAAAAGATGCGCCCAGACGAGGAGACCCTAGTATTGACTTCAACAAAAATGATTATGGTGGTCGCTTTGGTTTTTTTATTTACATTAGTGACAGTTCACTACAATTGAAGAAGTAATATTATAGAAGCACTATTGTTTTCTTGAAACCCATAAATATAATAAACCTTAACTAAATGGAAGAAGCAGCCCAACCCAGCCACGATAAACAGCCTATTGTAAATGTAACTGTGCATCCCAACATAACAATTGAACCTAAAATTACGGTTGAACCTTCAAAAGTAGAATTTCCGGCAGTAGATAATAAAGAAGCAAAAAGGGCCAACAGATACGCATTATTTGGAATTCTAATTAACGCGCTGCTTTTCCTAATAACGTTATCAGCATTAGCTGTAACATGCCAATCAGTAGAAATTGCAAATGAGGCGCTCAAAGATTCAAGGCAAAATCAAAAAATTGCCGATGAAAGAAAGCGAATAGATGACTCAACCAGTCACGTTAAAGACAGTCTAAACTATAATGTCGATACTTCATCATTGGGGACTTCTCAAAAATCATTAAATGCTCAGGTTAATTCCATAAAAGAAACAGAAAATCAATTTCAAATTGACAATGAACCGATATTAGAAGTCGTTACAACCGCTTACCCGATTCTCAAAGAAAATCAGGAATCATCAATTGCAATTGATGTATTCAATTTGGGCAAGTATCCTTGCAGAATTCTTGACATGATAATTTTGACAGCCTATAAAATAGCGCCGCCAAATTTCAAAGAGGTTTACACTTTAGGAAAAAATCACGTGGCAGGGCTTAATGAATATATAACCAATCAAAAAAACATACATGAAACAATTCTTGTGCCTAAAATATTTTCAAAATCACACATAGAATCGCTTCAAAGTGGTCAATATTCTATCTATTTGTGGGGCACAATCAAGTATCAGAACCTTGTTACAAAAAAAATGAAAGAATATAATTTCATAATTAAATACTTTTATGTACCGGGTTACACCGACGCCATGACAGGCGAATTCTTGTTAAATAAAAATTTTAACCTAAAATAACGCCGAAAAGAACTTAAATCGACAAGTTCGCTCAATTTCGCTTTTACAATGCGCTACCTTAAATTTGCATTAAGAAATAAGATAACATCCATTTAAAATAGTTGAAAAAATAGGAAGGCATCAAAAACTTTGCTTAATGTAAAAACAAAGTGCCGGAATGCATGCCAGAAGGCTATAAGTCTAACCGGTTATGTTGCTATCATGAAATTCATCGGACAACGGGGCTAGACGCCGTTGGGCTTTTACCTTCCTATTATTCAATTTTATTTCTTCTGCACTTTTCATTTTGACTTTTTTCAAATAAATTAACTTGTTGCATAACTTTATTCATAAAGCTTCATTAAGCTTTCTGAAAAAGCTAAGGCTGTTGATTTATCCATTCTCAATGCGTATGATTTGCTTATTTCTGATAGCCTGTCAACATCAAATGAGAATAAATCATTTTGTACAGCAGAAACTAATGATTTTAAAAATTTATCAGGAGCATCTTTTATCCTTTCATAAAACAATTCCAATTCTGCATGAGAAATTTCCTGCTTATTTTTAAATTCCGCAACATCTTTCAGTTTGTCCCCAAGAGCCTTGTCAGAATGCTTCAATGCGTTGTTTACCTTTTTTAAATCGTCAATCTCCTTATAATTTTCAATTGTGCTGATTGATATATCTTTTAACGCCAAGAATTGACCTATGTCATCCCATCTACCAAATTTAGTGACTTTGTCTTTATAAGCTAAATTCAAAAGGTGTTTAATATTTATTTCCAAAGATTTAAAAGCATAAATGATTTTAGTCTCAAACAAAGCAAGTAATTGCTCTTGAAGATATTCTGCACTTTGGTAAGTATCATACATTGCTTCTTTCAAACTTTCTCTAATGCTATAAGAAACTTCAGGGTCTTCGTTCTCAACCGCTTGTTGTTGGTCGTCCATTTTATCTAAGTCATCAAAAGCTGCTTTAATAGCTTTTTTGTTGTCTGTAATAAGAGCGGCAAGTTGCCCATCAAGAGGATTGGTCTTGTCATAAGCGAAATCCTCAACCCTTCGCTTAAGTAAATACCTTTGCAATGCAATTGGTTCTTCAGGTGCCTTTGACTTCATTTTTCCTATTTTAAAGGTGAATAATGATTTTCAAATGTATCAAAGAAAGCGACACTACGCTTAGACATTTTCGTCCAAATTTAAAGCCTATTTCAATTGATAATTCTCTAAAGAATCGTAGATTTGGTAAACCCCCTTTTCACCCATAAACCATTTGTATGAATACAGGGAATTCGTTTGCAGTTTTAATTTCAATCTTGGCTTTGCTTTTTTCGCTTGGAATTGGCCTATTCAGCTACAGACTTTCAAAATATAATTTTTTATACACCATACAAAAATTAATACTTGATAAAGCAAAAGACTGCAATGAGCATTGGTACAATGAAGGAGGTCAGGTAGTAAAGTCTTTTGACAAATATTTAGTTTTTCTGTCAGGTTATAAATGCATATCAGAAATAATTATTACAATAGACTTGCTCGATACTTTCTTGGCTGAATATGACTTACAAAAGAAGAAAACGTTTTTTCTTAAACTGTTTTGGATACAGCTCGACAGTTCACTTAGGCAATATTTTAAAGAACAAACCTTTGTTAAAGAAATGCCAGACGGAACAAAAAACCAAATTCAGGCAATAAAAAAAATATTTGAACCTTTCTTTGCTCAATATTAAAAAGGATACATTATCCCGTTGAAGAAAATTAATACCCTGTCTATGGAATCAAGAACATTTTGCGCGATTCAGCATTTCAAAATCGAAAAAATAGATAAGCCTTATACTATAAATGATGCCGAATTAAGGCAAGATGAAAAGCTTAATCGGTCAATTTTTGATATTGATTTTCTACATCAGGTCGGCACTATCAAAATTCAACATTATTTCGTAAACCGGCCATATTTTTTTCACACTGAAGAATTGGATGCTCCATTGAATGAAAATGTATGGATTAAGACACTTTTGTCAAGAAAAACTATATATAATCAACTTATTAATTATCTGTGGTTTTTAAAGGATAATAGCAGTAGTGTTTCTGACGTGATTGCTTATGTTCCATCGATAGCGGGAAAAATTTACCAAATTGGCCATGGTGCTGGATTTAGCAAGGCAGACGGTACTTTTCAAACAACTGTTTTTACCGTTGATGATTTACACACCGCCACAAAAATCTATTGTGCTATTGCTGGACTACAGCAAGATGAAAAAATTAATCGCCCAGAAATTAAAACGACAAAAGACCCAGCGGTAATTGATTCTGCTTATCATTACCGAAATCACAGCAAGACAAATAGGATTGAAAGGGCGCTGAGCTTTTTGTTTATGGCAAGAGCCACATCTTTTCTACCTTTAAAAATCTCCTTATATATTTCTGTTCTTGAATCTTTATTCACCACTGACGTGGGAGAGATTGTCCACAAGATTTCTGAACGCCTTAGCCTTTACATTGGAGGCGATTATGAAAACCGGATAGATTTATATAAATTTATGAAACAGGCCTATGGTGTTAGGTCTAAGTTTTTTCATGGACAAAAACAAGATAAAGGAAAGGGCGAAACAAAAAGTTTACAAGATTGCGCTATAGAATTAGATTCTATTCTCCGTGTTACCCTAACAAATGTCATCGTCAATGACAGTCAATTATTCACAACTAAAACTGATGACTTATTAAATGACTTCTTTAATAAACTTATATTTGGCAAACAGGAACTTGGCTAGAAAACATGGGGCCCCTTGAAAACAAAAAACTGCGAAGTATAGAAATAAGCCAAACAAAAAAAATTGCTTACATTCAGTTAAATATTAACCACGCTAAACTTTATCTATAATGGCTATCAAAGAAGAAATCTTAGAGATAGAACAATTTATCAAGGGTCTTCATGAGAAAGTGAATCCTGACGTTGAACTTATAAAGGTTACTGAACAGCCTCCGTATATTGAATTTAATTATCCTTATACAGAACCGATAATATACAGCGGTAAAGAAGCAACAGCCCATATTGAAGGGGCGCGATTGATGGCTGGACAAGAACTTCCACTTACTACAGCCTTACTTTGGATACACAAAGGTAAAATGAAACCATTCAAATAAGAATCTACTTACTATGCTAACTGAAAAAAGACTTTTACAATTAGGTTTTCGAAAAAGGAAAATACACGATGGAATCGTTTACTGCTACAAGAAATACTGTCTGAAATTTGATGTTACAGGCTTAGTTCCAACTAACATTGAATCAAATCAACCAATGGCTTGGACCAGCGCTTTAGACAGCGAGGTTGATTTAAGGAGATATTACCTAGAATATTGTCAAATTCATTTACCCCAATAAAAATGGCGGACCTCCCGCCAAGTACAGCCAAAATAAAAAAGGCCGCAATAGAAATTGCAGCCAGTCTAAAACAAATCCAAAATGAAACCTTATTTTATGCAGCCTTCTTTTCCGCTGGCATTTCTTTTATAAATGCAATTGATTTTTTTAAATATGATTTCGGCCAAAGACCAATGTTAACACCATGTTCAACAATTGGAAAATTATACATAATACAGCAATCAAAATAATTGCTAATATATTCTGCCACGACAGGTGAAAAAAATTCTTTATTAGCAACATTCATAAAATCCACAGCAGAAAATACTTCAGTCATTTTGAAATCAGATAATAGACCATTAATAAATTCCTTGTCGCCTGTTTCTAAAATTGCATAATTTAAATACTCCAGTTTTTTTTGCAAAGCCTTTAGGCGCTTTTTTGTCCAGTAGCTTGCTGCAAAGTCATTTAATACTATCAGTTTAATGTGTTCAGGAAGGGTAGTTGCATCGTTGTGGACGGTGAATGTTGCTTTCATTTTAGTTGATTTTTTGATTGTTTAAGTATTTGTTGTTTCGGGTGCAAATATAGGGTTAAACATTCCAGAAATACAAATATATTCAGATAAAAGTTGTATTTAATTTAAAGTAATACGTAATGTCTTTTGTATCAATTGATTAAAAATACAAGTATTTGCGGAAAAGATTTGTATATTTGCACCATGACTAAATTGTACCATGTTCATTATAAGGCAACAGGTGAAGACAGATACTATAATTCGTTAAGTGCGGTGTTTGGTGATAATGCTGATTTGGGTGTATCCAAATTCACCTTAGACCGTTATCATTTCAATCCATATTTTGAGAATGATATTTGTATTATTAAGTATAGTCTGGTGTTTAGTGCTGCTGAAGTAAGGGCTGGGTTACCAACACTGGCTAGGGGTAAGTATAACGAAATTAAGGGAACAGGGACCAGATATAAGGAATTACTTAACTATATGATGGCTATGGGTAGCATTAATAAGAAGCTTAAAGATGCTGAAAGCGATTATGAATATGAACTTGACATAGATGATTGATAAGCTGAATAAATGGCGAAGCCCCTTGAGAACAAGAGGCCGTAACCATAGAAATAAAAAAAATAAAATGGCTCAATCTCACTTGGTATCCTGACTGGCAATAGGATAAAGTTTTAGTTTTGCTGATTAGCGAACACCAAATCAATAACGGCTCTGCCTCTCAATTGGTGGTAAACTTCATCATTCATCTTGTTCAGTAATTCCAACGCAATGTTCATATTGGTACCGGTTGTTGCTGCGAATATCTCCGCTCCTTGATTCAATGCAAACATTATAGCCAACTTGATTTTACCACATTCTTCAGCATCATTGTCTTCTTCGGCGTTGAACAGGTCAAGGTGAGCTTGGATGAGAAAGCTGGTTATTTCATCATTCAGAAGTTCGTTTATGTCGTTTTCTTTTTTCATAGCTAGGTTCGTTTATATAAATACATCGCACGGATAGTAAAAGGCCAAATCCGTTCAAATTTATTTTTATGCAGCCGCTGCCGCTATTGGGAAGAACTTCTCAAACACTTCAATCAAATCTTTCTCAAAGTCTCCAATATCTTCGCCCCTACTTATCCTTTGCTGATATTTGGTAATAAATTCAGAACAGACCTTGTGTTGAGGGTGTAGTCCTCTTTCTTCGGCGTATGTCTTAACGTGGGCTTTTATATCAGCAATAGATACTGCGTTGCTCTTGGCCGGTACCGGGGCAACCGGCTTTGCTATCTCTTTTGTCACGGGCGATTCAGGTGGCGTTGACACTTGAGAGATAACTTGGAAATTCTTAAGCTTGTTTTGTTCTTCTTCCGGCAAGTGCTCAATGGAAATTAGAAATAGAACCCTATCCATATCAATTGATAATTTGGCGGTTCTTCCTTCTTTTGTTTCTGAGATTAGAATCTTGGCATCAGCCAGACGTTGAAGGGAATAAGAAATTTGTCTTAAGCTCATGCCGTTCAAATCAGCCAGCGTTGTGTTGGTCTGGCAACAGCCGTATTCAGTATCATTATAACTGTAGATGTGGTGTATTAGTTGTTTCAAGAACGGGGTTAGGCTCTTGCTTCTCTTGATGTCATGGAACGACTTATCAAAGTTTCTTACCGTTGTTTCATTTTGCATGGGTTTATCTGCGTTTTAAAATATTGTTATCTGCGTTTTTGGGCCGGTACGCAGACCAAGGGGGAGCTACCCCCTTGGCTACCGGGAAAGATTTTATCCTTTCAAATAAATATGTTGACCTGCCTTATTGTACTTCTAAATCCGGAATAAGTCCAGTGTTTCGGCCAAATACTTTTGCAACATCGTTGCATATAGCCCTTGAGGTGGTTTTGCTACCCTACCTGCAATTCTTGCACGTTGTACCTGCAACTATTGCACGTAGACCCTGCAATTTTTGCACGTTGTACCTGCAATTCTTGCACGTTGTACCTGCAACTATTGCGTACATATAAGAATACATATAAGAATCCTTATAAAAATAGATATTAGAATCTCTATCAGAATACCCAAAAATTTTGATTCAGATACCTTCGGAGAAGTATTTTCAAATCTTTCTTGATATGGAGGCGGTACGCCAATCAGATAAAACATACCATCAACCAAGGCGAAGCCTACTGTCAATCCACCTTTGCTATATTATATAGGCTGGTAAGCCAAAGAAAAAAACAAAACCTCAAGAGGCGCAGCCGCATACACCTTGGCGCAACCGCCAAGTAACCCCCCGTTGCGCCCCGCCCCCCTATTTTTTAGTTGCTTCTTCTTCTGACGCAGTTTCAGGTTTCTCACCAATAAGAAACCCACCACCGTCCAAAAGAAATATCGATTGAACCTACACTTTCAGCAATTACTGGATATATATAGTAATAAGAAGTACCCTATGTCCAACTACAAAACCCATTATAAAAAAGACCGTCCCAGACTTGAGGAAAACACCCATATAACCAAAGAAAGGCTTATTACGGATATCAATCCCAATACTGGTGTAACCCCTGAACAGCTCATTGCTCATTGCATATTCCTTTCAAAAAATATGATTGAGGCGAGATTCTTAACCCCTGAACAAAAACAAACTGCTATTCACGATGCTGTAACCGGCTTATATAATAAAATGCTCAATGGTCAAATTGCAGGAAAAAAACATAAGGATTTAACACATGAAGATTTTAAAAGTTATCTGTATCGTGGCTTACATAACCAGTTTCTAACCGAAATAAAAAGACCTCTCACTATGTCCAATAAAATAACTGACAATAGTCTTGAGATAGACCACTATCAGGATAAATTGTTCGTTGACCCTATAAGCGAATCAGAAGCCCAAGATGACCAACAAAATAAAATGAACCTGCTATTCGACGCTATAAAGAAACTAGCACCTGAACAACGGGAAGCTATTGAGAAGTCACTATCGAAAAACCCAGATGAAACATATAATGATATAGGCTTAAATAAAAGAGCTCTCGATAGCGCCAGACAGCAATTGAGAATAATTCTCAAAACAAAACCAGTCAAAAAAACAATTAAAATAAAAAAAACGAGCATAACAATCACGGAGAAAAAGGAACTGGCTTCTGAATTGAAAGCGCAAGGCTATTCCCATTCAGAAATAGCAGAAATAATGCAAACCAGTTACGACAGTGTGACAAGGTATATTGGCGCTCCACCCAAAAAAATAAGAATTACCACTACCCCTGCAATTCGCAAACCAAAACCAGCAGAAAAAAGGAAAATACGGAATGCAGAAATAAAAATTCAAGCTGAACAATTAATTGCACAAGGAAAAACGAGGACTGAAGTAACTAAAATGCTTAAATGTGATTACCGTACAATTATTAAATTATTGGGAAAAAGGAAGCCCCAAACAAAACCAAAACGCTATGAAGAGATAAAACTTCGCGCTTCAATATTGGAATCTGAGGGAATGAAAAGGCTCGATATCGCTCTTCAACTAAAATGCAAAATGTCTACGCTGATAAAAGTATTGGGTAAAAAACAAGCCAGAATAAAACAGTAAAAATATCTTGGAAAAATTGACCAGCATACCGGGTATTTCGTTATCCGCAGATATATATCTATATGGCAAGCACAAACCACGAATTCAAACGGGATTTTAAAAAAGGACGAGAAGCAGAGAGATTATTTGAAAATTATTTAAGGGTCGAATATACCTGTAATACAGAATCAAGTTACGCGGAAGGCTATTTTCCCGGATATGACCTGAGCACGACAGCAACCACAGGAACCATATTAAAATATGAGGTAAAATGGAACGCTGCTTATAATAAAGACCTTGATTTTAAAAATGGAACTATCGTAATTGAGCTAAGCAAAACACTAGACGGCCAAAGGGTTGATAGTGGGCTCTCACTTACTACTGCTGACTATTACGGCTTTGTTCTCGAAGGGTCTGATGCTTTCCATATCATTAGCACAACCGACCTTAAAAGGCTCTGCTTTGACCCCAAACTGAAACAGAAAAAACTGCTGACAGATAGAAACGGATATCTTCTGGCAATATTCGATAAGCCTTTCCTTTTATCAAAAATGATAGTAATATAAGAAAAACCACAACCCAATGAATACCCTTGCTGAACTTAACGCACAAAGACCGAATCAGGTCACAACTGAAGAATTAGTTGCTCATGGAAAAGCTGAATGTGAAAAGCTTTCAGCTCAATTGGCTGAAGCTAATGCCGCCGACCCAAAAGACGACAACCTAATAACCAGCCTCAACCACGAACTTTTTCTTCTTAAAAAATATGTTTACAGACTGACATATCATCAACTATAAAAAAACAAACTACTATGGAAACAATTTTTAAATACTTAATGATAGCAACAGGAATTGGTGTTTTTATATACGTACTAGCCAAAATCATTAAAAAGGATAACCGAACAACCGATTCAACTAGCACTACAACTTCTGCGTATGATAAAAATACCAAAACACCGACCAGACCCAACCAAAACTGAATAAATGAAATGTTTAAGGTTTATCTAAATTAAAAGTTATTACGTTATATGCTTTGCAATTGTCGCAAATCAAATACCGGTCGCACTTCTCACCATTAGGCCAAATCTCATCTTTCGCATGAAGAAAACCCTTTTTGCAATCAGGACATAAAACCTGCCCATCAGGGTCTGCTCGTAAAATTTTTGCAGCCTTCAACCATCCGTTTTCTTCCATCAGTATTTTATTTTTTGTAATACTATCTAAAACAAATGAATTGTAAAAAAGAAACTTTTCGAGAACAACGAGATATTTATTTAAGTATGACAGCAACACATAACTATTATACACCAATAACTAACGATAACACTTGCGATTTTCATTTTTTTTATCAAAATATAATCGAACGATTTTAAAGCCTTTTAAAGCCCTATGTTAAACGATGAACAATATAACTTCCTAATGGAACAAAGCCAAAATTTCGCCTCCCTTGCCTCTACAGGTAGCTATCACGGCTTGCCCCATGATTGGTTGGCAAAGTTTGCAGAACTGCATAAACAGTTGTTCCCAAATGAATCCATCAGGTTCAGTTGTGGTGCATGTGTTCGAGGTGCAATGCAACGCATGGCGAACCTCATAACACAATACCAAACAAACACCACCATAGAATAATGACAGCAACTACACAGCTACAATGGCTTCCCCCAGCAACACCAATAACGAAAATGGAATTGGTAAAACAGAAATCTCAACAGCTTGCCAAGGGTGAAGTATCCATACATGATGTAGGAAGGGAATTAAAGCTCACAGCGAACCAAATAAGCTTTGCCATATATTATTGCAGCAGTGAGATTTTCGGCAATGGTAAGGCTGCATATGCCTTAGCTTATAATCTTGACCTGAATAACAAAAGTGAATCAGCTCAATGCTCAAGCGGGGCAAGCGCAATGCTAAGGCATGCCACGGTACTAACGTTGATAGATATTCTATTGGATGGTGAAGGCTTGAACGATTCGTTTGCTGATAAGCAATTGCTTTATCTAATGACCCAGAATGCAGACCTGAAAGCCAAGAGCCTTGCCGTTAAGGAATACAATAACCTCAAGGGAAGAATAAAGAATCAGCAGATGGTAACGATACAGCATCAATATGATGTAACGCTGCTCAATGATACCCAGTTGGCAACCCTTATAGCCTTAGCAGACAGGGCAAAATTGGGCAGCGGATAGCCTTATAAATGAGACCTTAGAAGGCTTTAATGTTTAAACACCAAGCGACGATGTGTCCTAATTCCCACTTTAGGTTGGTAGGAGGCATATAATACCGGGTAGATTCCCACTAGGGTAAAACGGGCATTTAAGAAGTGACATTTTTCCTATAGCTGGTCTTATGTTAAATAGACTGGTTGCCTATGCAACTATCAATTTTACCACCGCATAATATACTGATAATAGGCCAGTTATAGAGAGATATCAGACGACTATTATAGCATATCGGAAGCCTATAATAATCAGCGTAATTACGCTGATTCCGTTTAAGAAGTTCAGAATTCAGGGTTTGACCCACTAACATAACGTATTGATTAACAATGATTAAAGATACGACATTATAACATACAGACCAAATGTCAGCGGACACCATACAATTTTCAAATCCTATTGAAAGTACAGATATAATAATCCCAACCCCTACCCCAACTGCCAGACGTGGAAGACCAAGGAAGCAAGCCAATACGGCATTGGTACACAATGAGACTGTTGCTTCTGCAACTATTTCCAGTACTGAAAAAATTTCTACCAAGTCAGCTTCCAAAACGGTATCCGACCAATTTATGCAACAGCCCAAAAATGAATCAGCGGATTCCAGATTGACTGAAAAATCTGTAAAAAATTCAGATGGAAATATTACAGAACCCGAAACCCTCAAGCAGATATTAGAAAGCTTGGATATTGATAAAGCAAAAGCTGAACTGTGTAAGCGCAGTTTTTATTTCTTCCTTCAGGAATTCTGGGAAAATGTAAGTGCTGAAATACCCCGTTATAATTGGCATATCAAATTTTTGTGTTCTGAATTACAAGAAGCAGGCTGGCGGGTAATCAGACGTGAAAAAAAAGAAAGTGATATACTGGTAAACATGCCACCCGGCCAAACCAAAAGCACGGTAATAAGCCAAATGTTTAATGCATGGTTATGGTGTGTTGACCCAACGATAAAAGTAATTGCTGCTTCAGCAACTGATAAGCTCGTTCAACAGAATGCCACCAAAACAAGGGACATTGTAAAATCAGAAAAGTACTTAAGATATTTTCCTAACGTTTCATTAAGGGAAGACCAAGATGTAAAATCAAACTTCGCTACCACAAGAGGCGGTTCTAGGATAGGCACTACGGTTGGTGGCACCATTATTGGTTTCCATGCTCATTTTATAATTTCCGATGATATACAGGATTTACGTTTAGTTAATTCGGAAATAGAAAGAGAAAAAACCAATCAGTGGATTACAGGAACATTATCAAGCAGAAAAATCAGTGCTGAATCAACCCTTACCATACATGTGCAACAGCGATTGCACCCACATGATTTAACCTCGTACCTGCTTAACAGTGGTATCCAGTTTAAACACATTTGTCTACCGGCTGAACTAAATAAATCACTTCAACCGGCTTCATTGGCTGAACACTATATCGACGGATTATTTGACCCTGTAAGGTTAAGCAGGGAAGTTTTAAGTACAAAGCTTATTGAACTTAGGCAAAAAGCATACAATGCCCAGATGTTGCAACAACCGGTGGATACATCTGACAATATCATTCAGGAAAAATGGATACCTATTGTTCCTTTCACTGAATACCAATTATTGATTCAGGGTAAAACACCCATCATTGATTTTTATGCTGATACAGCTTATACCAAGGAAAGCAAGAACGACCCTTCAGCAATTCTAGCCTGTACACTTATTGGGGAAATTTTATATATCCTGAACGTAGCTCAAGTAAGGATGGAATTTCCAAAGCTGATAAGGTTTATTCAGCAATGGACTGAAAACAACGGGTACACCCATCGCAGCAAGATATATGTGGAACCGAAAGCAAGCGGCAAGGACATTGTTTCCTATTTGAAAACACAATCCCCATTGAATATAATGGAGGGAAGGATTCCAACCAGTTCAAAATTTGAAAGGTTAAACGCTGTTGCTCCCAAAGTTGAAGCCGGAAAGGTTGTATTGGTTTATGGTGGTTGGAATTCTTTGCTGCTAAGCGAAGTTACCATAGATGAACCTAATCATGATGATATACGTGACTGTTGGACGGCTGCGATTCAGGATAAGCTAATGAAGTCTAAAAATTACGGGAAATATAAGTTGAGATAAAAATCCTGTCGTAATACAAATAATGAAGGCAAGGGATATATATAATTAGATATGACACTACAAATAAAGACAGGTTGGGAACAGGTAACCATTGAAGATTTTATGCAGATTACCAGTGCTATTAATGACAGCTCCGTAAACGAGCTGGAAAAGAAGATACATATTCTTGCAGTACTTGCAGGGGTGGAGGAATCTGCTTTCAATGACTATCCTATCAGTGAAGTACATAAGCTATTCAAACAAATAGACTGGATTTATACAGAGCCTAAAGGCAATATTCAAGACTATTACATCATTGGAGAAAGAAAATATAAGCTTATCAAACAGGTTAAAGACCTGAATGCAGCTCAATTCATTGACCTGTCAAGCTATACCAAAGACCCTGATTTGGTTTTGGAGAATATTGATAAGATATGTGCCGTGTTATTGCTTCCTGTGAAGTCTATTCCTTTAAAGAAAAGGTTATTGAATAAGGTTATCAGTGGCATAAAGAACAAAAAATTTCAAAGTCACTTAAGAAAGCAAGGTATTAAGGTCTTCACCGAACCAACGGAAACATATATGGAAACCCCAATTCAGGAGACTGAAGAAAATATTTTCAACCGTATGATGATAAGCGATGCCTTGGGCATATCAGTTTTTTTTTGCCTTCTCTCCAACAGCTTTATCAATCATATTCAAGCCTGTTTGGAATCGGAAACGATGAAACAATTGAAGTTGATTTCTCCGATGTTGAAGACAGCACAGGAGAAATCGATGATGGCGAAAATACTGGAGAAAGCGGAAACTGGTTTCAGTCAAAATGGAATTGGGTAGCGACGATTGATAATGTAGTTGAGGGAAATGTTTTGAATTGGGAATACATGTTCAAATTACCGGTAATCGATTTTCTAAACATCATATCATTCAAAAAAGACAAATCAGAATTCAATAAACAGGAATACGATAAGATGCTTGCTAAATATAAAAAATAAAATGGCGGATACAACAACAGATAAAATACTTAACAGCATACAAGAGACATTAACCTTGTATGGTATTGCTGTTACTGATGCTATCAAAGAACAGATATTGAAGCAAGGCAAGGTGGCCACCGGCAATTTATTGGGAAGCATAACCTTTCAAATCAAAAAGTTTGATACTATTATCTCTTTACAAATAGGTGCGGCTGATTATCTCCAATGGGTTGAGCTGGGGCGAAGCAAAGGTAAGTTCCCGCCAATAGCTGAAATTTTAAAATGGGTTAAGGCGAAGGGCATCAGGCCAAGGGGTCTGCCTCCTAAGAACACAACATCCTTATTCAAGCAACAGAAAAGAAGTGCATTTGCCATTGCCAAGAGCATTAAAGAATACGGAATAAAGAAAAAGCCGGTATTGCAACCAGCACTTGACCAAACTACGCACGCCTTTAATATTGAAATAGGCAAAGCAGTTGTTATGTCAACTAAAAAATTGATTGGTGATGAATTCGCGGCTGCTGTAAATGAGATAGCCAATAAGAAAATCCGGATTAAAACAAACTTTTAAATGATAATAATACAGCAACCTGTTGCAGATAGTCTTCAGGCAGCGGGGAATGATTCATATTTTACAGTAAGTGCCATTACCAGCAGCTTAACAGGGGTTACAGACTACAAATATATATGTGATGTTTACGTAAATAACGAACTACAAACCACGTTAAAAACGTTTCCTGACCCTAATATCAATGTTGGTGTATTCAATTTAAAGAACATCATATCATCGTTTGTCGATTCATCTATTGATTTTAGTGTAGACTACTTTTATACACAGCTAACAACCCTTTTTGGCGAAGTGGATAATGGCAGTGCTGAAGTATTCCTCTCTTTCGGTGAAGAATATTTAAACCTTGGGGTGTTTACCTCAACGAGAGACATCATGCAAAGCAATATTGTAAACTACATCAATGCCAGTGTAGACTTTCTCGACCAAAGCAATTTGGATTACTACAGGGTTTACCAGTTATACCCTAGTGGTTTCACCGCCGGGTATTTCCTCGGGTCATTCAATCCCATCTTCGATTCCGGAAAGTACCCAACTTGGCCTGAACAAAGAAGCTTTCAATATTTCTGGTTGAATGAATCCAATTCATATAATCTAAGTGCTGTTATTACGACCTACGATGGAGCCGGGCAATTGCTTGGCAAGTATCAAACCATTGCAACGGGAACTACTTTCCCAAGCGGCAATAAGGGGCTAAGGTATGTGGCTTGTGGATATAGCCAGCTAGATAACCTTGCTGCAACTGCATACACTACCCTATCAGGTGGAACGCAAATAATGAATAGCTCAGTTGCTTCCTACAATATCAGGTTAAAGAATACTTCACCGGGAAGCCTGTTAACACCTTATGCAAATTATCAGGTCAGGCAGTCATGCGACCGCTTTAAAAGATGGAATGTCTACTGGCTTACCCAATACGGTAACTATGCGGCATGGAGGTTTGATAAAAAAAGTGTTGAGAAAGCCACTAAGACACAATCTCAATTTAAAAAAGTCTATGGGGGGCTAGATATCAATGGTAATTATGTTGTAAATAGTTACGACAGGAATGCCCAAACATACTATACCAGTATTGAAAACACTGTAACGCTAACCACAGACTTTTTAACTGATGCTGAAGTATTATATCTGAAAGAAATGTTTGTAAGTCCTTCCATTTATCTCGAAGATTTAGATGGCACGTATTGGCAGGTAGTGGGCACAACGATTACCGATAACGATTACACATTAACTAAAAGGGTTAATCAAAGAATTTATTCATTGACAGTAAATTTCAAATTAGCATACAACGACTTTAGACAATTAGGATAACCGATGGCTGATTCATTATTTAACATACAACTTTATATTGAAGGATACAATGTAGACCTGTCAGATTCTATTGATATTGCAACGACTTATACTATCGCACAGGTACAGGACATTTCCAGAACGACTTCAAATTATACGAAGTCTATTACTATTCCGGGGACAAAAAGGAATAATCAACTTTTCAATTTTATCTACGAAATAAAATCTACAGGCGAGCAATCTACCATTGACGAAAACAAACCGAACATTGGGTATAATTATAATTTCAAAAGAAAAGCCCGTTGCTATATCCTTCAGGATAATCAGGTAGTAATGCAAGGATATGCGAAGTTGCAAAATGCTACCACCCGTAACGGCCAAACAACATATAATATACAGGTAACTTCCGAACTTGGCGGGTTCATAAGTGACCTTGCAGATTCAAAGCTTGAAGATTTGGATTCACTGGTTCCTGAATTGACCAGCGCTTATACGCATACCTTCAGTGTACAAAATGTTTTGAATAGCTGGACAGGTACACCCGGCCAAGGTGTATTTTATCCGCTCATCGATTACGGCCAATTTGAGACGCTTAATGCAACCAATTTCTATAAAGACAATTTGCGTCCATGCCTGTATGCAAAAACCTATTGGGATTTAATATTTTCAAGTTTTGATTACACTTATACCTCAGGCTTTTTAAATACAGATTTCTTCAAACGCATTATTATACCCTTTAGCGATGGCACAATAGTAAGGGTGGGTGATACAACATCTGTTAGCCGCGCCGTATCTGCCACTACATCAATTATTATCCCTGCTATTAGCGGAGGAACGACAATAGATACAGTGTTTACCACAGCGGTTAACGACCTCAACGGACACTGGAATCCTGTTACACAGCACTTGTCAATAACAACAGATGATAACTACCTTTTAAGTTTTAATATACCGTTCAGGGTTGAATGCTTTGCAGCCACAGCACCCGGGCCAATCAGGAATAACGGGTTGATTGAACTGGAATTAAGTTACAACAGGTATCGGACAAGTGATAATGCATTTATTGAAAGAATACCAATCGGCTTTAGCAAATTCACTGCTGATGAAATCAATTTTTCAGGCACCCACTTTATAAGTGCAGTGAATAATCTTGTAATGAATAATGTCAGTGTGTTTTTACAGGCTGGTTATTATTTGAAGTTCAGCCTAAAAGCAAGTGCTGGTATCAATGCACATATGTTTATATACGGGCCGCGTAGCACACCAATCACCTATGTAAGTGGAAGCACAACGTTCAATATTGAACCCAGACTAGGTTCTTTACCCTTTGTCACACTTAGTAAAGCGGCAACCTATTCAGATTATCAAATTACTTATCAGGAATTCGTACCTAAATCACTAAGATGTGCCGATTATATCAGCAGCATTGTTAAGCTATTTAATTTATTTGTCGTTCCTGATAAAGACCAGCCACGCCACTTTAATATTCTAACCCACGATGAATTTTATCAGCAAGGCAATTATAAAAATTGGACGGCTAAAATTGACATGAATTCCGATATTGACGTTGTTCCAATTCCAAACCTTGATGCAAAGAATTTCCTATTTAGCTATAAAGAAGACAAGGATTATTGGAACCTGCAATATTCATCGCTGAAAGGTAATATTTATGGTAACCTAGTACTTAATTCTGATTATGGCTTTAGCAGGGATACAAAAAAGGTTTTGGATGGCAATATCTTCTCACCTACCCCACCTATTCAATATGTCAATGTTGAATATGCGTGTGAAGTAACCTGCGAGATAATGTTAAGTGCAAAAACTGTTGTTCAAACATCTGGCTTTAATCAGCAAGTACAAAGTTCGGGTACTTTGCCAGATAAAGGAGGTTTTGATAAGGCAAGAACAGGGGCTCAAATAAACTACATGGGTTTACTATACACGATAACAGCGGTTACTTCTCCGTTTCAATTCAGTGTGTCGCCTCAAATCATCAGACCGGCAGGGGCAATTGATGGCACATTCTATGCAAAATTTGACACATTCTCGTATGTAACCAATAATGATAAGGTCATTCCGGCTATATATAGTACATCAGATGACAACGCAACTAGGAAACCCCTAAAAGTTAATCCACGAATTTTATATTATGCCGGGACTATTCAATGTAATCAATACGTAATTCAGGATACACTTACAGTAGGCCAACCTCAGAATATACATTACCTAACTACATATCCGTATGTAAGTCATTTAAACGCACCCAGCGGGGCAACCCATGATTTACTATTCAATCAGCCCAAACAATTATTTTTTAATTACAATGACCAATACCCAGATTTCAATCTGTACACAGGGTATTGGAAAAACACGGTAAATGAAATACTAGATGGTGAAGCAAAACTGGTTAGAGCAAATATGAAATTGAATGCAATTGATGTTAGCAATATGGGAATGAATGACACCGTTTTCATTGATGGCACCATTTATCGCATTAATCAGATTATAGATTTTAAGGCCGACCGTTCACTTACTACGCAATGCGAATTTATACGTAAGCCTTTTCAAAATGTTATCAACAGTCCTGTCTATCCCAACACTACAACAGCTTCACCGGGAAGAATTAATATTTATAACCAGCAGTCAAGCGGCTTAACGATTGATAAGGTAAACATCAACGGTACTAACCTGTTAATTTTCGGTGGCACACCTGTTCCTTATAGCAGCACTAACAGATATGGTAAATATCAGCAAGGCACTTGGCCGGTCTATGTGAATTATTCAATAAGTGGTGGCTCACATTATATACGTGTAACTGACAGCAATGGCACATTTAATACAAGTATTTCCCAAACATCAAGCGGCACTTGGTTCTTTCCAAATGTTGCACTGGATGGTGTAACACCTGTGAAAATTGAAGCGCTATCCTCAACGACCACCACGACAACTACAACAACCACCACAACAGGAACAACCACGACAACTACCACAGGAACTACCACAACCACCACAACGACAACAGGTACAACTACTACGACGACAAGTACAACAACCACGCACGCGCCAAGGAATGCAGTGTTTATGCTTTGCAATGGCCAAACGGTATACGTAGACCCGCCATATACAGATGTTGTAACAGGCGCATTCCTGTACTTAGGCCCAACAGGTGGTGCAGTCTATAATTCGGGTGGTGGTAATGTATCTGATAGCAGTGGTAACCAGTTCCATTATAATAATTCCACAGGTCAGGTAGGAAGCAGTACTGGCATAAGTTGTTAAAACAATGAAAAGAGAACTTCAAATGATAACATGTTGTGAAAACAAGCTGCTGTATACATGGCAGGTAAGGGTATTGTGTTTCAATTATAGGGAACATAAACTATCTGACAAGCTACAGGTATTGGTTTTTGTGAAATTGAACGAAAAAGCGCTTAATCAGTGGCAGGAAATACAAAGAGATTATCCAGAGGTCGAAATATTTTTTTATCTCGATAATGAAGACATCTTTTCACGGGTTATTGAACCACTTGGATACTTTCCGCTTATCAGACCATATTTATTAAGTAATCACTTTGTTTCACTGCCTCAATTGGAAGATAAGGCTATTTTTTATACTGACCCTGATTGCTTGTTTACAAAGAAGATTGATTTCGATAAATATTTAACTGATGATATAGTTTATCAATCCGACTGCAAATGGTACATAGGTTCAGAATACTTTGACAGCAAAATAAGGGACGTAAAACCAGAATGTAAAGAAGACTACATGAAAATTGATGTATTAAACGAGGCGGCAAAGCTCATTGGTATTGATAGGAAGGTTTGTGAAGTAAATTTTGACAATTCAGGCGGGGCGCAAAGCCTCTTAAAGGGCGTTGATTGGGTATTTTTTGTTGAATTATTCAACAATTGCATTAAGCTTTACGAATTTTTTCATCATTCCAAGGGTGGAATAAACGCTAAATTCTTTGAAAATGAAAATGCAGGCTTTCAAACTTGGGCTATAAGCGATATGAACGGCCTATTATGGGGGCTGTGGAAGAACAAAATAAAGACGGAATGCCCTGAAGAATTCGATTTTGCATGGAATACAAGCGGTATTGATGACATAAAAAGGTTTTCAATATACCATGATGCCGGTTGGTGTGGTGATATAACATCATTTAACAAGCATTCATTCTCACATAAGGAGCCTTGGAACATAAAAAAAGATGATTACAGAACTGATACGGCTGCTAGCTGGTATGTTCAGCAGATAATCAAAGCAAGACCTAAGAAAACAATATTTAATAACCTCAATTAACAATGGCAGATGCACAAAATAAAATAGTAACACAAATAGACTATGATATAACCAACGGTTCTCAAACGGTTGGTGCTATTAAGCAAGAATTCAAAGACCTTAACAAAGAGCTAAGCAATACCGTTAAAGGTTCTGAAGAATATTATTCAATCTTAAATAAGCTGGGTGCTGCTAAGGGAGAAATCAAGGATTTAAAGGATGAAATCAAAGCCCTCGACCCTCAAGAACAATTTAAAGCGGTTGGCGGTGCTGTTAAATCATTGATTGGTGGCTTTGCCGCTGCAACAGGTGCAATCGCGTTATTTGGAGCCGGGAACGAAGATTTAGAAAAATCCTTATTGAAAGTAAACGCTTCTCTCGCCTTATTAGAGGGCTTCCAATCATTACAAGATGGTTTAAAGAAAGCTACTGTATTGCTGGGTGCAATGAATGCAACGGCAAAAGTAAATGCTGCTGTAACCAATGAACAGGCTGCTGCACAACAATTGGCAGCGGCTTCAACTACAGAAACCACAGGGGCAATTGTTGCAGAAACGGTGGCAACAGAAACTGCAACAGTTGCAACACAATCTTTTGGAGCTGCATTAAAAGCAATCGGTATTGGTTTGGTGATAGCAGCCATTGCTTCACTGGTTGCAATAGTTAGCTCATATAATACAAAGATTACTGAAGCCGCTGAAGCAACCAAAAAACTAAATGAAGAAACCGTCAAGTTTTCTGAAATCGGTTTGAAAGGTGAACAGGCTGCACTAGAGAGACAAGAAGAATTACAAACAGCAGCAGCAAAAAGACGTGCTGCAAATGCGGTTGAAGCCTTACAAAAACGCGGTGCAAGTGACGCTGAAATTGCAAAGCAAGCCGCTACATCAGAAAAGGAACTGGCAGGGATTCAGCAAGATTTTGCACAAAGGAGAATTGATGCGCTCAAAAGAAATATTGCTGAAACCAAAAATGCCACAGACGGAAACACTGTTGAACAGTTAACAGCCCTTAAAGATGCTGAAGCCAAAAAACAAGCGCTTATTGATGACAATGCGAGCGCAGAAAGCCAAAAAGCCGGTGAAGCTGCCAAGGCTGCGTTACAGAAAGGAAAGGAAGACGGAGATAAAAGAATTGCCTTAGCCCAAGACCTTGCAAAAAAACTGGCTGATGCTGAAGCATTGACTTCAGGCAACAATGCTGGTTCCTCAAGAGATAAAGCGCTGGCTGATGCGCAAGCAGGAAGGGACAAAGACCTTCAGCAGCTTAAGCAATATCAACGAGACAAAATAATCTCAACGTTTCAATATAATCAGGACGTTGCTACCGTTCAACAAACTTATAACCTTCAGCTATTAAACATTGATAAAGTTTACCTCAAGGCTAAAACGGAGGAAGAAAAAGCTGCACAGAAAAAAATAAGTGATGATTATTTAAAGGCAAACCAAGATGCTTTCCAACTACAGCAGGAACAATTGTTGGCAAATTTGGCTGCTAACGACATCAATCAAAGACAATACGACCAGATAGCCTTAAAAGAAAAAATAGCCAATGACCAAAAATTATTGGAAAGTGATTCTTTAACCAGCGAAGCAAGAAGGCTTATAACAAAAGACCTTCTTGAATCTCAATTGAAACAGGTTCAGGAATACAATGCTTTAAAGGTTGAGGCAATAAATAATGACGCACTTACAAGCAAAACGGCCTTAGATGACCAAAGGCAGAAGAATCTAATTGATGAAAATACCTATCAGGTTCAGTTGGCACAAATTGAATTGGACAAGAATCAAAGATTATTGGATGATGCAATAGCCAAGGGCGATGAAACAGTAAAATTTGAAAGTGATGTGACTGAAGCAAAGATTGCTTTGGCGCAAAAAGAAAAAGATGCTAGGGTTGCCTTGCTGGGAGATATTGGTAATGCTTTAGGAACACTGGCAGATATAGCAGGTAAGCAGACAGCAGCGGGTAAGGCATTGGCAGTAGCTCAGGCAACAATAGCCGCAATACAATCAGCCGTTTCTTCATTTAATAGTTTGTCTTCAATTCCAATTGTAGGCCCTGCTTTAGGAGCTATAGCGGCTGCAGGTGCATTAGCTAGCGGTTATGCCAATATTAAAAAGATATTAGCAGTCCCCGTTCCCGGTGCAAATGGTGGCAGTAGTGGAAGCGTTCCCGGTGGAAGCGCTGGCTATACAGCCCCTACCATAAGCGCTGCATCAAGTGTAACAAACCTATCCGGCAATTCTTTGGATGCCATCAATAGCAGAACCAATACACCTGTAAGAACCTATGTTGTGGAAAGTGATATAAGTTCAACCCAACAAAGAATAAAAGGATATCAGGAACAAGGAAGCCTTGGCGGATATAACAACAATAATTAAAAAACAAATACTATGACCAAACAATTACCAATCTATCAAATGATAGTAGACGAAAACCAAGAAGATTCAACAGGGGTATTCAGCATTTCTTTTGTGGAATCACCTGCAACCGAAAAGACATTTTTAAAATTCAATAAGGATATTAAGAAATTGGACTTCAGGATTCAAGACCATGAAAGGAGAATTGTAAGCGGCGTTATTATGGCTGCAAACAAAATGATTTACAGGAATGACGATGGTTTTGAATACTTAACTTTTGCAACCAAAGAAGATATTTTTAAAGCAATGATTAAGTTTCAAAGAAATCACAAAGCACAGAATGTAGATACTGAACACAATGGCATTCTATTGAATGGCATTACATTGTTTGAAAATTTCCAAATCGATTCATCAAGAGGAATATTAACGCCAACAACAGAAGCAGAACCACTATCTGAAGGTGATTGGTATGGCTCATACTACGTAGAAGACAATTCTATTTGGGAGCAATGTAAAGCAGGAATCTTTAACGGGTTTAGCATATCCGGCTTATTCAATATGGCAGAAGTGGCACCATTGAAAGAAAAATCAAATCAGGAAATACTAAATGAATTGTATGACTTGCTTCACGACTTTAATTGTCAAAAGCTTCAACAGGATTTTCGTGCGTGATATTAATTCCATCATTGGTTATAATTTTTGCCAGTTGAATCACCACATCTGGTCTTTTAATAGTACCCATAACTTCATAAAAATATGGCAAATTAGGAACAGCCGTGATTAATCTCAAAATTTCAGACCCCGCCCGTGTAAATGCAATGATTGGAATAATAATTTCTTGGCCGGTTTTGTTCTGTACAATCATAACTACATCACCTAAAATAAACTTTACCAAGCCAGTTTGATTTGCGCTTATAAAATATCGGCCATCCGTTCTTTCCTGTAATATTCCCGATTCGACTAAACTTGAAATCTCCAAAAAGCCAAATCCTATTGTTTCTGGATAACCCGCATAAAGATTGGCAAGAAAATATTCTTTATTATTCCTTATTGCAAAACTGGCAATCCTAAGGACTATTTCAGCCTCTTCCTTGGATAACTTTCTCAGAACTTCCAGTGTTCTTAACGAATAAGTCTTAGGTCTTTTAATCTCGCCCGCTAAAATTTTAGCCCAAATATTTTGCATGTCCTTGTCTGTGACATCTCCAGCAAAATCCATATATTCAGCCATCCATTCATCCGCTACCGGCTCGCTGCTCACATCAGGCTCATTCTGTAGCTCTGCTACCGTAGCATCTAAAATACTTTCAAGATTGCTTTGCTTTTTCAATTGTTGCGTTAACACACGTTCTTGGGTTCTATTAAGCAAATTAACCGAATGCTCTAAATTGACATCAATTGCATTTAGAGGTTTTGCGGCAGAAATTTGCACTTTCCCATCCTTATAATCTAATGATGAAATTTCTAATCCATTTTCCTTTATTGCATTTGAAATCTGTTTAATCTCATCTGCTGAAGGGTTACCTAACATTTCCCTCCTATATACCTCCGTGTCAATATCCTGTTTATCGTATTTTTGCTTCGTTTTTTTACCGAAATACTTACCCACGAGGTCCAAAAATTTCTCTATGAACGGTATTTTTACTTCTGTTGATATATCTGCTTTAATATCCATTTCAAGCCTATTTAGATTCTGGTTTAAAATTGGGGTCGTTGGCCTTTTTTAACTTGGCTTCCTCAAGCATAAGATAATAAATAGCTGTAGTTTCTTTGTTTAATTTAGTATTGACATTCATTACATCAATCGTCAATGCAACTATATCATTTGGGTCTAAACTGAATATCTGATTGATGAGATTCAAGCCGTCTTTTGTTTTATGGGCGGCTATATTATTTCTTATTGACGTAAGCACAGACTGATGCTTCTTCCTTATTTCCGCAAATTCTTTATTTATGTTGTTTATAGCCTCCACGTGCTCTATGTAGTTATTTTGTTTAAGTTCTCGTACTAAGTCCCGCCCAAGAGGTGTACTTATGTCATTTAAGAATTCAATTACAATCATTGCTAACATTCGCGCATATAAAACCTTTTCGAACCTTCGGTTACTTAGGCGAATCTGAGATGACAACAAAACAAGGTCTGCACTTACTATCGATGAATTTAAAACAATATTAAATAAAACATCAAATCTTCTTATTCCGTGATTTCTCATTTTCTCGTAAAAGCTTCTATTTTCATATATATCCTCCTCAACTGCCAAAATATTTTTATCAACCCCCTCAACAAGATTTCTCTTTGCAATATCAAGTTCTTCAAACTGCATCTTAAGTTTTTCGTTCAAAGTAATCTTACTGTCACTTGGATTCTCCATTTTTTCCAGATTTAAATTCAAAGTTCCAGTAAATAATTCTAATAACCAAATGCCCTAAGATTCAGGGTTATGACAAATAAATGTCCGACCCCATATATAGTATATAGTGAGCTAATGCTCATTCTATATTTCTATGAATTTTATACAGAAAATAAAAAGGGCTATACAACTGACAAGCTCTGTAAAGTTGACAAATGAACCCCTCTTAGACGGCTCCTTGATAGAATATTCTGAATTAAAAGTTGGTGCTGATATCGTCTTACTTGATGCCGCTGGGAATTCTTCCCTCCTTGCAAATGGTGAATACAAAACCAAAAGCGGCTTAAAATTCACAATTGCAAATGGCGTATTTGCAAGCGTTGATGATTCAGCGGTTCAAAAGCCAGCCTCAACTGATAACCCAATTCCACAAGCTCAAGCAAAAGCAGATGAACCTGCAACCAGTGGCGACACAGCAACTGGAACAACCCAATCTTCAGAAACTGAAGTAAAGCAATCTGCAACAACAGCGCCTGAAGGAAGTCTAGCGGAGGAAGCAACAGAAACCCCCGCTGATGAGATTGCAGAAGACGCTGCTGAAATAGCAGAAGATTCAGCTCTCATTGACTTAAAACTAAGACCTGTTTGGAAAGCTATTGAAGATATTCAAGCAGCTATTCTTGGCTATCCAGCCTTTTTCCAATCACATAAGGAAACACTTGAAGCAGTCAATCAAATTGCTCAAACCGTAACAAAATTATCTAAACAACCGGCTGGGTCACCAATTGAAACTGAAATAACATCTTTTAGAAAACCAGTTCCACCTGAATTAACTAACACAAAAGCTTACCGTATGGCTCAAGCTTTTAATAAACAAAATAACATTAGCTAAAAAAAATATAGCTAACCCTATAAAACAAAAAATCCTAATCCTATGGCATATAATGTAGCAGCCCTTACAGATTTCGTAAATCAAACACAAGACGACCTAATGGCGAAAACCGTTTTAGGTGCAAGAAGCCTTAAATATTTAACTATCCTTCAGGGTATTAAATCATCTTATGCACTTAACACCTTTGATAATTCATTCACTTTCCAAGATGGTACAAACTGCGGTTTCAATGCTGCTGGTACTGTTTCTTTTGGGCAGAGAAATTTAGTTGTTAAAGAAGTTGTAGTTCAAGAAGAATTATGTCCTAAAGCACTTAACGCAAAATATACCCAATATCAATTGAAGCCGGGGAACACTTTGGATTTGCCTTTTGAAAAAATCTTTACTGATAACTTATCAGCTCAAATGGCTGCTAAGATTGAAACCGCTATTTGGCAGGGTGATACTTTCACAGGTAACACAAACGCAGATACCAATAAATGGGATGGTCTTATTAAAATTATCAGTGGTACATCAGGCAGCTACGCTACTGGTAACACTTATGGTATTACCGCTATTACTTCATCAAATGTTGTAAGTGCAATCACAGGTGTTTATATGGCGGCTCCTTTCACAGTAATTGACAAAGATGATTTTAAAATCTTCGTTGGCATGGATGTTTATAGATTATATGTACAAGCATTGCTTAGTGCAAATAACTATCACATTGACCCTTCAATGTCTGCTGATTATACAATCTATATTCCGGGTACAAGTGTTCAGGTCGTGGCTTTGCCGGGTCTTAACAGCACAATCCAATCAAATACAAACACTATCATAGGTGCAAGTATAATTGCCGGAAGAACTTCAAATTTATTTTTTGGAACCGATAATAGTGACGAGGAAGACAAAATTGAAATCTGGGGTTCACAAGACCAAAGAACTGTAAGACTTAACATCGACTTCAAAGCAGGTACACAGGTTAAATTCCCAACTGAAGTAGTTTATTTCCACTAATCAAAACTAATAACAAATTGAAAGGGGTTCATTCCCCTTTCATATTTATAAATCCTTTACCCTATGGCTCTATGTAGCACTTTTACAAACATCACTATAGATTGCACCGATAAGCAGCCGGGCGGTATAAAAGCCGTTTACGTTGCGGAATACAAAGCGCTATCTGCTGTAACCGTCTCCGTTACCGGAGGAACAGTTAGCGGAATCACAATGGTTCCCGGTGGATTATTCTATACATATTCATTTATTAAACACAGTGGCTCATTTACTGAACAATCTCAAGTTAGCACTGATAACAACACCGTGTATTACAAGCCAGAAATTGCCTTGCAGTTCTCAAAACTTGAGGTAACAAAGAGAAATCAATTTAAATCTCTTTCTCAAACTGATACTTGTGCTATCGTTTTAACAAACGCTGGTAAATATTGGCTGGTTGGTTCAGGTAATGGTTTAACCCTTAGTGCCGGTGGTGCTGAAGCTGGTAAAGCCTTTGGAGATTTTAACGGTTATAAGTTTACCCTGTCAGGTGAAGAACCAGATTTGGCGCTCGAAGTTCCTGCTAGTTTGATGACTAGTGCAATCATTGCTCCATAATTATTAAATAACTAAAACGAAATAAGACTAAAGCCTTTGCCTATTGGCAGAGGCTTTTTTGATAAACCTAGACCATAATGATATTAATATTTCAAGATACCCTTAATCAAAACATAGTTGTAACGCTTGCTGAAAAGAAAAGAAATATAACTAACAAATACTTATTGGTATTTACAAATGAAGTAAGCAAAGTATCATTCTATTGTGTGGTTACAGATGTATCAACAAGCCAATATAGATACAACAAGTTTTGCATATCTCACAAGTTTGGAACAGTTGACCCAATGGCAGGTGAAGTGAATATGCATCTTGAAGGTTTTTACAACTATTCAGTTTATGAAAACCCAAATGGCGTTTTGCTTCCCGATGGTTTAAATCTCGTTGAGACCGGCAAAATGAAATGTATTGGCAGCAAAAAGGTCGCAATAAACTTTACACCAACCAACAAAACTAAAAAGGTGTTTTCACCTTCAGATTATAATTCCTAAAACCCTATGCCAATTGACAACCCAACAAGATTTAAAAGCACATTGCTTGCCATCAACCAGCCTAACTATGCTGTTCCGCTTGTAAGAGAAAATAAAGACAAAGGCGGCTACTTAACTTATGGCGATGACAATCTTTATCCAGAATACCTATGGAATTGCTTTACGAATAGTTCAGTAAACAATTCTCTAATTATTGGGAAGACAAATTTCATTTGTGGAGAAGCATTGATAAGCAAATCAGACAACAAAGAAATTGAATCATTCATTGAAAGCTGCAACCCCCAAGGTGACAGCCTCGAAGAAATATTCCGAAAATGTGCCCAAGACGTTGAAATATTTGGGGGGTTCGCATTGCAGATAGTATATACAAAACTAGGCGGAGAGATTGCAGGTATATATTATGTATCAATTCCTAAATTCAGATTTGACTTAACACAAAGCAAACTAAAATATTCAAGAGACTGGAATCCAAGAACTAACAGTAAAATAAAGGTTATCGAATATGATTTATATACTGAAGCTGACAAGACGGGAACCAAGATATTTTATTACAGGGGAACACTTACACGAGATACATACCCTGTTCCCGGCTATGTTGGGTCATTGCAAGCAATTGAAACCAATATTGAAATTCAAAACTTCAATAGAGCTAATATTAAAAACGGAATGTTTCCAAGCTTGATGATAAATTTTCGCAACGGACAACCAGAAACTGAAGATGAAGAAATTGAGATTGAGGAAAAAATAAATTCAAAATTCGGTGGTAGCTCAAATACAGGAAGGGCATTAATAACATTTTCCGATAGCGACAATGATTCACCTGTAATTACGCCAATACAGCAACCAGACCTCGACAAAATGTTTACGGTCTTAGCTGACAGTGTAAGAGATAGCATTTTTGTTGGTCACAGGATTTCAGCACCAAATATTTTTGGTGTAACCAGTGCTGCAAAGCTTGGCAATACCAATGAATTTAACCAAGGGGTACAAACCTTTATGAAGACTTATGTAAAGCCAGCAAGAAAAATTCTGTTGAAAATCTTCAATAAAATCCTTTCGACAAACTTTCCAAATTGTGATATTGATGTAAAAGATAGCGACCCATTGGATACAGTATTTACCAACGAACAAATCATTACAAACAGCATGACGCAAGAGGAAGTTAGAATCAAATTGAAGAAAGAAGGATTCATTACTGACATCTCTATTCCTGATGGTGTTAAAACAATTGGTGAAGCAGCAAGTGAAAAGATTATTACAAAAGTCAGTCCTGACAATGTAATGCCGACCGTTGAAGATGATATCATAAATAATCCTGATACAATAATTAAATAATTACCCATGCCACTTAACCCAAATAGTTATGATTCACTTTTTATAAGTGAACAAACATTAAAAGATAACAGCGTCATCAATGATAACGTTGATATGCATATTTTAACCCCTATAATTCAATTGGTTAATGATACAATGGAAGGATTATTGGGTACTGCTCTATTTGTTCAGCTTCAAAACAGTATTACTGCCAGCGCAGTAACCACCGACGAATTGTTTTTGCTTCAGGCATACGTTCAACCATGCATGATTTGGGGTATTATGAAAGAAGCTCCAACGTATATGACCTACAAACATGCTGGTAAGGGAATCGAAAAAATGTCTTCAGACAATAGCCAACCAGCCGGGAAAGATGAATTGGAAATGTTAGCCGACAAAGCAGAATCAAAATATGGCTTTTATGCTGACAGACTTATCAGGTACTTGACAGCTAATCAGTCTAAATACCCTGCATACTTCAACGGCATTCAAAACATTGATGACAAGTTTCCCAGAAGAACAGGCTATAGAAGCAGAATTGCATTAGGCAATGCGAGAAGCAATAACGACTACTGCAATTATATAAGATATAGATAACAATGGCAAGCGCAATGGGCTTTAACGCCTCACTAGAACAATTGGTTGATACTTTCAATCTTATAGCTACTAATCATAGCCAGCTAAATTCATTCTATCAGGGCGAGGTTTGGGATATCACAACGAAGGTTAAAGAAAATTATCCTTTGCTTGCTGTCACCATCCTTCCGGCTAATCTAGCATTACAAACACTGACATATAACTTCCGCCTATATTGTATGGATTTGGTTTATCCAGACCAAAAAAATGAGGTTGAAGTTAAATCTGATATGCTTTCCGTAATGTGGGATATCCCTCAGTTGTTAGACAGAAACTTTGATTTATCAATTACATATAACCAAGCAACCCCACTTGAAGAATCATTGGATGACGTTGTAGCCGGTTGGTATATGGATATAGCAATAGAAACACCAAGAACATACACTAACTGCGATGTACCCCTAAAATAAAATATATTAATGGAGAATTTTAATTATATAGTGGATTGGAACTTTAGCGGCAACCCAGCGCCTAATGAATACTACAGCAATGATGAGCCTTCACCTTGCCGTCCTGCTGTCTATACTGGCAATACAGCTAGCATTTCATTTAGCGGCAATGGTAGCGTGTGTGACCCTCTGTATGCCAATTTAAATATCTCTCATCAAGGTGGCAACGCAGCATTCATGCTATCTGATGGCTTATATATAAGTGGTTCTTCGGCTTCTCTTACAGGTGCATATTTGCCTTTATCGGGTGGTACGCTTACAGGTGCTCTATCAGGAACTACGTTCTATGGTGATGGTTCGCACTTGACGGGTATTGTAAACATTGATAATAATAGATATATCACTGGTTCAACCTTTACAAATAATAACCTTGTTTTGGCTGATAATAGTGGTGGCACTGTTTCTACCTTAATAAATAATTTCTCTGGTTTAACTGTAAATGGCAGTGTAATAACAAGCGGTAATTATTTAATTGATAACGGCCTTGGTACTATGAATATGGGGGTTGATGGTACTGGTTTGGCATACCTCGCCTTTGCCTATGCAAATTATGCTCCTAATCGCTATATTATTAAAGTTGATGGTAGCAATAGTTTATTGTTCCAAAATGTAGGCGGGGCAAATGCTTTGGTATTGAAGGGCACTAATGCACATGCAATTTTTGGTGGATTAGCTGATGATTCTGGTGGAAGTTATATTCAAACACCAAGCTTTCAAATGATTGACGGCAATCAGTCTGCTGGTAAAGTGCTTTTTTCTGATGCTAATGGTAATGCAAGTTGGGGTACTATATCTGGTGCTAGTTCATTTGATACCAAGATAACTGGAGGAACATTTGTAAATAATTTATTGACACTTACAAATAATACAGGTGGTACTGTTTCGGTGTTGCTTAACAGCTTTTCAGGGCTAACAGTTAATGGTTCTGTATCAGCTTCAACGCTATCAATTGGTACTTTGTTTATCAATGGTGTTCAATATTCTGCTAGTACTCCTTTTAGTGGTTTGTATTTGTCTGCAACGACCCTATCAGGGAATGTTTTAACTGTTAAAAATTCAACTGGTTCAACCGTCAATTCAACTGTAAATGCAATTACGGGTGGTAGTTACTCAAACGGAATTATAACAGTTAGTGGAACAGGTGCAATTACTAATATCACAGGTTTACCAACAAGTTTTCCAAGTGTTATTATTACTGGAGGCACATTCTTGAATAATACATTGAACCTTACTAACAATACTGGTGGTACAGTAAGTGTCGTTGAAAATAGCTTCACAGCTCTTACTGTAAATGGAATAATTTCCGCTTCAACAATTTCAGGTGGTACTTTATTCGGCAATGGTAGCAATTTGACAGGTATAAATAATACCTATACAACTGGTGGCACATTCGCAAACAATACACTTACCCTTACAAATAATTCTGGTGGTACGGTATCTACTATCATAAACAATTTTACAGGGTTAACGGTAAATGGTTCAATAAGTGCAGCAACCGTATCAGCAACAAGTCTTAATCTTGGTGCATTGTCAGCCAATTCAAGTACTGACAGCAGCTTATTAAGTATTGATGCAAATGGTAACGTACACAAGATGTTACTTACACTTATCACAGGAACAACAGGCGGTGCAACCGGTGCAACAATTTACAATGCTGATGGCACATTGGCAGGTAATAGAATTGTTAACCAATCATCATTCAATATTATATTTTCTGGTAGTGGTTCTGGTTCAAATAAATTTAGTGTTTATGAAGCCTTTGAAGCGGGTGTCGGTGTTACTGCCTCAGGTCAATATTCCCATGCTGAGGGTTCGTTAACACAGGCGTTGGGGCAATATTCACATGCCGAAGGCTCAGGAACTACTGCAAGTGCAAACTATACCCATAGTGAAGGTCTTGCGACCAGTGCATTGACGTTTGGGTCACACGTCGAAGGATGGTTAACACAAACGAATGCTATTTATTCACATGCTGAGGGTGAAAGTACAAAGTCAACTGCTAATGGTCAATCTTCACATGCTGAGGGTGTACAGACAACAACCAATGCACAGGGTTGCCATGCTGAAGGCTATCAGTCTCAAGCAAATGGTTATACCAGTCATGCGGAGGGTGTACAAAGTACAACGAATGCTAGCTATAGCCATGCTGAGGGGTATCAGACAAATACTGTTGGTGTTGCATCTCATTCTGAGGGGTTAGGAACTATTGCAGATAGAGATTATATGCATGTAAGTGGTAGATATAATATTACGGGTAATACACCTAACTGTATTGCAATTATTGGTACCGGATTGGGTACAGGACAAAGGGCAGATGCATTGAGGGTTGATTTATTATCAAGTGCCTCAACCACTGCACAGATTACACATATTGGAAATACTGTATTTAGTGGTTCATCAACACCATTACAGATTGTTGGATTAACTGCATCAACAACGGATACAGGGGTATTGACAATTGACAGTACGGGTATTGTACATAAAAGCACAACCCTGCCATCAATTACAATAAACGGAAGCTTTAGCACGCCAATTGTAACAAAACTTGCAGCATATACTGCGACGACATTAGATTCCACAATCCTTTGCAATGCAAGCGGGGGAACTTTTACACTTACTTTACCTAATGCAACAACTACAAGTGGCGTAGAATATTTAATCAAAAAAATAAATACAGGCAACACGGTTACTGTAAGCGCGAATACCTTAATAGATTCTGCCAGTACCTATTCGTTAAGTACAATTTATAAATACGTAGCAGTTCAATCTAATGGTGTACAGTGGTATATAATCGGTCAAAATTAATTATAAATAAAATGTATAATAATCACTTAGTATTACGAACCCTTACGAGCCCTTACGGAGATATAACGGTTAATAGTGTACTTACACATCAGGACATTGATAGTAACTTTATTTTCTTAAAGTCACAAAACATCAAATCAGGCTTCACGACAGGTGACCAACTGATATTGGTAAAAAATGATGACACACAGGTTACGGTTGATTTAGCTTCTTTGGCTTTCAGTGGTTCAGGTACAACAGTAATACAATATTTTTCCGGTGGAACTGGCTTATTTAGCGGTGGTACATTAACGGCCCCGCTATATGGTGCGATTATCAGCGCAACAACAATCACAAGTGATAGTATAAATAGCAATGCACTTAATCTGGGTTTATTACTAACATCAGCCTCAACGCTAACAATAAATACAGGACATACACAATATTCTTACTATGGCCTTGGTGATGCCACTTGGACGTTACCGTCAACCCCTAGGGTTGGTGATACCATAATGATGAAAAATAAATCCAGTGCTGGTATAATAACACTTGTTCCCAGCGGAGGCCAAACCTTTTACACAATTTCACAAGTAAGCACAATGACGGTCAATCCGGGTGTGGCATATAACCTCGTTTGGGATGGCGTCGATTATATAATAATGTAAAATGTTTCACTTTAAATAATATTAAGATTAACAATTTCAACAAATGGATAAACACATAGCAAACCTTAGTGCAACACTTAGCTTTATGACAGGTTCTTTAACATGGTTCTCAACCAATGGCGATTCAATTACAAAAATCATTACTGCACTGGTATCAATAGTTACAGGCTTCTTTGCCTCAAGATATTACTACTATGCAATAAAGGAGAAAAGGCAAAATCTAAAAAACAATAAATAATATTAAAGCCTGTTTACAATTTTATTGATAATAAGGGTTATTGAACCAGCAGAGAGACTATAAATTATTACAGGAAACCAGCTTACGCCACCTGTACACAAAAGGTAAATCCAACTGATATGAACAGACAAGCAAAGCCCGCAATCGAAGGGCTTGAGCCTATAGTATCGGTAAGCGGTCTTCCTCGTGTATTTTCGATAGAATAGCCAGAATTTAAAACTGTCAACCAATCCAGACCATTCAGTAAGGTAATTTGTTGCAAGGGGTATAAATAGGAATAGGGTTAAGTAAAGCATTGAGGTTAGATTTTGTTGTCTTCAATATTCTTAACCGCTTGAAGAACGGCTTCTTTTAAGTGTTTTTTTGTGGCGTTGAGGCTTTGACTTATGGCATGTTTATGAATCCGTTGTTTATTACTTACATTCTTTATACTGAAATTAAGATTCATATAATCCTTAAGAATATTTTTATCGTAAAAATGCAGCTTATTAATTGCGTTGTCTAATTCCTGCAAATACATGTGCTTTGACTGATTATCTGTTATATTCTCCCCCAATAGAATTTCAAATAAATCATTGTCTTTATCAATAGACTGATTCTTCATTTCCGTTCGCTTTATCTTCCTATAAAAAGATGTTGTGTTTGTCTTGGACATCTTATAAAGGATACCAAGAATGTATTCATTTAATTCATCTGCCTTATAAATGCTGATTAATTTATCCGGTTTAACTTCACACATTGCAAGAATTAATTCCTGATATAATTCTTCCTGCAAGTATTCATTCTTGGTTATATCATTAATATAACACCTGACATCCTCTCTACTAGCTAGTTGGTTAAGAATATCGGCTTTTGTTGCATTTGGGATAATATGGACATCATTAAGAACTACCATTAATCAACACGCAATTTTTGATTTATCACTTTGCTAATGAAGGTTTGGCTGCATTGAAATTGTGCTGCTATTCCGGCTTGTGATACACCTTCAGCGTTTAGCCTTCTCATTGCTTGGATATCTCCTTGGCTAAACCAGACCTGCTTAATCCTTTTCTTTCCCCGCTTGGTGATGTATTCGCGGGTTTTCAGTTTGGGTTTAATGATGCCGCAATTCCTCTTGTGGGCTAGAGCTTCGCCATGTGTGCCATACTTCAGGTTATCCAAATGGTTATTTCCCGTATCACAATCAAGGTGGATTATTGCCATTTTTCCAGACCCTTCAGGTAAGGGACTGAAGGTTTCAAGAACCAGTTTATGTATGTAGGTGTTTATGTGATAGGTCGGGCTAACTGATAGCTTAACAGTGCAACCGGCTGTTCTTACCTTATTACTTAGGAGGTAATCCCTTTCAATGCCAAATTTTGAAGTGAAGGTTTTACGGAGACGGCCAAGGTTGGAGATAGAATAAAGGTCATTGGTATTTGGGACTATTCTCCATATCTCCCCCTCGATAGGATTCACAGGTTGGAATTTTGGAAGGCTTGGTTTTGGATTCTTTAGTTTTTGGAATTCGTCAAGTGTCAGGGTCACGGTTTGTTCATTCATACAGTATTTGGTTTACTGTATATAAATATGTAGACGGTATGCCAAAAGTCGTTTTTCGGGTAAATAATTTTATATTTGGTTTAACCTAAACCTTTATCATGCTTAAAATCACTTCAATCCTTTTCTGCTTATTTTATCTGTCATTATGTTCCGCGCAAAGTCTTCCTGACAAGTTTAAATTGAAGGGCATGATGATAATTTACAAGGACAATGATGGAGACTATTTATATCACAAGGATTGGAAGCCTGTAGATTACCTTGCAGTATTTGACCCAGAAAACAAAAAGCTCAAAATTTATACTTCAAGTGATGCTTTAGATGGTGATTTTGATATAATTAGGGCTGAAAAAATGCAAAAAACAGATAATGGAGACATCGTGTTTAAATTGAAAGTGATTGATAAAAAGGGACGAGAATGTGCTGCCAGTTTTATAACCTTGAAAAACGAAAATGAAGGATTTCAGTCTTTTATAAAAATAGATTATGGGAACATTGCTATGGTATATAGATACAAAGACGAATAGTTTAATCTAATATAGATAATACTTTATCAAGTGAAGATACAGCGGCTCCTTGTCTTCAATCTTATGTCTCTTTATTAGGTCTTTCAGCTTCTCTATTCTCTCGGCATTGCTCTTATCTGGCAGGGTTAATTTTTTTATCAAAGTATAAACCTCTTTAAAGGATGCCATTTCAATTACCCTGCAATGCTTAAAATGGTTCTCCAAGTTGGCAGGGATTATGCTGAAGTCGTAAATAAATTGCCGGTTATAGTGCGTTTTTAGGAATGAATTGAAGTAGCCAATCTGCATTTCAGGCGTAAGAGATTTTACCATATTTCAAGGATTTTAGGTTTATGAACACCTAAATTTAAGAAAAACAGCCAAAATATTTTATTAGCTAAACCCTTATCTGTAGCGGGTTTCAACGCCAGTTTCACCACCCCCCACTAAAATGCCGCTGGGGATGCGGCTTTGGTTGGTGGCGGCAGCACCCCGCAACCGGGGGAAATTTCACTGGCACATAATGGCGTATTATTTTTAGACGAATTGCCTGAATTCAAAAGAACCGCGCTGGAAGTGATGCGCCAGCCCATGGAAGAGAGAAAAGTAACTATCAGCAGGGCGAGGGTAGCATTGGATTTTCCTGCCAGTTTTATGCTAATTGCCAGCATGAACCCCTGCCCCTGCGGTTTTTATAATCACCCCGAAAAAGAATGCACTTGCCCGCCCGGTGCCGTACAAAAATACCTGAATAAAATTTCGGGCCCCTTGCTGGACAGGATTGATTTACATGTAGAAGTAACCCCGGTTCCATTCAATGAACTTTCTGCCATTAAAAACACCGAAGGCTCAGCGGCTATACGCCACCGTGTAATGGGGGCACGCGATATACAGGCGGACAGGTATAAAAATCATCCGGGTATTTATGCCAATGCACAAATGAGTACTAAATTGCTGAAGGAAGTTTGCGTAATTGATGCCGCAGGACAACATTTATTGAAAGCTGCCATGAGCAAACTAAATCTGTCTGCCCGTGCCTATGACAGGATATTAAAGGTAAGTCGCACCATTGCCGATCTTGCCGCCAGCGACAGCATAGAACCCGCACACCTGGCCGAAGCAATACAATACAGGAGCCTTGACAGGGAAGGTTGGGCCGGTTAAGGAGTTCTACGTTTTAGGTTGGCCGCAACATTGCGGAACGGGATAGCTGTTCGTTCCTAAAATTTAGCTCCTCCCCATTCAGACTCAGCTTCAGCAACGATTTTGCACATATACACATTTATCACATTTACACATCAATAAAATGAAATCTTGTCATTTATTGCGAACTTGTACGATGTTTGATGGTTAAACACCTTACCCGCTATAAAATATTGATATGAAGATATTACTGTTGTACCTGAAGCCTTATAAATGGTTGATTGCTTTGGCGTTGTTGCTCGCTGCTATTAACCAGATATTCTCCATGCTGGATCCTTATTTCTTCGGAAAAATGATTGATCAGTATGCCACATCGCCGCATAAACACACGCAAAGCCAATACGTCTGGGGCGTATTGGGCATGCTGGGCATATTAATCAGCGTTGCCATGGTATCCAGGATTGCCAAGGCCTTCCAGGATTATTTTGGCAATGTGGTGGTGCAAAAATTTGGAGCCAAAATATTTACCGATGGTTTACAACATTCCATGAAACTGCCTTACCAGGAATTTGAAGATCAGCGCAGCGGCGAAACATTGTCTATTCTTACCAAGGTAAGGACAGATACAGAAAAGTTTATCATTTCATTTATCAACGTGTTGTTTGGTATCATTATAGGCATCCTGTTTGTTTCCATTTATTCTTTCCGCCTTCACTGGTCTATTATGCCCATATACCTGGGCGGCATGCTGCTGCTGGCATTACTTACCAGTCTGCTGAGTAAAAAAATAAAAATTATTCAGAAAAATATTGTGAAGGAAACCACCGCATTGGCGGGTTCAACTACAGAGTCATTGCGCAATATTGAACTGGTAAAAAGCCTTGGCCTTACCCAACAGGAAATCAGCCGGCTTAATACCAATACCTATAAAATACTGGGACTTGAACTAAGAAAAGTAAAAAGCATACGTACACTTAGCTTTATTCAGGGCACTTTTGTAAACTTCCTGCGGCAACTGATCATGTTTACCTTACTCTGGCTTGTCTTTAAAGACCAGCTTACGGTGGGCCAGGTTATGACGCTGATGTTCTATTCCTTTTTTATTTTTGGCCCCTTACAGGAAATTGGTAATATCATACTTTCTTACCGCGAGGCGGAAGCATCACTCAATAATTTTCATATACTGATGCAGAAAACGCCGGAACAATACCCCACTACACCCCTGCACCTGGGCCCCATTAAAGATCTCACCTTCAGAAACGTTGCTTTTAAACATCAATCGGCATCGCACCGGGCCATTGAAAACATCAGCTTTGATGTAAAGACCGGTGAAACCATTGCATTTGTGGGCCCTTCCGGTTCAGGCAAATCTACCTTAATGAAATTGCTGGTAGGCCTGTACCGGCCATTGGAGGGAAAAATTCTATACAATGGCATGGATGAAAATTCTATCAGCTTTGAAGACCTGCGCAACCAGATTGGGTTTGTTACGCAGGACACACAATTATTTGCCGGCACCATTAAAGAAAACCTGATGTTTGTAAACCCTGCTGCCACAGATGCCGATCTAACCGATGTACTGGACAAAGCATCCTGTACCGGATTGCTGGCAAGAGCAGAAAAAGGCCTTGATACCATGATTGGCGAAGGCGGATTAAAGTTATCGGGCGGTGAAAAACAACGGCTGTCTATTGCCAGGGCTTTATTGCGCAAACCCAAACTGCTCATATTTGATGAAGCTACCTCAGCACTTGATTCACTGACGGAGGAGGAAATTACAGATACCATTAAAGATGTATCCTCGCAGCAAAACCAGATAACGGTGCTGATTGCCCACCGGCTTTCAACCATTATGCATGCCGACAGAATTTATGTACTGGAGAAAGGCTTGGTAATTGAAACCGGAACACATAACAAACTGCTGGAAGAAAAAGGTTTGTATTATGCCATGTGGCGTCAACAGATTGGCGAAAGAAAGAGTTTGCATGTGGCGTGAACGTGAGGCGTGAGGCGTATGCTATGGGATTTTTCGAGTTAATTCCGAATATTCCTCCTACCCACCACTCACCACTCACCATTCACCACTCACGTCTGACGCCTCACGTCTCACGCCGATTCTTTAAATAATCCATAATAGCATTCGAATCGTCCAAGCCTTCCATATCGCTCAGTTCTATTTCCAGCGCCTTGGTACTGATCTGTATTTCGGACAGCGAAAGAAATAAAGACAACAGCATGGCCCCCAGGCTGAGGGCGAACAATAATTTGGCCCACACAGACAATTGTTCAAAAACGAAAAACATACTGGTTACACATAAAATAAGGCTAAGAATACCAAAAAACTGCATTAGCCTTATTAAGCGCAGACGCAGACGCAAATTTTTTATCTGCAATAGTACCCCTTGCTTATTGGTATGCTCTTTATATTTATCGTGCAGGTTGCGTATAAGGCTGGCCAGCGCCAGGAAACGGTTGGTGTAAGCCAGCATCAGCAGGCTGATGGCAGGAAACAACAAAGCCGGTGTGGTAATAGAGATTTCCATTTATCCAATTTCTTGTTTAAAGATACATATCCGTACACAAAGAAAAGCCCCCGGATAAACCAGGGGCCTTTTTGCTATGCGATTAGGTTAGTAAGTATACTATAAACGTACAAAATTTAATTATAGTATGCGAATATTAGCCGGACAAAATTACCGCAGTATAGAAGTGGTCACCACAGGGGCAGGAAGTCTTCTTATTCGTCCGCCATTGCGCAGCAATCTCTGTGTATTGTCTCAAAGCCAGGCCGCGACTTTGAATCTCACCAGTGTCCCTGTGGTTAAAAACAACGCCTAACTCTTTTTACCATACGAAAAATGCAATGGCACATCCAGCTTTACGCTAAAATTTCTGCCCATATTATAAATACCCAAATGACCACGCGGATCTGTTGGATAAGGCTCAAAATATTTCAGCCGACTTAAATGATCCTGGTAAGCCACATCAAATAAATTATTGCCAAAGAAATAAATGTTTACAATCGTATTGCCCTTCTTATTGGTTATGCCAGCACCCAATCCGGCATTAAACAATGCATAACCAGGCGTAGGCGTTTCCGTATTATCGGTCAGGTATACCCTGTCCTGTTTTGCATAATACGCCAGTTGCACTTTTACAAAGCCATTTACCAGGTGGCTTTTCCTGGCCTCAAAATCGTACCGCAGTTCCGATGTGCCATGCAGCGGTGGGATAAAGGGCACATATTTATTACTGTCTGATGCCAATTTGGGATCAATATCCTTATTCCTTCCATATACTACAGATACGCTGTTTTCAAAATGCAATGATTTTACCGGGTGTATATCCACACTAAGCTCTCCACCATACAGATTGGCTTTGCCCTGCTGAAATTTATAGGTCTGGTTACCGGCTACAATAACCGAATCTGCGCCGCTGCTGTTTAACAGCCGTTGGTTAAAAATATAATTGCTGATGGTATTGTTAAAAACGCCCAGTGTTATTACCGCATACTTTGAAGAATACGCAAAGCCAATATCTTCCTGTACACTGAACTCGGGTTTAAAATCGGCATCGCCTATCTGGTAAATATTGGTGCCCGGATGCACACCGTTTGCGGATATCTCTAAAATATTGGGCGCCCGGAAACCGCGCGACAGGTTTGCTTTTACAGAAAGCTTCTCATCGAAATTATAGGTAGCGCCAATACTGCCCGAGACACCGGAAAAATGATAATTGCTGGCAGAAAAAGGATGGTCGGCCCCGGCTGTTGCTGCGCCGGTTACCGGTTTGTCAAAGCCCGTTACCGGGTCTGGCAGGGTGTACAAAGCACTGTTGTTAAAATTGCGGCTGTCATATCTTA
>Ga0207671_10000470_pt1 | contig 54790 bp, 47 predicted proteins | sample KBSC24metaG_FD_184352 | JGI IMG/M metagenome (GOLD analysis project Ga0207671, IMG submission 184352) | Corn rhizosphere microbial communities from Kellogg Biological Station, Michigan, USA - KBS C2-4 metaG (SPAdes) (version 2) | ecosystem: Host-associated > Plants > Roots > Rhizosphere > Soil... | reverse complement strand
ACCGAGGGCCTGCCGGTCCGCTCCTCCTCGGCGTCGGCCGCGCTCATCGTCCGCAGGCCGATGTTCGCGCCGAGCCAGCGCAGCGGTTCGGGCTCCCAGCGCGGCGAGCGGTGGTTCACCCACGGCAGCCGGGTGATGTCGGTGGTGCGGCCGGTCAGCAGGTCCGCGAGCGTGCGGCCGGCCAGGTTGGTGGCGCCCACGCCGTCGCCGACGTAGCCGCCGGCCCAGCCCAGGCGCCGGCGCGGGTCGTAGCCGACCGAGGCGAACCAGTCGCGCGGCACGCCGAGCGCCCCGCCCCAGCGGTGGGTGAACTTCGTGTCCTTCAACACCGGGAACAGCTCGCGCAGGCTGCGGCGGATCTCGGCGTGCACGCGGTCGTCGCGGTCGAAGCCGGGCTCGATCCGTGAGCCGAAGTGGTACGGCGCGCCGCGTCCGCCGAACGCCAGCCGGCCGTCGGCGGTGCGCTGGCCGTAGACGATCAGGTGCCGGAAGTCGGCGAAGGTCTGCCGCCCGGCCAGCCCGATCTGCTGCCAGACCTCCTCCGGCAGCGGCTCGGTCGCGACCATCAGCGAGTAGACCGGGGCCACGTCGCGCCGGAAACCGGAGATCGACGGCGTGTAGCCCTCGGTCGCGCGCACGACTTTCCCCGCCCGGACCCGGGATCCGTTCGCGGTCTCCACGACGCCGTCCCGGATCGCGGCGACCGTCGTCCGCTCGTGGATCGTGACGCCCAGGCGCTCGACGGCCTCGGCCAGGCCGCGGGCGAGCATCGCCGGCTGGATCGCCGCGCAGTGCGGGGTGAACGTGCCGCCGAGGACGTTCGTCGCGCCGACCATCGACGAGGCCTCCGAGGCGCTCAGCAGCCTGACATCCTCCTCGCCGAAGCCGTACGAGCGCTCCTCCTGGACCGAGGCCTTGGCCCGCTCCAGCTGGATCCGCGTCCGGGCCAGCACCACCGTGCCGCCCTTGGCGAAGTGGCAGTCGATGCCCTCCTCCGCGACCACCCGCCCGACCTCGTCGACCGTCTCGTTCAGCGCGTGCTGCAAAGCGATCGCGCGCTCTCGGCCGCCGCCGATCTTCGTGACCTTGCCGAGCGAGGACGGGAACAGCGAGGAGCACCAACCGCCGTTGCGGCCGGAGGCGCCGAAGCCCGCGAACTCCCTTTCCAGGACGACGATCCGCAGCGACGGATCGGCCTTGGCGAGGTAGTAGGCGGTCCACAGTCCGGTGTATCCGGCGCCGACGATCGCGACGTCGGCGTCGATGTCGCTCTCCAGCGCCGGCCGCCGCGGGTCCGCCTCGGAGCCCGCTACCTGGTCCAGCCAGAGCGACAGGCTCCCGTCGACGGCACTCACCGGCGCCACTCCCTGATGTAGTCCGGCACGTCGATCCCGGGCTCGAGGTTCGCCGCCGGCATCGGGTCGCAGTACGCCTCGTGCAGCGGCACGACCCCGGCCCAGACCGGCGCGTCCAGGTCGTCCGGATCGTCGTCGGGGCCGCCGGCCGAGATCTTCACGGACGCCTCCGTCAGCGGCAGCGCCAGCACCACGGTCGCGGCGAGTTCCTTGCGCTTGGGCGCGCGCAGTTCCTTCCAGCGGCCCGGCATCAGGTGCTCGGTGATCCGCTCCAGCGCCGCCTCCTTCTCGCCCTCCGGCAGCATCCGGCAGGACCCCAGGACCATCGCCCCGCGGTAGTTCATCGAGGACTCGAACGCCGAGCGCGCCACGACCAGGCCGTCCAGCAGCGTCACGGTGAGGCAGGTCGGCACGCCCTCGGCCAGGGAGCGGAACAGGCGCGAGCCGGTCGAGCCGTGGAAGAGCACGCGCTCGCCGTCGCGGGCGTAGGCGACGGGCAGGATGTACGGCTGCGCCGCGCGGTTCGGGCCGCTGTTGTCGGTGACGGCGACGTGCGCGACCAGGCCGGCGTCGAGGACCGCGTGCAGGGCGGCGCGATCGGTCGCGGCCTTGTCGGGAAGTCGGCGGATGCGGGTTCGGGGAGTCGAGCTGAGGTCGTTCACGGGTATCAAGACCATTCAGGAGAGAACTAAGCGCCCTCGGCATGGATCCGAGGGCGCCAGCGGCTCGCAGAGTCGGGCCCTACGCAATCCCGGTCACAGGCCCCACCGGGGCCGGGCCGGGAAGGAGCTCGCAGAGTTGGGCCCCACGCAATCCCGGCCACAGGCCCCACCGGGGCCGGGCCGGGAAGGAGCTCGCAGAGTTGGGCCCCACGCAATCCCGGTCACAGGCCCCACCGGGGCCGGGCCGGGAAGGTGAGGGACTACAGCCGGGTCCAGGCCTCGGTCAGCACCGAGCGCAGCGTCTGCTCGATCTCGTCGAACTCGCTCTGGCCGATGATCAGCGGCGGCGCGAGCTGCACCACCGGGTCGCCGCGGTCGTCGGCGCGGCAGTACAGGCCGGCGTCGAACAGCGCCTTCGACAGGAAGCCGCGCAGCAGGCGCTCGGACTCGTCGTCGTCGAAGGTGGTCTTGGTGGCCTTGTCCTTCACCAGCTCGATGCCGTAGAAGAACCCGTCGCCGCGCACGTCGCCGACGATCGGCAGGTCGGTCAGCTTCTCCAGCGTCGCCCGGAACGCGCCCTCGTGCTCCAGCACGTGCTGGTTCAGGCCCTCGCGCTCGAACAGGTCCAGGTTCGCCATGGCGACCGCCGCGGAGACCGGGTGCCCGCCGAAGGTGTAGCCGTGCGGGAAGTAGTTGGTGCCCTCGTAGAACGGGGCCGCGACGCGGTCCGAGACGATGGTCGCGCCGATCGGGGAGTAGCCGGAGGTCATGCCCTTGGCGCAGGTGATGATGTCCGGGACGTAGTCGAACTTGTCGCAGGCGAACATCGTGCCCAGGCGGCCGAACGCGCAGATCACCTCGTCGGAGACCAGCAGCACGTCGTACTGGTCGCAGATCTCGCGCAGGCGCCGGAAGTAGCCGGGCGGCGGCGGGAAGCAGCCGCCGGAGTTCTGCACCGGCTCCACGAACACCGCCGCGACCGTCTCCGGGCCCTCGGTGAGGATCATGGCCTCGACCTGGTTGGCGCACCAGATCCCGAACTCGTCCTCGCTCATGCCGGGGACGCCCGTGATCTCGTCCGCGCGGTAGTAGTTGGTGTTCGGCACCTTGTGCGCGCCGGGGACCAGCGGCTCGAAGTACTTCTTGGCGTCCGGGATGCCGGTGATGGACAGGGCGCCGTGCGGGGTGCCGTGGTAGGCGATGTTGCGGGAGATCACCTTGTGCTTCATCGGCCGGCCGGTCAGCTTGAAGTACTGCTTGGCCAGCTTCCAGGCGGTCTCCACGGCCTCGCCGCCGCCGGTGGTGAAGAAGACCTTGTTCAGGTCGCCGGGGGCGTAGTGGGCCAGCCGGTCGGCCAGTTCTATCGCCTGCGGGTGCGCGTAGCTCCACAGCGGGAAGAACGCCAGCTCCTGGGCCTGCTTGTAGGCGGCCTCGGCGAGCTCCACGCGGCCGTGGCCGGCCTGCACGACGAACAGGCCCGCCAGGCCGTCCAGGTAGCTCTTGCCGGTGCGGTCGAAGATGCGCGCGCCCTCGCCCCGCACGATGGTCGGCACGGGGCTGTCCCGGTAGCCGGACATCCGGGTGAAGTGCATCCAGAGATGGTCGTAGGCGGATTTGTCCAGGCTGTCGGTGCTCATTGCTGCTACTTCCTCGTCCGAGCAGGGGAGTGGATCGTTCGGGGGCGGGCCCGGCCGGGCGCCGATCTTGCCGCTACAGGGCGCCCCAGGTGTACGTTTGTTTGCGAAGCTTCAGGTAGACGAAAGATTCGGTCGAGCGGACCTGCGGGAGGGCTCGGATCCTTTTGTTGATGATCTCCAGGAGGTGGTCGTCGTCCGCGCAGACCACCTCCACCAGCAGGTCGAAGGACCCGGCGGTCATCACCACGTAGTCGACCTCGGCCATCTCGGCCAGCGCGTCGGCCACCGGCTCCAGGTCGCCCTCGGCGCGGATGCCGATCATCGCCTGGCGGTGGAAGCCGACGGTCAGCGGGTCGGTGACCGCCACGATCTGCATCACGCCGGCGTCTATGAGCTTCTGCACCCGCTGGCGCACCGCGGCCTCGCTCAGGCCCACCGCGCGGCCGATCGTCGCGTAGGCGCGCCGTCCGTCCTGTTGGAGCTGTTCGATGATCGCCTTGGACAGGGGGTCCAGATGGTAGCCGCCCGCGGCGCCGCTCGCCCTGTCGTTCGTCCTGTCGGTCACGAAGGGATTGTGACAACGGGAACGGTATCTTGGCAAGGCTTGATCGATGGAATCCGTACGCGATGGCGTCTTTCGGAACTGAATCCATCGTCACTGTCGACCCACCTGTGTAGGCTGGTCGTGACAAGACCGGCCCGAACCCGTCCGGATGCCGCGACGACGAAGTCGCGGCGGCACTGAAGGAGAGCACCACCGTGGAACCACGCCAGCTGCGCAACTACGTGGGCGGCAAGCCGGTCGACACCGTGTCCGGCCGGACCAGCCAGATCATCGACCCGGTGACCGAGCAGGTGATCGCCTTGGCGCCGGTCTCCGAGCCCGACGACGTCGACGCCGCCATGCGCGCTGCCCGCCAGGCCTTCCCGGCCTGGCGCGACACCACGCCCTCGGAGCGCCAGCGCCTGCTGTTGAAGGTCGCCGACGCGATCGAGGCGCGCGCCGCCGAGATCGTCGCCGTGGAGTCGCAGAACACCGGCAAGCCGCTGGGGCTGACCGCCTCGGAGGAGCTGCCCCCGATGGTGGACCAGATCCGCTTCTTCGCCGGCGCGGCCCGGATGCTGGAGGGCGCGGCCTCCGGGGAGTACCTGGCCGGCCACAGCTCCTGGATCCGGCGCGAGCCGGTCGGGGTGTGTGCGCAGGTGGCACCCTGGAACTACCCGGCGATGATGGCGGTGTGGAAGTTCGCCCCGGCCATCGCCGCGGGCAACACCGTGGTCCTCAAGCCCTCGGACACCACTCCCATGTCCACCCTGCTGATGGCCGAGATCATCGGCGAGATCTTGCCGGCCGGCGTGTTCAACGTGATCTGCGGCGACCGCGACACCGGCCGCGCGATGGTCGAGCACAGGACCCCGGCGATGGCCTCGATCACCGGCTCGGTGCGGGCCGGCATGGAGGTGGCCAAGAGCGCGGCCGCCGACGTCAAGCGCGTGCACCTGGAGCTCGGGGGCAAGGCCCCGGTCATCGTGTACGCCGACGCCGACCTGGACGCCGCGGTCGAGGGCATCTCGGTCGCCGGGTTCTTCAACGCCGGTCAGGACTGCACCGCCGCCACGCGCGTCCTGGTCGAGGACTCCGCGTACGAGGCCTTCGTCGAGAAGCTCACCGAGGCCGCGAAGAACACCAAGACCGGCAACCCGGACGACGAGGACGTGCTGTACGGCCCGCTGAACAACGCCAACCAGCTGCGCCACGTCACCGGCTTCATCGACCGCCTCCCGGCGCACGCCAAGGTCGAGACCGGCGGCGCGCGCGTGGGCGACACGGGGTACTTCTTCGCCCCGACCGTCGTCTCCGGCCTACTGCAGGACGACGAGATCATCCAGAACGAGGTCTTCGGCCCGGTGATCACCGTGCAGCGGTTCTCCGGGGAGGACCAGGCGCTCAGCTGGGCCAACGGCGTGGAGTACGCGCTGGCGTCCTCGGTCTGGACCAAGGACCACGGCAAGGCGATGCGCGCGGCCAAGGCGCTGGACTTCGGGTGCGTGTGGATCAACACCCACATCCCGCTGGTCGCCGAGATGCCGCACGGCGGGTTCAAGCACTCCGGGTACGGCAAGGACCTGTCGATGTACGGGTTCGAGGACTACACCCGGGTCAAGCACGTGATGAGCAACATCGAAGGCTGACAGCCTCGCCGTCCGCCGGCTGGCGGCCCGTGGTGCCGGCTCGGAAATCGCGAGCCGGCACCACGGCTTTCGACCATCATGTGCGCATGGACGCGAGCACCCATTTCCGCACGCGCGGTGCGCTGATCACCGGACTGATGTCCGGGGAGCTGGACGCCGCCGACGCGGTGGCGCGGACGCGGCCGGCCGTGGAGGTGCTGGGGCTGCTGGTGCCGGTCGACGGGCTGACGGAAAACTATCTCGGCGGGCGCGCCCCGCGGGGGCTGCAGGTCACGCGCAGCGAGTTCGAGCCCTGGCGCCGGCAGCTGCTCGCGGTGGTCGCGGCGCTGCTGGAGCGGTGGATCGGTGCGGACCCGGATGCGTGGCGGGCATTGACGATGCGGGCCGGTGTCCACCTCGGGTCGGTGGTCGAGCTCGTCGAGTCGGTCGCGCGTCCGGACAGCGCCGATCCGGAGCTGTGGGCCGGCCGTGCGCCGCGGTGGCCGCGCGGGGTGGACGGCTCGGCGGTGCTGCTGGCGATGGCGCCGCCCGGGATCGTGGAGGGGTTCCTAGAACGGTGCGCCACGAGCGAGGCGTCGGCCGGAGTCCTGACGCGGATGCTCGATCGCGGCCCGCTGCATCCGCTGTTCGTCGAGTACGCGACCGGTCCTTTGGGCACCGAGGCCATGCGCGCGGCGCTGGACCGGAATCCGGTCTACCGGATCACGAAGCTTCGCGAGCACGTGCTGCGCGAGCGCGACGACATCGCCGTGCTGGAGCAGACCTACTTCCAGCCCGGCGTCGACCGCGCGCTGCGGATCGGGCTGGTGCGGTTGACCGAGGCGATCGGCGGGTTCCGGCCGTTGTTCGCCGCGCGGCTGGAGTCGAACAAGAGGGACATCGAAGTCATGGAGCCGTTGCTGGTCTCCGGCGATCCTCAGTTGGTGCTCTGGGTTCTGCGCCGGGTCAACGACCGGGTGCGCGACCCGGCGATGCGCTGGGCCGGGTACGCGGCGCTGGCTCGCACGGCCGGCCCGGAGCCGGTGTGGGCGTTGGAGAAGGAGCGGGTCGGCGCCTTGTCGCGGATGGCCGAGCCGGTGCGGGAGTCGATGGCGACCGGGTCCGTGGAGCCGATCCTGGCCGCCGCCGAGGCCGCGCCGGTGGGCGTCGGGACGCCGGGGTCGGTGCTGGAGCTCGGGGCGCCGCTGATCGAGCCGTGGCCTTATACAGACCTGATCCGCGGGCATGTGGAGGGGACCGCGCGCCGGCAGGACCTGATAAAGGATCTCGCCGTCGATCGGGCCGCCCTATAGGGTGCTCATCTCGGGTGTAGTGCAGAGGCAGTCACACCACCTCGACAGGGTAGGAGGACGCCGGTTCGAATCCGGCCGCCCGGGCCGTCCAGGCGTAGTGCAGAGGCAGACACGCCGCACTTCGGATGCGGAGGACGCCGGTTCGAGTCCGGCCGCCTGGTCCTCGTCCCGTCCGTGTCGTGCTCGTGCTCGGCCCATGGCAAGTTCCTGATATATGGCAGAATGCTTCGCCCCGCCGACCGAAGACCGGCCCGGACCCCATGTCACAACCCTGCCAGCGCCTTGCTCCTGACCGCATGCGCTCGTCCCCTGGCCGTGACACGATGGGCCCATGGTGAGTGAGCCGTGACCCCGGTTGCCTCCGCCGAGGCGGGCAGCGTCCGTCTGGGCACGCCGATCGGCCGCGGCGTCCTGGCGACCACCATCCTGGGCTCGGCGATGGCCTTCCTCGACGGCACCGTGGTGAACATCGCGCTGCCGCGGATCGGGCGCCAGTTCGGCGCCTCGCTGGCCGGGCTGCAGTGGACGGTCACCGGCTACACGCTGACGCTGGCCGCGTTCGTGCTGGTCGGCGGGTCGCTGGGGGACCGGTTCGGGCGCCGCAGGGTGTTCCTGATCGGCGTGATCTGGTTCGCGCTGGCGTCGCTGGCCTGCGGTCTGGCGCCGAACCTCGAGGTCCTGATCGCCTTCCGCGCCATCCAGGGCGTGGGCAGCGCGCTGCTGACGCCGGGGGCGCTGGCCCTGATCCAGTCCGTCTTCCACCCCGACGACCGGGCCAAGGCCGTCGGCGCGTGGTCCGGCCTGGCCAGCATCGCCGGCGCCGCGGGCCCGCTGGTCGGCGGCTACCTGATCGAGTACGCGTCGTGGCGCTGGATCTTCCTGGTCAACCTGCCGCTGGCCGCCGCGGTGGTGGCGATCGCGCTGCGGTATGTGCCGGAGTCGAGGGAACTCGTCATCGGGCACTTCGACCTGCCCGGTGCCGTGCTCTGCGCCGTGGGCCTGGGAGGGGTGACGTACGCGCTGGTCGAGGCCGGGGCGAAGGGGCTGGGATCGGCGAGCGTGCTCGTGACGGCGCTGGGCGGCGTGGCCGCGCTGGTGGCCTTCGTGCTCGTCGAACGGCGCTCGCCGGCGCCGATGATGCCGCTGTCGCTGTTCGCCTCGCGGGAGTTCAGCGCGGCCAACGCGCTGACGCTGACCGCGTACGGCGCGCTCGGGGCGCTGTTCTTCTTCTTCGCGACCTATCTGCAGGTCGTCGGCGGCTACACGCCGCTGCAGGCGGGACTGGCCTCGCTGCCGATGACGCTGGTGATGATGACGCTGTCCTCGCGCGTCGGCGGCCTGACCACGAAGATCGGCGCGCGCCGCCTGATGACCGCCGGCGGGGCGCTGACCGCGATCGGCACGCTGATCCTGGCGACCTCCGGCCACCACCCGGACTACTGGACCCACATCCTGCCCGGCCTGCTGGTCTTCAGCCTCGGCATGGTGATGATCGCGGTCCCGGTGACGGTGACGGTCCTGAACTCCACGACCACCGACCGCGCCGGCATCGCCAGCGGTGTGAACAACGCGGTCGCGCGGGCCGCCGGAGCCCTGGCCGTGGCGGCCTTCCCGCTGCTGGTGGGGCTGAAGGGCGACGGCTACGCCGACCCGGCGAAGCTGGAACCGGCGTTCAGCAAGGCGATGGTCCTGTCGGCGGTGCTGTTCGCGGTCTCGGGCGCCATCGCCTGGTTCGGCATCCGCGACGCCGCCACGATGCCGACGCCGGGGCACCCGCTGGAAGAGCCGCAGTGCACGACGTGCCTGCCGATAGGGAGCCCCCCGCTGGAGCCCGCACACGAGCACGGCTCGGGCGGGGCGCCGGCGGGGGTGGGTGGTGCGGCGGTCTAGCGCGGTGTGAGCGCGGTCAGCCGCCGGTGACGTCCGGGTCGGGCTGCTCGACGATCTGCTGCTTGACGCCGCCGCCGGTCATTTCCGGGTCCGGCTGTTCGACGTTCATCTGCTTGATACCGCCGCCGATGTAGCCCGGGTCGGGCTGCTCGACGTTCATCTGCTTGACGCCGCCGCCGATGTAGTTCGGGTCCGGTGCGACGATGGCGCTGTCTTCGACGACCCCGCCCGGCTGCTTGACGCTGCCGCCGCCGAACTCCGGGTCCGGTGTGACGATGATGCCGTCTTCGCGGACTTCGCCCGGCTGCTTGGCGCCGCCGCCGACCCAGCCCGGGTCCGGTTCGACCACGCCGTCGGCGCGCTCGGATTCCGCACTCATGAGGATCCCCCGTTCCAGTGAATGAGTGTTCTTACATTCCTTACCCGTCCCCGAGCTCCGCCAACCGCTCCCGCGTCACCACCGCCTCCGGTGACCCCAGCGCCTCGAAGACCGCCAGCGCCGCCCGTAACGCCACGCGCGCCTCCTCCGGCCGCGAGAGCGCCCTCAGCGGCCGCGCGAGCGAGCGCAGGGCCTCGGCCTCCACCGGCCGGTCCCCGGCCTCCTGCGCAGCTGTCAGCGCCAGGCGATAGTCCTCCTCGGCCTCGGTGAGCCTGTCGAGATCCATGCAGACCTCGGCGCGGTTGAACGCGATGATCGCCTCATAGCGCCGGTTGCCGGCCTCGCGGGCCGCGGCCAGGGCTCCGGTCTGCGCCTCGTGGGACTCCTCCAGGCGCTTGGCCTCGTGCAGCATGTTGCCGAGATTCGTCAGCGAGGAAGCCAGGTTCTGCGGGTTCCCGATCTCGCGGAACAGTTCCAGGCCCCGCCGGTGCATCTGCTCGGAGGTCTCGTAGTCCCCGAGGCGGCTCCAGCAGCCGGCGATGTTCCCCAGGATCGAGGCCACCTGCGGCCGGTCGCCCAGTTCCTCGGCCACGGCCAGGCCTTCGCTGTACACCTCGATCGCCTCGCTGTACTCCTGCACGTCGTACAGCGCCAGCCCCAAGCCGTTCAGCAGCCGGTTCTGCGCGGTGCGGTCGCCGATCCGGCGCGCGGCGGCCAGCCCGGTCTCGTACGCCGACCGCCACCGGGCCCAGTCCTTGCGCATCTGGTAGCAGCCCAGCAGCGTCACCGGCAGCCGCAGCGTCAGCTCGTGCCGGCCGGAGTCGGCGGCGCTTTGCAGCAGCGCGCTCAGGTTCTCGCGCTCGGCGTCGTACCAGGCCATCGCCGCCGGCGCCGAGTCGAAACCCGGCGCCTCCGGCTCGCCCGGCCGCCGGGGCAGCGTCTCCAGCAGCCGGCGGCTCTCCACGGCCCGCGACACGTTCTCCGCCGTGTGCTGGTACCAGGACAGCAGCCGCGCCGAAGCCTCGTCCCGCTCCGCCGCGCTCTCGTCGCTCCCGGCACGCTCCACCGCGTAGGCGTGCAGCAAGTCGTGCAGCTCGTACCGGTCCGCGGTCCGCTGCTCGACCAGGTTCTCGTCGACCAGCACCTCCAGCGCCGCTCGCGCCGCCCCGAGGGACGTCCCGGTCAGCGCCGCCACCGCACCGGTCGTGAACCCGCGGCCCGGATGCAGGCTCACCAAGCGGAAGGCGCGCGCCGTGGCCGCCGGGAGCTCGCGATAGGAGAGATCGAACACCGGACGCAGCTCCCGGCTCCCGGCGCGCACCGCGTCCAGCCCGCTGTCCCGCAGATGCGTCGCCAGCCGCGCCAGGCTCCACGCCGGACGCGAGCGCAGCCGCGCCGCCGCCAGCGACACCGCCAACGGCAGCAGCCCGCACAGCTCCACCACCTCGACCGCCGCCTCCGGCTCGGCCGCGACCCGGTCGTCGCCGACCACGCGGGCCAGCAGCTCCAACGCGTCGACCAGCGGGAAGACGTCCAGCCGGAACAGGTGCGCGCCGTCCAGCCCGGCCAGGTTGCGCCGGCTGGTGACCAGCACCAGACAGCGCGGGTCGGCCGGAATCAGATCCGCGACCTGTGCCTCGTCGGCGGCGTTGTCCAGCACGACCAGGGCGTCGCGCCCGGCGATCCGGTCCCGGAACATCGCCGCGCGCTCGGCCCGCCCCGCCGGGATGCGCCGCGCCGGCACCTCCAGCTGCCGCAGAAACGAGTCCAGGACGTCCGCCGGATCGGCCGGCGCCGCGTCGGCGTCGAACCCGCGCAGGTTCACGTACAGCTGGACGTCCGCGAACCGCCCCGCGCGCACCAATTCGTGCGCGGCGCGGATCACCAACTGGGTCTTGCCGACCCCGGCCATCCCCTCGATCGCGGACACCACGACGGTGCGCGGCGCGGCGGCGGCATGATCGCCGGCCTTGGCGCCATTGCCGCCATCGCAGCAGGCACCGCTCGCACCACCATCGCCGCCAGCACCGCCATCACTCCCGTCCCCGCCGCCAGCACCGCCATCGCCATCGCCGACCAGCCCCATCAGCTCGGCCAGCTCGTCCCGCCGCCCCGTGAACGTCGCCAGCTCCGCCGGCAGCTGCCGGAACACCCCGGCCGTTTCCGCGGGCCGCCGCATCGCATGCGCCGCCACGCACGCCGCCCGCCAGCGGGGCACCTGCGCCTCGGGCACTCCGAGCGCCTGCACGATCGCCGCGACCAACTCCAGGTTCAGCCGGCGCCGCGCCGGGTCGAACGCGTCGCTCACGGTCGAGTGGGTGACCTCCTGCGGCGGCTTGAGCAGCGGGCCGACCCGCCTGGCCAGCACCCGGAACGACGGCGACCCGGCGTGCGCCCGCAGCAGCCGCAGGCGCTCGATGAAGTCGGCGAGGTCCACCGCGCCGGCGGGGTCGGGTGCGGTGCGGGCCCCGGAGACCGTCGTGTCCGTCACAGGACCCCCTCCGTGCCACCGCCCGCGCGGAACGCCGCAGGTCTGCGGCTTGCGCACGAGTGTACGGAGTTGTACGGGATTCTCGCCTCCGGGTATCGCCAATGCATAACCTCGTTCTGCGAGTCGCGCAGTGGACGGTGCGGCGGCAACCCGGCTGCGTGGGGCGGAGCCCGGGTTGCGGCGGCTGTCATCGGGGGTTGCGACGGCCGGCTTCACCGCGTCTTGCGGGGCTCGTGGGGGGTTCCGCAAGGCGCGGTTGTCGTATGCGCGGTTCACGGATACGCGCAGACGCAGCCAGAGCGCGGCGAAACGGATCGCCTCTTGATGCTCCTCGCCCTTGCTCCTCCCGGTCCGGCCCGTCGAGACCGGGGGAGGCGAACGGGGAGGCGGGGAACAGCGAAAAGCGCCCCGGCCGGTGGAATCCACCGGCCGGGGCGCTTTCGTCGTTTCAGCGTTTCAGCGTGTTGTCACGCCGGTCACGCCTCGCCGCCGGTCGGGCCGGCGCCCGCGGCGCGCACGTCGTGCAGCTGGTACTTGCGGATCGCCTCGGCCGGGGCCTCCCGCTTGACCTCGCCGCGCTTGGCGAGCTGGGCCAGGACCGCGGTGACCACGGACTCGGCGTCGATGTGGAAGAACCGGCGCGCGGCGCCGCGGGTGTCCGCGAAGCCGAAGCCGTCGGCGCCCAGCGAGGTGTACCGCTGCGGCGAGGTCGAGTCGCCCGGCACCCACTGCGCGATCTGGTCCGGTACCGCGCGCATCCAGTCCGACACCGCCACGATCGGGCCCTCGGTGGCGCCCAGGACCTGCGTGACGTACGGCGTGCGCGGCTCCTCCTCGGGGTAGAGCAGCGCGCGCTCGTCGGCGGCCAGCGCGTCGCGGCGCAGCTCGGTCCACGAGGTGGCCGACCACACGTCCGCGGCCACGCCCCACTCCTCGGCCAGCAGCTGCTGCGCCTTCAGAGCCCAGGTGACGCCGACGCCCGAGGCGAGGATCTGTGCCTTCGGACGGTCCGCCGGGCCCTCGGGGGCCGCCGCGTAGCGGTACAGGCCCTTGAGGATGCCCTGGGTGTCCACGCCGGCCGGCTCAGCGGGGTGCTGGTAGGGCTCGTTGTAGACGGTCACGTAGTAGAACACGTCCTCGCCGTGCGGGTGCTCCTCGGAGGACCCGTACATGCGGCGCAGACCGTCCTGCACGATGTGGCTGATCTCGAAGGCGAACGCCGGGTCGTAGGCCACCACGGCCGGGTTCGTCGAGGCGATCAGGTGCGAGTGGCCGTCGGCGTGCTGCAGGCCCTCGCCGGTCAGCGTGGTGCGGCCGGCCGTGGCGCCCAGCACGAAGCCGCGCCCGAGCTGGTCGGACATCTGCCAGAACTGGTCGCCGGTCCGCTGGAAGCCGAACATCGAGTAGAAGATGTAGACCGGGATCGCCGCCTCGCCGTGCGTGGCGTAGGAGGTGCCCGCGGCCACCAGGGACGCGGTCGAGCCGGCCTCGCTGATGCCCTCGTGCAGGATCTGGCCCTGCGTGGACTCCTTGTAGGACAGCAGCAGGTCGCGGTCCACGGCCTCGTAGGTCTGCCCGTGCGGGGAGTAGATCTTCGCGGTCGGGAACAGCGAGTCCATGCCGAAGGTGCGGGCCTCGTCCGGGATGATCGGCACGAAGCGCGCGCCGATGTTCTTGTCCCGCATCAGGTCCTTGAGCAGCCGGACGAAGGCCATGGTGGTGGCCAGCTCCTGCTTGCCCGAGCCCTTCTTAAGCTGCCCGTAGACGTCGTCGCCGGGCAGGATCAGCGGCTTGTTGCGCACCTGGCGGCGCGGCAGGTAGCCGCCGAGCGCGGCGCGGCGCTCCTTCATGTACTGGATCTCGGGGGAGTTCTCGCCCGGGTGGAAGTACGGCGGCAGGTCCGCCTCCAGCTGGGCGTCCGTGATCGGCAGGTGCAGCCGGTCGCGGAAGCTCTTGAGCTCGGCCTTGGTGAGCTTCTTCATCTGGTGCGTGGCGTTGCGCGCCTCGAAGTGCTCGCCGAGGGTCCAGCCCTTGATGGTGTGGGCCAGGATCACGGTCGGCTGGCCGGTGTGCTCGCGGGCCGCCTTGAACGCCGCGTATACCTTGCGGTAGTCGTGGCCGCCGCGGGAGAGGGTGCGCAGCTGGTCGTCGGACATGCCCGAGACCATCTTGCGCAGCCGGGCGTCGTCCCCGAAGAAGTTCTCGCGGATGTAGTCGCCGGTCTCCACCGAGTACGTCTGGAACTGGCCGTCGGGCGTGGTGTTCATCTTGTTCACCAGCGCGCCGTCGGTGTCCTGGGCCAGCAGCGGGTCCCAGTCGCGGCCCCAGATCACCTTGATGACGTTCCAGCCGGCGCCGCGGAAGGTGGACTCCAGCTCCTGGATGATCTTGCCGTTGCCGCGCACCGGGCCGTCCAGGCGCTGCAGGTTGCAGTTGATCACGAAGGTGAGGTTGTCCAGCTCCTCGCGGGCCGCGATGCCGATCGCGCCGAGCGACTCGGGCTCGTCGGTCTCGCCGTCGCCGAGGAAGGCCCATACGTGGCTGCGCGAGGTGTCCGCGATGCCCCGGGAGTACATGTACTTGTTGAACCGGGCCTGGTAGATCGCGCCGATCGGGCCCAGGCCCATCGACACGGTCGGGAACTCCCAGAAGTCCGGCATCAGGCGCGGGTGCGGGTAGGAGGACAGCCCGAACGGCGCCTGCGAGGTCTCCTGCCGGAAGCCGTCCAGGTGCTGCTCGGTGAGCCGGCCCTCCAGGAACGCGCGGGCGTAGATGCCCGGGGAGGCGTGGCCCTGGAAGTAGACCTGGTCGCCGGACTCGCCGTGGTCCTTGCCGCGGAAGAAGTGGTTGAAGCCCACTTCGTACAGCGACGCGGCCGAGGCGTAGGTGGCGATGTGGCCGCCGACGCCCAGGCCCGGGCGGTTGGCCCGGGACACCATGATGGCGGCGTTCCAGCGGATGAACGCCCGGATGCGGCGCTCGATGTCCTCATCGCCCGGGAACCAGGGTTCGGCTTCCGGCGGGATCGTGTTGATGTAGTCCGTGGAGCGCAGGCCCGGAACGCCGACCTGTTTCGCGCGGGCTTCCTGGAGGAGGCGCAGCATCAGGTACCGCGCGCGCTGGCGGCCTTGTTCGTTGACAACCGAGTCCAGGGACTCGATCCACTCCGCTGTCTCGTTCGGATCCACGTCCGGCAGCTGGGTGGGCAGGCCGTCACTGATGATGGGGAAACGCTCTTGTCCGGGTGCCACTGTCGTCCTTCAACCTAGACACAGATCTTGTAGATCTTCTCGGTCACATCGTCCACCATCGTCTAACGCGCATGCCGTGGACGTCACATCTACTCGGAGGTAACCAGGATATATGCGCGCATGACGGGTGGCGTTCTCCGTCCGTGCGGTGTCGACTGGAGACATGCGAGCAACAGTGGGAGACCGGCTCCACGTCCACGCCGCCCATGTCGGCGAGATGGACCGGACCGGCGAGATCATCGAGGTCAAGGGACCCTCCGGCACCCCTCCCTACCTGGTCCGTTTCGCCGACGGCCACCAGGGACTGGTGTTCCCCGGGCCGGACGCGGTCATCGAATGCGGCCCCTTCGGAGCGGCCCCCGGCGACACTACGCCGGACTCGCCGTCCGACGGGTAGTTGCGTCTTGGGCTTCCGGCGTATGGACTAGGGGAATGCAGAACGACATGAAGGAGGACAGTTCCGTGGGCGCGGTCGCGGACACGGTTCCGGCCGAGGCCAACCCGCTGGCGGTTCGCCTGGGCTTCCAGGCGGGCGAAGTGGTGCAGGAACTCGGCTGGGACGAGGACTGCGACGAGGAACTGCGTCAGGCCATCATGGACACGATCGGCGCGGATCTGGTCGACGTGGACTTCGAAGACGTGGTCGACGCCGTGGTGCTGTGGCACCGCACGGACGACGGCGACCTGGTGGACAACCTGGTCGACGCCCTGACCTCGCTGGCCGACGGCGGTCCGATCTGGCTCCTGACGCCCAAGGCGGGGCGTGAGGGCCACGTGGAGCCCAGCGAGATCGGCGAGGCGGCACCGACCGCCGGGCTGTCGGCGACCTCCAGCATCAGCGCCGGCCCCGACTGGTCCGGCACGCGGCTGGTGAGCCCGAAGGTCGGGGCGAAGGTGGCCAAGTCGACGGTGCGGGCCAAGGCCGACAGCGCGGGGAACTAGCGGCGATGTCCTCCCCGAACGGGCCGCCCGGCGGCGGCCCTTCCAGCACCCGTTCCTCACCGGCCGGGACCGGGCAGCCGCCGGTCCCGGCGGTCGGCGACCGGGCGCCGGCTTTCACGCTGACCGACCAGCACGGACAGAGCGTCGCCCTGGAGGACTTCCGGGGCAAGCAGGCCGTGCTGCTGGTCTTCTACCCGTTCGCCTTCTCCCGGGTCTGCGGCTCGGAACTCCAGGCGATCCACCAGAGCGTCGGCGACTTCCAGAACGAGCGGGTCCAGGTGCTCGCGGCGTCGTGCGACGCGCTCTACTCGCTGCGCGCGTACGCCGACGAGGCCGGCTTCGGCTTCCCGCTGCTGGCCGACCACTGGCCGCACGGCGGGGCGGCGCGCGCGTACGGGGTCTTCGACGCCGAGCGCGGTTGCGCCGTCCGAGGGACCTTCCTGATCGACCAGGAGGGTGTCGTCCGCTGGACCGTGGTCAACGGCCTGGCGGACGCCCGCTCGCTGGACGACTACCGGGCCGCCCTGACAGCGGCCGGCGTGTAGGCCGGCGTGTAAGAAGCCCATCCGGCTCGCCGGCGCACCAACGCCGGCGAGCCATCCGCAATCCGCTCACTCCCGATCCACCCCCCGACTCACCCGTATAGGAAACCTTCACGCCATGCCCTGCCACCGCTGCGGCGCCCGCCAGACCGACCCGGTCCGCGGTGCGTCACCGTGGCGGCGGGGCGTGCGCGCGGGGGAGCAGGTCCTGGTCTGCCCGGAGTGCCAGAAGGACCGGGACTGGACCGCCGACCTGGCCCGCTGCGCCTCCTGCGGCTCGGCCCGCCTGGTCCGCGTACTGGGCAACACGCAATGCAAGGACTGCGGAGCCGAGGACCAAGTGGCCCCGGAGAAGCCGGGCGCTCCCGAAACCGCCCCCGAGTCCCGCTCCGGTATCACCACCTTGTCCGAGGACGTGCACGCGGCGCTGGAGCGTCATTTCGGCCAGAGAACGGACTGAACGTTCCGCCTTGCCACCACGGGGTAGCAAACTGTAGTCAGATGCATAGGAATGTCAGACAACTTCATCAGCAGGGGGTACCGCGATGCGCCTGAACCGGATGATCATCAGGGCGTCCGACGACGGCGAGGGGGGCAACCGCGTCGAGAAGATGACGGCCGCCAGACCGGTCCAGTCGCTCACCAGCCGCGGCGCCGCGGCCGGCACGCTCCGCGTGAACCTGATCTGGGACCAGCTGCCCATGATCCCCACCCCGCGCCCCACCGGAGGCCTGAAGCTCTCCTCCAGGCGCCTGGAACCGCCGCCGATCAGCCACGGGCGCCTGGTGGACCTCGACCTCGGCTGCCTCTACGAGTTCACGGCGGGCCAGCGCGGCGTGGTCCAGGCCCTGGGCCACCGCCGAGGCGACTTCGAACGCCCGCCGTACATCCGCCTGGACCAGGACGACCGCAGCGGCAGCGCCATAGGCGAGAACCTGTTCATCAACCTGGACCACTCGGACGAGATGAGCCGAGTGCTGATCTTCGTCTTCGCCTACCAGGGAGCCTTCGACGGAGCCAACGCGAAAGTGACCCTCCACCCGGCCGTCGGGAACCCACTGGAGATCAAGCTGGAGAACCCGATCGCGCATGCGAAGTCCTGCGCCGTAGCCCTGCTCCTCCGCCACGGCCCCGACCTGGTGGTGCAGCGCGAAGTGCAGTTCACGACGGGCTACCAGTCGGAACTGGACCGCATGTACGGCTGGGGGATGCGCTGGCAGGACGGGCAGCCGAAGGGGCTGGGCTGAGGGCGCTTCTGGGGTTCGCAGCGGCCACCGCACAGCCATCGCCCGAGAGCTCCGCAGCCGCGCGAGAATCCCGGGCCGCGACGAGCGGTCGGGTCGGGTACTCTTTCCCTCTTGAGGGTCGCCACGGCGGCCTTCTGGAGGGCGCATAGCTCAGCGGAAGAGCACTCGGCTTACACCCGAGCGGTCGGCAGTTCGAACCTGTCTGTGCCCACCCACCCTGACCTCGTCGCAGCTGACGGCTCCGCTTCGGAGTGGCCTCTGTCGTTTCCGGGTCCCTATGGTCTGTCGAGCGAGGGGACTGCGGCGTTGGACACCAGTTACGTCTGCCAAGCAGCATCCCCTCAGCGCCCCAACGAGGACTACGTCCTCGCAACCGACCGCTTCGTCATCGTGCTCGACGGTGCGACTGAGCCGGCCGGCGTCGACTCCGGATGCGTGCACGACGTCCCCTGGCTCGTCGCGCACCTCGCTGCGAACCTCGCCTCCGAGCTCGTTCGGCAGCCGCACGGGGCGTTGGTCGACGTCCTGCGGGAAGGGATCGCGGCGACCATGCGTGACCACGCGGGGGAGTGCGATCTGCGGAATCCCGACAGCCCGTCGAGCACCGTCGCAATCCTGCGCTGCGACGTGGAGGCCGAGACCGACACCAAGGCCAAGTCCGTGGACTACATCGTCCTCGGCGACTCAGCCATCGTGATCGAGCGCGGCGACGGCGAGCTGCTCGTCGCCCACGACGACCGCACCGCGCACCTCGTCGACTACTCCCTCGCGGGCGTCAGCCGCGCGCGCAACACCGAGGAAGGCTTCTGGATCGCATCCAACCGCCCCGACGCGGCCGAGAAGGCCGTCGCCGGCAGCCTCCCGCTCGCCGAGGTCACCCGCGCCGCGCTCATGACCGACGGCATCACGCGGCTCGTCGAGCGCTACGGCTGGTCGTGGCTGGACGTGCTGGAGCGGATGGACAAGTGCGGTGCCGGTCAGGTCGTTGCCGATGTCCGTGCCGAGGAGCTCGCGACGCCGCCCGGGACATACCGCGGCAAGGCGCATGATGACGTCACCGCCGTCCTCTGCCGCTTCTAGCGCCGTGCCTCCCCATCCTTCGGATCACTGCTCGGCTACCGTGAACGCATGCTGGTGACCAATCACGTCCTGTCCGGTGCGGTCATCGGCGCGGCCGTGCGACGTCCGGTGCCCGCGTTCGCGGTCGGCGTCGCTTCGCACTTCGTGCTCGACTCGCTGCCGCACTGGGGGAAGTGGGACAACGATCGGCACTTCCTCTATGTCGCCGTCGCTGACGGCCTTACCGGTCTTGCCGCGATGGGGGTCATTACGCGCGCCGTGCTACGGGCGCCGGCAGCGGACCGGGCCAAGCTCACGACGTCTGTCGTCCTCGGTATGGCGGGGGCCGCGCTGCCCGACATGGACAAGCCCGCGCACATCTTCTTCAAGCGCAAGCTCTGGCCGGACGCGGTCAACCGCTTCCACGGGCGCATCCAGGACGAAGCGCCGCATCGGTTCGTCTCGCACGAACTCGTCGCCGCCGCCGGGTTCGCTCTGTCGGCGGCAGCGCTGATCAAATTCCGCCGCGCCCGCGGCTAGCGCTCAGCCGGCAGCGGAAGCCGGATACACGAACCGTCCACGTCCGACCGGCAGCTCCTCCACCACCGCCGACGAAGCGATCCGCACCACCTCGTCGCTGACGTCCGGCTCCGGCAGCGCGGCGGCTGCCGCGGCGGGCGCCGGTTTCGGCTTGCGCGGCACCCGCGCGCCGGAGGAGCCGCCGCGCCCCGGATACATCAGCAGCCCGTTCACCGGGTCGGGCACGGCGTCCAGCGCCGCCTTCACCAGCGTCGCGTCCCGGAAGGCGGCCCAGCCGCCGACGGGGAGGTCCTCCGGGAAGCAGAGCTCGAGCACCACACCCCAGGGACGTTCGACCCAGGCCCAGTCCTCCGCGCCGAACTCCAGCGCGGTGCGGATCAGGTCACGGCCGTGCGTGTCCTTCCAAGAGGCCGCGGAGAACTCGCCGTCCGCGACCTCGATCGACCACCATTCGCCCACCCGGCCACGGTAAGCCTCCGGCGCTGGGGAAAGAAGGGCTCGTTGATACTCGCGGCCGGCGTTCGCCACGGGCGAACAGGTTGGGTGAAATTCCTAGACCGAGCCGTTGGAGCCGGAGGCGGTCAGGACCCTCGCGAGGGCGTCGGCGAGCGGCTCGACGTCGGCCGGGTCCAGCCGGGCGACGGTGATGCGGATGCCGGGCGGGCTGTCGATGCGGAACCAGGCTCCGGGAGCCACGGCCCATCCGGCGGCCAGCATGCCGCTGACCACGACCGCCTCCTCGGGAACCGGAACCCAGACGTTGATACCGGTGGTGCCCCGGGCCTCGATGCCGCGAGCGGCCAGGGCGGCGATCAGCGTCTCCCGGCGCCCGGTGTAGGCGTGGGCCGCCGCGATGATCTGCGCCTCGACCGCCTCGTCCGTCCACAGCCGGTGGACCTGGCCCTGGATCAGCTGGCTGACCCAGCCGGCGCCGAGCCGCAGCCGGCCGGCCATCCGCCCCCCGGTCGTGCCGTCGGCGGCGACGACGGCGCAGCGCAGGTCCGGGCCGTAGGCCTTGGACAGGGAACGGATGTGGGCCCAGTGCTCCGTCGCGCCGGCCAGCGTGTTCAGCGGGTAGTGCCGGGTGATGTCGGCGCCGTGGTCGTCCTCGATCAGCAGCACGTCGCGGTGCCCGGCCAGCAGCGCGCGCAGTGCGGCGGCGCGCGAGGCCGACACCGCGGCGCCGGTCGGGTTCTGCGCGCGGCTGGTGATGATCACCGCGCGCACGCCACGCTTCAAGGCCGCAGCCAGCCCGGAGACCGTCATCCCCTCGCCGTCGATCAGCACCGGGACGGCGGTCAGGTTCATCGCGGGCAGCAGCCGGTAGACGGCGCCCCACCCGGGATCCTCGACCGCCACCATGTCGCCGGTGCGCAGGTGGGCGGACAGTGCGCGGTCGATGGCGTCGCCGGCGCCGAAGGTCAGCAGCAGGTCGTCGGTGGGCACGCCCTCGGCGCCGATCCGGGCCCGCGCCGTGTCGAGCAGCTCCGGCAGGATCGCGTCGCCCGCGTAAAGGCGCTGCGACGTGGCGCTCGGGAAGACCAGCTCCGGCAGCAGGCGGCGGTCCGGGTCGCCGGTGACCAGGTCTTTCGCGCCCGGCGGAATCGGGAAGCTGAGGTTGCGCGGGGCGGTCGCGGGCTGTGCGCGCACCCGGGTGCCGCGCCGCCCGGCGGTCTCCACCGCGCCGCGGTCGCGCAGCAGGCGGTAGGCGGCAGAGACGGTGTTCGGATTCACCCCGAGCTCGGTCGCGAGGTCCCGGATCGGCGGCAGTGCCTGGCCCGGGGGCAGGTCTCCGCCGGCGATCCCGGTCTCGATCGACGCCGCGATCTGGCTGGCGCCGCGGCCGGAGATTTTGTACTCTGCCGAAGAGGATGTTTGAACTACCACAGTTACTAGTTTGCACTAGGACGAAACATGACGCAAGTACGGGACGCCGAGACCGAAGCCTGTGCCCATGGCCACGCGGCCGAGGGCGCCTACGACCAGACCCCCCGGACCACCGCCACCCGCTACCAGAGCCGCGTCGGCTACGACCGGGCCGCCGTCCACGCGGTGCTCGACGAGGCGCTGGTCTGCCACTTGGCCTTCGTCCTCGACGGCGCACCGGTGGCCCTCCCGACGGTCCATGCCCGGCTGGGCGACCGGCTGTATGTGCACGGCTCGAGCGGCGGACGCTTCGCGAGCCTGGACGGCCGGCCGGTCGGCGTGACCGTCACCCTCTTCGACGCGCTGGTCCTGGCGCGCAGCTGGATGCACCACTCGATGGCGTTCCGCAGCGTCGTGGTCCACGGCACGGCCCGGGTGGTCGCCGACCCCACCGAGCGCCTCGACGCCATGCGGGCCCTGATCGACCACATCGCGCCGGGCCGCACCGCCGAATCCCGGGAGCCCACCCGCAAGGAACTGGCGCAGACCGCGATCTTGGCGCTCGACCTGGAGCAGGTCTCGCTCAAGACGCGCGGCGACCAGGTCGCCGACGACGAGGGGGATCTGGCCCTGCCGTACTGGGCCGGCGCCATCCCGCTGGCGATCACCGCCGGCGCGGCGAAGCCCGCCCCGGACCTGCTCGACGGGATCGCGGCGCCGGAGTACGCGCGGCACTACACGCGGTCGGGTGCCTGCGGGTACGCGTACTGAGATGCCTCGGCTCCGATGTACCTCGGAGCCGAGGTATCGAGCGCCCAAGCCAGCCGCAGCCCGTCAGACCCGCTGAATGATCGTCGCGATCCCCAGTGCCCCGCCCTGGCACATCGTGAGCAGCGCGTACTCCTTGTCGGCCCGCTCCAGTTCGTGCAGTGCCGTGGTGAACAGCCGCGCGCCGGTCGCCCCGACCGGGTGTCCGATCGCCAGCGCCCCGCCGTTGACGTTCACCTTCTCCATGTCGATGCGGTGCGCGCGTGACCAGGACAGCACTACCGAGGCGAAGGCCTCGTTGATCTCGAACAGGTCGATGTCGTTGGCGGTCATCCCGGCCTTGGCCAGTACCGCGGTGGTGGCCGGGATCGGGCCGTCGAGGTGGAAGTAGGGGTCCGAGCCGACCATCACCTGCGCGACGATGCGGGCCCGGGGCCGCAGGCCCAGCGCTCGCGCCGTGGCCCGTGAGGCCCACAGGACCGCGGCGGCTCCGTCGGAGATCTGTGATGCGGTGCCGGCGGTGTGGATGCCGTCGGGGAGAACGGGTTTCAGTCCGGCCAGGCCCTCGCGCGTGGTGTCGCGCAGTCCTTGGTCCCGGCCGACGGCGCGCCACATGCCGTGCTCGTCGCGCTCCTCCTCGCGCGTGGGTACCTGGACCTCGAACACCTCGCGGTCGAAGCGGCCCTCGGCCCAGGCTTGCTTCGCGCGGGCCTGCGACAGCACGCCGAGGCCGTCGACGTCGTCGCGGCTGATGCCGTGCTTGCGCGCGATCCGCTCCGCGGCCTCGAACTGGTTCGGCATGTCCAGGTTCCACTCGTCGGGCTGCGGGCGGCCGAAGCCGGACTTGGCGTTGGCGCCGAGGGGGACCCGCGACATCGCCTCGACGCCGCAGCCGATGCCGATGTCGACGGTGCCGCCGGCGACCATCGAGGCGATCATGTTGTTCGCCTGCTGCGAGGAGCCGCATTGGCAGTCGATCGTGGTGGCCGCGGTGGAGTACGGCAGGCCCATGGCCAGCCAGGCGGTGCGCGCGACGTTGAACCCCTGCTCGCCGGCCTGGGTGACGCAGCCCCCGACGATCTGCTCGACCGCGTCGGCCGGGACGCCGGTCCGCTTCAGCAGCTCCCGGTAGGTCTCGCCGAGCAGGTAGGCGGGGTGCAGGTTCGCCAGGTCGCCGTTGCGCTTGCCGATCGGGGTGCGCACCGCCTCGACGATGACGGCTTCGGACATGACGGCCTCCTGCCGGGCTGCGGGGTTCGAGGACTCGGGGGCTCCGGGGCTCCAGGGCTCCAGGGCTCCAAAGCTCAGGGCTCCAGGACCTCCGCGAAACTGATACAGGTTCTAGTTTTGGTGAACCTAACAGCAATCCCGCGACAAGGGAACGGGCCGCCGGAGACGATCTCCGACGGCCCGTTCCCGAGGGGTCCGCGCCACTGCGCGGATGCTGTCAACAGCCGCAGGCGCCCCCACAAGCGCACGTGCCACCGCTCTGACAGCCGCACTTGCAGCCGCCGCCGCAGCTGCAGCTCCCCGCCTCCGGCTCCAGGACGACGATCGGCAGGGCCCGGCTGTCGGCGGGCATCGGCGGCGTGCCTTCCAACGGTGTCTGCGGGACTTCCGACAATGACTGCTTCGCCATAGCGCCTCCTTCGCTGGCGGCGGTCCGGGTGGCGCGGCGGGGATCCGCCACAACCCGCCAATGCCGCCGGTTTCAGTCAAAAGGGAGATCCGGCCCGGGTCAATGGCCGCTCCGCACACGCCACCCGGGGCGCCACGGGGCGCGGGCGGGTTCGAGCCCTGCTCATGGGACCGCGAGGTGCCCGTCACGCGCGGCGCGCCGCGTCCGGCTACGCTCGGGGACATGTCTGAGCTGATCTTGCTCCGCCACGGCGAGACCGAGTGGAGCCGGTCCGGGCGCCACACCGGTCTGACCGACCTGCCGCTGACCACCGTCGGCGAGGACCAGGCGCGCGCCGCCGCCAAACTCCTGGCCGGCCGCACCTTCGGCGCCGTCTACACCAGTCCCCTGACGCGGGCCGTGCGCACCGCCGAGCTCGCCGGGCTGACCGGCGCGGTCGAGGACCCCGACCTGCTGGAGTGGGACTACGGCGGGTACGAGGGCGTCACGACCGACGAGATCCACGAGCGGCGCCCCGGCTGGTACCTGTGGGACGACGGCATCGTGCCCGGCGACCACCAGCACCCCGGGGAGAGCATCGACCAGGTCGGAGACCGGGTGGACCGGGTGCTGGCGCGGGTGCGGCCGATGCTGGCCGACGGCGAGGGCGAGGACGTGTGCCTGGTCGCGCACGGGCACGTGCTGCGGATCCTGTGCGCGCGCTGGCTCGGGCTGCCGCCGGCTGGCGGGCGCTTCTTCCGGCTGGACACCGCGACGGTGACGCGGCTCGGGTTCGAGCACGCGCGGCCGGTCGTGGACGGGCTCAACCAGCAGGGCTGAGGACGGCCGAAGTACTTCGAAGGAGTGGGTGCTTCGGGGCGCTTGAGCGGCCCGGCTACTTCTTCCGCGCGGTCGCCATGACCGCCAGCTCCCCGAGCACGGCCTTGGCCTCCGCGTCGATCGGCGCGGCGTCCAGGGCCGCCCGGGCCTCGTCGGTCAGCGCGGCGATCCGCGCCTCGACGTCGTCCAGCGCGCCGGTGGAGCGGATGATGTCCTGCAGTTCAGCGACCCCGGCGGCATCGAGATCCGGGTTCCCGAGCTCGCCGCGCAGCGTCTTGATCGCGCCCGGGCTGTCGGCGCGCGCCGCGGCCAGCGCCACCAGCAGCGTCTGCTTGCCCTCGCGCAGGTCGTCGCCGGCCGGCTTGCCGGTGGCCGCCGGGTCGCCGAACACGCCGAGCACGTCGTCGCGCAGCTGGAAGGCCTCGCCGAGCGGCAGGCCGTAGGCGGAGTACGCGGCGATGACCTCCGGGCCGCCGCCGGCCAGCATCGCGCCGACGTGCAGCGGGCGTTCGATGGTGTACTTCGCGGACTTGAAGCGGATGACCGTCTGCGCGCGCTGCGCCGCGCGCTCGGGCTCGTCCAGGCCGTGCGCCTGCGCCAGCACGTCCAGGTACTGCCCGGCCATCACCTCGGTGCGCATCACGTCGAAGTACCGGCGGGCCGCCGCGGTGCGCTCGGCGGGCAGGCCGTTGCCCGCGAACATCTCGTCGCACCAGGTCAGGCACACGTCGCCGAGCAGGATCGCGGCGGCCGCCCCGAACCGCGCGTCCGATCCCTCCCAGGCGGCCTCGCGGTGCGCGGCCGCGAAGCGGCGGTGGATGGCCGGCATGCCGCGGCGGGTGTCGGAGTCGTCCATGTAGTCGTCGTGGATCAGCGCCGAGGCCTGGAGCAGCTCCAGGGAAGCGGCGGCGTGGACTATGCCGTCCTCCTCCCGCGGCGTCGCGCTGTCGCCGAGCACTCCGCGCCAGCCCCAGTAACAGAACCCCGGGCGCATCAGCTTGCCGCCGTCCAGGAACTCGCGCAGCGCGGTCGGCAGCGGCGCCAGCTCGGGCGACATCGCGATGAGGGCCGCGCCCTGGCGGTCCAGGAACGCCGACAGAGCGGCGTCGACTCGGGTGCGCAAAGAGTGGCGGTCCAGGGGGTTCACGGGAACAACCATACGGCTGGTGCTCGAAAGCCCGTGTCTCGCGTCTCGGGACGTGCGGCGTACCTGCCTCACAAAGGGCGACATGCTCAGTACGGTGGATTCATGGCACTGGGACTCCCCTCCGTGCGGCCGGACCGGGCCGCCACCGTCCGCGAGCTGCTGGCGCGGGGCGAGCGCTCCTACTCCTTCGAGTTCTTCCCGCCCCGGGACGAGGCCCAGGAGCAGCAGCTTTGGCGCGCTTTGCGGCGGCTGGAGGGGTACTCGCCGACTTTCGTGTCGGTGACGTACGGGGCCGGCGGAACGACCCGGATGAAAACGGTGGAGACCACCGAGCGGATCGCCGCGGAGACCACGCTCACTCCTGTGGGGCACCTCACAGCGGTGAACCACTCTGTGGCCGAGTTGCGGCACATCGTCGGGCAGTACGCGGACGCCGGGGTGCGCAACATCCTGGCGCTGCGGGGCGACCCGCCGGGGGATCCGCTGGGGGACTGGGAGGCGCACCCGGAAGGGCTGTCCTATGCCAGCGAACTTGTGGATCTGGTGAGGGAGTCGGGGGAGTTCTGTGTAGGCGTCGCGGCGTTCCCGGAACGGCATCCGCGCTCGCCCGACTGGGATTCCGAGGTGGCGCACTTCGTCGACAAGTGCCGTCGGGGCGCGGACTTCGCGATCACGCAGATGTTCTTCCTGACGGACGACTACCTGCGTCTGCGCGACCGGGTCACCGCGGCGGGGTGCGATGTGCCGATCCTGCCCGGCGTGATGCCGGTGACGAACGTCGCACAGATCAAGCGGATCACCGGGCTGACCGGACAGGCGTTCCCCGCCGAGCTGGAGCGGGCGCTGGTGGCGGTGGACGGCGACAAGGCGGCGGTGCGCGCGGTCGGTGTCGAGTGGACGACGCGGATGTGCGAGCGGCTGCTGGCCGAGGGCGTGCCGGGGCTGCACTTCATCACGCTGAACATGTCGACGGCGACGCTGGAGATCTACCGGAACCTGGGCCTGGACCAGCGGCACGAGCAGGCCGCGGGGCTGCCGCTCTTGGCCTGACGCCGGCCGCTTTCCCCTCCTCCCGGTCCACTCACCAGCACTGTCACCTTGTCTGATGAACGACGCCTGATCCGCCCACCGCGCCGCGCTCCCTGTGCCAGCCTGCCAGGAACAGTCCAGGGGGCGATCGGCAGTCCAGGGGGCCGGAGAAGGAGAGGCACGAAGATATGCAGCCGCTGGGAGTCCGATACGCGGTGCCGGTGGATCTCGCGGCGGTCCACGCCGTCACCCACTCGGCCTACCGCCACTACGTCGACCGCATCGGCGCCCGCCCCGCCCCGATGGACGCCGACTACCCGCACCTGATGCGCCGGGGCTGCCTGTTCGTGGTCGGCAGCCCGGCGATCGCCACCGTCACCCTGGTCCCCGAGGACGGCTGGCTGCACCTGGACAACTTCGCGGTGGCCCCGGACCGGCAGGGGCGCGGCATCGGCCGCGGCATCCTCGCCTTCGCCGAGGAGCACGCGCGGCAGCTGTGGCTGCCGGAGCTCAGGCTGTTGACGCACGCGATGATGTGGGAGAACCAGCGGATGTACGCGGCGGCCGGATATCGCGAGTACACGCGGACGAGCCCGGCGGCGGGGCAGGAGCTGATCCACTACCGGAAGGCGATCGCGGGGTGGGACTTCTCGGGGGCCACGTACTTGCCGACGGCCGGTGCGGCAGTGCCCGTGCCGGTGGCATTGGCGGGGGCGCGCTAGAGCAGGCGGAGCCCTACGCGCCGCATCAGCTCCCCGACTTGGCCGCCGCGACCGCTTCCGCCATCGCCTGAGCGGCATACCCGGCAGCGCGGTTCGCTGCCGCGTCCGCGATCGGCCCCGCGGAGACCGGCGCGGGCCGCACCGGATCCGGCGTCCGCCGCACCTGCGCGGGCCGCCCGATCGCGGGCCGCACCTGCGTCGGTGCGGTCGCCGTCGTGATCGCCGCCAGCAGTCGCCGCGCGGTGTCCGTGAACGAGTGCAGGATCGAGTTCTCCGTGTCGCTCAGCGGAAGACGTCCGCCGCTGCTCGCCGCAGTCGTGGTGCCGGCGCGCTCGCGCGGCCACAGCGAACCGTCGAGGAACTCTATGGCGTGGCGTCCGTCCAGCGTCGCCACGCGGCCGCCGGCGCGGCGGACGGCGCTCAGCAGGCCCATCTCGCCGTGTGCGTCGTGAGCTGCGTTGCAATGCCCGCCGACGCGCCAGTACGTCTCGCTGTCGACCGCCAGCAGGCGCGCCGAGGTCGAGGGCCGGGGACCCGCGCTGTCGACCGCCAGCAGGCGCGCCGAGGTCGAGGGCCGGGGACCCGCGGTCCGCGTCAGCGTCGGTTCCACCGGAGTCCGCCGCCTCGCCTCGGCGACGACCAAGTCCATCCGTCGCGGCCCGCGCAGGGCCGCCACCGCGGCCGCGATCGCTCCCGGTGCCAGCGCCAGCCCCGGATCCGCGAACACCATCGCCTTCCCGCGCGCGGCGACTGCCAACTGCTCGCAGGCGTGGGCGTGCGCGCACCAGCCCTGCGGCGTCGGGGCACCCATCAGCAGGCGCAGCCGCGGGTCGTCCATCGCGGCCTGGAGCACCAGGCGGCGGGTGAGATCTGTGGAGCCGGCGTCCAGGAAGACCACGTCCAGCTTCGGCACCCGGGTCTGGGCCAGCAGTGCCCGCACACACCGCAGCACGCGGCGCTCGTCGTTCAGGAGCGGGACGAGGACGGACACGGTCTCGGTCGCCGGGGGCGGGTCGGCTGACAGCGCGGACGGAACAGACGGCGCGGCGGGCAGTGCGCACGGTGCGCTTGCCGGGTGTCGAATTCGTCCCACGCGCTAAAGCATCCCCACCGAGCGCCTTGATCGCAGTGTGACGGAACACAACGTGGGCCGTGAGGGTGACTGCGCGGGAACTAAACGCTCCGGATGCGTGGTGCTTGATGAGGGCAGGACCCGCGCCCCCACAGACGCGGATCCTGCCAAGGCCGTGTGGCCTTCATTACCCCCACTAAGCACCCCCACCGGGTGCGTCGGACGGCTGCATGGAACCAGCACGTCCGATCACCCATAAAGACGTTCGACGCACGGCTTGGGTTGCAGTATCACAGCGTTCTGTATGTTGCGATTTAGTAACAGAGTCCGCAGGCGGCGTCGTCGGACGTATGCGCAGGTACTCAGGGCCGACCTGAGTACTAATACCCATGAGGACTGTCGGTGCCATGCGTCACACTTACTCACGGCACGCGATGGCCGCGCCACGGTGGGGAGTGTCGGGGAGGCACAGGCCGGCCGCGTGTCGTCATGGGGGAAGACCCGGTCCCGTTTGATGAGGCACTGGCGACACGGGGCGCCAGAGCTTCGTGAAACGGGACCGGATCGGGCGCGGTAAGGCGGTCGGCGGGGTGAGCGGCCGGCACAGAGAACGCGGCGGCGTTGAGGGTTTCCCTCCGCCGCCGTCTTCGCGCGGACCGTGCCCGGCACGGCTCGCGCCGGGCTGACGCAGGGCCGATGCGGCGTCGACGGCCTCGTGACAAGGGACTTCCGGCTTCTCCGTTCACTCATTTGAGCGAGTCTTGACCGGATTCCGTTGAGGCCGGGTGGCCCTCGGGGGTAGCCTGGTTCGAGTCGAACAAAGATTCGATGATGGGTCCGGCGCCCGGAACGGCCTCCCCGCCGGGCGGTCGCAGGAGGGGAAGCCTGTGGCCGCTCGTTGGCCGGTCCGGGCGTGCGGACGAGTGAGGTGGCGGCTATGGAGGCTGCGATGAGTGCGAATGGGACGGGTGCCGCAGTGAGCACCGAGGACGAACTGATCGACGTACTGCGCCGCCACGGCGAGCCGGCGCATTTCATCTGGCGCGGCAAGCTCTACCGCGTGCGCCAGGTCCTTTCGCACTGGATCCAGGTCGGCGCGGACTCCGGCGAGCTCCCGTCGGTGCTGCTGCGCACCGACTACCGACTGGGCACGGTGGAGACGCTCGTGTTCGGCCGCGACCGGGAGATAGAGCGGGAACTGTGGAGCGTGCGCGCCAGCGTCGGCCGGGACGGTGACGTGGAGGTCTTCCAGCTCTGCCACGACGTGCCCTCCGGCGGCTGGCTGCTCGTCGCCGAATCGCTGAGCTGCCTGCCGGAGCACATCGGCCGGGTGCTGAAGTTCCCGGAGAACTGATCGCCGTCCCATGACCAGGGTGCGCGGATTCTCCACCCAGTCACCGATCCGCGCACCCTTCCAGCCGTTCACGGAAATTTCCCGGCCTGAACACCTGTTTTTGTCAGTGGGGCCTGTCACTGTGGAAGAGACATGCTGCGAGTGTCCGACATGTCATCAGTGGACCCTGACTGGTACAGGGAGGGAACTATGCCCGCCGCTCTCACAAGCCCGGACACGGGACCGATAGCAGGCTCCCGGGCCCACCCGCCGCCGCTGCCCCCGATGGGCTCCGGCGGCCACCGGCGCGGCCCCGCCTCTCGCTCCGCCCGCGACCTGTTCGACCAGGCCGTGCACGAGCTCGCCGAGGCGGTCACCTCGTCGCACCCCTACGACCGCTACTGCGGTGCACACATGGCCGCGCTGCACGCCTCGGCCGCCGTGGTGACGGCGCGCGCGGTGCCGGCGGCGCCGACCCGGCGGCGGCCGCGCAGCGTCTGGGACCTGCTCTACCGGGAGGCGCCGGAGCTGGCGGACTGGGCGGCGTACTTCGCCTCCGGGGCGACCCGCCGCGCCGCCGCGCAGGCCGGGCTGCCGAACGCGGTCACCGACGCCGAGGCCGCGGAGCTCGCGCGCGAAGCCGAGGTGTACCTCGGAGTCGTGGCGCAGCTTCTGGGGCTTCCGTTCCAGGACGGCCTGCCGCTGGGGACGGGGGAGCAGTCCGCCGCGAGCTGACCCCGCGGAACAGCTGACGCTCGGCCGGAATGCGGAACGAAGACCGACGGCCGGGAGGCGGTGCGACAGCAGCGCCATATCTCGCGGGACGATCCCGCTTCGCCTGACGCCGACACCACACGGCTCAGGAAAAACGCGGCTCAGGTCTCGATGACGGCCGCTCGCTGCCTGCGCGCGGCCGTTCGAAAAGGCACCCGAGATCAGAAGCAGGCCGCGGAGACCAGCCCAGCACTCGACATCCGGTCCAGCTGTACCCCGGCCTCGCGGACCGGAGAGGCAGAGTTGGCCCCTGCCTTCGGGCGTTCAAGGAAGAAGTATCCGCTTCCTTCGCACCGGGTGCAGCGGCAACTTTAGCGCTGATCGCAGCGCCCTGTCAGGTCGAATGCCGAGCCGTGCCGAGCCGTGCCGAGCTGTGCGGACGCTCAGCTGCGCAGCCGCAGGCCGGAAGGCGTCGACCGGAAACCGGCTGCCGCCAGAGCCTGGGCGAGTGCGGAGTCCCTTCCGGCGTACAGCACGTCCTCGCCGTCGGTCTTGGACACCGTCAGTTTCCCTAGCCAGCCGTCGCGCACGGTCAGGGCCAACGCGTCGACCGCCGGCTGCAGGACCGCCATGTCCTCGGTCCACGACAGCAGCGTCCGCCCGCCGCGCTCGACGTACAGCACCAACTCGCCGTCGACCAGCACCACCAGCGCACCCGCCTTGCGGCCCGGCTTGTGACCGGTGGCCGGGGCGCCGTCCTCGCCGACGGGGCGGGCCGGCCAGGGCAGGGCCGCGCCGTAGGCGTTGGCCGGATCCGTGGCGGCGAGTACGAGGGCGCCGATGCGCTCGGAGTCCTTCTTCTTCGGGCGGCGCGGTGTGTACTCGTGCGGTGTGCCCATCAGCTTGTGCACGCTCTCGTCGATGGCCGCGCCGGTGGCCTCGTGCTCCCGGTTCTCCAGCGCCTCCAGGGCGGCGGCCAGGGAACGGAGCCGGTCCACCGCGCCTTCGGCGGCGAACTGCGCGGCACCCAACCCTTCGACGAAGTAGCCACGGCGAGCGCGCCCGGCCTCCTCGTACGCCGACAGCACCGAGTACACGCCCGCGTAGCCGCCGGGGATCCGTTCGCTCATCACCGATCCGCGCGTCACCACGCCGTAGCGGTCCATCAGCACCTCGCCGAGCAGGTGCGCGCGGCGGGTCGGGTCGGCGATGCGGGGCGCCAGGCGGGACCAGCGGCCGGCGCCCGAAGGGCTCACGGAAGCCGTGGCGTTCTGGTCCGCGGCGACAGCCGCCACACCGAAGCGCGCATACCGTCCCCGCGGCGTCGGGCGCCGGGCCTTGTGGGCGCTCTTGCCCGAGCCGAGCAGTCCCCGCAGCGGAGCGAGCGTGTCGTTGGTGACGTACCCGGCCCACAGCAGGTCCCAGAGCCCTGTCAGCACCTCCGACGACGAGAAGCCGTCGCCGACCCGCGCCACGATGCCGCGCAGGAACAACGCGGCGTCATCACCCAACGCCGCAAGAATCGCCTCGTGCACCGGGCCCGGGTCCAAGGCCTCCGACGGCTCCGGAAGCAGAAGCGGCGCCAGTTCCGCGGGACACAGCGTCACCCAGCCGTCGTCTCCGGCAAGCGATCCGGCACCGGCCCACACCACTTCGCCGGAAGACGTCAGCTCGTCGAGCATGGTCGGGGAGTAGTCCGCGATTCGGGAAGGCAGGATCAGGCGTTCCAACGCGGAGGCGGGAACCACGGCACCGGCCAGCTGCTCCACGACCCGCAGCACGCCGTCCGTCCCGCGCAGCGGCGAAGCCGCGGCCCGGCCCACCGACTGCCAGGCCGGCAGCAGCATGGCCAGTGTCCGCGGCGGAACCGGCTCGGCCTCCTTGCGCAGTGCGGCCATCGTCCGGCGGCGCACTCGCCGCAGCACTTCGGAGTCGCACCACTCGGTGCCGCTGCCACCGGGGCGGAACTCGCCGGACAGGACCCGGCCAGCCGCCGCCAGCCGCTCCAGCGCGGCGATCACCGACGAGGCCGGGATGCCGAAGCGGGTGGCCGGTTCGATCGCGTTGAAGGGCCCGTGGGTCCGTGCGTAGCGCGCCACCAGGTCGCCGAGCGGATCGGCCACCACCGCCGTGAACGCCTCCGGGATCCCCACCGGCAGCGGCACGCCCAAAGCATCCTGCAGTCGTCCCGCGTCCTCGATCGCGGCCCAGCGCTCCTCGCCGGCTATCCGGACCCTGATGACCCGGCGCGCGCTCTCCAGATCGACGAGCCACGCCGCCTCGATCCCGCGCGCCGCCGCCTCGGCCGTGGACAGCGGCCCGAGCAGCCGCAGCAGGTCGGCCGCGTCCTCGGCGTCCCGGGCGCGCCGCGACGGCGTCAGGTACTGCAGCTCCTCCTCCAGCGCGATGAGGATGTCCGGATCCAGCAGGTCCCGCAGCCCGGTCTGGCCCAGCAGCTCGGCCAGCAGCGCCGGGTCCAGCGACAGCGCGGCGGCGCGGCGCTCGGCCAGCGGCGAGTCGCCCTCGTACATGAACTGCGCGATGTACCCGAACAGCAGCGAACGCGCGAAGGGCGAGGGCTGCGCGGTCTCCACCTCGACGATCCGCACCTTGCGCGCCTCGATGTCCCGGCACAGCTCGATCAGGCCCGGCACGTCGTACACGTCCTGCAGCACCTCGCGCACGGCCTCCAGCACGATCGGGAAGCTCGCGTGCCGGGAGGCCACCGCCAGCAGCTGCGCCGACCGCTGCCGCTGCTGCCACAGCGGCGTGCGCTTGCCCGGGCGCGTGCGCGGCAGAAGCAGCGCACGCCCGGCGCACTCGCGGAAGCGGGACGCGAACAGCGCCGAGCCGCCGATCTCGCCGGTGACGATCTCCTCGATCTCCTCCGAGCCGAACAGCAGGCCCAGGGTCTCGGTGGTCGGGTCGGCGGCGTCGGTGTCCGGCAGGCGCAGCACGATCCCGTCGTCGGCGTGCATCACCTGCGCGTCCAGGCCGTAGCGCTCCCGCAGCCTGGTGCCGATGGCCAGAGCCCACGGCGCGTGCACCTGCGCGCCGAACGGCGAGTGGATCAGCACCTTCCAGTCGCCGAGCTCGTCGCGGGTCCGCTCGACCACGATGGTCCGGTCGTCCGGGACCCGGCCGGTGGCCTGCTTCTGCTCGCGCAGGTAGGACAGCAGGTTGTCGGCCGCCCATTCGTCCAGGCCCGATTCCTTCAGCCGCGCCTTGGACTCGGTCTCGTCGGCCTTGCCGAGCTCGCGCAGGAAGCCGCCGAGCGCGCGGCCCAGCTCCAGGGGCCGGCCGAGCGCGTCGCCGTGCCAGAACGGCAGCTTGCCCGGCATGCCCGGCGCCGGGGAGACCAGGACCCGGTCGTGCGTGATGTCCTCGATCCGCCACGAGGACGAGCCCAGCGTGAAGACGTCGCCGACCCGCGACTCGTAGACCATCTCCTCGTCCAGCTCGCCGACCCGCTTCGCGCCGTCGGCGGCCCCGGCGAGGAAGACGCCGAAGTAGCCGCGGTCCGGGATGGTCCCGCCGGAGGTGACGGCCAGCCGCTGCGCCCCAGGGCGCGCCGACAGCTTGCCCTCGACCCGGTCCCAGACGATGCGCGGCTTCAACTCGGCGAACTCGTCCGAGGGGTAGCGGCCGGAGAGCAGGTCGAGCACTGATTCGTACGCCGAGTCCGGCAGCGCGGCGAACGGCATCGCGCGGCGGACCAGCGCGATGAGGTCCGCCGCCGGCCAGTCCTCGACCGCGACCATCGCGATGATCTGCTGGGCCAGCACGTCCAGCGGGTTGCGGACCACCTTCAGCGACTCGATCGACCCGGCGGCCATCCGCTCGGCCACCACCGCCGACTGCACCAGGTCGCCCCGGTACTTGGGGAAGATCACGCCGCGCGAGACCGCGCCGACCTGGTGCCCGGCGCGCCCGACCCGCTGCAGGCCGGCGGCCACCGAAGGCGGCGACTCCACCTGCACCACCAGGTCCACCGCGCCCATGTCGATGCCCAGCTCCAGACTGGAGGTGGCGACCACGGCGGGCAGGTTCCCGGCCTTCAGCGCCTCCTCGATGTCGGCGCGCTGCTCCTTCGAGACCGAGCCGTGGTGCGCGCGGGCCAGGACCGGCGGGGCGCCCGAGACCTGGCCGGCCTGAGCCATCATCTGTGCCGGCGAAGAGAGCTGTGCCGGTGAAGAGAGCTGTGCCGGCGAAGAGAGCTGCGGCGGCTTAGAGGTGGCCAGCACCTGCTTGGCGCTCAGTGGCTCGTCGAGAGCTTCGCGGTCCGCGCTGTCACCGAATCCGCCGGTCACCCGTTCCCAGTGCGCCTCGTTCAGCTTGCCGGTCAGCCGCTCGGCCAGGCGCCGGGAGTTGGTGAAGACGATGGTCGAGCGGTGCGCCTCGATCAGGCCCGCCACGGCCGCTTCGACATGCGGCCACACCGACGCCTGCCGCCGCCCGGTCTGGTCGGCGGCGACCAGTTCGCCGTCGTCGGTGTCCAGCGCGCCCATGTCCTCGACCGGCACCGAGACCCGGATGTCGAAGCTCTTCGCGATCTTCGGCGCCACGATCCGCACCGGGTGCGGTCCGCCGAGGAACTGCGCGACGGTCTCGGCCGGCCGCACGGTCGCCGACAGCCCGATCCGCCGCGCCGGCCGCTCCAGCAGCGCGTCCAGCCGCTCCAGCGAGACCGCCAGGTGCGAGCCGCGCTTGGTCCCGGCGACCGCGTGGACCTCGTCGACGATCACCGTCTCGACGCCGCGCAGCGACTCGCGCGCGGCGGAGGTGAGGATCAGGAACAGCGACTCGGGGGTGGTGATCAGGATGTCCGAGGGCTTGGTCATGAACTTGCGCCGCTGGTCGGCCGGGGTGTCGCCGGAGCGCACCGCGATGTCGACCTCCGGCTCGGGCAGGCCCAGGCGCGCGGCGGCCTGCTTCAGGCCGGCCAGCGGCGCGCGCAGGTTGCGCTCGACGTCCACGGCCAGGGCTTTCAGCGGCGAGACGTACACGACGCGGCAGCGGCGCTTGGGCTCGCTCGGCGGCGGGCCGAAGGCCAGGCGGTCCAGGGCGGCCAGGAAGGCGGCCAGCGTCTTGCCGGATCCGGTCGGGGCCACGACCAGGGCGTTCTTCTCCTCGGCGAGCGCGTTCCAGGCCCCGGCCTGGGCGGTCGTGGGCTCGGCGAAGGCGGCCGTGAACCAGGCTCTGGTGGCCGGGTGGAAGTGGTCCAGGGCCTCGGACCCAGCCTTTCGGTTCATAGCTGCCATACGATCCATAGTGCCTTGGCGGTCTGACAGAAGTGTCCTGCCCGCATGACAGACTGGGGCCATGCGGTCAGGGACGATGCGGCTTCAGGACTTCTGGGAGCGGATGCGGGAGGTGTTCGGGCCGCTCGCCGACTCGTTCGCGCGCGATCACGTGATGAGCGACCTGGGCGGCCGCACCGTGATGGAGGCGCTGGCCGACGGGGCCGACGTCAAGGACGTCTGGGCCGCCGTGGCCAAGGACCGGGACCTGCCGTACTTCTAGCCCGGCGCGTCAGGGATGGGCGTCGGTCACGGCGATGACCTCGTCCAGCCGCCGCAGCGCGGCCTGGAGCTCTGCGACCCTGGTGCGGATGCGCTCGCGCTCGGCGCGCAGCATGCGGCGCTGCCCCTCGTCGGTGTGGCCGGCGTCGTAGCAGGTCAGCAGCTCGGCGATGTTCTTGCTGGTCAGCCCGGCGGCGTACATCTGCTGGAAGAAGCGGACCAGCTCCACGGCGGTGTCCGGGTAGTGGCGCTGACCCGACGCGCTGCGTTCCGGGATCAGCAGCCCCTGCTCCTCGTAGTAGCGCAGGGCCCGGACGCTGACCCCCGAGCGCGCCGCCAGCTCGCCGATCCGCATCAGTTCCGCCTCCGCCGGGTTCGGACTTGCCTCTCACGTCAACGTGAGGTTTTAGCCTACCCGCCATGGAGATCAACGGATCGATCGCACTCGTCACCGGCGCCAACCGCGGGCTCGGCCGCGCCCTCACCGCGCACCTGCTCGACCGCGGGGCCGCCAAGGTCTACGCCGCCGCCCGCCGGCCCGCGGACATGAGCCTCGACGGCCTGGACGCGGACCGCGTCGTCCGCCTCGCCCTGGACGTCACCGACGCCGACGCGGTGCGCCGAGCCGCCGAGCAGGCGCCGGACGTCACCCTGCTGGTCAACAACGCGGGGTCCAACACCTGGCAGGACCTGGTGGCCGGGGACCTGGAGCAGATCAGGCTGGAACTGGAGACCCATCTGTTCGGGTCCTTGCAGATGATCCGGGCGTTCGCCCCGGCGCTGGCGCGCAATGGCGGCGGCGCGGTGGTGAACCTCCTGTCGGCGATGTCGTGGTTCGCCCATCCCGGTGCCAACGCCTACCACGTGGCCAAGGCCGCGGCGTGGGCGATGGCCAACAGCGTCCGCCTCGAACTGGCCGGGCAGGGCACCCTGGTCACCGCCGTGCACCTGGGCCTGGCCGACACCGACATGAGCGCCGGATTCACCGCGGAGAAGCTGCCGCCGGCCGAGGTCGCCCGGGCCGCGCTGGACGGTGTCGAGGCCGGCGCGTGGGAAGTGCTCGTGGACGAGTGGAGCCGCATGGTCAAGACCTCGCTCGCCGCCGACCCCCGCCCCTTCTACGAAGCGCTCGCGGCGACCACGTTCTGATGCGCGTGGCCGTATTCGTCATCTGTATATCCGTCCTGCCACTTCCGGCGGGGTAAGGATCCCCGCTACGTTCCACGTGTGACCGCAGCCGACTCCCGGATATCGCCCGTATCGCCTGACCCCGCCGGACGGGCCGCAGCCGTCCAGCGCCGCACGGTCCGCGTTCTGATCGGCAGCCAGATCCTCGGCGGCATCGGCTCCTCGACCGGGTTCTCGCTGTCGACGCTGCTCGCCAAGGAGATCACCGGGAACGCCGGGCTGGCCGGGCTGACCGGTACCTTCTCCGCGCTCGGCGCCGCCTGCGCCTCGGTCCCGCTCTCCCGGGTCATGGCCGCCCGCGGCAGGCGGCCGGGCCTGGTCCTCGGTTACGGCGCCGCGATCGCCGGGACCCTGGTCATCGTCCTCGCGGCCCGGCTGCGGTCCTATCCGCTGCTGCTCGCCGGGATGGCGCTGTTCGGCTGTGCGTCGGCGGTCAACCTGCAGGCCCGCTACGCCGGCACCGACCTGGCTCCCGCCGAGCGGCGTGGCAGGGCGCTGTCGATGGTGATCTGGGCGGTGACCGTCGGCTCCATCCTGGGACCGAACCTCGGCCATCCGGCGGAGGGGACGGCGCGGGCCCTCGGGCTGCCGCCGCTGGCCGGGGCGTTCCTGTGGTCGGGGTTCGCGCTCTGCGGTGCCGGTCTCGTGCTCGGACTGTTGCTGCGTCCTGATCCGCTGCTGGTGGCGCGCGAGATCCGCGGGGAGGACGCCGCGGCGCCGAAGCGGCTGACGCTCAAGGAGTCGTTCGCCGTGATCGGCGAGTCGCCGCGGGCCGTGCCGGCGATCGCGGTCGTGGCCGTCTCGCACACGGTCATGGTCTCGGTGATGTCGATGACGCCGGTGCACATGAACTCCGACGGCATGTCGGTCACGGTGATCGGGCTGGTGTTGTCGGTGCACATCACCGGGATGTACGCGTTCTCACCGCTCGTCGGGGCCGCGGTGGACCGGATCGGGCGGATCCCGGTGCTCGCCACGGGCCTGGGGGTGCTGACCGCGGCTTGTCTGGTGGTCGGCTCGGCGCCGATGGGGTCGCGGGCGTACATGATCGTCGGGTTGCTGCTGCTGGGGATCGGCTGGTCGTGCGGGGTGGTGGCGGGTTCGACGCTGCTCGTGGAGTCCACGCCGGACCGGGTGCGGCCCTCGGTGCAGGGAGCCAGCGACTTCGTGATGCAGGGTTCTTCGGCCGGCGGCGCGGCGCTGGCCGGGCTGGTGGTCGGGACGCTCGGCTACTCGTGGCTGGCCGGGCTGGCCGTCGCGCTGCTGGCGCCGGTCGCGGTGCTCGTCGCGGTGACGGCGGTGCGGCGGCCCGGGGTGCCGGCCGTCGTGTCCGCCGCCGTGTCCGCCGACGTGCCGGCCGCGGCGCCGGACAACATTCCGGGGCTTTCCGTACAAGAAGACGTGGCGCCCCAGGTACCGTGAGAGAAGGTCAGAGCGCCGGGACGCGGGCCGAGTCAGTTTTTGTCAGTGGCGTCCTCTACGTTCAAGACCGTCAGACGTGAAGTACCGGAGAAATCGAGGCAGGAACCCATGGCGGCATCGACCACCGATCGCGAGAAGGCGCTCGACGCCGCCCTCGCCCAGATCGAGCGCAACTTCGGCAAGGGCTCGGTGATGCGGCTGGGCGCGCGCTCGGCGCAGCCGATCGACATCATCCCGACCGGCTCGATCGCCCTGGACGTGGCCCTGGGCATCGGCGGGCTGCCGCGCGGCCGGGTCGTGGAGATCTACGGCCCGGAGTCCTCCGGCAAGACGACGATCGCGCTGCACGCGGTCGCCAACGCGCAGAAGGGCGGCGGCCAGGCGGCGTTCATCGACGCCGAGCACGCGCTGGACCCGGAGTACGCGAAGAACATCGGCGTGGACACCGAGGCCCTGCTGATCTCCCAGCCGGACACCGGCGAGCAGGCGCTGGAGATCGCCGACACCCTGATCCGCTCCGGCGCGCTGGACATCGTGGTCATCGACTCGGTCGCGGCCCTGGTGCCGAAGGCGGAGATCGAGGGCGAGATGGGCGACTCGCACGTCGGTCTGCAGGCCCGCCTGATGAGCCAGGCGCTGCGCAAGCTGACCGGTGTCATCAACCAGACCAACACCACGGTGATCTTCATCAACCAGCTCCGTGAGAAGGTCGGCGTCATGTTCGGCTCGCCGGAGACCACCACCGGCGGGCGCGCGCTGAAGTTCTACGCCTCGGTCCGCCTGGACATCCGGCGCATCGAGACCCTGAAGGACGGTACGGAGGCGGTCGCGAACCGCACGCGCGTCAAGGTCGTGAAGAACAAGGTCGCCCCGCCCTTCAAGCAGGCGGAGTTCGACGTGGTCTTCGGCTCCGGCATCTCGCGCGAGGGCTCGCTGATCGACATGGGCGTCGAGCACGGGTTCGTGAAGAAGGCCGGCGCCTGGTTCACGTACTCCGAGGGGCAGCTCGGCCAGGGCCGCGAGAACGCCCGCCGGTTCCTGAAGGAGAACCCGGACGTCGCCGACGGCCTGGAGAAGCTGATCAAGGAGAAGCTGGGCATCGGCCCGAAGGTCGACGAGCCGGCGGACACCGCGGCCTCGGCGGCTCCGGCGGCCTCGGCCGACGGCGCGGCTCCGGCCGAGGAGGCCGCGGCGAAGCCGGCGAAGACGACGCGGGCGCGCAAGACCGCGGCGGCCGCGGCCGGTGCGGAGGAGTAGTAGGTGAGCGCCGGTTGGGACCGGTTCCAGGACGACGGAGCCGGTCCCGACTGGTTGGCCGCGGCCGGCGAGGACGCTTCGGAGGGAAAGTCCGAGGTGCACTCGCCGCGCAGCGCTTCGGCGGACGGCGCGCCCGGGTGGGCCGCAGAGCCGAGTGCCGATGGCGCGCCTGGCTGGGCCGTTCCCGCGGAGCCGGGCACCGATACCGGCGGCCCGAGCGGCTGGGCTTCGCTGGCCGATGCCGCCGGCCCGAAAAGCCGGAGCGCGGCGCCGGAGCGCGCCGGCCAGCCGCGAAAATCACCGGCGAAGAAGAGCGCTGCCAAGAAGACCTCCGGCGGCTGGTCCTCCCGCCGCAAGGACCGCGACCCGGCCGACGCCGACAAGCCCCAGCCGCCGCAATCGCGCGAGAAGCTGGAGCAGCGCGCGAAGAACATCCTGATGTACCACCTCGGCCGGCAGATGCAGACCCGTTCGCAGCTGGCCGACAAGCTGCGGAAGAAGGAGATCCCGGACGACGTCGCCGAGGCGGTGCTCGACCGGTTCGAGGAGCTCCATCTCCTCGACGACACCTCCTACGCCGAGACTTTCGTCCGCTCCCGCCACACCGAGCGCGGTCTGGCCAAGCGCGCGCTCGGCTACGAGCTCCGCAAGCGCGGCATCGACGACGAGACCGCCGCCGAGGCGCTGTCCACCCTCGACGAGGACCAGGAGGCCGCGACCGCGCGCCGACTTGTCGACTCGCGGCTGCGCGCCACCAAGGGCCTCGACCCGCAGGTGCGGACCCGGCGGCTGGTCGGGATGCTGGCGCGCAAGGGATACTCCGGCTCCATCGCCTTCCGCGTGGTGAAGGAGGCGCTCGCCGAGGAGGGCCTGGACGTCGATCTCGGGGATCCCGGCTTCGACTGAGCCCGCCACTGCTGGGCCCCGCCACGGCTGCCACGGCTGTCACGCTCGAGCCCGCCATCGCCCGAGTCCGTTATCGCCCGAGTCCGCCACATCTGAGCCCGCGACATCGGTGCCCCGCCCACGCCGCCGCCGACATCCGCGAACGCCAACCTTCGCCGTCCACTACCCGGGCAGCGCCACCTTGCGCCGCCCTTCGCCGGAACACCACTCCATCCGGTGTTTTCATCGGGTTTTCCCGGCGACACCAACGGTTGTCGAGCACACTCCTCCTTGACCGTATTGTTACCTCGCCCTAACCTCGCACTCAGTGAGGGATCATCGAAGGATCACTCAAGCGCGCTGGGAGCGAACTAAATGGTCGGCCTGTTGATCGCGATCGCAGCGGTGGTCGCGGCGTGCGTCGGCCTGTTCGTGGGTCTGAACGTCGGCGGCTCCCGCCGGATCAACAATCTCAAAAAGAGCGCGTACGAGGACTTCGACAAGCAGATTGCCGAGCTGGCGCAGCGGGCCCAGGCGCGGGAGGGCGAGCACGCCGCCGCGGTCGTGGCCGCCCAGCGCGACCTGGCCGCCGTGCACCGGGAGGCCGCCGAGTCGCGCAAGCAGGCCGACGCGCAGGCCGTGCAGATCCGGGAGCAGGCCGCCGCCGCGGCCACCGTCGAGATGGACCGCGCGCGCCGCATCCGGGACGAGGCCGAGGCCGAGACCCGGGTGCTCAAGGACGACATCCGCGAGCTGCGGCTGGACCTGGAGCGCCGCGAGGCCCGGCAGGCCGAGCGCGAGGAGCGGCTGGACGCCGACCTGCGCCGCACCGCCGACAAGGAGCGCGAGCTCGCCGCCGCGGACGCCGAGCTGGAGCGCAAGAAGGCCGAGCTCGCGACGCTGGAGGACGAGCGCCGCGCCGTCCTGGAGCGGGCCGCCGCGCTGTCCGCCGCCGAGGCCAAGGCCGAGCTGGTGAAATCGATCGAGAACCAGGCCAAGCGCGAGGCCGCGGTGCTCATCCGGCAGATCGAGCAGGAGGCGCGCGACGAGGGCGACAAGCGCGCCCGCAAGACCGTGGCCCTGGCCATCCAGCGTGTGGCCAGCGAGCAGACCGCCGAGTCGGTGGTCAGCGTGCTGCACCTGCCGAGCGATGACATGAAGGGCCGGATCATCGGCCGCGAGGGCCGCAACATCCGGGCCTACGAGTCGATCACCGGCGTCAACCTGATCATCGACGACTCGCCCGAGGCGGTCCTGCTGTCCTGCTTCGACCCGGTGCGCCGGGAGGTCGGCCGGCTCACGCTGGAGGAGCTGGTCCTGGACGGCCGGATCCACCCGCACCGCATCGAGGAGATCTACGAGCGGTCCAAGGCCAAGGTCGAGACGCTGTGCGTGCGGGCCGGCGAGGACGCGCTCATGGAGCTCGGTATCACCGACATGCATCCCGAGCTCATCGCCCTGCTCGGCAAGCTGCGCTACCGCACCTCCTACGGGCAGAACGTCCTGAAGCACCTCGTGGAGTCCGCGCACCTGGCCTCGATCATGGCCTCCGAGCTGCGGCTGGACCCGGTGCTGCTCAAGCGCTGCACGGTCCTGCACGACATCGGCAAGGCCCTGACCCACGAGGTCGAGGGCAGCCACGCGCTGATCGGCGCCGAGATCGCCCGCAAGTACGGCGAGCACGACGACGTCGTCCACGCCATCGAGGCGCACCACAACGAGGTCGAGGTCCGCACCGTCGAGGCCGTCCTGACGCAGGCCGCCGACGCGATCAGCGGCGGCCGCCCCGGCGCGCGCCGCGAGTCGCTGGAGGCCTACGTCAAGCGCCTGGAGCGGCTGGAGCAGATCGCCGCCGAGCAGGAGGGCGTGGAGAAGGTCTTCGCCATGCAGGCCGGCCGCGAGATCCGGGTGATGGTCGTCCCCGACGCGGTCGACGACATCCAGGCGCAGGTCATCGCGCGGGACATCGCCAAGCAGGTCGAGGAGGAGCTGACCTACCCGGGGCAGATCCGGATCACGGTCGTGCGCGAGTCCCGGGCTACTGAGTACGCACGCTGAGGTTCCTCGACGCCCGGTGCCGCCAGACCCACCCCACGGACAACGCCAGGACCAGAAGCACCGCGACCAGCACGATCAGGTACGCCGGGATGCCGGCCACCTTCAGCAGCTCCTCCTGGTCGTACGTGCTGTGCTGGACCCAGTCCGAATGCGCCGGAGCGAACGCGTAGTCCTGCGTGATCAGTGACGGGTCCGCGAAGGTCGTGTCGTACACGGTCAGGAACATCTTTCCCGCCGCCAGGCTCGCCAGCGCCGGCCCGGCCTTCGAGGGGTCGACCCAGTCCCCGAACACCGAGGGCGGCGCCTGGTCGGGGACCGGCGAGTTCGCCACGTCCATCCGGTGCGGCGCCAGCACGGAGACCTGCACGTTCTGCGCCGTCGTCGCGCCCGCCGACAGCCGCATCGGGTACACGGCGGACTCGGCCGGGAACGACAGGCTGATCGGGTCCAGCACCCCGTTCAGATCAGCGGTGCTCCCGGTGGCCAGCCGTACGGCCACGAACTTCCAGCCCTGACTCGTGTATGCGGCCAGCCGCGCCGCGGTGCTGTCCTTCAGGGTGAACCGGTGCTGGTTCAGCCAGGCGCCGAGCGCCGCCGGATCGGCCGAGGCCAGGTTGGCCACCTCGAACTCGCCGATCCGCTGGTCGCTGAGCACCTGCACCGCCGGGGGAGGCGCCGCGGCCATGGCGCCGCCGGCTACCGAGTACTTGGCGGACGATCCGTGCGGCCAGAAATAGTGGTGCACCACGGCCACCGGCGCCTCGGCGCCCGCCACCTCGTCGAACAGGTCCCGGTCGCCCAGCTTCACCGTGGCCTGATTCGGTACCGGCATCACCCACGCCGCGTCCGTGACGTCGCTGTGCGTGGAGAACCGCATGACGACGTCTTCCGTCGTCCCGTCGAAGCGCACCACCGCCTGCTCCCGCGAGACGCTCATGGTGCCGCCCGACCCCGGAATCATCGCCCCGCACCCGCACGCCCACGCCGGATCGGCCACCCACACCGCCTGCAATCCGCCGGCCGCCAGCGCCAACGTCAGAGTCTTGGCCACCCACCTGCGCATTCTGATTCCCCTCCCGAAAAAGAAACCCCGTCTCCCAGCGAGGCTTGGACGTCCTCGCCGGGAGACGGGTTCCGCCGCTCCCACCACGGATTGGTAACGGCCGGACCGGCTACCGCTCGCGGCCCGGGGCCAGCAGCTGCACCGCCACTGCGGCGACCGCCAGCATCACCGCGATCCCGATCAGCGTCAGGTGCATCCCGCGGGCGAAGTCGCCGCCGGCCACCAGGGCGCCGGCCACGGCCACCGACAGCGCTCCGCCGACCTGGCGCGAGGTGTTCACGATGCCGGCGGCGGTGCCCGCGCGCTCGGCCGGGACGCTGCCCATCACCATGATGGTCAGGGCCGGGACCACGAACGATCCGGCGAAGGAGACCGGGACCAGCAGCAGGACCAGCAGCCAGGCCGGCTGGCCGGGACGGACCGCCAGCAGCAGGAGCATCGCGCCGGAGGTGCCGGCCAGGCCGATCGTCATCGACAGCCGGGCGCCGATGCGGGCCACCATGCGGGCCGCGACGGTCACGTTCACCACCGACACCACCGCGGTGATCGGGGCGAACAGCAGGCCGGTGACGGTCGGGGACTTGTGCGCCACCTGCTGGAAGTACAGGCTGAGCAGGAAGATCACGCCGTAGAAGGCGGCGTTGACGCTGAACCCGGCGGCCGCGGTCAGCGACATCGCGCGGGACTTGAACAGCGCCAGCGGCACCATCGGCCGCTCCTGCCGGGACTCGGCCACGGCGAAGACCACCGAGGCCAGCGCGGCCGCCGCGAACGAGGCCAGCACGCCGGCGGTGCCGAAGCCCTTCGAGCCGCCCTCGATGAAGCCGTAGGTCAGACCGGCCAGCGCCACCACCGAGGACACCAGGCCGATGACGTCGAAGTGGGCGCGCGTGGCGCTCGCGGCCTGTGCGAGCTTCGGCGTCCCGGCCAGCAAAGCCAGTGCCGCCGCCCCGGCCGGCAGGTTCAGGAAGAAGATCCACCGCCAGTCCACCGCGGCGGTGATCAGGCCGCCGGCCACCGGTCCGGCCGCCGCGGCCGCCGAGCCCGCCGCCGTCCACAGCGCGATCGCGCGGTTGCGCTTGCCCGGGTCCGGGAACGCCTGGCGGATCAGCGCCAGCGAGGCCGGGAGCATCAGCGAGGCGGCGGCGCCCTGCACCAGGCGCGCGGTGATCAGCAGCCCCAGCGACGGGGCCAGCCCGCACGCCGCCGAGGAGAGCGTGAACCCGATCAGCCCGAGGCCGTAGGCGGCCTTGGCGCCGACCCGGTCGCTCAGCGCGCCGGCGGAGAGCATCAGCGCGGCGAAGGCCAGGGTGTAGCCGTCTATCACCCACTGCGCGCCGGCCAGCCCGCCGGCCAGGCTGCGGTTGATCGCCGGCAGCGCCACGTTGACGACCATGGCGTCGAGCCCGACGAGGAAGAAGCCGAAGACGGAGGCGGCGAGGACGCGCTTGGCCGCGGTCGCGGAAAGCGTCGTAGCGGCGGGCGCGGTGGCGCCGGACGCGGGGGCGGCGGCGGTGCTGGTGGCCCGCGGCCGGGTGGCGGTGAGAGCTGTCATGCCTGTAACGATCGCGGTCTGCGGCACCGCCATACAGACCGCGCCGAACCGGGGAGCCCGGTGCCGGGGTGCGACACACCCCCTCACATTCCGCGCGCGGCCTTTACGCTGGCGGTATGACGAACGGCAGCGAGTTGGGGATCTTCCTGAAGGCGCGGCGCGCGGCGGTCCAGCCGGAGGACGTGGGCCTGCCGACCGGCACGAGCGTCCGGCGTACCCCGGGCCTGCGGCGCGAGGAGGTCGCGATCCTGGCCGGCGTCAGCGTCGACTACTACACGCGGCTGGAGCGCGGCAAGGAGACCAACCCGAGCCCGGCCGTCGTGGACGCGCTGGCCCGCATCCTGCGCCTGGGCCCGGACGAGCACCAGCACCTGCGGAATCTCGGTGAGATCGCGGCACGGCCGGCCCGGCAGGCCGAGCAGCGCCAGTCCCGTACGCGCACCGTGCGCCAGGGCGCGCTGATCCTGATGGAGCAGATGCGTCCCTACCCCGCCTACATCGTCAGCCGGACCAACGACGTGCTGGCCGCCAACCCCGCGGGGCTGGCGCTGTTCCCGGGCCTGGCGGACTGGCCGGCCGGGCAGCGCAACATCACCCGCTACCTGTTCCTGAACCCGGTCGCCAAGCAGCTGTATCCGGAGTGGGACAAGCTGGTGCCGAACTCCGTGGCCTACCTGCGGGCTCGCGCCGGCGCCGATCCCGACGACCCGGACCTGGTGCGCCTCATCGGCGAGCTCGTGGTGAAGAGCAAGGAGTTCGCGCGGCTCTGGGAACGCTACGAGGTGAAGAACATCGGCCAGGGCACCAAGGCCTTCCAGCATCCCGACGTCGGTCCGATGACGCTGGACTACGAGGCCATGGAGCTGGCCAACACCGGCGGCCAGCGCCTGATCGCCTACTACCCGATGCCCGGCAGCGCCGACCTCGACGCCGTCACGCTGCTGGACATGCTCGGTTCAGGACTGTTCGCGGCGGGCGTCGACGGACTTCAGCAGTTCGTTCAGCCCGCCGATGGAGAGTTTGTGGAAACTGGGGACGGGGCCCGGGTGGCCGGCGAGCATGAGGGCTGAGCGCACCGTCATCCGCACTATCCGCATCGCCGCGTAGAACAGGTAGACGGCCAAGGGGACCTCGGCGAACACCGCCGAGAGCACCGAGGCGGCCTCGTCCGAGGTGCCCCAGTCCAGCGCGATGTCGAACCACGCGTCGCACAGCAGCAGCGTCGCGGTGAAGACGCAGGCGATCACCGTGTACTGGCGCCGGTGCCAGGCGCCCCAGGTCGTGACGAACAGTCCGAGCAGGAGCAGGCTGTCGAAGCCGACCCAGGCGGCGTTCCAGGCGTTCTCCGGGTGGTGGTCGGGCAGCACCAGGGCCAGGTAGACGATCCACGGGACGAGCACCACGAACCCGCCGGTGACGACGGTCAAAAACAGCTGGCGCATGTGCCGCAGCTGGGCGTCTTTCAGCGATGGCAGTCCGGCTGCCGAGAGATCTTCCTGGTCCACGTCTTCGATCGTCGCACGAGACGGCCCGGGCGGCTTGGTAACAGATTGGTCACGGCTGGGAACCCGAATCAGGGTTATGCGTCTTTCGAGCAGAGACCACAACAGCGGGGTACGGGAGGAATTGTCATGGTTGGTCGTGGGCGGAAGACGTGGGCCAAGGCGGCACTGTGCGCGGCGGCGCTGGCGACGCCGCTGGCGGTGAGCGGCTGCCAAAGCTCGACGAGCGCTTCGGGGTCGACGGGGGCGCCGGCCGCCGGGGCGTCGAGCAGCGCTGTGAGCGGTGCTTCGGGCGGGACGAACGCGGGGGCGTCAAGCTCCTCCAGCGGCCCCACGAGCGGCACCTCGTCCGCGGCACCGTTGAACGCCACCGGCGGCACCGGCCTGACGATCTCCGACGGCAGCGCCAAGGTCCTGATGAACGGCACGTCCGTCGACTTCGGCACGAAGGTCCTCGACCCGGCCTGGTCCCCGGACGGTAAGAAGGTCGCCTTCATCGACGGCGGCGGCAACCTGGTGGTCGCGAACGCCGACGGCACCGGCCGGACCGAGGCGGCCCACAACCCCGGCGGCGTGACCTGGTCGCACCCGACCTGGCAGACCACGCAGGCCGACCCGCAGGACGACATCCCCGCGAGCGCCAACATCTTCTTCGCCTCGACCGTCGGCGGCGGCACGCTGTTCGAGGTCCCGACGAACGCGCACGACGCGCAGCCCAAGAGACTCTCGATCAACGGCATGTCCGGCCAGGGCGCGGTCCCGCCGAGCCAGACCGGCAACACCTGGCCCTCCGCCGCCGGCCACTTCGGCGGCTCGGTGTACGAGTACGACGCGGGCGACACCCACGACGTGTTCGTGCGCGACGACTTCCTGCGCCAGCAGGGCGGTCTGGCGATCAAGGACGCGGTCGAGCCCGGCTACGTCATGGTCGGCGGCTCCGGGCAGAACCAGGGGACCGGCGAGGTCGTGTTCGAGCGCAGGGTCGGCGCGCACGAGCACGTGTTCATCGAGGCCATCGGCCGGCAGAACGCCACGGCCCGCGACCTGACCCCGCACGCGACCACCGACTGCACCGAGCCGGCCATCTCGCCGGACGGCAAGACGGTCGCGTTCTCCACGTCTTCCGGCGTCGTGTCGGTCGCCGCGGACGGCACGGGGAACCCGGCGTTCGTGACGCACGCGCCGGGGTTCCCGGCCTTCCGCGCGGCCTCCTGAGCCCCGCCGCCAGATCGGCAAGCCGAGTTGCGCACCCTTGGTTGCGCAACTCGGCTTGCCGATCTATCGTGGAGTCGTGACCGCATCCGATTCCGGCGCGGACGACCTCTATGAGGAGGCGTTGCGCGCGTCCAGGGAGATCTTCGTCGTCGTCGGGCGCCTGCGCCGACGTCTGACCGCGCTGCCCGGCGACTCCGGGATGACCCCCACGCAGGCCTCCGTGCTGACCCGGCTGAGCAAGGTCGCCTCCGCGACCGTCGGCGAGCTGGCCGGTGCGGAGCAGGTCTCGCACCAGGCGACGGTCAAGACCGTGGCCGCGCTGGAGCAGGCCGGGCTGCTGCGCCGCGATCCCGACCCGGCCGACGGCCGCCGCCAGCTGATCAGCCTCACCGAGGACGGCCGGACCCGGGCGCACGGCGAGCGGCACGCGCGGCAGGAGTGGCTGGCCCGCGCTCTCCTCGATCTCGGTACTCCGGAGGAGATCCGCGCGGTGCAGATCGCGGCCGAGCTGCTCGGCAAGGTCTCGGACACGCCTTGAGCCCCTCCGGGCTCCCCGGCCCGGACGTCCCACGAAGAACCGCGCAGCCCCGCGAACTCCGCGGGGCTATGCGGAGTCCCACGAAGTCCCCCAAGGAAAGGCACCCTCGTGGCCATCACCACCATCGACCCGAAGACCGCGCTGGTCGTCATCGACCTGCAGAACGGCATCACCGCCATGCCCGGCGCCCCGGTCCCGACCGCCGACGTCGTCGAGAACGCCGTCGGCCTCGCCGACGCCTTCCGCGCCCGCGGCCTGCCGGTCGTGCTGGTCAACGTCTCCTTCGCCCAGGACTTCGCGGACGCCGTGCCCGGCCGCACCAGCCAGAGGCCCCCGGCCCTGCAGCTGTCCGAGGGCTGGGACCGGATCATCGACGACCTCGACGGCCACGCCGGGGACATCCGCGTCACCAAGCGGAACTGGTCCGCGTTCTACGGCACCGGCCTGGACTTGCAGCTGCGGCGCCGCGGCGTGACGCAGATCGTCCTGGCCGGCATCTCGACCAGCATCGGCGTGGAGTCCACAGCCCGCTCCGCGCACGAGCACGGTTACCACGTCACGATCGCCACCGACGCGGTCACCGACTCCAACGCCGACGCGCACAAGAACAGCGTGGAGCGCATCTTCCCGCGCCTGGCCGAGACCGGGGACACCGCCGACATCATCGCCGCGCTGCCGGCCGCCGGCTGAGGCCTGACCCTGGCGGCGGGACGGCCGCGAGCCGCCTCCTACGTGCGCCGAGCCCCCGTCACCTCGCACAATGAGAGGTGACGGGGACGGCGGAGCAACCGTCAGGAGGCGGCGATGAGCGGCAGGATCAAGCACCCGGTCTTCGCCCGGATCTATGCGAAATGCGCCGGGCCCTCCCTGGAGAGGGCCGGCATCGGCGTGCACCGGGACCGGCTGCTGGCCGGTCTGGCCGGCGAGGTCATCGAGGTCGGCGCGGGCAACGGCCTCAACTTCCCGCACTATCCCGCCACGGTGGAGCGCGTCGTCGCGGTCGAACCGGAGCCCGATCTGCGCGGCATGGCCGAGACGGCGGCCCGGTCCGCGCCGGTGGCTGTCGAGGTCGTCGAGGGCCGCGCCGAGGCGTTGCCTTTCCCCGGCGAGTCCTTCGACGCCGCGGTGGCCTGCCTGGTGCTGTGTTCGGTGGTGGACCAGAGCGCCACGCTCGCCGAGATCCGCAGGGTCCTGCGACCCGGGGGAACACTGCGGTTCTTCGAACACGTCCAGGCCGACGGCGCCGGTATGCGGGGCGTGCAGCGGGTCCTGGACGCCACCGTCTGGCCGCTGATGGCCGGCAACTGCCACACGTCCCGGGACACCGGCGCCGCGATCGCCGCCGCCGGTTTCAGCATTACCGAACTGGACTGCTTCGAGTTTCCACAGTCGCGGATTCCGATGCCGATCCAGACTCATATTCTGGGAGCGGCGCGCTGTCCGGAGTGACCCGAGCCGGTCGTCGCGTGCCGAGCGTGACCACCACCGAGGCGGCTGTCAGCACGACGCCGAACCACACCGCGCTGGAGAGGCCCGCCTGGTCGGCGAAGACGCCGCCGATCAGCGCGCCGAGCGCGATCGACACGTTGAATCCCAGGGTGTTGATGGACATGGCCGCCTCGAACCGGTCCGGTGCGCCGGCCAGAACCAGATTGATCTGACACAGGTTCGCCGCGCCGAACGCCAGGCCCCACACCGCTGCCGCGACCATCGCCCCGGCCTGCGAGTGCCCGAGGGCCAACAACATCAGCAGCGACAGCACGAGGACGGCGCGGGCTGCGACGTAGGTGCCCTTCAGGCTCTTCTTGAGCAGATATCCCGCGGCGAAGTTCCCGATCGCGCCGCCCGCGCCGAAGACCATGAAAAGGCCGGTGATGAAGGCGGACGAGGCGTGCGCGTCCTTCTCCATGAAGGGCCGCACGAAGGTGTAGGCGCTGTAGTGCCCGAGCACATACAGCACGACCGTGTACATCACCTGCCGCAGCGGGGCGTTGACCCTCGGCAGGTTGAACACCTCGCGGACCGGCACCGCGTTGTCGGACGGCAGCGACGGAACGGTCCACGCCACCGCGAGCAGAACCAGGGCGCTGAGACCGCTCCAGATCAGGAACGTGGTCCGCCAGCTGCTGATCCCGGCCAGGAACGTGCCCAGCGGGATACCGGCGACCGTCGCGATCGATATGCCCGACAAGGCGATCGACGCCGCGCGGTTCGCGTGCCGCTCCGGCACCAGCCGCATCGCCATGCTGACGCCGATGGCCCAGAACGCGCCGTTGGCGAAGCCCATGATCAGGCGGACCGCCATGACCAGCGCGAAATCCGGCGCGGCGGCGGTGACCAGGTTGCCGGCGGCCAGGACGGCCAGGAGCGCCGTGAGCAGCAGGCGGCGGTTGACGTGCCGGGTCCAGGCGACGATGAAGGGCACGCCGAGGCCGGAGGAGACGCCGTAGAGGGTGACCATGAGACCGGCGACGCCGAGGGCCACGTGCAGGCCCGCGCTCATCGGGGTGAGCAGGCCGACCGGCATCATCTCGGTGGTGACGAAGGTGAACAGGCTGGCGGTGATGGCCGCGACGCCGAGCCAGGATTTCAGGGGCGAGCGGAGATCGGGATCGACAGAGGACATGTCTTCCATCTGAGCCCGCATTGATTGATGAGTCCAACACATGTTTGTCACTTCATCGATCATGATTCACGATGGATGGATGGAGCTTCAGCAGATGCGCTACGTCGTCGCGGTCGCCGAGACCGACAGCTTCACTCGGGCCGCCGAGCGGTGTCTGGTCGTGCAGTCCGCGCTGAGCCATCAGATAGCGCGGTTGGAGCGCGAATTGGGGGCGCGGCTCTTCGAGCGGACCAGTCGGCGGGTGAGCTTGACGCCGGCCGGCGCAGCCTTTCTCCCCGCCGCGCGGCAGTGCCTGGAGGCCGCCGACCGGGCCGCGGCCGAGGTGGCCGCCGCGGTCGGGGAGGTGCGCGGCCGGCTCGCTGTCGGCGTGATCCCGACGGTCACCGCGGTCGACATCCCCAGTGCGCTGCGCGATTTCCACGTGCGGTATCCGCAGGTGCGGATCCGTTTGAAGGTCGGGGCGAGCGACGATCTGGTCGAGAAGGTGAAGGGCGGATGCCTGGACGTCGCGTTCCTCGGGCTGCCGGTGAGCGCTCAGCCGCAGGGTGTCGCGATCCACGAGTTGGCGCGCGACAGCTTGGTGGCTGTGGTCGCGGCCGATCATCCGCTGGCGTCGGAGGAATCGGTCTCTTTGCGGCGGCTGGTTGCGGAGCCGTTCGTGGATCTGCCGGCCGGTACCGCGGCGCGGTTGCAGACGGACGAGGCTTTCGAGGCTGCGGGCTTGGTGCGCGATGTCGCGTACGAGGTGACCACGGCCGACTACACGGCCCGGCTGGTCGCGCCCGGACTCGCGATCGCGTTGGTGCCGCGGGCTTGGGCGCCTTCGCTGGCGGGGGTGACAATCGTTCCGGTCGTCGATGCGCCGCAGCGGGTGGAGTGCGCGATTTGGGGACGGGAGACGCGGACCCCGGCAGCTGCCGCGTTTTTGGAGATCCTGAAGATCCCGGCCGCGTAGGCGGGCAGGGAGTTCGAGGCTGACGTGACAAATCTCTGATCGAACCCCTCACCACAGGGCCGCGCTATACCCCAGGATGGACATGTGAGCGGGAAATACGATCGCCTGGCCGCGATGATCGTCAAGGCCCGGGAGGCGAGGGGCTGGACTCAGTCCGACCTCGCCAATCTGGCATACGTCACCGAAGTCGTGATCGCGCGCGTCGAGGCCGGCAATCCGCCCAACGCCGTCGCGCTGAAGGCGGTCGAGCAGGCCCTCGGCTGGCTGCCGGGCATCTTCGACCTGATCCTCGCCGAGACCGCGGACGCGGACGCGGAGGAGGAGGACGCCGTCCTCGGCGCCGACGGCGACGACGAGGACGACGGCTCGGCGGAGCTGCGGGAGCTCACGGTGGACAGCAGTATCGACTGGGCTTGAGGCTGAACCGCGCGGACCTCAGTCACTCCCATCGGCGAACAACTCGCCGAGCACGAACTCGTCGCGGCGACCGTCATCCCACGACGCGACAAGGCAGTCGTCGCTTACGGCGATCGTGACGGGCACTGATTTGGGCCGTGTGCCACCCCGCCCCAGCCGATGCACCGAAACATAAGCCGTCGGCAGCCCCGCCACCGGGTCTGCGGTCAGATACGGCGCGGCGCTGTGCTCCCCGAACGCGTTCCCGCCCCGGAACCGCGCCACGCCGGAGCCGGTCCACCCGCACAACCCCACCAACTCGACCACCGCGCCATCACCCCGCACCGCAATGCCCTCATCGCCCCGCCCTGCCAAGCCGCCGCCCTCGCCCCGTACCGCCGCCTCCTCCACGACCGGCGCGCAGCTGCCCGCGACGGCGAACGAACCCTCGCGCAGCGTCCATCCCGCCGGTGCCGTCACCAGGTGCGCGCGCAGCTCGACGCCGCAATGCAGCACCGACAGCGTCACCACGCGCGCGCCCGGCACGTCCACGCCGCCCATGCGCGGCCGGTACCACGACGCCGCCCAACCCGGGCCGGTCGCCGTGCCGCGCAGCCCTTCGCGCCGGGACGCGCGGCCCCACTCGTCGACCAGCGCCAGCTGCCCGTCGACCCCCGCCGTCCACGCGTCGCCGACGCTCGGCGCGGTGTGCGTGGAGTAGCCGATCGAGGCGTAGTGCGGGTCGCCGCTGCCGGTGTCCGGATCGACGACGTGGTCGCTCGCATGGTTGGCGATCTGCACTACGCCATCACCGCATCGGATCACCCAGCCGACCGCATGCAGTGTCCTAACGCAGTCGCCACGCTCCGAGGGCTGCGGTTGCTCCGGCTCGGTCCACAGCGGATGGTCGGCGGACGCGGCGAGGCCCAGGAAACCCATTCCCGCGAAATACGGGGAGCCGGGTCCGCTGTAGACCTGGCACATCGGCAGAAACTCCGCGGCGCTCCACCCCCGCGACGGCGGCCCGTCCATACCGACACCCGACTCCAGCGCGAACCGCCGCAACACCCCGCTGGCCAGACGCCTTGTCGCGCCCGCGGTCTCGCTCCCGACACCGGCCAACGCCGCAGTCCACAACCCACCCAGCACAGCCTGCCGATAAGTCAGCGAACGCCCTTGATGCAACGGCGACCCGTCAGGCGCGAACAGCAGCGCATACGAATCGGCGAACTCGCCCAACCGTCGCAGATACCGTTCCCGCCCCTCGGCCGGCTGCTCAGAGAGCTGATACCACTGCCACAGGAAGGGATGGATCACCCACGAGTTGTAGTGGTCCACCCGATTCCCGTGCCCCGTCGCCGGCGAAATCGGGCCGTCGTTGAACCACCCGTCCCCGAGATACCAGGACTCGAACAGCTCCACATCGGCCTGCGCATGCCCGCCTGGAACCTCGTACCCCGCCGAGGTCACAAACGCCTCGATGACCGCCGTGAACAACAGCCAGTTGTTGTCCGAGCCGTGCTTGACCGCGTGGTGCGTGAGCCACTCGGCAGTCTGGTCGCGCAGCTTGTCGTCCAGCCGATCCCACACCTGCGGGCGGGACACGGCCAGCCCGAAGGCGAGGTTCGCGGCCTCGACGATCGGCTGCGGCGTCCCGTTCCACTGCCTGATCTCATCGACGCCGATAGCGCGTCCCCACCGGTCGGGCCCGTCGGGCGCCATCGCGGCGGCCAGCCCGCGCGCGTACCAGCCCGCGTGGTCATACGGATCCTCGGCCCGGCCGGCGAGCAGCGGAGCGGCTATCAGGAAGCTGCGAGCGAACCCCTCGATCCCGTCACTGCGAATCCCAGCCGCCGACGGCCTGCCCGGCGGCGTGATCAGACCGCCGTCAGCCGAGGCATGGCGCCGCGCGGTCAGCAGCCAGTGATCGGCCACCGCCTCCCAATGTGCGTGCGTCCACCCGGTGAAAGGCGAAAGATCGCGGTCTTCGGCAGGCAAGCGCAGATCGTTCAAGCGCAG